>Ga0206127_1002855_pt1 | contig 16562 bp, 10 predicted proteins | sample Helgoland_Spring_6_FD_148646 | JGI IMG/M metagenome (GOLD analysis project Ga0206127, IMG submission 148646) | Pelagic subsurface seawater microbial communities from Kabeltonne, Helgoland, North Sea - Helgoland_Spring_Bloom_20160419_1 | ecosystem: Environmental > Aquatic > Marine > Epipelagic ...
GAAACAAATGACGAAAAAGTTTTTATGGTGGTTTCTTCTGAGAGCGAAAGAAATGTAACTCGCGCGAATATAGCGGCCGGCGATGCCGGCATGGGCGCCGCTGAAAAAAAGGGTTACCGCAACTCCGGAATTGAAGAAATCACGGTAACTGCTAATAAGCGGGAGCAGGATCTTCAGGATGTTGCGATGGGTTTGTCGGCGCTGACTGGCGATGATTTAAATCGCATTGGTGCGGTGGGTGCGCAGGATTATTTGGCGCAGATACCTGGGGTTAATTATAACGCCTTGGGCCGCGGCCGAAGCCCAATTATTATTCGCGGTATTTCTACGCGCAGCACGACAATTAGTGATCAGCAGAGCACCACTGCGATCTACATTGATGAGTTGCCATCCTTAAGTCGATGGGGAGCCTGGACTAACACTGATCCCAGTACCTTTGATATAGAGCGTGTTGAAGTTCTTCGAGGTCCTCAGGGAACATTATTTGGTTCCGGTGCGCTGGGTGGTGCGCTGAGGGTGATTACCAATAAACCCGATGCCTCAGAGTTTCAATCTAGTGTTGATATCGGTCAGTCATTTACTCAGGGAGGTGACGATAGCAATAGCGTTAATGCAATGCTAAATATTCCGTTGATTGACGATGAGCTGGCTCTGCGAGTTGTAGCATTTACTCGAAATGATGGCGGCTACATAGATAATACTCGTAGCGGTGAGAAAAACATTAACAGTGGTGAGACTGTGGGTGGTCGGATAATGCTTTCTTATAAGCCTAACGATGACCTATCACTGCGTCTTACAGCAACTCATCAGGCCGATATTATCGATGATGGCTCGCGAACTTTTGGTCTTGCTGAGGACGGTGGGGCGTACGAATACAATGGCTCATCAAAAGAGGAGTCTGATGTGAGCATTAGTATTTTCAATCTTAGTGTAGATTATGATTTTGGCTCTGTTTTACTTACATCTGCAACCACCTACTCAGAGCGCGATTCGTTAATAAGTCGCGATTCTGGTGCTTTCTCAAATGCACGCTTCGGCACTGGCCTTGATGATGAAGATCTAGATAATATCATCACAGACGACGTAAAATCCTTTGCTCAAGAAGTGCGACTTAGCTCTCAAGGCCAAAATAGTTTGCAGTGGACTGTTGGGGCATTCTTTTTTGAGCAAGATATAGACACAAACCAAAATTGGACCTCACCCGCTTTAGATGAGTCAATTGTTACCGGTGTTTATCTGCCTCATATCACTGAAAAGGCTATATTTGGAGAAATAACATACGAGATATCCGATCAGTTAAGTATCACTGGTGGCGGGCGTTGGTTTGACAATGTATTTGAGTTTGAAACCCCTGTTTTTGAAGGCCTGCTTCTTGGAGGGTCTTTCCCCACTCCACTGCAAGAAGAGGCTTCAAGTTCCTTTACTCCAAAGGTATCGCTTTCTTACCATGCTACAGACGATATTCATGTATACGCAACTGCATCGGAAGGCTTTCGCGTAGGTCAGGTCAATTTTGGTTCCACACCATCAAATGGTGTGCCACCTACCTTTGGCCCAGACTCATTATGGAACTATGAGGCGGGAGTGAAATCGATCTTGTTAGATGGTCAGCTCAAACTTAATGTTGCCGCCTTTTATATTGATTGGAGTGAAATCCAATTACGCAGAAGTAATATTCTTCTTAATGGTGATATTGTTGTGGGTACCGAGAATGCTGGGGATGCTGTGTCAAAAGGAGTTGAGGTGGAGGCGACCTATATTGCCTCTGATGCTCTTCAATTAGGAACATCTTTCACCTATAACAAAGCCACACTAGAATCCGTTCTTGATGGTGTTTCCTTCCTTCCTGGATCTTCTCTGCCTGGAACACCTGAATTCAGTATGGCTAATTATCTGCAATATACAGCTGAGGATTTACCTGGTGAGCTCTCGGGTTATCTCAGGATGAGCCATCGCTATGTTGGCGAAATGGTTTCAAATATTAATAATAAAGATAATCTTTACAACGATTCTTATAACAAGTTTGATTTACGTACAGGGTTGTATTTCAAAAACTATGAAGTCGCGCTATATGTTGATAATGTATTAAACAGTGATGCTGCTACAAGCGTTTATGATAGTAGTTCTACCAACTGGAAAACCTTTATCGCATATCGACTTATGCCACGCACTTTTGGACTCAATGTCCGCGTAGATTTCTAAACTGTTGAATTACTACGCGCACCTTTGTAGTTTGGAAAGGTGTTAACAATGGAAAAAGTGATCTCGGCTTAATTTTCCCATCTGGGCCGGGATCACTTCTTCCTTATTTGTCGAGACAACAATTGCTAAGTTGAAAAATACATGGATGCAGTGATTAATAAACGCAATGCCAGATCACAAAATATTGTGGCCAATAAGGCCGAAAAACAGGTCGCAGTACATTCTTATATCAATGGCAGTTTCGTAACATCATCAAGCAGCGATACGCTGCAATTGATTAATCCAGCCAATGGCTGTGAATCAATCACTATGCCAGCAGGCAGTGAACTCGATGCTATAGAGGCCGTTTCCTCAGCAAAATCCGCTTTTGAACAGGGCCCATGGCCGAGCCTTTCACGAGCCACAAGGCACAGTATTCTATACAAGTTTGCCAATCTAATTGAACAGTATTCACTAGAGTTGGATAGACTTGATGCGGATGATATGGGTAAGCCCATTGGTCTTGCTTTTGGTAACGCCGCAAGCGCAGCAGACCTTCTACGCTATTGTGTGGATACCACGGAAAGTATTATCGCAGACTCCTATAACAGCGACAGCGGCTGTTTTATTGCACAGCAGCTTAAGCCACGGGGCGTCGTTGCAGCGGTTGTGCCGTGGAATTTCCCAACTCTTAGTGCCATGACCAAAGTTGCTCCCGCATTGGCGGCGGGCAACTGCGTGGTCTTAAAGCCCTCCGAACAGTCACCACAATCTGCGAGTCGTCTCGCGGAACTGGCTACAGAGGCCGGTATCCCCCCAGGCGTTTTAAATGTTGTGCAGGGACAAGGAAATATTGTTGCCCGCACATTAGGCTTACATAACGACGTCAATATGATCACTTTTACCGGCTCTACCGCCGTTGGCAAACTAATTTTACAGTACGCAGGGCAGTCCAATATGAAATTGGCTCATGTGGAATGTGGCGGCAAGTCTCCTCAGATCGTATTTGCCGATTGCCATGACCTCGATGAGGTTGCCGATAGCATTGCTGATTTGATTCTACTTAATCAAGGCCAGTTGTGTGTCACAGGGTCGCGAGTGATTGTCGAGCAAAAAGTTGAACTCGAATTGATCGATAAAATTATTCAACGCTTTAGAAAAGTCTCTCCTGGAGATCCATTGGACCCGGCTACAACCTATGGTCCTTTGGCTAGTCGCCAACATATGGAAAAGGTTTTGGGTTATATCGAAGGTGGGGCCAAGACTGCAAACTTACTATATGGCGGTCAGCGACTTGATTTTAGTAATGGTAATTTTGTTGAGCCGGCACTCATTGGAAATGTATCAGTCGAGGATAGACTTTTTCAGGAAGAGATATTTGGTCCTGTTTTAACCGTTACTCGATTTCGTAGCCTAGACGAAGCCATCGAAATAGCCAATGCCACAGACTATGGTCTGGCAGCATACGCTTGGACAACCAGTCTAAAGACGGGTATGCGCCTGTCAGCGGAAATTCATGCAGGTATGGTTACGGTAAATGCAGCAACACCCGAAGGGGAGGGGTCTGGGGCTATCTCAACAGAACCCTACGGCCTATCTGGTGTCGGTGCTGAGTTTGGTATTGCCGGCTTGGCGTCTTATACAAGAGCTCAGGTGAGATGGTTTAACCATTGATTGTGGTTGATGCTTAATTTTATCAGTCAAAAACCTTAAAGGAAGTCTTTCACAATGAATAGCACTACTCACGACGGTTCAGTATCACTTGATTTTCCATCTGGGGATTCCAATTCAAAGAGCAGCCAAGCTGTGCTTCCAGATCCTGGGGCGTCAAATAGTGGTTTGTCGAAGTCGAAGATTTTTGCCTTTGCGGCCCCAGCAACTGGCGCATTTTTTTTCTATGCTTCAATGTTTAGCATTTTGCCTGCAGTCTATGTAAAACATTTTGGTCTCGAACTATCGGCTGTTGCCACGGTGGTTCTTCTTATCCGCTTATTTGATGGTATCACTGACCCCACAATTGGCTACCTTGCGGATCGGCATAGAGAGGCGGGTGGGTCAAGAAAACCCTGGGTGGTTTGCGGAGGCTTAGGCGCAACCACTGCCTGCTATTTCCTATTTTACCCACCAGAGACGGTGACAATGACCTATTACCTGGGTTGGTCAGTGGTCTATTTCTTTATGTTAACCGTTTCCGAAGTGCCGCATATGACTTGGGGTAGCGAGTTAACACTTGATTACAATGAGCGTGCTACTGTGTTCGGTGTACGTTATTTTACTGCATCGTTTGGCTCTTTAATCTTTTATGCCATGCCACTTTTACCCTTGTATACCACCAGTGACTATACCCCGGAGGTTTTACAGGATGGTCTAAAAGTTGGCGTTGTACTAACAGTAATTGGCGCCCTTTGGGCAGTCTTTCATGCTCCAGGCGGGCGTGTCACTAAGTCGATTAAAGGGGACAGCTTCGGGTTATTTATTCGAACTATTTGGGAAAACAAACCATTCCTTATCTATGGTGCTGCAACGCTTTGCATGGCCTTAGCCTATGGTATGTGGTTTGGTTTGATCTATTTTTATTTGGATGCATATCTAAATGTGACAGGGAAGGTTGCCGCGATTTTTATGATAGGTCACCTGGTAGCCTTAGTACTTTCTCCTTATTGGTTAGTTTTGATTCGAAAGACTAGTAAAGCGCAGGCCTGGCTTATTGGTGTCTCGATCTTCTGTAGTCAGCTAGTCTGTATGTTTCTTATCGAACCAGGCACATCTTGGTGGGTACCTGCACTATTTGTCACTATCACCTATATCTCGTTTGCATCTAACGATATCGCAGCGCTCTCCACGCTCGGCGATATAGTTGATTATGGCCGTTGTAAATTCCATAAGGACCGTGGCGCAACCTATTATGCGGTCAATAGTTTTTTATTCAAAGTGGGCCTTGGTGTGGGTGGGGGCATTGCCCTATCTCTGGCTGGATTCGTTGGATTCGATCCTAATGCAGTCAGTCATAACGCATATCAGGTATATGGCCTTCAGTTAGGATTTATTGGCCTACCCTTTCTACTTACTTTGCTTGGATTCACATTTATTATTCGTACCCCAATCACTCGTCGTCGTCATCAAATTATTCAACGTCGAATTGAGTCAAGAATGCTAGTTTCTTGATATAAAGAATGGCCAGCCAATTAGGGATATTTTGTGATTAGAGGGGCATTAGAGGCCTTTTTATAAGGCCTCTGGGTTTAGGGTCGAGGTTTGGAGTTAAAGCGGCCAATGTGCCGCTTTAATCAGGATTTTGGAAGTACTCAAGAGTTATATCTGAGTGCAACCGAAAGTTCATAGCGCTTGAAGCATTACTCTCGGGGTGGTTGTGCTCGGAAGATATATCTGATGCTGTTATGGCCGTAATATCAATGGTAACCTTAGTATGATCGACGGTACCAATTGCCAACTATGGTTTCACTTGGGCATCGGTTTCCGCTTTACTGAAGACAGCACTTTCATCGTCGTGTTGATTAAGCGCTTTCTTAAGTGAGTTAAACACATCTGCCATATGTTGTTTACTGACATCAGCCTCTGGAACGTCCATAAATGACCCATGAAAGGTTCCAGGGTAAACATGCAATTCAGTGTTCACGCCGGCTTGCATCAAACGCTGGGCGTAGACAATTGACTCGTCTCGCAATAGATCCTGTTCTTCTACTGAAATAAACGTACTGGGTAACTTGGGTATTATCTTGGCGCGCGCTGGTGCCGCATAGCTTGGCGTGTCGCCAAAGACATCATGTAAATAACCATCCCAGGCGAGCAGTGATAAGTCGCGATTCCAAACCACTCGGTGATCGGTTATATCTCGGCTTGAATGTGTTATGTGCCGATCATCCAGGACCGGAATAAGTAGTAGTTGGTGTCTGATGTTGGGGCCGCTGGTTTCACAGGCTTTGAGGGTGATGCCAGCTGCCAGACAGCCTCCGACACTTGAGCCTCCAACGGCAATCCTATCGGTATCAATATTTAATTTTCCAGCGCCGCGGTTGGCAAGCCACTCGAGAACAGCATAGCAGTCATCAAATCCCGCTGGATAGGGATGTTGAGGAGTAAGTCTATATTCTGCTGAAACCACAACACAATTGCATTCAATGACGAAATTTTCACAAATATTGTCATTAGATTTCACGTCTCCGGAAATAAATCCGCCACCATGAATCCAAAGTAAAACCGGTAAAGGTTTATCTTGCTTGTCTATTTTTGACTGGTAGTTTTTTGGTTCATAGCAACGGATCGAGACCGCCTCGCTACTCTCCGTGCGAGGCACTTCCCAGTCATAAATCCGCACTTTTGGTGAATGTCTTATGTTATCGCCGCATTCGATCAAATAGTCGCTGACGCGTGCCTGTATCTCGCGCAGTGTCGGCAGGTCATGTAGCAAGTCGGGTGTCGCCCTTAGTAGTTCACGAAGCTGAGGATCTATTTTCTGTTCAAACTTAGCAAGCTGGTCAGGGTTGTCCATAGAGGCAAAATTTCCGTAGTAGTGTAAAACCTTATACGGCCCTGATCTATGCTTACCTCAGGTGTTACTGAATCACAATATGTTCTCAAATTACATGCGGAATCTGCTATTTTTTACAGAATTAATCGTTGATTACTAACTTTTATTTATATTCGATGATACATCTTCGCTTTAAAATAATTATATCCAGATTAGCTATTCCTTCAGTAATCCGTAACATTCGGTGAAAGTTTAACTGCTTCATATTGAACTATGATCATACGAAATAAGGTTTTAATATGACATTAAATATCGACTGCATAATGCAGTTACCTAGCTATAGAAAAAGGAAAATATATCATGAATAATGAAAACGCGCTTGTCGATTCGGAAGCAGAAATTTTACAAGTTGGTGTAGTTGTTAAAGATGTGAATAAGACAGTTAAGTTCCTAACTGCATTAGGACTCGGGCCCTTTAATATATTTGAGACAATGCATCCATCAGCAACAGTACATGGGTGTAAACAATATTATAAGGTTCGACTAGCTATGGCACATCAGGGAGCTGTGGAGTTGGAGTTGATTCAGTATCTTGATGGCGTAACAGTACAAAAAGAGTTTCTTGATAAAAATGGTGAGGGCATGCATCACTTGTTATTCCAGGTTAAAGATTTGGATGCCACTATTAGTAAATTTTCAAAGCATGGCGTTAGTGTGCTTCAGGAGGATAGGTTTGTCGGCGGTGGTGGATTGGCGTATATGGGTAGCGATATTATTGGAGGCGTTGTCATGGAGCTGGTGCAATATCCTGCCGATTATAATCCTGATGAGGGATTAAGTTACCAATCAAGCTAAGTCTCTGAATTGTTTTAGGTAAAAAATGGATGTTATTTTTTGGCATAGATCTGTCATTATTTTGCAGTGCCACAGAATTCTGCAACAGGAACTTATAATAAAACGTAATTACAGAAAGTATTTCTTACATTCCCCTGCCTTGATTGAACTGCGGGTTATTCTCGTATTACTAGTAGATCGTGACAGTTCGATGACTTCGTCTTCGTTCCTGATTACGGGCTGGTTATATATTTAAATTGAATAGACCCAAATGAGGGATAGAGCGATATGACAAGTAAAGTTACAGTCTCGGATGTATTGTTAGATATTTTGGAAGCTACGGGTGTCGATACCTGTTTTGGCGTGCCTGGTGGGCAAACTCTGCCGTTTTATGGGGCAGCTAGAGCAAGAGGCTTCCATCATGTGATGATGCATGACGAGCGCAATACTGCCTGTGCGGCGGATGCCTATGCTCGTGTCAGCGGGCGTGTTGGATTTTGCGACGCAACCGTTGGGCCGGGTGTTACCAATTTAGTCTCTGGTTTGGCTGAGGCCTATGCTTCCTCTATCCCGGTGATTGCTTTAATCGCTGATATTGATACAAGTCTAGAGCATATGCGCCATCGATCTATTGTCGGTCAGGCAATGGATCAGCGTCCTATGCTTGAGTCTGTTACCAAATGGATCGGCCGGGTTCAAAAACCTGAAATGATCGTCGACATTATGTCCCACGCACTGCGTGTTGCAACAACCGGTAGATCAGGGCCAGTGGTGGTAGAAATTCCAGATGAGATTTGGGCCGCAACCATTGAGAACTACGATCTTTCGGTTTTCAACAAGCATTCTGCGGTATGGCCACGTCATCGATCTGCCGCGCCGCAATCGCTTATTACTCAGGTTGTGGATTCTATTGTCGAAGCCAAGCGGCCGGTAATTCTTGCCGGTGGCGGTGCTATGGCGAGTGGGACTCATGCGGAAGTTGCTGCCTTTGCCAATGACTTTGGGCTACCCATTGTGACTAGTATGAATGCCAAGGGGATTATGGATGAATTTGATCCTCTCTGTTACGGGGTGGTCGGGACCTTTGGCAATGTCAAAGCCAGTCATGTGTTGAAACAAGCGGATCTAGTGGTGGTGCTGGGTAGTAAGTTTACCGAGTTCAACTCTTTTGCTTGGCAGCTACCCCAGAAAACCCAGAAGATCATCCATGTCGATATTGATGGCGAAGAGCTTGGTCGCTCGATTCCTGCGTCCCTTGAGATCATTGCCGATATTAAGGAAGCGTCACAGCAAATTTTGTCAGGCTTACATAACACTAATAAAAGCTTTAGCTGGGAGTCTACTGGTGTTGTTCCAGAGCAGCCGGGAACCAAGGAAGGCGATCCACGGGTAGCCCCAGAAGCGGTTGTGACCTTATTGAATGAAGCATTTGACGGCGAGACCATTCTTGTCAGTGATGCAAGTCTTTCATCAGGTTGGACATCATCAAGATATAAGGTGCGAGGGGCTGGCAGAAAGTTCATTGCACCTCGAGGCATTGCCGGCATTGGCTGGGCTTGTGGCGCTGCAATTGGGGCTGCATTGGCGGCGCCTGATAATACGCGTATTCTAGTTGTTGCTGGAGATGGTGGCGCGGCTTACTGGCTTGGCGAGATCGAAACTGCTGCGCGTCTAAACTTACCCATTACCTTTATGATTCTCAATAATGCCAGCTTTGGTTGGATTGTTCAGGCCGAGAGGTCTATGGGCATTACTCAGGAGTCTACATTTGCGCCGATAGATTTTGCTGGTGTTGGCAAGGCTCTTGGGGCTCAGGGTGTACAGGTAGCCTCATTGAAGGATATGGATCAGGCGCTTAAACAGGCATTGGCCGCTAAAGGACCTTTTGTTCTGGATGTTCTAACCTCAGAACAGTCCACAGCAACCGTGCCTTACGAGTTGTTTGATGACAAAGCGATTACCAGAGAAACGGCTTATAGCGTTTAGGTAAAAACTAATCGTAAGTTGTCGTTAGCTCTTTAAATATTAGTAATAAGTGACTTCTCACCCAGCCTACAAGGGCTAGGTGAGAAATTTCCCCTGTCTGAAAGGATTCTGTTATGAATGAAAAAATATTAACCGGTAAAGTTGCCGTAATCACTGGCGCGGCTAGAGGCCTTGGTCGAGGCTATGCACTAAAGCTTGCTGAGCTTGGTGCCAATGTGGCTATCATCGACCGTAATCTCCACGCTGCTGATGTCTATGAGTTCGAAAAGCAAAGTATGGCCGCAGCAACGGTTGTTGATGAGTGTAAATTACTGGGTGTTAAATCCATGGGCGTCGAGATTGATCTGACCGATAGACCTGCTGTGGAAAAGGCCTTTAGCGAAATTGCAGAGACCCTAGGGTCCATAGATATCGTTGTCTGTAATGCTGGAGGGGGCATTGCTATTTTCAATGACGAGCCTGCATCAAAAGGTGCAGGAGATGTTAATACAACCAGCACCGCATCGGACTGTCCGCAAGATGTTTTACTGAGGATTTTGGATATCAATCTGATGACCTGCATGTACACCTGTATGGCGGCATCCTCTTATATGAAAAAGCAGAACTCAGGCAAAATAGTGACAGTGTCGTCCGTGGGTGGTCTTATCACCAATGGCGGTAGTTACCATCCCTACTGCACGGCAAAAGCTGCAATTATTCACTACACATCGTCATTAGCCCAGGAGCTAGGGCCCTATAATATCAACGTAAACTGTATTGCACCTGGAGTCATACGCACTGGGCGATTAGGTGATCGCACTAATGAAGTTAGAGGCATACCCTTAGGTAGGGAGGGTACGGTTGAAGACTGCGCGAACTTGATGGAGTTTTTAGTATCTGAGAAATCATCCTATATAACAGGTAAAACGATTACGATAGATGGCGGAGTCTGTGACCAGCGTTAGGGATTTCTGGTAGGTTCTCTAAGGACATGGAGTATGATAATAAAATTAGTTAGATGTCACTTTGGTGTGGATTAGGGAAGCCCCCTCGTGCTTGAGTGCTTGTGAGAATTGGTGGTGGAACGTTTTTATGTCTCTAGCGCCAAATGAATTAAAACCATAGGATTTAGCCAGCATTTCAAAGTTGGGATTCTTGAAGGTAGACAGATACCGATTTCCATATGTTACGAAATTATAATCAGAGATAGAGCCACATCCACCGTTGTCTTCAATTATAAAAATAACCTTCAGATCATAGTTCATCGCTACAGCAAGTTCATTCAGGCCCATTTGAAAGCCGCCGTCACCACAAAAACAAACCACTAAATTATCACTGGCGATGGCTGCACCAATGGAGGCAGGGATAGAGTAGCCCATACACCCGTTACGATCAGAGAGTACTATTTTCTGCTCGAGATGAGTTCTGTATTCATGGACAATGCGTGCCTTGGTGTAACCTGTATCGCAAACGATAATGGTATTTTTTGGCGCTAGTGCAACAACAGTTTGGTTGATTGCTAAGGGATCAATACAAGTCTCTGGGCTCTTGTTCAGTTGAATCTGACCATCATTAATAGTCGAAAGGTACTCTAATAGCTCCGGCGATCTCTTATGAGCGCGTTTTGGTATGTTCCTGAGAAAGCTTGCTGTGCTCCCTACTGCCGAAAAATCTACGGGAAATGATCTTCCAACTTCTAATGGGTCGCTTTCCACCTGTGCCAACGTTATTGACGCTAAGTCTTTGTTATCAAAAAAGTCTGGTTGCAGGCGGACGCCCAGTAGAAGCAAATAATCGCACTTTTCCAAATACTGATGCACGGCGGTGGATTGATAGCCCGATCCAACATAGAGATCATGAAATTCATCAACCAGATTCTTTCCCAAAGGCGCAACGCAGAAAGGTATCTGCAATCTGTCGATACAGTCCATTATCGATTTGCCTATGTTTTTATCCAACACTCCTTCACCGATCATCAGTAAAGGATATGAGGACGCGTATAGCTGACCGATGATCAGCCGGCTCTCTTTTTGATTCACTTCAGGAGGTGTAATATTTTTGTAAAGTTGGTTAGGCTTATAATCCGAATCGACTTCTAGATCCCAAAAGTCAGAAGGGATTTCGAGATAGACTGGGCCGGGCCGCCCAGAGCAAGCTTCTCTAATCCCATCTAATAACATTGTCGCTACTGCTTCAGGGCTCGGTGCCAGCATTGCTTTTTTACAAACGGCTTTTAAACAGAGTCTTTGCTCTATGCTGCGACTGCGCCCAGAGCCTTCTTGAAATGCGTTTTTCCCGACGTCGGAGCTTACCGCAGCGCCACTAATTGCAAGTAGTGGTATGGAATCTAAATAGGCCGTCGCAAAGGGAGTGGCTAGGTTTGTTGCTCCTGGCCCACCGGTCGTGAACACAACACCTAGTTTTCCCGAAGTTCTACTGTATCCATCAGCCATAAAGGCGGCACCAAATTCGGTTTTATTAAATACAGGTGTGATGGCCGTGGGTCTGATCGACTGCCACATGGCTAGGATATTGTCGCCGGTGTGGCCAAATATATGTTCAACACCCTCATCTTCAAGGATATTTGCAATTAGGTTCCTGACTTTTACTCTCACTTTTTTCTCAATTTTGTAGTATGGGTTTTAGATGACTTTGTGTCTTAAGGGCCAATTTTTTCAGTTTATGTGAAGCGCTATGTTTCTATCTAGATAAAAATATTACGAATCATGGATTTTAAAGACAAACTTTATCCATTTACTATTCAATCAAGATAGTCATGATATTACCTACAAATAATTACTCAATATTCCCTAGGCCAAATTAACTTTAAAATTATTGATTTATAAGGCTATTGTATTTATCCCCAAAATTTTATGACTATTCTGCCGCCTTAATTAAATTCGGCATTTATGTACTCTTTTGGTTGCCGGATTCTTTTAATCCTTAAACCAAATAACTACATAAGTCTTGGCTGATGTCCCAGGTGGTTTACCACGTAGTACAAGTGAATACACATTATGGAGAGTATGAATGTCATTTAGGGTTTTTCAGATTCGCGTATTAGCCAGCTTGCTGCTGATTGTCCCCGCAGCGGAGGTAGTAGCGAGAGAGAACTATTCTCCTGATGCTAATGTAAAGTCTCCCAACCAGGTATATTGGGGTGATACACATTTGCACACTAGATTGTCTGCAGACGCGTATATGAAAAAAAATCGACTTCTTACCTCAGCGGATGCCTATCGTTTTGCAATGGGGGACACTGTTACAACCCATGATGGTAGAGCGGTAAAATTGAGAAGGCCCTTAGATTTTATTGTTATAGCAGATCATGCTGAGGAATTAGGGGTATTAATCGATATTGATTCACAGGACTCCCAACTGCTAAATACTGAGTTTGGACGAAAAATTTACAATATTTTTACCGGTGTTTCGGAGCAATCCCCATCTGAACCTGGGGAGGATATCTGGGCGCTGATGGCAGGATTAAATGTATCTAGCCCTGACTTTAGGCAGTCAACTTGGGGGGGCGTTGTCGAATCTGCTGATAAGTTTAACAGCCCTGGGAGTTTTACGACTTTTTCTGGGTTTGAGTGGAGCTCTAATCCAGGAAAGAATTACGATAATCTCCATAGAGTAGTCATATTTAAAGATGGCGCCCAAAAAGTGACTCAAGTCACTCCCTATTCAAGCTTTGAGAGTGAAGACCCAGAAGACCTTTGGCGTTATCTTTCGAACTACAGTAAAAGTACCGATGGTGATGTTATCGCCATTCCTCATAATAGTAATGTCAGCAATGGCAGAATGTTCGCTTTAGTCGATTTTAAAGGTCAGCCTATTGACTTAGGCTACGCAAAGTTACGCAGCCGTTGGGAACCACTGGTGGAAGTAACTCAGATGAAAGGCGATAGTGAGACTCATCCATCTGTGTCGCCCGATGATAAATTTGCTGACTATGAAACTTGGGATGGCTGGCCTAGAGAGATGGATGAAGTCGAACTTAAAGAAAGGCGGGACTTTAAGCCATTTGAGTATGCTAGGCCTGCGTTAAAGCTAGGATTAGCCCAAAACGTCAAACTTGGCGTTAACCCCTTTAAGTTCGGCATGATCGGCAGTACCGATAGTCACACCTCTCTATCAACTGCGGATGAGAATAATTTCTGGGGTAAGACAACCAAGGATGGGCCCGCCATTGATAGAATGATGACGCCCAGTAATCCAGACCTATTTCCCAGCGTAAAGGTATGGAAATCTTCCGCCGCAGGTTATTCGGCGGTCTGGGCTCAAGAAAATACTCGTGAATCTATATTTGCGGCCATGAAGCGTAAAGAAGTCTATGCCTCCACCGGGCCGCGCATTAGCGTACGTTTCTTCGGCGGTTGGGACTACCAGTCTCGTGACGCTTTACGTCCCGACCTTGCGACAATTGGTTATAGTAAAGGTGTCCCTATGGGGGGAGATCTAGTTAATGCCGCCAAGGGTAAGTCGCCGAGCTTCCTTATCCGTGCAGTAAAAGATCCTGATGGTGCCAATCTCGACCGTGTACAGGTGATCAAGGGCTGGCATGACAGCCAGGGACAATTGCATGAGCTGATTTACAATGTTGCCCTATCTGATGGTCGAACAGAGGATAAAAGCCGAACAGCTGTGTCTGTGGGCAACACGGTTAATATTAAAGACGCCAGTTATATCAATAGCATCGGTGATCCGGAATTAGCGGTGGTTTGGCAAGATCCAGATTTTGATCGCGACGAACTAGCGTTTTATTACTTACGTGTGCTTGAGATCCCTACACCAAGGTGGACAGTCTATGACGCTAAATTTTTTGATGTAAAAAATATCTCCAAAGAGGTACCTGTGCTCACCCAGGAACGCGCCTATAGCTCACCGATTTGGTATACACCTTAAGTCGAAAATATAGGTTAATGGTGTCAGTTAACTGATCTGGTAATAATCGGTATAGAATTTAAATTTCTCACGAAGTGCTTTCTCAGTTAGTCCAAAGTCTGTTAATTGGTAATGGTGTTTACCGTATTTTTCTCTGGGCCTGTCGTTTAAGTACTCTGTTATTTGACACTTAGTTTGATCTGTATACTCGATATTTAATTTTTTATAGCAAGACTCCAATGTGGCTGTCGGGTTTTCCATCAAGTCTGAGAAGTAGATATCAGTGATTCGGTTGTTGAGAGATTTATTGTTGCTGCGTTGCTCTATCGATTTTTTTAGCCCCCCTTCAAAGAAAGAGATGAATTGTTGCACGTCTTTAATTTTATACTCAGGAAATATCTTAGCCATTGTCTCTACGAGGCTTAATAGTGATGGGATCGCTGATATAGGATTTCTATGAGTATGGATAACCCTTGCATTAGGGTAGGTTTCAAAGACTAATTCTAAGAAATGTAAATGAAAAGGATCCTTTAGTAACCAGGTCTTTTTTACGCTTTGATGCTGGAGTGTTTGTAGAACCGTTTTATGCCAGCCATATCTGTTGTCATCTAAATATTGGCTAATTCTAGTCTGATATGTGCCTGGGCCATCGATATTCGGATGTGGAAATGTGAGGATATTGGTCATTATATGTGCGCATTCTACTGGCAGGTCGTTTCTATAATCATGTATTTCCTTTAATTTGGGCGCAATATCCATATTTAAGTCAAATAAGCATTCGGCGATGTCTTGACGATGCCGTTGATTCGAGGCTTTGTCGTCGGAGGCTGGGTTTTGGATTGTTTCATATCCGAAAGGGCCCCTTAAACGAGGATCCTGATTCAATAATTCAAATAGAATCGTTGTTCCACTCCTCGGCAGGCCTGTGATTATTATTGGGCTATCAATATTTTCTTCTTTTATGCGGGGCTGGCGGGCTATTTTTTCAACCGTTAAAAGCCTATTTCTAAGTCTTATTATTAACCTGGCTTTTAGAATTACGCAAAGCAATGGTGAAGTTTGCGCGGTTAGTTTGATCGACTCGAGGCAGGATTCATAATATGGAACCCAGCTAGTATCTCCAAAATCATTTAAATTGGTGGTCTCTTTTGCAACTTGAATTAGTTTGTCAGAGGTAACATTTAACAAGTAGTCAGGGTTACCGCAGCAGATTTCTAACTTGTTGAGTCGTCGAAGCCATTCGGGGTCATTCATTACATTTCTCCTTGTGAATGCTAGGGTTTGGCTGATTTGGTATTTAATACAGAAGGCACAAATTGCTGTCTAGACAGTTTCTCTGCTGTTGACTGGCAGTCGGCGGGTCTCACTCTTGGGTTTGATTACAAACTCCTCATCAACCAAATAGCCAAGATACCTTTTGATCGTTTCACGGTTAATATTGCCGCACTGAACCTCAGCGCTATAGAGCATGTCGAGCATCGGTAAATAGCCTTCGCCGAAGTTAAATTCCTCCGAGAAGCAACTCTCCTCAGGACTGGAGGGCTCATCTATATAGAGGCCGCTCAAGGTTTCGAGAATTTTTGATTGCGGATTTTCCCGTGCTTGCTGACTCAGTCTGCTCTGCCATTGATAGAGGGTGAGAACATCGATGACATAACCAAACTCTACTAGAGCTGCAATTAACTCACTCCAATCCATGGGTCGTGGACTGATAATGTCGAACTGTTGGCTGAGATGACTCGAGTGCTTGCACAGGCTAACTATGGCTTTGGCGACAAAGTCCACTGGGGTCAATGTGGGTGAACAGATCTGTGCCAGTCCAAGGCTATTCGGTATGGCGCCTAATTCAATACAGCCTTTAATCAGCAGGCAGATACGATCATGGGTGTTGGAGGCGCCATGCTGGTCGCCGCTGACCATGCCCAGTCGATGCACTGAGGTTGGAATTCCTCTATCGTCGGCTAGGTTAATCATTTTTTCTGCGGCATATTTACTGAGGGCATAACCATATTCGCGGCCACTGGCGAGGCGTGAAAAATCTGCTTGGCTGACGCTGTCGGTATTGAGTATCGATATGTGGTGTACCGGTTTTATTTTCTCGGTGGTGGCCAGGCGCAGCACTTCCTCGGTGCCATCCACATTGGTGGCTTTTAACATGTCATAGGGATAGACATGATTGACCCAGGCGCCACTGTGAAAAATACTTTCC
>Ga0206127_1002860_pt1 | contig 16539 bp, 11 predicted proteins | sample Helgoland_Spring_6_FD_148646 | JGI IMG/M metagenome (GOLD analysis project Ga0206127, IMG submission 148646) | Pelagic subsurface seawater microbial communities from Kabeltonne, Helgoland, North Sea - Helgoland_Spring_Bloom_20160419_1 | ecosystem: Environmental > Aquatic > Marine > Epipelagic ...
CGGTGAGGATCAACCTGAGCAAAGAGGGACTTCCAGCCGTCTGTACTGATGGGCTGCTCCACGTATGGACGTAGGATTAGTGAGATGAACGAGAGGGTCTGGATTGCCATTAGGTTGTGTCTTTCGAGTTGTCCCAGATGAAGTCTATTTCATCTAGTCTCTGCTTACGTTCAGGAGATATGCTGTTTCTTTTTTGCCGTTGGGTGCCACACCAACTTCCAAGATTAAAACCATCCTCCTTATAGGCTATCGGTACCTTAACATGCCCCTCGGCTGCCTTGAACTTAAGTAGCTTAGTAAACCCTTCTTCCCAAGCTTCGGCTAAGGCGTCCCAAATAAAACCAATGTCTTCCAGTCTCTTCTTACGTTCAGGGGACATGTTTTCGAAGTTGCGCCTTTGTACGTTGACCCAACGTCCAAGATGGAAGCCGTCGATCTTAAAAGAACTGGCTATTTTGCAATGCCCTTCAGTTTCTTTGAATTGGCGTAGCCTAGTGAAACCTTCTTCCCAGTCTGCAGAATAGGGATCCCAAATAAAGCCAATATTTTCTAACTTCTTCTTACGGTCAGGAAATAATCGTTCTTGATTGTTTCGTTGCTCTTTGACCCAAAGGCCAAGATTAAACCCATCTAGCTTGATGGCTCTTTCAACTCTGCAGTGGCCTTCAGCCTCTTTGAACTGAATAAGTTTACTGAAACCTTCTTCCCAAGCTTCACGTAAAGTGTCCCAGACAAAGCCAAGCTCATCCAGTCTTTGCTTACGTTCAGACGAATAGCTATTTTCTTTTGACCTTTGATTAGCAACCCAGTTACCAAGTCTAAAACCATCCACCTTATAGACACTTGGTACCTTACAATGCCCCTCAGCTTTTTTAAATCGAACTAGATAATCAAAACCTTCTTCCCAAGCTTCGGTAATAGGGTCCCAGATGAAGCCAATGTCATCTAGTCTCTGCTTACGTTCAGGTGACATGCTGTCTTTGGTGCTTCTTTGTGTGCCTACCCACACACCAAGTTTAAACCCATCTAGCTTGATGGCTCCTCCAACTCTGCAGTGGCCTTCAGCCTCTTTGAATTGAGACAGCTTACTGAAGCCTTCTTCCCAAGCTTCGGTAATAGGGTCCCAGATGAAGCCAATGTCATCTAGTCTCTGTTTTTGTTCTGGCGAAAGGCGGTCATTTCTACCTCTTGTATTTGACACCCATGTCCCAAGATTAAACCCATCTAGCTTGATGGCTCTTTCAACTCTGCAGTGGCCTTCAGCCTCTTTGAACTGAATAAGTTTACTGAAACCTTCTTCCCAAGCTTCACGTAAAGTGTCCCAGATGAAGCCAATGTCATCTAGTCTCTGCTTACGTTCAGGTGACATGCTGTCTTTGGTGCTTCTTTGTGTGCCTACCCACACACCAAGTTTAAACTTTTCCAACTCATACTTCACAGTCACGTTGACGTGACCTTCTAGTTCTTTGAATTGAATGAGTTTGCTGAAGCCATCGTCCCAAGCTGTAGCATAAGGGTCCCAAACAAAGCCAATATCATCTAGTCTGTGCTTACGTTCAGGGGACATGCTGTCTTTGGTGCTTCTTTGCACTCCAACCCACTGGCCGAGACGAAAGCCGTCTAGTTGATAAGCTTGTGGCACTCTGCAGTGGCCTTCAAGTTCTGTGAACTGAAGGAGCTTGCTGAAGCCCTGTTCCCAAGCCTCTGCTGATGGGTCCCATACGAAGCCTATGTCATCAAGTCTCCGCCTACGTTCAGAGGACATACTGACTTTGGAGCTTCTTTGTTTGTGTGACCATCTTCCAAGATTAAACCCATCCAGCTTAAAGACGGTCGGTATAAGGCAATGCCCCTCAGCTTCCTTGAACTGCTCCAACAACCCAAACCAAAACTCCCAAGAAGCCGTACTCGCCTCAACCAACACAGTCCTGAGTGCTGATGAGAACTCCACATCAACGGATACGGGCATATCAAAGATTATCTTGTCAGTGATACTCTCACGGCTCTGAGAGGCGTTCTTAGCCATGTTGGTACGGTATTGGTCCAACGTACTGGCCATGTCGTCATCATGCGCCCTGAGAGCCTTTAGGACATCCCAGACAGGCTTGAAGTTACTAGCCTCAATGGATGCTTCGTGATCATCACCATCCTCAATGAAGACAGGCAGAACGATAGTACCCTTCTTCTGGACCTTAGCGCCACGAACCTTCCTGATAGCACGACCAACAGCTTGAATGATCTCTACCTGACTGCCACGAGGATCAATGAAAGCCACACCATCAAGGGATGGAACATCTACACCTTCAGCCAAGCATCTCGCATTGGTTAGGATGCCCCTGTCGTAGCCTTCAAGGACCTTCAGCTTGTCTATCTTCTCTTTACGATCTCCTGCCTTCATTGCACCTGACACGTAGTCAGACAGAAATGTGCCTTCAGGACGGTTGGCTGGTTCAATCAGGTTGGCAACATCGACCAATTCATCTGAGAACTGCTTGGCTCCAGCAACACGACTATGGAATGAGATGACCCGTTTGAGGTCGTAGTCTTTGACTGCTTTGAGCATACCAATCTTGGCTGCCAGAGTTCTCGCATCCGTTTCGTTATCAGGGTCTGTGGAGACGATCTCATAGTTCTCAATCCACTCCCTCACCATCGGTTCATCAACACCAACGATGACGACTTGGTAGTCAGTCAGGAGTTCCTGTTCGATAGCCTGACCAAATGTCAGCTTATGAATGACAGGACCAAAGACAGCCTCATTGTCCATACCAACTACAGCCAAGTCACGTGCCTTAGCTTCGTCTTTGATGGCCTTACCAAAGTATCTTGGCGTTGCTGTCGTGAAGAGTCTCTTGGAAGCTCTGATCTTGTCAGCATCAAGGATAGTAGCAAAACCAGCATCAGCCTTACCTGCGCACCTGTGAGCTTCGTCAGCTATAGCTAAATCGAACGCAGGCACTGAGCCATCAAGTTGTGCCTCAGCTATCAGTTCTGAAGATTGATACGTACAGAACACAACTTTCGGCTTTGGCTGTTTAAGGAACTCGGTTATCTTTTCTACTTCAGACGTGACAGGAAACGGAGCATCAGCAGGGTCCATGTCCTCCGTCTTCTTACCAACAGACTTGTCTGAACAGACGTTGAGGATGTCGAAGTCAGTGTTACCTGCCCAAGCCCACTCTCGCATGGTTTGAGACAGCAGGCTCAAGGACGGCAGCAGGACCAATGTAGTCTGTGCCTCAAGTGCTTCCTTGATCCAGAGGGTCGTGAATGTCTTACCCGTGCCACATGCCATGATCATCTGACCACGATCAGAGGTTTTCAAACCAGAAGTAGCATCCGCAATAGCTTTGCTCTGATGGGGGTCTGGGGAAGGTTTGTCTTTAACTTTGGCTTGATGCAGATCAGCAAAAGACGATGGGTATTCTATCTGTGCATCACGGAAGTCATTGAGCATGAAGACGGTGACTGGTTTGTCTTGCCCTTTGAGAGTTTTGTCAGCCTTTGCCTCCATCTTGTTTGTGGTTTGCATCCACAGGCGACGATCAACTTCTTTACGACCAGTGTCAGCCAAGAAGGAGTTCATGTCACCCTTGGTAGTTGTTCTATGCTCACCGTAGCACTTTGCTTGGACAGCCCAGATGAGGCCATCAGTATCTCTGAAGACGAGGTCAGTCCCTAAGTCTTGTCGTTGCCACTTGTTTGGATAGTCATCCCATAGCCAAACCTGATCGACTGTCTTGGACCACTCAGGATCGTTCTCTAGGAACCACTTACAGAAGACCTCAAAGGGTTTGCCTTTGCCTTGCTCACCGAAGTCTTGCTCAAGGGTTGCAATGAATTGATCAAATGTAGACATGTGAAAACCTAAGCGGACGTTGAGAGTTAATATCAATGTGACATTGTTATAACTGCCCTACAATGTTCTTTGTAAAATCGAACAGATGGCTCACCATTTCAGCTGAGCTCATAGTAGTAAAAGTCACCTATTTCAGATTGCATAACAATGAAATGCATCCCTCCTCGAAGGACAGTTTGAGCACATTAGTAACGATAGGTGACTGTTCAGTTGAAGTGGTTAACAATCACACGACTTAACCCCGCATCCTAAAATTGTGCGCCAGATATTAAGCTTCGTTAAACCTCATTTCTTATAGCAAGAAAACACGCCAATCCGATTTCGCAGATTCAGCCCCTACGAACACTACATTCAGGCAATATGCATAGCAATTATGCGTTTTCACTGATGCTGATGTTTTACTTTATAATCCAGTTAACCCTAAGTTTTGGCTGCGGTTGCTTTGAGCGCGTTAGGGTGTTTGGAGGCGATAAAACAAAGCAAGAAATCCAATTATGCATTTGTGTCCAGTTTACAGGAATAGGATGCACGCTGAAGCGTCTCCAACTATGGAGATAAATCTAAGTCATTATATTTGTTGACTTTTTAATGATTTCATGTTATACTAATCTAGTTGATTTGATGCAGTGAGCCGACCTTACATCAAAAACGTCTGAGTAATGTAATCTGTATACTACTTGTGGTGTTAGTGGATGCCTAAGGTAGGAACGATAACTACTCTCATCTCCATCTCTTTATCTATAATTCACAAGGATAAGTCCAATGGTTGCAGCTACTGAATTTGAAATCCTCAACTTTGCACGACCATTAGATGTTCATACTTGGTCCGATTACTCTGAGGTGAATACTTTTGTAGAGTTGGTCTTCGAAGATTTGAAAGGACTTGATGGAAATAGGAAAACCATTCTGAAGTTGCTCAAGGTCGTGTTGCTAGACCTTTACGTTGCTTGGTGTTCCGATCCAAACTTGAAGCTGATGTTTAGTAGAGACAATAATGCTTATGCAGCCAAGTCTCGCTACAGTGAATTGTTTATAGGTAAGAAGATTATTGAAGTTGTTGATGCTCTCGTTGTCTGTGGTTGGGTAAATGAAAAGAGAGGCATCAATGATAGAGAAACCGGTTCTGCCTTTCTCACCCGTATTTGGCCTACCGCAAGTCTGATAGCTCACTTCAAGACAGCAAAGTTCCATCAATTCCATGTTCAAAATCATGAGGAGCGAGAAGTCATCATCCTCCGTAATGAGGATAAAGAGAATGTGGAATATGGTGATAATGATCAAGACTTAGATCTGGCGACCATGCGTACCGTGCTACACGACTACAACAAGTTGTTGGACAGGACACACATAGACATTGAGACGCTAGAAGAACCTGTAATCCAACTGGGTGAAGGGAAAGCAAAAAGGTGCTTGCCTATTAATCAGCGCTCCAAGTTTGTTTATCGTATTTTCAACAATAGTCGATGGGACCATGGCGGGCGCTTTTATGGAGGCTGGTGGCAGAGATGTCCTAAGGCTTGGCGTACTGAGATTGTATTTGATGGTGTCAGAGCAATGGAGCTTGATTACTCTGGCTTACATATTGTCATTCTCTATGCGCAAGAAGGCATCAACTATTGGAAGGAGATTGGGAAAGACCCTTATCAAATTGACCAATTAGAAGCTTTCGATCCTAGTATAGATATGAGGTCTGCTGCGAAGCTGCTTCTGTTAACTACAATCAACGCTGATAATGAGAAAACAGCCTTTGGAGCGTTCAGAAACCAAAGTCCAACTGGCTCTGCCGAAAAGCGTATGAAGGACAAAGAGTTAGGTAATCTGCTAGATCAACTTAAAGAAAAGCACCCCGCAATATCCCACAAGATTGCCTCAGGCGCTGGGATCGAGCTGATGCACGTCGAAAGTCAAATAACAGAGCGGATAATTAAGAGGTTCACGTATCATTATAAATGCCCAATTCTTAGCATTCACGACAGCTACTTAGTACCGTTTGGCTATGACCGATTTCTTCACGAAGAAATGTGTAATGCATTCTTTGAAGTAACAGGTATGGCTGGGGTCATCATTAAACACACCCAAGACTACTATGATATAGTTCAACATGGCTTGCCAAGTGAGTGCGATCCAGACGTCAAGTCATCACCTCCTACTGAGCGACACAAAACCGAACGAGAGCTATTTAATGCTTACAAAGACAAGACAAGCATCGAAGACTGGTATCCGGACTGGACCATGGTTTGGTAGGCATCTTTGTCGATGAAGCAGGACCCATCAGGTCGTTAATCATAACTGAACCGAAGCAAAGATTTACTTCCAGCCCGTGGCACCTACCAAATCAAATATTGTTCACTTAAGTTCACCGGTTCAATTAAAACTTACAGAGAAGCTTTTGGTAATAAGCTGGTTCTATACCATAATCAGCTAAGCAAACGGCCTCTGCGACCTGCTCTGGTGACAGCTGATCACGTATTCTTTCTCTAGCAGCTTTGGCCGAAGTGTTTCCTTGTGCTCCGGCAATCAAATATAGCCGATAAGCTGCTTGAAAATCTTCTTTATTTCCAAAACCATTTTCATAGGTTTTAGCGACAAAGTATTCTTTTCCACCTTTGCAAAGGTTATCCGTAAACCGTTCGAAACTCCCTTGATTTTTAAGGGATTTTACTAATTCGTGGAAAGAGTTTTGATACAGCTTTTCGCCCCAATCACAGCGAATCTCGCTTGATAGCTCTGGTTTAAAGAATACATCCAACCGTTCTGTTATATTGAGATTACCTTGCAGATAGTCACTAGCTCGTTGAGCTAATTCATCTCGCCATTCAGTCAGTCTAACGCTAACTACTTTTTCTGGAATAAGATTATTTAAGTGAAAAGCTTTTAAAGCCTTAGCATCGAGAAGCTTAATAAGCTCTACATATGAGCTACGTGCTTTGGTTTGGGCCCATTCGGAACGAGATGTAATGTTGATTGCTTTTGTATAATATTCAGTTGCTAGCTTGGTCTTATCTTCTTTTCGATAATGATCACCCAGAACTGCCGCATAACCTTGATCCCCGGCAATAACGGCTTTCTTAAGTAAGCTAACCCCCTCAAGAACAGCTTTTGTGCACCCATGATTACCATACAAGAAGTTGAGACCCAAATTCCCCTTAGCAGTAGCGCTGTTGTCCAATCTGTAATACTTTTCCATATTGGAGCAGTCAGCTTTTTGCCCATAAATATAACCCAACCTGAAATACGACTTTTCCGCCAAACATAATGGAAGCGCTTCATCATAGCTTTCATCGCTGTAGAGGCTTTCACAAGTTGCAGCAGATACTGACGAAACCATAAATAGGCTGGTTGCAGAAGTGAGGCCCATAAAAGCAAAGGTGCGAAGCATTTTTATGATCCTGAATTTCAGGGACGTAGGCTGTGTCATCCTTTAACACCTATAAATCTACCTTCAAAGATCGAGACTGCTGAATAGCAAGGTGTTGTTCCAACCTCTCCACATGACACTCCATGTAATTCAAAAAGGATGGCTGGCTGATCGGGCTTAGCTCTGATTATTTCCCAGCCCCTAGTGTAGCCATAGGAGTAATCAACTGGAGTAATAAAGTGGACGACACAACCTGCTGAGCCACAATACATGCTCGTACTCTCGTCACAGGAGAAACCACCAGCATCGAGTACAACTAGGTCAATTTCATCATCTAAATTCAAATCTATACGCTCAACGGCTCCATCCAATAATGTGAAGCTGCCATCGCATGAGGAACGACCATCTGTGATCAATTCATCAAGTTTCGTTTCTATGCTATTGGCATGTGCACCAGTGGGACCAATCATCATGACACTAATGATGCTGGCTATTATCAACTTGAAATCACGCACTATCAGTTCAACTCTCTCGACGTTTAATTGAGATATCAGCTGAGTCTACAAGCTACTGATAACCTTGCAACCCCTCGATTGTATCATTTTGATTTAGCACGAACTCAAAGCTCCGCCATATAACAGGCATCTATGGAATTTCATTTAAACCTTTTTATGTCTTAATCTGGGCCCATTTCGAAGCCAGCACTCGTTAATGGTTTGCTGAAACAGTATTCTTCTCAGATTACTTTGATACATGTCAAAAGTTAGTGGCACAGGTTCAACGATCAAAATATTAAAAAATAGATTTAATTTTCAGCACCAATACATCTCAAAGCTAGGTGTTACAAATTTCCCTTACGGTTCTTCGGTCTAAGTTTACATCTGGGCGTGCTCCAATATCTTTGTAGGAAATCCCTTGAGACCTTAACGACTTGATTAGGTTGTTTCTAACTTCCCTCGATTTCGAATTAACTGTTCCTTTAAGAGATGGGCTAGTGGGCTTAGCTCGATAGCGACGTTGCCCCGTTGTATTTTTACAATCTTGGCAGTTATTTCCATAATTTGACTTAAGCGAAGCGTCTGCAAAATTACTTATGGGTTTAATTTGATCGCACTTGGCACACTTCTTGTGGGTGCCTACCTCCAGGCCTTCTATATTTTCTTTTGCAAGTGTTTGATACCGAACGACGGTTGAATGGCTTAAATCTTTATCCTTAAATTCATTGAACAATTCTGAGAGGCGATTATCCAAGGTTTCCACCGGATCGCTACCGATATTGAACCGATTTATTCTGAGCATTTTATAGCCAAAAGACTCCAATATGAATTCGCGTTCAATATCGCCTTCCGTAAGATAGCTACGCCAATTTCCAGCATCAACAGAAGCATGATCTACAAAATGAAATTCAAACCCATCATATTCGATGATACATTGTTGAATATCGCTGTCCGTTTGGAGCCGAATAAGGAAATCTACTTTGTATGCAGCATGAGAGTAACTAGGGTTTAAAGCCTTTAGATATGCACCCAAATCAAATTGTGGCACTATTTCAATTCGATCAGCGTTCGATGATACAAAGCTTGTCGCCTTGAGCCATTCCAAAACTCTTGCTTCCATTGGCGAAGATTGATCTGTATCGGCCGCTTCAGGAAGCTGGTTAGCAGTATTTATTACATCCTTGTAATGCTGAAAAACCCGTTTAATTGCTCCTTGATACTCCTCCACCGGCTTGGACAAAACAAAGATTAATTTCTCCATTCCACGCGAGAAGCCAACATTTAGACGCTGGAATTTACGGCTGCCATCTATTTCATCCTCGGACAGATCTAGATCACGAGGGAAAATATATTTCAGGTTATCCAGGTTTCTGTTGGCTACCATTGAATAGAAAATGATTTCCCGTTCTTCACCCTGACAGGTATCAAACGTAAAAACAGCAAGTCTCAGTTTTTTATATAACTCTTCTCGGCGGGGCTCATCGCTCAACCTCTTTTGAAGATAGGTCACTTGTTCCCTGTGAGGTGTAATAATCGCAACAGAGGGAGGCTTATCCATATCCAAAAGAACATTGAGACGTTCAATAATTACATCCGCCTCGGCAGCATTTGCATTCCTGAGAGTTTCAAGTCGTTCGGGATCAGGAGTCTCCACAAATTCGAGAACCTCAGATATTGGTTTTCCGCGGATTTTAAGTGCTTGAAGACCATCAGGGTAAACGTACTTACTTGAGAACGAGATCATTTCTGGGTAACCGCGAAAATGCTTTTTGAGTTGTATCGTAAAGTTTGAACTTAACTCGAAGAAATCCATGACCGAATGCGTGATGTTGAAGTTTCCTGCGCGAGTTTTTTGGCTTACGTCATCGCCAACTTCTTGATCAAATACGTCCATCACTTGTTTAAAGGACCCACTGTTAACTTTCTTGGAGGCATTTGCGGTCTTAACATTACCAAATTGGCGTCGATCCCCGAGAACTAATACTTTCTTCGCGCGCAAAATGGCTGGCAACGCCTGAGCAATAGAAACTTGGCTTGCCTCGTCTATTACGACTAAATCAAACAGATTACTTTCAAGTGGAATAAACTCAGCAAAATCACGTAAGCCTGCAATCATACATGGAAAAGCTTCGCTTAGGTTATTGAACATACTAATGGGAAACTTAGTTTTATTACGAATAATTTGCTGAAGGGTGCGTGCATCAGCTCTCTTGGAAACTGCAAACTCCGTTACCCTCTCATCAATGCAGTTCACTAGCTTAAGAGTGTTCATTTGTTCCAGTTGGGTTTTTTCTTGGAGATAATCAAAATCTGGAACTTGAGAAAACTTATCTTTTAAACCACGCTTTAATCCCATTAGATTTTCGAAGTCGTTCAAAATATTAACTTCGGATTCATCGGCCCCGAGCAGCCCTTTTATGGAAACAGGCAATAGATTAACCACCGTTTCCTGCCACTCTTGTTCACTAAACTCTTTCAACAGAGCGCCATCTTCCCGCGCTAATACATCACCAGTGGGCAAAAACTTGTAAACTGCGGCAAGATCTTGTTCAGCGGATGCCCCAAATGAAGCGATAATACTTGCCAATGTCTCAGGCAGTTTTGTGATTAAGTCGTACTGTCCAAGTTTTTCTTGTGGCCTTAAATCGAATACCCCAGTTATGTTTTCCACTTGGCGTGCCAGCTCAAGTATTTCTCTTCTTGCAAATAGATATCCAAATACGGGCCAACGCAGCGATCGAATACTATCAGAAATATGAGTGAGCTTTTTTACTTCCAAAAGTTTCAGATCGGGAAAATTCATTGCAATGCTGCAAATTTCTTCTGGAACTTCAGCGATAACTGGCATTAAGCGTAAATACGTTTTCAGGGTAGGAAGGTCTTGCCCAATCGCTGCGAACTTCTTTCGGTCGCTAACTAAAAGCTTTCTGACAAGAGCTAAAGTGATGATCTGCTGTTCATCCACCGAGCTAAGGTCTCGCAAGCCTTCAATTCGATCGAAAAGCTCGGCTTCATTTTTATGAAATTCCGATATGTCATTAAAAGTGATGTCTTCAATAGCTTCGACAGTGGACACGACGCGAGCTTTCAGACTGTTTTCAGATGAGGAAAACTCTTTATTAAAATTCTTTTCATTAGCCTTGAACGTTCGAACACTAGTTTTGAGTTTATCTATCGAGCTTTTTTTAATGATATTTGAATAGTTAGAATTATGTTTGCCCAGCCGAAGTAGAGGATTGACATATTCTGTTTCGGCACCTCGGGCTTTTGTGATTACGCTGTTGAGCTTACTTTCGACAACATCAAGTGCTTCGTTTTTATCTGAGAGGATAAGAATGTTCTTTCCACTTAGGATCAGTTCAAAGGCAATTGCTGAAATCGTATGTGATTTGCCTGTCCCAGGAGGGCCCTCAACGATAATAAATTTAGACTTTGGATTGCGGATTGCTGCTAAAACCTTCTGCTGCTCTTCAGCTAAAGGAAGAGGGCTTTGGACAACAAGGCGCTCATCTAGAACGGTTTCGTCCCATTCACGGTCTATTTGTGCATCAATTGAAATTGGGTTCTTGGTCAGGAAAGAATCTATCATATCGCTGAATGAGCCCAGAAGAGAACTGTCTGGTTGGAGGCCGACCATCAAGGCTTCGTAATCGTTCACGATAGACTCATCGGACTTATCAAAAAGTGAAATGGAAACTTCGTTATTTACACTTACGCCATTAGCAGCAGCCCGAGACGTGCCAGATGAGTTAAGTTTCACATCGCCTTCAACCTTGATTGCAGCCAAAATCTTGTGAAACGTATTTGATAGAGCCTCAAAGTATGTCTCATCTTCGTTTTTATGTAAAATTCGCTCTAGAATGGGATTAGTATCTAGTAAATTATGCTCACGCTGAAGATAACTTAATACAAAATCTATCGCCTTTTTGTTCACATAAACTGCGTTGCTAAATTCTAAACGCAACAAACTTTTATCAAAATCCACAGATAAAGGTATGTAATACAATGGGAATTTTGATCTTCCAACAATAACCTCTGAAACATTTAAATATATTTGCGTATTCTCAGTTACTGCTTGAGATGAAACCATTTCACGGAGCTCAACGAAAATATCTTTTGCCACGAAGTTTTCAAAGTATGTATTGAGAACATCCTGAATTCGCTGTTGGTTAGAAATCTTTTCCAGAGTGTCCCTCAGTGCAGATGAGTTATTACCATACACCGCCTCACCAATAGCTTCTGCAAAGACTTCAAACTGTTCATCAACAATAATAGAGATGATTTCCTCTGCGAAAGTTTCTATATCTCCCAATGCACTAGATACCCCAGATTGGTTCTCAAGCACTGGTTTGATTACTTCCAGAACACGAGAAACAATATGCAAATCAAATGATTTACAGACAACATTTTGAAGTGTTTCAACTAGCTCTTCAAAGTCCTTTTTATTTGAATTTTGCCATTCGGAACATTTGAGCTCAATAATTGCTAACGAGGATATCAGCTCCTTCGTATCAATCGACTTTATAGCCGCCGATATTCCTGCTCGCGCCGTAGAAGATACCGTAGCCGAATATTTTCCGTACTTGACGTTAAATGACGCAGGTGTTTTTTGGCCAAGTTTACCGACTATCAGCCTCCGAAACTCGTCATATTGACCAAGGTGAATTCCGGTTCGATTCATTCCAGTTTTCTGTGCAAACTTTCGCTTTGGTTCACGGGTACCCTTGAAGTCAGTTTCAAGAAATTGTGAATAATAACCGGCCAAACTTTGAAGAAATCCCGGCAATCCAGTACTTTTCGCTTGTTCAATTGGTGATTGGTTGTTCGTTTGCACAACAGAGACTTTCTTATTTGACCGATCTCATTGAAACGCAGAACAATTCTTATTTCAAGTTGAGACTTCAAGCCCAATGTTTTTCAACCCTAATGCCAACCAAAGCCAAATCGCTCAATTTCTGGCAGAGGCCATACATATAATCGGGTGGCACCCCTATGGCCCATGCGGGTAGTCTCAACCTCTCATCACACAGAACATGAGCATTTCAAAGATATCTGCTGAACGCTTGTAAGCAAACCTCTCAGCAAGCTGGGGCTTCTCGTTAAAAGGTTGATGCAAATATGCGTCTAAGTGAAAGCACAATCATAGCGGTTAATTACCAACCAATTACCCGTTTGGCATAAAAGGATTGTGCTGAATTAAACGAAACATGTACCATTAGATACGCTGTAACGAAGGATAAAATGATGAACAAAACCTGCTCTGCAGTTATCACCGTAGTAGCATTAACCCTTGGCTTACTCCCCAAACAGTCTGTTGCTGATGAATACGGTAAGTTTGAGGTAATTGGTGTTGAAGACGGTGATATGCTTAAATTACGTGCGGGGCCTGGTATAGGTTACAAGGTAATCATCGGCCTTCCAAACGGAACAGCACTAAAGGTGTACAGCTGTCAGCAAACCGGTGGTACGGCCTGGTGCAGCGTTTCATTGGAAAAAGCACGAAGCCTCAAGGGGCATGTATCAAGGGCATACTTGCAGAGGAAGTGACCTGTTCAATTAGATTTATGAGCTGACTGCATGGGGCTACTGCATAAGTCCCTTAAGTCCGAGAGTGAAATACGCTCTAAAGTGAAATATCTAATTTCTGGCAGAGGCCATATATGTATACGGGTGGCACCCCGGTGGCCCCTGTAGGGGTACACAACCGACCATTCCGTGATCAGCATCACTCTGAGAAGAGCGCTACCGGCCTGAAACACAAATATTATGATTGAGATGGGGGATTCGACATCAATATGTTAGAGTAACCCAACGACGTAATTAGGCTCATTTGTCTACTATGTGTCTACTAGACCAGAATTAAGGTTTAGAAAAAAGCACGTAACCCATTGAAAGTAATGGTACCACCTCCTGGTCTCGAACCAGGGACCTCCTGATCCACAATCAGGCGCTCTAACCAACTGAGCTAAGGCGGCACTTGTGGGCTGATTAACCGCCCAAACAAATGAACGCAATACCTTTCAAACCAAATATTGCACCTCAATCTTATCAATCTGCCCGAAATGGATATTTCAAAGGGCATATCCGCGATCTTGCCAAACATAGTGCATGTAGATAGCACAGGCTCATCATTTCCGGAGAATACCCAATGGGCATCAATAAAGAACGCGACGTCGAAGCAAACATGCAAATCGGTCCAACCGACCTTGGCATGGTCCGCATTTTCATCGAATCGCAAGGCATCGAAGTTCCAATGGATTTTGAACCAGACGAAGCCGAAGAAATCGCAGAAGAGATTCGTGCTGCAGCTATGGCTGCCCGCACTGTAAAATAACTCAGAATTTAGGGCTGCGGACACAACAGTTCGCATCCCTAACGAAATCCTAAGGAGGCGCGCATAAATATCTGCGTGATCGATCCTTCAAGGTTTCCAGACTTGTCGTAAACATAATGGCCAAACGGCTGAGTGATTGTTGGGCTACACCCCCAATTACCAGCCACTGATGTCACCGGTGATATTCAGCTGCGGTTTGACAGCCGCAATCCATGTGCCACGCAAACATTTCAGCGGGCCCGCTTATCATTCAACATACTTGGTTGTCGCAATGACGACCCTACAGATCCCCCGAACGCCAGATTGGCATCGGGGCAATCGGCGTCTGACTACCGCAACACCCCTTGCCCCCGCCCTTCGCACACCCTACCTACGGGGAGACGGGTTCTGCTCTCTCTGTGATCGGTTATACATTCCAGAGGCCTTAAGCAATTCCTCGGCCGCTGGCTCTGTTCGGACCCTGGTTCGATTACCTGGTGACCACCTGTACATACAGGTCCCCCGGAATACAGAACCAAGCGTTTGTAGTGGTTCCCGTCACTTACCCTACAGTATCAGCCGCCCACGGCATTGCGCACCATTTGCCAATATTGGTCCTGCACTTCGTTTAGGCTAAGGCGGCCTTCGCTACGAAACCATGTGTTCACACCCGTTAGCATCGCGATCACTGCAAATGTTGCGATCTTTGCATCCTTAACAGTCCAAGCGCCGCTTGCTTGCCCTGCGATCAGAATGTTCTGAAGGCGGTTTTCGTATTGGCCACGCAGGTCTTCGATCAAGGCAAAATTTTCAGGCGTCAGATTACGCAGCTCCATATAGGCGATAAACACTGCCTCGGGCCGCTCATGATGGAAGGCGATGTGAAAACGGACGAACTGCTCTAACATTTCCAACGGCTGCGCTGCATCCTCATCAGGCAAAGCTGCCAACAATTCGGTCATATGGGACTGCATCAGATCAAACAGCAGGCTTTGTTTATCGGGTGTATAATTATACAGCGCCCCGGCCTGCACACCGACCTCGCTGGCAATTTGGCGCATGGAAACAGCGGCAAACCCGTGCTTGGCAAACAGCTCAAGCGCGGCGGTGCGTATTTTAGGGCCTGTGATGCCCGAGTGTGATCCTGTTGTACGTGCCATACCCCAATGTTATATGAACAAGCGTTCAGAACCAAGCACCGCTTGCGCCAAACCTTTGGCTGGTGCATCAAGCGTACAACAGTTGGAAAAAGACATGCGCTTGATTGCTTTCATTTTACCCTTAGCCCTGATGGCCTGCACTCAGTTTCCTGAGTTGGACGGTGTTGTTTCAGATGCTGGAAAAGATGCGAAATACCCAAAACTGCGTCCCATCAATACATTGTTGGCCCAAACCGCCTCAACAGGACCATCTGCTGAAGAAACGATCAGCACCATAGATGCGCGCATTGCAGCCTTGCAAAACCGCGCAGCCGCCTTGCAAGGCGCAGTTGTGGATCAGGACACACAAAATCGCATGCAAAACGGTGTGAACTAAGGCTTTTCTCGCGTTGCATGGAAGCCCTAAAACGGCTACATCGCGCCAAACGACCAATCATCCAAAAGGACCCAAACTATGTCACAGCCTCTTCGTCTTGGTATTGCCGGCTTGGGAACTGTTGGAGTTGGGGTTGTTAAAATCATCCGCAAGCAAGCGGCTCTTTTACAGGCCCGCACGGGTCGTGAGATCACAATCAGCGCCGTAAGCGCGCGCAGCAAAGGCCGCGATCGCGGTGTGGCGCTTGATAGCTATGCATGGGAAGACGATCCTGTTGCATTGGCAAAGCGTGAAGATGTTGATGTTTTTGTTGAACTTATGGGCGGTGCCGATGGCCCGGCCAAAGCCGCGACTGAGGCAGCCATCGCTACGGGCAAACACGTGATCACCGCGAACAAAGCTATGCTTGCAATGCATGGTCACGCGCTCGCGCAAGCGGCTGAAGCCAAAGGCGTCTCACTGCGTTATGAAGCTGCTGTAGCGGGTGGCATTCCTGTGATCAAAGCGCTGACCGAGGGTCTGGCTGGTAATGAGATCACCCGCATCATGGGTGTGATGAACGGGTCGTGTAACTATATCCTGACCCGCATGGAAGATTCAGGCCTTAGCTATCAAGAAATTTTCGCTGAGGCCGATGGCCTTGGCTATCTCGAAGCAGATCCACAACTGGATGTTGGCGGCATTGATGCGGCCCATAAACTTGCGATCCTCAGTTCGATCGCCTTTGGCACCAAAGTCGATTTTGACGCCATTGTTCTTGAGGGCATCGAACGCGTCAGCATCGAAGATATCAAAGCAGCAGCCGACATGGGCTATAAGATCAAGTTGCTGGGCGTGACCCAGATGACAGGTCGTGGCCTAGAGCAACGCATGCAGCCGTGCCTTGTGCCAACCAGCTCTCCTTTGGGACAGTTGCAGGGCGGCACAAACATGATCGTTATTGAAGGCGATGCGATTGAACAAGTTGTCTTGCGCG
>Ga0206127_1002861_pt1 | contig 16539 bp, 18 predicted proteins | sample Helgoland_Spring_6_FD_148646 | JGI IMG/M metagenome (GOLD analysis project Ga0206127, IMG submission 148646) | Pelagic subsurface seawater microbial communities from Kabeltonne, Helgoland, North Sea - Helgoland_Spring_Bloom_20160419_1 | ecosystem: Environmental > Aquatic > Marine > Epipelagic ...
CATCTGCATAGACAAGTGAGCCCGCGTGCTCGACCTCACATCCTAAAGCGATCGCAAAGCGGCGAACAGGTGCGCCGTATCGTCCAGCGGGCTTTGAAATGTCGCGTGCCAGACTAACATAGCGTGCGCCGTCTGGAGTTTCAGCCAATTGTCGTAAGAATTGAGCAGGCAATTCGAACGCGCGGTGAACGTTCCACAGCGGACATGCGCCGCCGAAGCGTGCAAATTGTAGGCGTGTTGCAGAGTGGCGTTTTGTGATCGTTCCAGCCTGATCAACGCGCACAAAGAAGAATGGAATACCTTTGGAGCCCGGGCGTTGCAGGGTCGAAAGGCGGTGTGCAACCTGTTCGATTGAGGCTCCGAATTGGCGCGCTAAAAGCTCAACGTCATGCCTGCATTCATTCGCTGCAGTCAGGAATTGTGTGTAGGGCATAAGGGCTGCGCCGGCAAAGTAGTTGGCAAGACCGATCTTAGCGATGCCACGGGCCTCTGACGTTTGGAAGCGGGCTAGATCAAGGGTGGCCTCGAGCAATGCATTTTGGCGGATCAACGCGACCTGTAGCAAGATTTGGAAGGTCTGTGTTTCTGTGACGCTGCGGTTAGAAATGCGCAAAACCTTGTTTCTGGGATCGTAGCTGCGAACTCTGTCATCATTGGTGAATTCAACCTTCACACCAACTTTTTGTAGGGTTGCAACAGCGGCCGCGCGCACGTCAACGGCACCTTCAAGCGAGTTAGAGAAATGTTCGGCTACACGGTCCACGGAGTCGATGTAGTTGTCGCAATAATGAAAGAAATCGCGGACCTCTTCCCATGGGCTGGGACGGGTGCGTGCATCTTCGCGGCCCAGTGCTTCATCAAGGGAGGCAAGTCGTTCGTGGGTTTGTCGATAGCTTTGGTGGAGCTGAATAAATGCGCGGGCAAAGGTTGGAGCGTTGGATGCCGCAAGGCGTAGATCAGCGATTGGTGGCATGTCTGCGGTGAAAACGGGATCTGACAGTGCTTCCTTTAAGTCGCTGACCAACCGTTCGCTGTCACCGATGCTGAGTTCGGTTACATCAAGGCCAAACTCACGTGCGAGTGCCACCACGACAGAGGTGCTGACGGGGCGGTTGTTGTTTTCCATTTGATTTAGGTAGGGAAGCGATACGCCCAACTTGGCGGCAAAGTCTTTTTGCGTCAGGCCAATGCGCGTGCGCAGTTCGCGTAGTTTTGCGCCTGCGTAGATTTTTTGGGTCGCCATACGAGTACCTTTGCAACTTTGCACTTATTTAATCGTAGCTTTGCAAAGTGAGATGCGCAAGGCACCCTGAGATTTAGTCCTTCGCGAGGCGTGCTTCACGACGATACACTGATAGGATCGCAAGAACTGCAGAGATAGACGTAAACATCATGATCAGGATCAGTGGGTAGGCACCTGTTTCGGGTTTGAGCAAGAACACTGCTAGGGATGCAAGGCCTGCGCCGCCACCAATCATGATCGCTCCGCCTAAGCCTGATGCTGTACCTGCGAGATGTGGGCGTACTGATAGCATGCCTGCTGTTGCGTTTGGGATCACCATCCCGTTGCCAAGACCAACGAAGGTCATAAGGCCAAAGAAAGTCACGGCAGAGCCAAGGCCAACCAGGAACAATATCAGCATCAATACGGTGCCAGCGGTCACTGCGATTGCACCCCACAGGATCAGTTTGTTTACACCCAAACGTTTGGCGTTACGGCCCGTGTACCAGTTGCCGACGAAATACCCGACGGCAGGAGCGCCAAAGAAGATACCAACCCATTTGGGTGACAAGCCGAATACGTCTGAACCAACAAAGGGTCCTCCTCCTAGGTAGGCGAAGAAAGCACCTGAGCTGAAAGCAGAGGCAAGGCAGTATCCCCAGAAGCGTTTGGATTCGAGCAGCTCTGGGTATTCTCTGAATTGCTCTGACAGGGTCAATCCTGATGGTTTGGCGGTTTCGCCAAGGTCGCGCCAAACAAGTGCAAATAGGGCTGCACCGATTACCAGGAATGCCCAGAAGATTGCATGCCAGCCAAAGAATTCGTCTAAGATGCCGCCGATTGCGGGACTGATCATGGGAACAATAGCCATACCCATTGTGACATAAGCAAGCATTGAGGCGGATTGCTCTTGGTCGAATGAATCGCGAATGATTGCTCGGCTTAAAACCATGCAGACAGCAATGGCGGCCTGAACCATGCGAAAGAATAGAAACATGCTGATACTGGCCGAATATATGCAGCCAATAGTTGCTAGAAGGAAAATTGCGATTCCGCTTAGTATGACTGGGCGGCGACCAAAACGATCGGAAGCCGGGCCGATAAAGATTTGTAAAACGGCACTTACAATCAGAAACAAAGGCACTGACAGCGCTATAACCCCATTTGAAACACCAAAATATTGCGCCATTTGTGGGAGGCTTGGCAAAAACATATTCATGACTATTGCTGACATGCCTGCCAGAACGATCAACGTGAATATATGCGGCGGAGTTTTGCGATCCATAAAGCGGATCGTGGGTTTATTTTCCATATGAAAGAGGTATGCAGCTTGTTAAGTGATGTCCAGCAGGGGCATGATAATCGGCGTTCGTTTTGCAATTTTGCAGTTTGCAGAAATTTATCTGAATACTATTTGCAAATATTCCGAATGTCTCTTTGGTCTGAGTGTAAGCCTTGATATACTAGTGGAAATTCGCAAGCGGGGCTGAAGATGAAAGATATCCTTACAGAGCTGAATGATCGTCGTGAGGCTGCGCGCCTTGGTGGCGGTCAGAAACGTATCGATGCACAGCATGGACGTGGCAAGCTAACAGCGCGCGAGCGCATCGATTTACTGTTGGACGAGGGGTCGTTTGAAGAGTTCGATATGTTCGTCAGCCATCGTTGCAATGATTTTGGCATGGAAAATCAAAAGCCTGCGGGTGATGGTGTTGTTACGGGGTGGGGTACAATCAATGGCCGTATGGTCTATGTCTTCTCCCAGGATTTCACAGTATTTGGCGGTTCATTGTCTGAAACCCACGCTCAGAAAATCTGCAAGATCCAAGATATGGCAATCCAGAATGGTGCACCCATCATTGGCATCAACGACTCTGGCGGTGCGCGAATCCAAGAAGGTGTTGCGTCGCTTGCGGGCTATGCCGAAGTGTTTCAACGCAATGTCTTGGCCTCAGGCGTCGTTCCGCAAATCAGTTTGATCATGGGACCTTGTGCTGGGGGTGCTGTGTATTCGCCTGCGATGACAGATTTTATATTCATGGTAAAAGACACGTCTTATATGTTCGTAACGGGACCGGACGTTGTTAAAACAGTCACTAACGAAGTTGTCACGGCTGAGGAGTTGGGCGGTGCATCGACCCATACCAAAAAGTCATCCGTCGCTGATGGTGCGTTTGAGAATGATATCGAGGCGTTGGCTGAAGTGCGCCGCCTCGTCGATTTCCTACCGTTGTCGAACAGTGAGAAACCACCGGTTCGCCCGTTTTTTGATGAACCAGGCCGTGTTGAGTTGTCCCTCGATACGTTGATCCCCGAGAACGCGAATACACCCTATGACATGAAAGAGCTTATTCATAAGCTCGCCGATGAGGGGGATTTTTACGAAATTCAGGAGGATTTTGCTAAGAATATCCTGACCGGTTTCATTCGCCTAGAAGGCAGTACAGTCGGCGTTGTCGCCAACCAACCGCTGATTTTGGCAGGTTGCTTGGATATCGATAGCTCACGCAAAGCGGCGCGTTTTGTACGTTTCTGCGATGCTTTTGAGATCCCAATCCTTACACTCGTAGACGTCCCGGGCTTCTTGCCTGGCACCAGCCAAGAATACGGTGGCGTGATTAAGCACGGTGCTAAGTTGTTGTTCGCTTACGGTGAAGCAACAGTGCCTAAAGTCACTGTTATTACACGTAAAGCTTACGGCGGGGCCTATGATGTAATGTCATCCAAACACCTGCGTGGCGACTTTAACTATGCGTGGCCAACGGCGGAAATCGCAGTGATGGGTGCCAAGGGAGCGACTGAGATTATTCACCGCGCTGATCTTGGTGACCCAGACAAAATTGCGGCGCATGCCACTGAGTATGAAGAACGTTTTGCTAACCCATTTGTGGCGGCTGAACGTGGCTTTATCGATGAAGTTATTCAACCGCGCTCAACACGCAAACGCGTCAGCCGTGCGTTTGCATCGCTTCGCGGCAAGTCACAGAAGAATCCGTGGAAAAAACACGATAATATCCCGCTCTGATCGATGATAAAGGGCTGGCATATCATGAAAGATGAGGGGCAGGTAACGGTATCACGTCAGCTTCCGGCTCGTTTTGATGTCTCTGCAAATACGCAGTTGGCGGGTGGTAATGCTGTGCGTATCGCGATGCAAGTGCGCCAAGATATGTGGCGTACGCTACAGGGGTTGCGGGGTTTTTCGCCTGTTGTTCGGGTAACGCCCGTTAATGGTGCTTTGAACATTGAGGCGGGTGGTCGTGTGATGGGAAATGTTGCTTCAACGCTTGAAACTGATATTCAGTCGGTTTTGGAAAATCCTGAAAACCGTGCGCGCTGGTTGAAATGCGCAGGATATCAACGATTTAAGAGTGCTGTATAATGTCGGTATTACGTCGGTATTGCGTCGGTGCGATTGCGGTCACATTCGTTTACAGCCTTCCGCTCTATGCAACTGTGCAAGAGGTGCCATCAAGTCAGTCAGTCACGCTGCACGAAGTGCTGGTAGATATGGTTAACGGTGAGAACTGGCTGCGCTTTCGTTTTGTTGCACCGTCAGTCGGAGCGGATAAGGGTAAAGTCAGTCTTGATGACGCTGCCAAAGATATCGAACATCTGTGCGCTGCTGTCGTCGTGCCCTATATCGCTGAATATGATCTGAAAAGTGATTTGATTGTCGTCTCAATAGCGGATCAAAAAACTGAATTTGATGAAAGGAGCCCTGACGCGACACAGTTGTTCGAATCATTTAGCGTCCAAAATGACATCTGTATCTGGGAGGCTTTTTGATGCAAGCACAAGATGTTGCGACACAGGTATTGCCCAAAGTGCGTTATGAGGCTTTCGAGTCACAAGTCCGCCGATTAGAACTGAGCGGATATATTTCAAACAAGGATTATACTATGTTCCCTGCAGGGATTTCCCAAGAACCCCTCACCTCAAGTAAAGGTGCGTCGACACATTCCGTGTCAAAGCACCAATTTAAAAGTGACAGGAGACTTCGGTGTCAAAGAGCATCAAACTATTGGCAACATTCTGCTTTATCGCTGTCGTTGCTGCCTGTGCGCGCGAGCAGCAGGTTATTGACCCAGCCCCAATTTCGGTTGAGCCAGTGCACACAGGCAAATACAAGTAATACACTTACAGGGCGGGCGTTTTCGCCCACCCTGACCACACCCCTAACCGATGGCCAAATGGCAGGGGGGGCAGCATCATGCTGAAACATCGCGGTTTCCCGGGCCGACTTCGGGGCACAGATTTTCAATTCACATTACGTCGCGCTAATCCCAAAGGGGCGACACTATTGGCGCGACGCGAACGCAAGAATGATCGCAAACCGGCTGACCGTCGTGCGGATGCGGGTTTCATGGAAGCGTTGTGGGAACAGTTCGGTGAACATCCGTTTGAGCGTGGCAATCTAGATGCCGGCCGCTTGTCGTGGTTGTTCGGTCGTGAAGTCATTCCGGCTGGCGATACCTTTGATCCTGAAGACTATGACGCATTGTTGGTGATCGACGTGAATATTGCACGGGCCAGTTTCCCAGAAGCGATTGGAGAATAGGAGCAATGTTGCTGCAACCTGCCATAAACCAGGAAAACTTAGCCTATTTTCGCGCTTTGAATTTGTCTGGGTCGGCTGGATGGGCATTGGCGTGCAGAGCTAGTTTCACACAGCCTGTGCCCAGAAGCCACTTACGTGAGTACACAAGTTTCCGTACCCTTTTCCCTTATGGGCAGCTCAAGCGCTTTAACCTTGAGTTGTCCAGTTTTTCTGGCCGGTGCATGTACAAAGCACGAGAAAGCATCCAGCCGTGGAGAGATTTCGCTATTGGTTCCTCTGCCCGCCGAGTAACCCAAAATTGCCTTGGGGCATATTATAAAAATTTGAATGCATTTATCGTCCCGCTTTTTTGGGGCGGATTTTTGTGTTTTCCGATCCCCTTCCAGTTCCGCCACCTTCAAAAGGACATCACATGTTCAACAAAATCCTAATCGCCAACCGTGGCGAAATCGCCTGCCGTGTTATCAAAACTGCTCGCAAAATGGGTATTGGCACTGTCGCCATCTATTCCGATGCCGACAAGCAGGCTTTGCATGTGCAAATGGCGGATGAAACAATCCATATTGGCCCGCCCCCAGCCAACCAGTCTTATATTGTTATCGATAAAGTGATGGAGGCGGTCAAAGCCTCCGGAGCTCAGGCTGTTCACCCTGGATATGGTTTCTTGTCCGAAAATGCAAAATTCGCAGAGGCCTTGGCCGCGCAGGGCGTTGCCTTTGTTGGCCCGCCAGTTGGCGCGATTGAGAAGATGGGGGACAAGATCACCTCTAAGAAGATTGCCCAAGACGCTGGTGTTTCTACGGTCCCCGGTTACATGGGCTTGATCGAGGACGCGGATGCCGCTGTCAAAATTTCCAATCAGGTCGGTTATCCTGTGATGATCAAGGCCTCTGCCGGTGGTGGTGGTAAGGGCATGCGCATTGCGTGGAATGATGCGGAGGCCCGTGAGGGGTTCCAATCGTCCAAAAATGAGGCGGCTAATTCGTTTGGTGATGACCGCATTTTCATTGAGAAATTCATAACTCAGCCACGCCACATAGAAATTCAGGTTCTTTGCGACAGCCATGGCAATGGCATCTATCTGGGCGAGCGCGAGTGTTCTATTCAGCGCCGTCAGCAAAAAGTTGTTGAAGAAGCACCATCCCCGTTCTTGGATGAAGAAACCCGTCGCGCGATGGGCGAGCAGGCTGTGGCATTGGCCCAGGCGGTTGATTATGCATCCGCCGGTACGGTTGAGTTTATTGTTGATGGCGACAAGAACTTCTTCTTCCTCGAAATGAATACACGTTTGCAGGTGGAGCACCCTGTGACCGAGTTGATCACGGGTGTTGATTTGGTGGAACAGATGATCCGCGTCGCCAATGGTGAGAAACTGACCATTTCCCAAGATGAGGTGCAATTGAACGGTTGGGCGATTGAAAACCGTTTATATGCCGAAGATCCATATCGCGGCTTCCTCCCATCTATTGGTCGCCTGACGCGTTACCGTCCACCTGCGGAACAAGCCGCGGGTCCATTGCTGGACAACGATAAATGGCAAGGAGACGCAGCCTCTGGCCTCGTCGCGATCCGCAACGACACTGGTGTCTATGAAGGCGGAGAGATCAGCATGTATTATGATCCGATGATTGCCAAGCTCTGCACATGGGCCCCAACTCGTGACGAAGCGGTTGAGGCAATGCGTGTGGCATTGGATAGCTTCGAGGTTGAGGGTATTGGCCACAACTTGCCTTTCCTATCTGCCGTTATGGATCACCCGATCTTTATGGCAGGCGAGATGACAACTGCCTTTATCGAAGAACAATACCCTGACGGTTTTCAAGGCGTTGAACTGCCAGAGACAGATCTGTGCCGTATCGCTGCAGCATGTGCAGCAATGCACCGCGTTGCCGAAATTCGTCGCACTCGCGTCTCGGGTCGAATGGACAATCACGAACGCAAGGTGGGTACCGATTGGAATGTGGCTTTGCAGGGTGCATCTATGGATGTGGTGATCGACGCAGATCACGACGGGTCTAATGTCACCTTTGCGGATGGCACTACAATGCGCGTGTCAGGTGATTGGACGCCGGGCGATCAACTGGCCAAGATGACGGTAGATGGTGCACCACTTATTCTCAAGGTGGGTAAGATCAGCGGTGGCTTCCGCATTCGTACACGTGGTGCGGATATGAAGGTTCACGTACGCACAGAGCGTCAGGCCGAGCTTGCGCGCTTGATGCCAGAAAAAGTTGCGCCTGATACGTCCAAACTGTTGTTGTGCCCGATGCCGGGTCTGGTTGTTAAATTGAACGTCGAGGAAGGCGAGGTGGTCGAAGAGGGCCAAGCGCTGTGTACCATCGAAGCAATGAAGATGGAAAACATCCTAAAGGCTGAGAAAAAGGGCACTGTGTCCAAGATTAACGCCAGCGCAGGTGATAGCCTTGCAGTCGACGAAATCATCATGGAATTCGAATAAACAATGGACCGTGCAAACGCCACTTCGCGAGAAATGATAGGGTCGGGTCAGCCTTCGCTGGCCTCACGCTTTTTCTCGCGCAATTCGCGTTTACGCATCGGCATTTTGTCAATGCTTCGGGTAATCTCACGCACGTCCCATGGGAACGGCTTGCGTAATTTTACACCACCATCTTTACCGATGATGGCCAACATGAAACCACGCGGGCGTAGCTTTAGGCGTAGTTCCGATTTTGCGTTGGGGTCTGTATCGGTCAATACGACCACATCGCGTTCTTCTAAATCATTCAGTTTTGCCATCAGCAATTCGATCTGTTCGGTGTACCGCGGGTCTGCATCGCTGTCGGCAAAGACGACGATGGGCCTCTTTTTCCATACAAATTGGTTCAAATCTGTTTCTGCAGTCTGCAAAAATACGACATTCTCTGTCATTTCCATGGCGTCTTCGGCCATTGCGTGGCTGGCAAATAAAGCTGCTATAACAACGGGTAATATGTGTTTCATGAGCACTCCTGTTACCTTCAACATAGTACCTTTATCGGCGATTACGACCCGCCAAAGACGCGAATGTTGCGTTAAAGCGTTTGAAACGAGTGTAATGCCATGACTGCTGTGATCCTCGCATCATGGCCGAACGGGGCAGCCTTTTGGAATAGAGCAGGCCATTTCATGGACGTTATTCTACATCTCGGGTCACACAGGACCGACAGTACAACTTTCCAAAGCTATATGCGGCGTTCCCATTCGGAACTTTCCAACCGCCAGATCGGTTATTGGGGGCCACCGCGCACACGGCAGGGGTTGTTTGCAGGCGTCTTACCTTCGTCTTCGATGCGGCACGTGCCAAAGATGCAAGCACGCGCTGTTGGGTGTGTTCAAATGCAAATGGGATCCGCGGCGCAATCTGGTATACGCAAATTATTGATCAGCGATGAGAAGATGATTGGGTCGGTGCGTCATAACCTATGCAAGCGTGCGCTTTTTTCTACGATTGGCCAACTAATGGCCCAATATGTGCAGGCTTTTGAAGGTCATTTGAAGCGGGTTGTGCTGAATGTTTGGGCACATGATTTGTATTGGGCGTCGTCGATTGCTTACGGTATCGGGCGTGGGCATTGGCTTTTGCCTGCAAAGGCCTTGGACGAAGTCGCACGTGCAAGTCGTACATGGCGTGATGTTATTACCGATCTGGCCTGTGCATTGCCTGACACCGAAATTCGCGTGGCTCCTTTTGAACGCTATCAGGAACGTCCTGATCAGATGCTGAAGGGATGCATCGATGAAGTTGGGCCAAGCAACAAAGGCGAAGAGTGGCTAAATCGTGCGCCAACCCTAACCGCGCTGCGGGCAATGTTATCAGAACGTGGCGATACAGCGGGTTTGTGTGCGCTAGGTTCTCAGAAGAACACACGGCGTTGGATACCATTTGACCAAACACAAAGCGCGCAATTGCGCGAAGCATGTGCTGACGACATGCACTGAACTATTTCAGGTGCTGATGGGTTGGCAATACTGACAGAGGACACGGACCACTCCGGAACGGGAGATATCCCGCAGTTTGGTCCATTTGAAAGAGGACAATGACATGACAAGCAAGAAAGACACATGGCGGGGCATCGCTGAAAGCGAACTTCGCGGCCGGCCAGTAGACGATCTAACATGGAAAACCCTTGAGGGGATCGATGTTCAACCAATCTATACTGAAGAAGACCTCAAAGAGGTTGATCATTTGGGCACGATTCCTGGGGCCGCACCATTTACGCGCGGCGTGAAGGCAACCATGTATGCAGGGCGCCCGTGGACCATCCGCCAATATGCGGGGTTCTCAACTGCAGAAGAATCGAACGCCTTTTATCGTCGTGCTTTGGATGCAGGCCAGCAGGGTGTTTCTGTTGCCTTTGATCTGGCCACGCACCGTGGGTACGACAGTGATCATGAACGTGTGGTTGGTGACGTCGGCAAAGCCGGTGTTGCTATTGACAGCGTTGAAGATATGAAAATTCTGTTCGACGACATTCCGTTGGATAAAGTGTCCGTTTCTATGACGATGAATGGTGCGGTTATTCCAATCTTGGCCAGCTTCATTGTCGCGGGTGAAGAACAAGGTCATGATAAATCTGTGCTGGCGGGAACCATTCAGAATGATATTCTGAAGGAATTCATGGTGCGTAATACCTATATTTATCCGCCAGCGCCATCGATGCGGATCATTGCCGACATCATTGAATTTACCGCAAATGAGATGCCGAAATTCAACTCAATTTCGATCTCTGGTTATCATATGCAAGAGGCTGGCGCGAACTTGGTTCAAGAGCTGGCGTTCACGTTGGCCGATGGTCGCGAGTATGTCCGCACGGCGATCGCCGCAGGTATGGACGTGGATAAATTTGCGCCGCGCCTTAGCTTTTTCTTCGCGATCGGCATGAATTTTTTCATGGAAGCGTCCAAGTTGCGTGCAGCGCGTTTGCTGTGGCATCGCATCATGTCAGAGTTTGAGCCAAAGAACCCGAAGTCATCCATGTTACGCACCCACTGCCAAACTTCTGGCGTATCGTTGCAAGAACAGGACCCCTACAACAATGTGGTGCGCACTGCATATGAAGCTATGTCTGCGGCCCTTGGCGGCACGCAATCCTTGCACACTAATGCGTTGGATGAAGCGATTGCTTTGCCTACTGATTTCTCAGCACGTATCGCACGCAACACTCAGTTGATCCTGCAAGAAGAAACAGGCGTGACCAATGTGGTCGATCCATTGGCAGGTTCCTATTACGTTGAGAAGTTGACCCATGATCTGGCTGAAGAAGCATGGAAGCTGATCGAAGAGGTCGAGGCATTGGGTGGAATGACCAAGGCCGTTGCGTCAGGCATGCCTAAGTTGCGTATCGAAGAAGCCGCAGCTACCCGTCAGGCCAAAATTGATCGTGGCACTGAAGTGATCGTAGGCGTGAACAAATACCGTTTGGATAAAGAAGACCCAATCGATATTATGGATATCGATAATGACGCGGTTCGGACAAGCCAAATTACTCGCCTCAACAGCATTCGCGCCAGCCGTGATGCCGCTGCATGTGAGGCAGCCTTGGCTGAATTGACCCGTCGCGCCGGTGAGGGTGGCAACTTGCTAGAAGCCGCTATTGATGCAGCACGTGCACGGGCTTCAGTTGGGGAAATTAGTACAGCAATGGAAGAAGTGTTCGGACGTCACCGCGCTGAAGTCAAAATGTTGTCCGGTGTTTACGGTGCGGCTTATGAGGGTGATGCTGGTTTCGCCGCAATTCAGAAGTCTGTTGAGGATTTTGCCGAAGTCGAAGGACGCCGCCCACGCATGCTGGTCGTGAAAATGGGTCAGGATGGGCATGACCGCGGTGCAAAAGTTATTGCAACTGCGTTTGCTGACATCGGTTTTGATGTGGATGTAGGTCCGCTGTTTCAAACGCCTGCAGAAGCCGCACAGGACGCTGTTGATAACGATGTACACGTGATCGGGATCAGTTCCCAAGCTGCTGGTCACAAGACGCTGGCACCACAATTGGTAAAGGCCCTGAAGGATGCCGGCGCAGAGGATATCATCGTAATCTGTGGCGGCGTTATCCCGCAACAGGACTATCAATATCTGTATGATAATGGGGTTAAGGCGATCTTTGGACCGGGGACAAATATTCCGGATGCTGCGCAAGATATCCTTGAGATCATTCGTAAAACCCGGTCCTAAAGGGCAGACGAGTGGCGATCTAAAATGGGGCAGCCAATGGCTGCCCCATTTTTTTTATGCAGATGCAGGTGCATCATCTTGGGGTGATTGGCGCGAAGCCATCATCAACGCTGTGTAACCTAAGATACCGGATATAATCGAACCGCTTAGCACGCCCAAGCGAACTTGGTTCATCATTTCAGCGTCTGCAAAGCTAAGGCCACCAATGAATAGGGACATTGTGAAGCCGACCCCAGCCAAGCAAGAGATGCCGTAAATGTGCAATGCAGTCGCCCCATGTGGCATCTTGGCGATGCCTGTTTTGACCATCAACATTGTTAGACCAAATACACCAACCTGTTTCCCGACAATCAGGCCTAGTGCGATGCCCAATGGAAGAGGTGCCAGTAGATCATTAAAGGTCATACCTTTCAGGACAACACCTGCGTTTGCGAGAGCGAAAATCGGGATGATGAGGTATAGGACATAAGGCGTCAGGCTATTCTCAAGAGAATGCAATGGCGACTTGCCCCATTTGTCTTTGAGCGGAATGCAGAACGCGGTGACGACCCCAGCCAGTGTTGCGTGGACCCCAGACTTAAGAACAAAGTACCACATGATCGCGCCCAAAAGCAGGGCAGGGGCGATACGGTGCGCACCTTTGATATTTAGCCATAGCAAGCCCGCCAATGGAAGCAAGGCAAGAAACAGGTAATCCACCTTCAGTTCTGCCGTATAGAACAAGGCAATGATAATGATTGCGCCAAGGTCATCCAAAATTGCCAGTGTTAGTAAGAATACCTTGAGCGATGCAGGGGCCCGGCTGCCAACAAGTGCGAGGATACCCAGCGCAAATGCGATGTCGGTTGCTGCTGGGATGGCCCAACCGCTGATATTTTCAATGATGTTCCAATTGAAGAGAACGAAAACCAACGCTGGTAGGGCCATTCCGCCGAGGGCTGCAACGCCCGGCAAAATGATGTCGCTTGGGTTCTTGAGTTTGCCCTCGAGAATTTCGCGCTTTAGTTCCAAACCGATCAGGAAGAAGAAGATCGCCATAAGGCCGTCGTTGATCCACAAGATGAGTGGTTTAGAAAGGCCTCCGCCGTTGATCAGAACGGAGAACTTTGCGGCAAGTACGGATTCATAAAGGCCTGACAATGCAGAGTTGGCAACGATCATCGCTGCCAATGCTGACAGCATGAGCAGGATCCCTCCCGATGCTTCATGGCTAAAAAACCGGTCGAGGGCCCGTAAAAACATTAAATCGCTCCGAAATTGTCAAGTACTGTAGCGCAGATAAGATTTTGGCCCTCGAAATCAATGTGAATTCCTGCAAAACTATTCTTATTCTTGGATTATTTTCGTAATGCATAGTAATGAGGCGATCCCATGCTGCTAGATCATTTGGCGGTGTCCGGCGAGACACTTGAACAGGCCCAGTCCTATGTCGAGGAGGCCTTGGGCATTTCGATGCGGCCAGGTGGCGAACACGCCGTTTTTCATACGCATAATAAGCTGATGGGATTGGCAGGTGGACTGTATTTGGAAGCGATTGCGATCAATCCTAACGCCCCTAACCCTGACCGCCCAAGGTGGTTTGATCTTGACCGGTTTTCAGGCAATCCGCGCTTGAGCAATTGGATATGCCGCAGTGATGCGCTTGATGATGATATGGCTTTGTTACCTGATGGGGTTGGTGAAGTTGTTTCGTTACAACGGGGTGATTTGCGTTGGCAGATGGTTGTGCCTGCCAGCGGGGTTTTACCCTTCGACAATCAGTGTCCCGCGCTGATCAAATGGCAGACAGCGACGCATCCCGCTGAGATGTTGCCGCCCTCGGGTTGCCGTTTGCGTCGTCTTGTTATCGTGCACCCACATGCAAAAGAGTTGGAGACTGCGGTGAAAAAGGTGCTGACGGATGTTCGTGTTGTGTTTGAGGTTGGGTCCCAAGATTTGATGGCAGAATTTGATACGCCACATGGGATACGGCAGTTGTGATCCGTTCGGCCGTAATCGCTGATGCGCACTCGATCACCGCGCTATGGAACAATCTAATTCGTGAGACAGTTGTTACTTTTACCACTGAACTAAAAGTATGCGGTGACGTTGAAGCTATGATCATGGATCCTGAGCGGAGTGTCTTGATCTGTGAGCAAGAAGGCGTGTTTGTGGGTTTTGCGTTGTTTGGGGCGTTTCGTGGCGGTCCAGGTTATGAGCATACAGTCGAGCACACAATCTACCTTGTGCCAGAGGCGCAGGACAAAGGATTGGGGCGGGCGTTGATGGACACCCTTCTGAGTGCTGCCATGACGCTTGGCCATCATGCGATGATCGGGGCCATTAGTGGCGGGAATGCCAACGCGGTCGCGTTTCATGAAAAATGTGGGTTCAAGCAGGCTGGCCACTTGCCTGAAGTTGGTCGTAAAAATGGCGTCTGGTATGATTTGATATTAATGCACTTAATTCTAGAAAAGCCCACTGACACTTCTGAACGCAAAGGATAGGGTGGCGCTATGTCTATATGGTCCCGTATCGCTGAAGCTCTTGCTGCCCTCACTTCTGGGGAGACCTTGTGGTCGGTTTTTGACAAATTACGCAGCCCACCTGAACGATCAGTTGCATTTGCGATTGCTGTTATTGCATTAGGTGCAAAAATGGCAAAAGCGGATGGGCATGTCACACGTGACGAGGTCACGGCCTTTCGTGAAGTGTTTGATATTGCAAGCCAAGACGAAGCTGGGGCCGCCCGTGTTTTCAATTTGGCACGCACAGATGTTGCGGGTTTTGAAAGCTATGCGACCCGTATTCACACGATGTTCCATGAAGATCCGCACACGCTAAAGGATTTGATGGAAGGTTTGTTCCACATTGCGATGGCGGATGGATTTTATCACCCGAACGAGAATGCTTTTTTAGAACGTGTGGCTGAGATTTTTGAAGTTTCGGCTAGCGAATTCAAAGCTTTAAGAGCACGGTTTGTACCTGATGCAGAACAAGATCCTTATGCTGTATTGGGGCTGAACCCAGGCATGTCATTTGATGACATGCGCAAAGCGTGGCGGCAGCTTGTACGTGACAATCACCCAGATGCGATGGTTGCCCGCGGCATCCCCGAAGAGGCCGTATTGTTGGCGGAGAAACGTATGATCGATATCAACCGCGCTTGGGATGGCATTAGAAAAGTACACGCATGATGCGCATTGCAACATATAACACCGAATGAATGGACCGTCTGTTCGATAACGATGGGGCACTTTTGAATGGCGATGGTTGGTCCTCTCGGCACAAGGTGACACGTAAGGAACAAACCGATGCCTTGGGCGTAGTCTTTAAGGCGATGGACGCGGATGCCGTCATGATTATCGAGGCACCGGACCAAGGGAAACGTCGCGATGCCGCTTTGGCGCTTGAAACGATTGCTGCGCGGTTTGGATTGTGAGCCCGCAAAGCCGCCATTGGTTTCGCCAATGACACCTAGCAAGAGATTGCGATGTTGTATGATCCGGACGTAATGACAGTGCGCTATTATCTCAAGGGCGATGATCTGGGCAAAATGGGTTGCAAAAATGCCCCGCGTTTTGATGGTGCGTATCGTATTGATTTGGACGTCGAGGATGTCGAGTATTTGGTTACGTTTTCAGAACTGCCTTTGGAATTGGCCATTAAAACAGAGGCTGGACTTGATCTGCACTTTATCGGTGTGGGCAAAGGCAGCCCATGGTGCGCGCAATCGCGATGAAGTCATGCGCTTTTCAATCGCCAATCGCCGCAAACAATTGGCGCATGCGATTTGGTTGCTTCAAAGGATCACAGATCATTTGGATCAGGGCACGCCTTTGATTGTTATGGGTGATATGAACGATGGCCGAGGATTGGACGAATACGAACATCTGTTTGGTCGTTCCTCGTTCGAAGTACTGTTGGGAGACAAAGGCATGCCAAAGCTGATTGAGCCGCATGCACAGATTGCATTGTCTCGTCGTTTGGCAGCTACGCCAACAACATCGCGGTTCTTTGTTAACACCGCAAACGGTTTTTGCAGGCTTTGCTAGACTACATAATGGTGTCCTCCGATCTTGAAAAATCGCAATGCATCATGGTGCATATGGCATCCTTTGGATGATCCGAAATGTTGGGATACGCCCAAACTGCGCGATGCGCTGGTTACGGTGTCAGACCATTTGCCGGTAACTTTGAACATGGACGTTTAAGTTGCGATCAATCCTTGCGGGTTTTCACAACCAGTTCGGCCTGCAATGAGAACGCTAGGGATTTCAAACGTGCCTTAGCGACTTCGCCAAATAACGGCAATGCATCGTGCGTCAGGCGCAGCTCTAATATCCGTTTCTTAGGATACCATTTGAACGTGGCCCGTTCGGCGCCTTTCTCCATCCAGAGCATGGCACCAAAACGCATGGCTTTGCCAAGAACCTCAGCCTCTAACTGGGTCTTTTCGTCAACGAGTGTGTACAGCTCTTCGAACCGTGTGCCTTCGCGGGTGTTGGAGTAGCGGTGCAATAATGCCAGCCCAAGGAATATACGTTCGTGGTGGTTCAGGCCACCGAGATTGGCGCGGGTCGCATTATCGAAACAGACCTCTGA
>Ga0206127_1002865_pt1 | contig 16530 bp, 10 predicted proteins | sample Helgoland_Spring_6_FD_148646 | JGI IMG/M metagenome (GOLD analysis project Ga0206127, IMG submission 148646) | Pelagic subsurface seawater microbial communities from Kabeltonne, Helgoland, North Sea - Helgoland_Spring_Bloom_20160419_1 | ecosystem: Environmental > Aquatic > Marine > Epipelagic ...
GGGAAGAGTTCTAAATCAAGGAAGTACCATGCAATTGGAATTGCAAAACATATGGCGGCCAGCAGCTGCCGTCCTCGTTTTAGGTTGGCTTTTAGTCCTTGGCTTAACTGCCAGTTCTGATTTTAATCACCTGCTTGCTGAGCCTCAGCTGCCTGAAAATTCAATACAGGCTTCCACCAAGGCCAATGCCTCAGCGCCGGTCAATCTAGACTACTCATCTATCGCCGATATGTTTCTTATGGGAACCGTCGAAGAAACCGCCACACCAGAAATAGCCGTCGCAGAACTTCCAGAAACACGACTGGATCTAAGCTTACGGGGTCTATTTGTCAGCCAGGGAAGCGAACTCAGTGGCGCAGTGATTGAAACCGGCGACAAGCAACCGAGTTTCTTTCAAATTGGCGACCTTATTTCAAAGGAAATAACACTGGCTGGAATTGAAGGCCAAGCCGTTATTATCGAGCGCAATGGCAAGCGCGAGAAGCTTTCATTCGATCAGGCCGTAATAACTATAGATAGCTACTCTCGCTCGAAAAACCCAGACTTTAACCGACAGGCCCGCGATGTGGAATCCGACGCATTGATCACGGTAGCGGATCAGGCCAGAGAGTCGCCACAAAATCAATCACTAGAGGATCGCCTGCGCACACTGCGCCGACAGTACCAGCAAAAAAACTAAAAGGATTTAAGTCCAGATGAAGGATCATCACAATTTAGGCCAGAGATTCTGGCTCAGCATACTTATTCTATTAATCAGCCTACAGACTCCCGCGCTCGCGCAGCAGAGCTCGACGGACAAAGTCAGCCTATCCCTGCATCAGGCCGATATTCAGGATCTGGTGCGCTGGGCCTCCTCGGTAACCCACAAAACCATCATTATCCACCCCTCGGTTAAAGGCAGCATCACCGTTGTAGCCGGTGATGAAATGAGCCGCGACCAAGCCTATCAAGTGTTTTTATCGGTACTGCAAGTCCATGGTTTTATGGTGGTTGATACCGACCAAGCACTCAAAGTCGTGCCCATCGATATAGGCAAGCAGAGCGATATAGCCCTGGATGCCAGTGATCCCAGCCCCGAGGACATGGTGGTGCGGATTATTAAACTAAAGAATATCTCGGCCAATGACATTATCGCCCTGGTCAGGCCCATGTTGTCCCAGGCCAGTCATTTGGCAGCTTACCCCGGCACCAACACATTACTCATCGCATCTCGTTCAGCCAAGGTCGAACAGATTATTGGAATCATCGAACGCCTCGATCTAGCCGGCACCATCGATATTGAACTGATCAATGTTAAATTCGCCAGCGCCCGGGAGATTATCGAAACCCTGACCAAACTGATCCCCATGGGCGCCGCACAAAAAGGCCAGCCCAATCAGGTCAATCTCGCAGTGGATGAACGCTCCAATAGCATTCTTATGACCGGCGATCCGGTGACCCGACAGCAGATTAGAGCGCTGGTGGAACGGCTTGATCAGCCTTTAGCCGGCGATGGCAACACACAGGTGATCTTCTTACAGTATGCCCGGGCAGCTCAGCTTGTTCCGATCCTTGAAAGTGTCAGCGGCAGTGTCACCAAAGCCGAAAAAGACCAGCGACTGGCACAGGCCGATGTCAGTATTCGTGCCGATGAATCACTTAATTCACTCATTATCACCGCACCGCCATCGGTCCTGAGTACCATCAAAGGGGTGATCGCCAAGCTTGATGTGCGCCGCGCCCAAGTATTGGTCGAAGCCTTAATCGTAGAGGTTAACGAAGACCTCTCTAGAGATCTCGGGGTCGAGTGGCGGAGCAATAATCGCGACGGAAATTCCGAGAGCGTATTTGGTGGGTTCTCCTCTTTTCCCGGAACAGTGCCGGGATTTAATGCCGACGATGATGGCAATGTGATTCTCGGGCGCGGCCTATCCTTGGGGTATTTCAAGGGCAATGATCTGCGCTCGATTGTGCGCGCCCTCGAGGGCGAAGCCAACGCCAATATACTCTCCACCCCAAGCATTTTAGCCATGGACAATGAGGAGGCAAAAATTCTCGTCGGTGAAAATGTGCCCTTTATCACCGGTGCCCAGAGCCGTCAGGGGGACGGCGACCCGTTCCAAACCATCCAGCGCCAAGATATTGGTGTGGTACTGAAAATCAAACCGCATATCAATAACAGCGACTCGGTTACCCTCGAGATAGAGCAGACCGTTGAGAGTATCGCCCAAACCGACGCCGCCACTGCCGACATTGTCACCAACAAACGCGAGATATCCACCCGCGCCCTAATCGACAACAACCAAATACTGGTGCTGGGCGGTTTGATTCGAGATGAAATTGTCGAGTCAGAATCGAAAGTTCCAATATTAGGCAATATCCCGCTTATCGGCCGAGCTTTTAAAAGCACCTCCAGCAAAGTGGTCAAAAAGAACCTCATGGTTTTTATTCATCCAGTGATTCTACGTGATACAAAATCCAGTTTTGAAGCCACCCGAGATCGCTACGAATATATGCAGGAAAACCAGCAGCGCTTTCGCAGTCGTCTTGATAAGTTTTTTATTCCCGGACAGTCGCCCCAATTGGACGACATGAAGAGTATGAAAGGCATGGATGATTTGGCTATGCCTGCCACAGAGAGGCAACAGAACTAATGGTCAGACTCAGTAGCCCGCAACTGCCTTTCGCCTTTGCCAAACGCCATGCTGTCTTGCTCAGCACTGAGGAAGGCCAGGAGCATGTCACTGTCTTAACAGAGCAGCCTATCAACCTGTCACTGTTCTCAGAGTTGCGCCGTTTTAGCCAAGCGGAGTTATCCGTTGAGCAACTGAGCCCAGCAGAATTTCAACAAGCCATGGCCGAACTCTACGAAGCCGACACCTCAACAACAAAAGCCACCATTCAAGGAATAGGCGACGAATTTCACCTCGCCTCCGAAGCGGATTCCATTGCCGGGTCCATCGCTGAAGCCACAGACCTTCTCGAGCAGGAAGACGAAGCGCCGATCATTCGCCTGATAAACGCCATACTCTCAGAGGCCATTCAGGATCAGGCATCGGATATTCATCTGGAAACCTATCAGAAAAACTTTTATGTGCGCTTTCGAATCGACGGCATCCTCAAAGAAATTGTGCAGCCACCACGCGCCTTGGCAAACCTTATTATTTCCAGAATCAAAGTTATGGCAGAGCTCGACATAGCCGAAAAACGCATTCCGCAAGATGGCCGCATGTCCCTAAAACTCGGCGGTCGAGAGATTGATGTAAGAGTATCGACGCTGCCCTCAGTTCACGGTGAACGCATAGTCCTGCGACTACTGGACAAACAGGAGCAGAGTATTGATCTCTCCACCTTAGGTATGGCCCCCAGCGACCGAACTCGCTTACTGGAACTACTGGCCCTAAGTCACGGTATATTACTGGTCACCGGGCCCACCGGATCAGGTAAAACCACCACCCTCTATGCCAGCCTGAACCACATTAATGACCGCCGGAAAAATATTCTTACCATCGAAGACCCCGTCGAATACCACATTGATGGCGTTGGACAAACTCAGGTTAACAATAAAGCCGGCATGACCTTTGCCCGAGGCCTGCGCGCCATATTGCGCCAAGACCCTGATGTCGTCATGGTTGGAGAAATACGCGACCTAGAAACCATGCAAATTGCCGTGCAAGCCAGTTTAACCGGCCATCTAGTGCTTTCCACATTACACACCAACAGCGCAGCAGGAGCCGTTACCCGCTTAATGGATATGGGTGTTGAACCCTTTCTACTCTCATCCTCGCTGGTGGGTGTATTAGCTCAGCGACTGGTGAGAAAACTCTGCCCAGAGTGCAAGCAAATCCACAACATAGGTCAGGCCGAAAGACAGCTCTTTGATGGGCTCGCCAGCCCCGATAACATCTATCAAGCCAATCCTAATGGTTGCGACAACTGCCATCAGGAAGGTTACAAAGGCCGCACCGGGATCTATGAACTCATCGTTATCGACGACCCGTTGCGCGAGTTAATTCACAACAGATCCTCACAAGCTAATTTGGTTAAACAGGTCCGTACCAACAGCTCGTCCATACGCCAGGACGGCTATCAAAAAGTGCTCAGCGGCGAAACCTCCCTAGCCGAAGTGCTTCGTGTCACTCAGGAAGATTAGCCATGGCCACCTTTGATTACGAAGCCATCGACATTCGCGGCAAAAAGAAAAGCGGTGTACTGGATGGCGACAGTCCGCGGCAAGTGCGGCAGCAGATCAAGCGCCTTGGCCTAGTGCCTCTATCGGTCACCAGCAACCTGCAAAAACACACATCCCCGAGATACAGAGATCGTCTGGCACCTGCAACCCTCGCCATTATCACCCGCCAGCTTGCGGTTCTATTGCGCGCAGGCATACCCCTGAGCGACGCCCTCAACGGAATAGCCAAACAGACCAGCAGTCTTGCCCGTGGCTCCCCGTCGAGCCGTATTATTGCCATAGTGCGAAGCTCGGTGGAAGAGGGCAAGAGCCTCTCAGAAAGCCTTGAGCAATTCCCCCGCAGCTTTGACCAACTCTATTGTGCAACGGTGAAAGCTGGGGAAGAGACCGGCCATCTCGACAGCGTGTTAGAGCAATTGGCAGAGCACACCGAAGCCCAGCGTGAATTTCGCCAGAAAACCCAAGCCGCATTAGTCTATCCAATACTATTGGTGGTCCTATCCATAGTTATCGTCTCAGCGCTAATGATTTACATAGTCCCCGATGTGATTCAGGTGTTCACCGACACCGGGCAAAAGCTCCCAGTGCTGACCCGTGGCTTATTACAGATAAGTGATTTTTTACAGAATTGGGGTATTGCCTTATTGCTGGTGATAGCGGCCTGCTCAGCGGCTGGAAGTATCGCCATGAGACAGCCAGCAATACGACAAAAGCTCCATCAGGGCTTGCTCCATTTACCCCTAATCAAAACCTTCAGCCGAGGCATCAATGCCCAGCGCTACACCCAGACCCTCGGCGTACTAAGTCAAAGTGGCGTCACCCTGCACCAGGGAATGCACATCGCCCAGCAAGTAGTGAAAAACCTCCATCTGCGCCGCTTGCTACTTCAGGTGGCAGACCGAGTTCGGGAAGGCGAGAGCCTAAGTGCTGGCCTAGAAAATATGGGTTATTTCCCGCCACTGATGGTTTATATGATCGCCAGCGGAGAAGTCAGTGGCGAACTGGATCAGATGTTATTAAAAGCCGCCGACCAGCAACTGCAAGATATTAAAACCACCGTAGCCACAGGCATCAGCCTATTTGAACCCCTAATGCTGCTGGTGATGGGCGGAGTGGTATTGACCATCGTGTTAGCGATTTTGCTCCCCATACTCAATATGAATCAGTTAATTGGTTAACGCCAAAACAGACAATAAGGATGTTAAACATGCAGTTTAATAAGCACCAGCCGCTATTTATAGAAGGGCCACAACAACGCCAAAAGGGTTTTACCCTAATTGAAATAATGATCGTGGTGGTTATTCTCGGCATTCTTGCGGCACTGGTGGTGCCCAATATGATTGGCAAAGCCGGTGAAGCACGACAAACCGCAGCCGCAGCCGATATCCGCGCCATCGCCAATTCGTTGGATATGTACCGCCTGGAAAATTTCAGCTACCCAAGCACAGACCAAGGCCTCAAAGCTCTAGTAGAAAGACCAACAGGCGAACCCCCAGCAGCCAACTGGAGTGCAACCGGCTACCTGCGCAAATTACCCAAAGACCCCTGGGGCAATGACTACCTCTATATCAGCCCCGGCAAAAACGGTGCTTATGACCTGCGCAGTCTCGGTGGTGATGGTCGTTCAGGCGGTCAGGATGAAGCCGCCGATATCGACTTAGCCGATTTTTAAGCAGGCAATCATGGCAATCTCAGCAAGCATAAAACCCCAACAGGCCTTTAAACGCCAGAGCGCTATAAAAGTCCACAGCGTTATTAAAGGCCACAGCTCGATAAAAGGCCACAGCGCTATGAATGGCTTTACCCTGCTAGAGCTATTATTAGTCATTGTAATCATTTCACTGCTTGCCGGTGTTGCGGTGTTGTCGGTCGGTGATCGAAGAGAAAACAGCCTCAACAATGAAGCCGAAAAACTTGTTGCCACAATGCGCTGGCTAGCGGATCAGGCGGTTTTTCAGCAACAGCCCCATGGCTTAAAAATACTCGAGCAGGGCTACCAGTTACTGGTTTGGAACCCCACAACAACAGCCTGGACAGCATCCTCCTCCTATCAGCTACCAGACTACATTGGAATAAATCCGCAACCACCAGAACAGCTGAGCATAGAGAAACAACCCCCCATAGTGGCCGATATTGTCTTCTACCCCGATCAGGACGCCGACAACGACCATATCGACCTGTCTATCAAAGACAGCGATCAAACAGTACAACTGCGGATTGGTGCTTACCGGGAGATCCATATTGTCCAAAACTAAAACCCGCCAAACTCGCCAGCTTGGCTTCACACTAGTAGAGGTCTTGGTAGCCCTGGCTATTTTTGCCCTTTGTGCCATAGTTTTAAGTGCCCAATCAACCACCACATTAGCCAATCGTCAACGCCTAATTGAACAGCAAATTGCCCTCTGGGTAGCCAAAGATACGCTTGTTGAGCAACGTATCAGCGCCACCGGTAGATCCGCCAAAAATATAGCTCCTGTGAAAGGCCAGCAGCACAAAAAACAAGCTGGCCTTGAGTGGCGCATAGACCTAACCGTTGAACCCACCTCCAACGGCCAGCTTAAAAAAGTTCGAGTCCAAGTCAGCCGAGCCGATAAGCGCAACAGGCAAGACCATCATGCAGCTCAACTCACTACCTTTCTCGAGCAGTAGTGATGCACCTAACCCACAGCCATTCAAAGCCCACCCGCCAGTCCAAGGGATTTACGCTTCTTGAAGTATTAATTTCTCTCTTTATATTCGCGGTCATGAGCGTCGGCGCATTCCATATCCTGCAGAGCTCGATTGCCACTCAACGGCAAAGCGAGCAGCGCATGGAACAATTCGAAGCCTTAAATCGCATGCTTGAGAGTCTCGAGAGGGATCTACGCCAAAGCATCGACAGGCCCATTCGCGACAACCATGGTGATACTCTGGGAGCCTTTGTCGGCGAGCTGGAATCAATAGAGTTCACCCATGGTGGTTGGAACAACCGGCCGGGAGCCATAGAGAAAAACCGTCAACCCGCCCACTCAACCCTCCGCAGAGCTGGCTATGGACTAACCGTTAAACCAACAGAGCAGGGCGGTTTCATGACTTTACTGTCACGTCAGCAATGGCATGTTCTAGATCGCGCTCGAGACAGCCGAGCCTTAACCACCTTGGCAATACCGATTCGCCGAATCAGCATCAGCTACCTGAGCCACAGCAAGGTTTGGCACAACAAATGGCCGGCAATGCTACTAAGTGGCCAAGATACAGAACAAAACCTTCCCCTTGCCATCAAGTTCGACCTGCAAACCACCCAGTTTGGTTTAGTCTCGCGACTGTTCTATATCAGCGACAGCCCGATTGAAGGTGATAAGCAATGACAGCACAAAAAGGCGTAGCACTGCTCTCAATGCTATTGGTTCTGGCCATTGTCACCACAGTCACCTCAAACATGCTCTACAACAATAGACTTGAAATACAGCGTAGTCAGGTACGCGCCCTCAGCGCACAGGCGCAAGAGTATGCACAGAGTGGAATAGCTTGGGCAGAAATTTGGCTGCAAAAAACAACTTATCCTCAGGCCCAATCGATGGAAATTTTCCAGCCAGACCAGGGCAGCCTCCATGTCACCATCAGCGATGAAATGGCCAAATTCAATCTCAATAATTTGCGCGACGCCTCAGGCAATATAGACCCAGCCCAACTGCAAATATTCCAGCGTCTTCTAATATCCCTGCAAATCGACCCAGCACTCGGGATTAATCTAGGTGACTGGCTCGATGCCGATATAAGTAGTGCGGGATACAACAGTGAAGATCTCGGCTATGAAAACAAGCAGGCCTATTACGCCAAAGGTTATCGCACCGCCAATCGCCCCATGGCACATAGCAGCGAACTTATGCTGGTAAAAGGCTTCTCACCAGAACTCTATAAGAGACTCCAACCCTCTATAACAGCGCTACCCAATAAAACCGGCATCAATATCAACAGCGCCAGCGCCAAGCTACTGGAAGTGCTAATCCCCGGCATTGATGGAATCCGGATGGTAGCCCATCGGGAGAGGGCAGAGGGCAGTCCATTTCTTGAAGTCGACAGCTTCCTACAACACCAACTTAGCGCCGGCCTTGAGATCGCCGCCGATATGCTAACCACCACCAGCCAGTATTATCGGGTCACCTCAGAAGCAGGTTATCGCAACCAAGCAAGCAACTGGCAGGCACTACTTTTTAGATCAGAAGACCTAAGCAATGGAAAACAAAGTGGCTGGCATATCCAACGGAAATGGCAGCAGCGATTACCCTTTTGGGTCACTCAAGCCAGTGTCAGCAATGAATTAGAGGCTACAGACAAAGGACTATGATAAAAACCACCTATCTATTTTTTGCCGCCGATGGCAGCCCACCAGAGATTCTTGAGCAGCATCCCGAGATGAAAAAGTCGCCGCAGATTGTTGGCGTTCTCCCAGCAGAATTGAGCTCCAGCTTTATCCGTGATTGCCCACCGGCTCAAATGAAATATCTCAGTAAAACACTGCCCTATTTGGTTGAAGACAGTATCGCCAGCCCAATAGATGCAATGCATTGCCTAAGTCAGCAGCTTAAAAATAGCCAGCCCCTTAGAAATAGCCAGCCCGAAAATAGTCAGATTAGAGTCATCGCCACCAGCCGCCAGACAATATTAGAATGCCTAAGTCAGGCAGAGGCTCTAGGGCTAAAACTCGACCGACTCTATATCGATGCAGATCTGATCCCCAGGCCAGCAGAGGGTAGGTCAACAAGGGCAATCATCGGTAATGGACGTCAGCTGATTAAAACCGCTAATGGTCTGATAGCAGCCCTAAGCGCCCAAGGCAGTGCCATGCCTATACAGGAGTTATCACCAGACTCGGATTTAATCACAGAACAAAGCGATCAGCTTGAGATTGACAATTATCAAGCATTCTGCACCGATGCGATTGCACAAATTTCATTCATTAGCTGCCCGCCGATCAATTTATTGCAGGGAGACTATAAGCCCCGTCAATCAGCAGCGGCTAGAGCCGCAACAGTCCGCAAAGTACTTATGGTCGGCTTGGTTATTCTAGTGGTGCAGATATCCTATTGGCTGATTGTTGGGGCTAACTACAACACAAAAGCTCAAAGCCTCAGGCAGCAATCAGAAAGCGTCTATCAAGAGCTCTTCCCCCAGGATAAAAAGATCATCGACCTAGTTGCCCAGGCTGAAGGGCACCTAGCCGAATCGAAAACCAACAGTTCAGAGAACTCCTTTCTAATCCTCTTAGGGGAACTGGGAAAAGCGACAAAGGGTAGCGGCGAAGGGGCACGGGCAGGCATATTGCTTAAGTCAGTGCAATATGACCAAAAAACTGGCCAACTTCGTGCTGAAGTTGTCGCAACAAAAATTTCTGAATTGGAAAAAGTAGAAAAAGAACTCAAAAAAAGCCCAAACTTAATCGCCCAAATCGATCATATCTCGGAGAATCCCAATACCTCAGAAGAATTTCCGGCCAATATGAGATTGACATTAAAAGCTAATTCAAAAGGAGGCGCAAAATGAGGCATTTCGTGAACAGAGCTTGTCAATTTATAGGGATGCCAGAGAGTCAAAGAAAATCCCTAATAGGCTACTTTATCAGCCTATTACTACTGATCCTCATAGCGCTAATTCCAGTTAGAAAATACTATGATAGTAATAAAATGGATTACATCGATCAGCTCAGAATTAGCATCTGGTTGGAGAATAATTTGGGTGGCATTCCGAAAGACTATGCCATAGAAAATAATATTAAGAAAAATCCTAAATCGAAATCCGGAAAAAGCCTATTTTCTATAATATCTGAAACCGGGAATAAGACCATGTTATCCCGTATCGAAAAGCGCGGCTCGACAGTGGTGGTAACCATTGACAAAGCTCGCCTATCCGAACTGCTCAATTGGCTAGGCGAGATATCAGATCAGCAGGGCATAGATGTACAGAATACTGCCATCAACTATATTGAGGGCGATAGAATAAATGCACAGATTACTTTTTCTCAGTAATCACAAATTAAGATCATTTCTCTGCCATTATTGAGGCGCCATAGGGAACAAGAAAATGTAGCTCGCGACATTATTAATCCGCTTCCGTTTCGATATCTCTACGGATCATTCTAATATTACTTTAAAAATAATTTCAATTATTGTTAATACGCCACCAACCAAAAAATATCTTGTTGTGGGACCAGCCATCTAAGTATGTAGTGACTAAGGAATCTTCTCATTGGATTGCCACATTTTCCCTACTGCAAATGCCATTAAAGCCATCGACTCATCTAATTTTGTCGGCATACTAATAGTGTTTCAAAGTGATCCCATTTTTATATATCTGTAATCGTTCCCTCGCAAGTAACATTAGCATTCACTGAGAAAGTTGCTAAAAAAGCGACACCTATTAATAAGTTTTTCATTTTCGTTCCTTATATTGTTGGTTTTCTGATGATCGAATGCCTACAGCGGGCGGGGGAGTTAGGAAATATCTTCCAAGGATAATCGGATTATTCTAAAAACCACAGGTTGTTAAGAATAGCAAAATCACTAGTGCCGCACCAAAGTGGCGCGGCACTATAGCCGGAGCCATGGAGTCCAACGGCGTTAGCCTGAGTAAACATTTTATGAGAACAATAATTTATTTAAAAATGACTTTAATTTCATCTAATTATTCGAAATAAAGTAAGTTATGGAAATATGACATTAACTATGTAATCCATAAGTCTAGAAAAATTGTCAATTATATAATCCTATAATTACTGAAAATTTAGTAACTTTATCAGGCCTTTAATTCCCCTATCTGATATCTGACTGTACCGCTTGAAATAATGAATCTTTACAAACGTAATTATTAGATCATATTTTTTTCATCGAATATTTGACTACTTATTTTTCTGTGTTGCTATTTTTTTTAAAATTCTAACATGCAGAAGAGAATGGCTTTCCAAATTAAATTCTGCTTAGGGCAGTTGGTTTCTGCCTGCCCGAAATATGGATGATTGTAATTTGGTAATTATATCGTCTAAAGATTGACAAAGCCCAGGTTAGGGTCTTAACTGATACCTAAGAATTTGTTTACTTTTTATTTTAAAGCGTTCATCAAGCAGATTTTACTAAGCGCTATCGATGTCTAGAACTCTCGATTACTAGAAAATGCAAACCATACTCATAAATGGAGTTAGAAGTATGTTTGGTCATTGCCTTCGGGTATTCAAGGGCTCCCTCCGGGTGGCATTTCAGCCGTCCACCTTAGCGTTGCTGGGAATATTTCGACTGCTGACACCTGCACCTCAGGCTACTGCGCCACCCTAGATTCATACAAATCAGATTGTGATAGTTACTCGCGAGAGAAAATACAGCTTTCGCGTTACCTATTGCTTCGCCCCACAGGCGATAGAAAGTCATTTTAATGGATTAAAACGACCCGCAAGGATGCAAGCTGTGTTTAAAAAGTACGCCAATACTAGATCTTCAAAAAAATCTTCAATCCACAATATTGGTTTAGCAGCGAAGCTGAAAACGCGACTTGTGGGCTTAGTCCTTGGGTTAGGTTTAATCATTCTCTGCTCAACCTTGCAAGCAGATCATGGCGGCGCGAGCCACATAGATGTCAATCTTTCGGTTGCCAGCAATAACACCACAGGAAGCTACACGGTGACCTGGGACTCAGGCACTAGGTACTATCTGCAAGAGAGCAAAGATGGTGGCAGCTATTCCCACGTATACAGTGGTACCGCAGGCACCAAGTCATTCAGCGGCAAAGCCAATGGAACCTATAGCTATCGGATTCGCGAATGCATTATCATCATTATTGCGGTCGGTATAGACACGCCCATTCCCTTCTGTGAGGCCTCAACTGACCCCGAACAGATCGCCGTTGCGGTTCCAGCTCCTGGAGTACCTGTGAGCTTTAGTGGCGCGGATGCCAGCGTGAACAGTGACTATATGTTGCAGTGGGATGCACCCAGTGGCGTAACCACAAGCTATGTTTTGCAAGAACGCAAAAACGGCGTCTGGGTGACCATCTATACCGGCGGCAACAACTTCTTCGCCCTAGAGAATCTCGCCAACGGCACCTATGAGTATCAAGTTAAGGCCTGCAATATTCAGTCTTGCGGCAATTACACCGGTATCAAAACTCTTGTCGTCGATAGACTAACAACCCCGCCAACGTCGCCCCCAAGCCCGTTTAATCCAGTCGCCAGCTCGTTAGTGACAGGGTCAGAAATCGCCGCCACCGACAATGCCGGTGTTAGCGGTGGCTCATTTCGAGTCGACGAAAGTGGCTCCGCCACCTACAGCATGTCCATTATGACCGTCGCTGGCACCGCCGGTGTAGTCCCAGAAGTCAGCCTCAATTACTCTAGTAATGGCGGCAATGGCATCGCCGGATTAGGTTGGAATATTGGTGGCCTGTCAGCCATCAGTCGCTGTCGCCAAACCCTGCACCAAGACGGCGCAGCACAGCCCATAACCTTTACCGCCATGGATCGCTTCTGTCTCGATGGCCAGCGTCTAATTCTCGTCTCAGGCACCTATGGCGCAGCCAGCTCGGTGTATAAAACCGAGATTGATAGCTTTGCCAAGATCCAAGCATTTGGTGGCACCACTGGCCATCCCGACTACTGGACCGTTGAGCGCAAAGATGGCTCAACCAGTACCTATGGGGAAAGCGGCACCAACAAAACCACAGAATTAGAGCCCTGGACCACAGCCAATGCCAAATCTGGGAAAGTGGCTAGTTGGAGTATTCATCAACTCAAGGACAGCGTTGGCAACCGGATCATCTTCGACTACATCAATGATATCGATGGCTTTCGTATAGATAAGATTCGCTACGCCTTTGGCAGCAGTGCCACCGCCGACAATGCCCACATCAAGTTTGAATATGAAGCCCGTGACGATCTCAGTCACAGCTATATGGCCGGCTATGCTATTCGCAGCACCAAACGCCTGAGCAAAGTTATTTCAAATAACAACCCCGGCACTGGATCGACAGAAGTGCGTAGCTATAAACTCAACTACCGCACCGCACTCACCACCGACAAACTCTCACGCCTGGACAATATCGAAGAGTGCATTGGCAGCACCTGTCTGCCCAACAAAACCAACTTTACCTGGAGCCTGCCAGTGGCAGGGGAGAGCTTTAGTAATAGCGACACCAGCTTCACTATGAAAAACTTGGTCACCTATCAATTGGCCGATTTTAATGGTGATGGTCGGTCAGATATTATCTGGTCCAAACATAAAAACTCAGGACACGATCAAGGCCTTCAAGTAGCCTATGGCAATAGCAGTGGCACAGGTTTAACCACTCATGCACTGATCGACAATAATGGCTCCAGCACGCACTCCATCCATTACGGCGACAGTCCCACCGCTGATCAGGTGTTAAAACTCTTTCCGCTTGATTACAACGCCGATGGTCGCTCCGATTTAGCCGTTTACGCATATCAAGCAGCAAATGGCCACAGTATCGGCTGGCATCTGTATATATCGGAGTTTATCAACGGCAGTTGGACTCTTAAATTCCAACAAGACCTGCCTATGAAGGATGAACATGCAGTCTTTGCCGACCTCAATAGTGATGGCCTGGTAGATGCCATTAGCGACGGCAAAGTGTATTACCTTGAGCACGACACATCTAAAGCCATCACCTCAAATAAGTATTATCACTTTGACTATCAACATGATGTTGATGTGGGGGCAATAACAGTAAACTCTGGGGCGCCATTACCGATCACGACGAATACCTTTGAAGGGTTTAACACCGTCGGCGCAGACTTCAATGGTGACGGGCTAGCTGATAGTCTGGCAATTATCAAACAGGTTGCAATAACGCAGGTCACGCCCACCTTTGGCGGCTACACCCTCTATGGCATTAGTGCACGTATCAACCAAGGGGTTGTTGGCGGCAAACAGACATTCTTTGAAATGGACGGCCCACTTAACGATGACGTCTTTTTTATCTATGAATCGCAAAAGGAAGCTTATTTTAATCTGATTCGAACCCCAGATATCAACGGCGACGGACTGTCCGATCTGGTGTACTACAAAGCTGATGAATTTCACTACGCCTTGAGTGACGGCACTCAGCTAAATTATGTTGGCACGCTGTTTAATGCGGGTGACCTGGATGACGCCAAAAAGCGAGACTTCACCCTGGCCGATATTAATCGCGATGGTTATCCCGATGCGTTGTGGCACGACTGGTCAACCAGCTACGGTTACATCCGTGCCCGAGAATGGGATCCGGAAATACAAGCATTTGACACAACAGTTCGCTATTACAAAGGCAATGTCGACGACGACAAAGACGACAGCCATGTCTTCTTTGACTATAACGCTGACTCCATCACTGACTACGTCACCTTTCAAGACAACAAATTTGAAGTCTACGAAGGCAACGGCGCCAATCAACCGATTAATCGTATTACCAGCATCACCAATGGCCTAGGTGCCGTCACCGACATCACTTATGACACGCTCGGCCACAGTGATCACTACACGCACCTGGATGCAACTTACACCGATACCACACAGCAGACCTGTACCGTTGATCTGTCTGGTTTTATCCATGGTGGTGGAGGTGTTATCGAATATGATTGCCCAGACACCAGCGTAGACCTGAATGGTTTTTACTCCGCCCTCAATGGCGACTGGACCCTGCCGAGTGGCACCCATACCCTAGGCAAACAAGGCAACCCCGTACTCGAACTCAATGGCCCCATGTTTGTCGTCACCGACGTTGAGAGCGCCGCACCAGTTGCCCACGCCAGCAATGCAGGGCAGGTCGACAATAGCGCCACCAGCTCCATAAGCTATCACTATGGCGAAGCCAAAATCCAAGCCATGGGTCGCGGTATGCTCGGGTTCAAGACGCTCACCACCATCGACAACCAAACCGCCGTAACCACCCGAACCACCTATCGGCAAGACTTTCCCTTTATTGGTCAACCGCTAAGTACCAAAGTGTACTCTGGTGAAAATAAACTCCTTGGCGAATCCAATAACAACACCCGTCTTACCGGCTGGAACGGCACCGGCACGCCCAACAATAAGTATTACCAGCCCTATAATTATCAGAGCATCGACAAAAGCTACGAGCTAGTGGCCAATGGCGCCACTGTAGGCAGCCTGCTGCAAACCGCCACAACAACTAATGTCTACGACAGCGACGGCAATGCCACCAGCATCACCGTCAAAACCACCGGCGGCGGCAAAAACTTTGAAAAAGCTGTCACCAATACCTACACCGCCAGCGGCTTTTCTAGTGCCGAAAGTAAAAGGTTAGGGCGCCTAAGCCACACCCAGGTAGTTACCAAGCGTGACGAAAACGGCGACGGGAGTTATGAATTAACCGACACCCGAAATTCAAGTTTCACCTACATCACCAGCGGCGCACTCACAGGCCTGCTCGAAACCGAAACCATAGAACCCAACACCAGCTTCGAACATACCATCACCCATAGCTATGACATCTTTGGCAACAAAATCAAAGCCCAAACCTCTGCTGACGCCGGTAATGGCAGCCAAATCCGCTTCAGCGAGACCGCCTATGAGGATACCGGCCGTTATGTAAAAGAAACCAAAGAACAGTTTAGCGACGTCAATGGCAACCCCGTCACCAAAAAAGTCAGCGAAGTCATAAGCCGCAATGACTACGGTGCCGCTACCGAAACCCGCACCTGGGTAGACGACAACAACTACGTCACCAGCAAAGCGTCCTACACACCCTTTGGTATCAAGTATTTCGAAAGCAACAGCAGCGGTGCCTACAGCATCAACACCCTCGCCAGCGGCACCGGCAGCCAATGCCCAAGCGCAACAGTGTTCTATAGCCGCAGCAAAACCGCCGGTGGCGGAGAAAGTCGCCAGTGCTTCGACCAACTTGGCCGCAGCACCCGCAAAGCCGCCAAAGGCTTCAGCGGCACCTGGAGCTACAGCGACACCGAATACGACAGCATCGGCCGCGTCAAACGCCAAAGTGAACCCTATTTCGCAGGCCAAACCAGCTGCAACAGCACCAGCAACACCACCCAATGCTGGGCCAACATCAGCTATGACATCTTAGGCAGGCCCACCAGCGCCACCGCGCCCGATGGTTCAGTCAGCACCACAGCCTACAACGGCCTCAGTACCGTCAGCACCAACGCCCTTAACCAAGACAAAACCGAAACCAAAAACGTTCTCGGCGAAATGGTAAGCGTTACCGACAACCTAAATGGCAGCACAACTTACGGATACGACGCCCAAGGCAACCTCAAAACCATGAGCGACGCCGCCAGCAACACCACTACATTGGCCTACGACAAGCTCGGCCGCAAAACCAGCATGAGCGACCCCGACAAAGGCAACTGGAGTTAT
>Ga0206127_1002874_pt1 | contig 16497 bp, 20 predicted proteins | sample Helgoland_Spring_6_FD_148646 | JGI IMG/M metagenome (GOLD analysis project Ga0206127, IMG submission 148646) | Pelagic subsurface seawater microbial communities from Kabeltonne, Helgoland, North Sea - Helgoland_Spring_Bloom_20160419_1 | ecosystem: Environmental > Aquatic > Marine > Epipelagic ...
TGTTTGCCCGCAGCGCGACCGCTGCAGCGCGGAAGTCTGGACGCTTGCCTCGCGCCTGATCGCTGCTGCCATCGGCACCGACAGCGAGGACGAGATGATCGGCATCCGCGATTTCCTCGACAGCCGCATGGGCCGCCACTTCGCCGATGATGTGGTCGGCAACATGACGGGCTGCAACATCGACACCGAGACTGCGATCGCGTCCGCGATCCGCCGCTGGCAGGACTGGCGTATCAGCCGCAAAACCGAGCGCTGCGACGGGATCCCCGCTGGGCTGCCCTACCTGACGGGTTGGGTGCAGCACTTCGCAGTCGCCGCCGCGATGGTCGAGACCGACTGACCCAGACCCAAACCCCGACATCCCCATCACGACAGGAGGCCCAGATGCCCAAACTCACCGATACCCAGACCATCATCCTCAACCGCGCCGCCACGCGCCCTGACAATCTAGCGATGCCGCTGCCCAAGGGGTTGCATGGGGCGGCCGCACAAAAGGCGGTGGCCGCGATGATCGCACGCGGCTGGCTCGAAGAGGTCGAGGCCAACCTTCGGCGCGGCGAGCCGCTTTGGCGCGAGACCGGCGATGACCATGGCACCACGCTGGTTGCGACAGAGGCCGGGCTTGCCGCGATCGGCATCGAGCCGGTGGTGGCGACCACGACGACCAATCTGCGCAAGTCCAAACTGGAGCGGGCCTTTGCACCGGAGGATGCAGCCGAAGCGTCGGCCGGTCCTGCCACGCCCAAGCCTGTTGCCATCCGCGCTGGTACCAAGCAGGCGAAGATCATCGCGCTCCTACAGCGGTCTGAAGGGGCCTCTATCAGCGAGATCGTTGAGGTGACCGGCTGGGCTGCACATTCCGCCAGAGGCATGATCTCGGGCGGGTTAAAAAAGAAGCTCGGCTTTGAGGTCTCCACGATCTCTGACGAGCTGCGTGGTCGAGTCTATCACATCCGAGAATCAATATGATGGGCTTAACGCTCCATCCTTGTCGATATGTTGATGTGGTCTTGCGAATCGAAACCTGACAGCGGATAGCGTTGTCAGGTTAACCGCCTGTTAACCTGCCCAATTTGCGGCCTGCTCGCCGCAATTTTGTCCGAACTCGGGACCAGCTTAGGCTGGTCCTTTTTTATTCGCGATCGATCCGAGCGAACAGCCTGCGCAGGGCATAGCCGCGCAATAACGATATTGAGGTAAAAACCAAGCCCAGGGCAAGATTGTCACCAAGGCCTGGCTGCAAACCGAACCATGGGAACACGATGATCTGCGTGACGACGGCCAGGGCATAGCCCACCACCACATTGGTGAAGGCCTCCATCAGCGACCGGCGGCGAGACTGCATCACGCGGTCAGCCGTTGCGATTTGAGTGCCCCGAAGGTCTCTCCACTTTCTGCCAAAACAGCCTCTTTGCCCGTAAAGGCCTGCCATCGCTCGATGGCCACATCGACATATGCCGGGTTCAACTCGATCCCGTAACACACCCGGCCCGTCGTCTCGGCCGCGATCAGCGTGGTGCCGGACCCCATGAAGGGTTCAAACACGGCCTGACCGGGGCTTGAGTTGTTCAGGATGGGGCGGCGCATGCATTCCACCGGCTTTTGGGTGCCGTGCACAGTGTCAGCATCCTGATCCTTGTTTGCGATCTGCCACAACGTGGTCTGTTTGCGATCACCCGCCCAGTGGCCTTTGCCCTTGGCGCGCACGGCATACCAGCAAGGCTCATGCTGCCAGTGATAATCACCGCGGCTCAGCACCAGCCGGTCCTTGGCCCAGATAATTTGCGAGCGGATGTTGAAGCCCGAGGCGATCAGGCTGTCGGCGACGGTCGCCGCATGTAGTGCGCCGTGCCAGACATAGGCGACTTCACCAGGGAACAGCGACCAAGCCTCGCGCCAGTCAGCGCGGTCATCATTCAGCACCTTGCCGGTGCGCTTGGTCTTGGCTGCACCCGCCTGATTGCGCCAAGAGGGATCGTACTCCACGCCATAGGGCGGATCGGTTACCATCAGCAGCGGCTTCACATTACCTAGCAGCCGACCGACCACGTCAGCGGACGTGCTGTCGCCGCAGATCAGCCGGTGCGACCCGAGCTTCCACAGATCGCCCGCCACCGATACCGGCGTGACCGGTGGTTCGGGAATGTCGTCTTCGCCCTCAACTGGCCCGTCGCCGCCCAGCGCATCTGGATCGCGCAGCAGCGCATCCAGATCTTCGTCAGTAATCCCGAGCAGCGACAGGTCGAAATCCTCAGCCAGCAGCCCTGCAATCTCGTCGCGTAGGATGGCCTCGTCCCATTCCCCCATCTCGGTTAATTTGTTGTCGGCGATGCGGTAGGCGCGGCGTTCCGCTTCGTCGAGATGCCCAAGCCGGATCACCGGCACTTCTGTCAGCCCCAGCATCGTCGCGGCCAGCACTCGGCCGTGGCCCGCAATCAACTCACCATCGTCAGCCACCATGCAGGGCACGGTCCAGCCGAACTTGGCCATGCTGGCCGCGATCTTGGCCACCTGATCGTCGCCATGGATCTTGGCATTGCGGGCGTATGGGCGCAGCCGGTCGATCGGCCACGTCTCGATCTCGCTTGGCGCGAAGACAAGGTCCATGAGGATGTTCTCGTTGTTGGGGTAGGGCGGACGTGCTGATGCCACGGCCAAGGCGGCCGGTGACTGCATCGGGAGCAGCGATGTGGGGAAACAAAAAGCGCCCGCGAGGGGTGTCCTCCGGGCGCAAAACTTCGATGATTAAGGTATGGGTCAAGGGGGCTAGAAATGTCAAACTTTTTTTGCGGCTTGTGCCATGTCAGTTTCGAACCCTGCGAAACGGGTGCAAAGAAGGTGGCTTCCCTGGCTGGCCAAATTGGCGCGCTTTTGGCTTGGTGGATTCTTGACTAAACCACTCAAGAATCCACGTTGAGAGCCAGTTTGGTGCGTCCAACCCTTTGTAATTGAGCCACTTTATTTTCCCGGCTGGCCAAGGTGGCTTCCAAGTGGCTTCCCCGGTGAAAAAGCCACGCGCTAGCGAAATGGCGCGCCAAGCCCCCCCGTATACAAATTGGGCCCGGGAGGAACCATGCCCGGGGGGATGCCGTTCATCTGACCACTGGTAGATCCGAGATGCGCGTCGTGTAGCGTGGGCTGCGGTGGTTGGCGCGTAGTTGCCAAGATCGCGACGTACCTTCACTGGCGAGCACCATCGTCTTCTTACCGAACCGGTTGTTAACCGCATCAAGGGCCGTCATCAGCTTTGGTGATCGCTGCGGCGTATCGAAGAGCGTCCTTGGTCGGTCCTCGAAAGGTAACAGATCGTCCAGCATGACGCCTGCTTTGGTAAAGGCATAGCTTTGATTGTCGACCTTTGGCCAAGCAGCAATTGCACATCGCTTAGCAGCTGCGACCATCTCAAACGTGTCACAGGACATCGGCGTCAGGCATGTTGAGCGCGAGCCTGCATATTGGGGCCGGTCTGGGCGGTGTCGGTTGGTGTGAAAGAACACCGTCAACGTGCCTGCGACCAGCCCGTGTTGCCGGAGCTTTTCGGCCGCGCGCGTCGCGTGCGCAGTAATCGCTTGGAAAAGGGTGTCGAAATCCGTCATCGGTGTCCCGGCTGAGCGTGTGACAGCCATGCCCTTACGCTGCGGTTCAACGTCATCAAAGGCGATGCAAGGCTCGCCTTGCAGCTCAAGCACTGTGCGTTCAAGAACGACTGTGCCCAGCGCACGTGCCTGGCGCAGTGGCATATCACGCAACTGGGCCGCTGTGCTGATACCGAGACCTTCGAGCTTGATTGTTGTGCGCCGTCCTATGCCCCAAATGTCGGCAACTGGAACGAGTGGAAGCAGCCAACCCGCCAAAGCAGGATCGGTCATATCCAGAACGCCTGCAAAGATTGGGTTCTTCTTCGCGATGTCATTCGCGCACTTTGCGAGGGTTTTGGTGACAGCAATCCCAACCCGAACGGGCACGCCAACGCGGCGAAGCACATCTCGGCGCATTGTCTTCGCATGAGTCACACGGTCCTTGAACCCGCTGAAATCGAGAAAGCACTCATCGATCGAATAGATTTCAATGTGCGGTGTGTAGTCCTCATAGACCTCGACCACGCGGCGGCTGATATCACCATAAAGCGTATAGTTAGAAGAAAACACCCGAACCCCATGTGCTGCTATCTTGTCACGCAGCAGGTGCAAAGGCTCACCCATTTTGATGCCCAGCGCCTTTGCCTCATCGCTGCGTGCCACAGCGCAGCCATCATTGTTCGACAACACGATCACTGGCACGCCCTTCAGGGTGGGATCAAAGATCCGTTCTGCACTGACGTAGAAGTTGGCGCTGTCACTGATGGCGATAGGTCGCATCACGCCAGGTCATACCGCCGCACAACACCAGCGATGACGCCCCAGATTTCACTGTCTTCAGTGAGTTCGATATCTGGAAATGCCTCCCGGCTGTTGGCTGGAGCAAGAAAGTACTTACCGTCTCGTTTACGCAGGATCTTTGCAGTCACAGCCCCCTCAACAACGGCAAGAACAGCACGGCCAAGACGCCGTTTACCAGCGCGGTCAACAGCGATGATGTCCCCGTCGCGAATTCCAACATCCCAAAGGCAGTCGCCCTCAACCCGCCACCAGAAAGTAGACGCAGGGTGACGCACAACCCATGCGATTGGGTCGATCTCGTCCTCAAGGTCATCCCCAGCAGGTGACGGAAATCCAGCGCTTACGAGAGGGAGCTGGACAGGGATTTTTTGACCGGCCGCAATTATAGGTTCTGCTATTGGATACACTGGCATCCATGATTCTCCGCTAGTTCATGATTTGTTCCTATCAGTCGTTCATTTTGCTATATGACGTCAAGCGCTGTGCGCTTGTCGCAAATACTGTTGCGACCTCGCTTCGAGGTTTGGGCGCGATCGGCCCTGAGCTGCCGTTCGCTTGATGGCCGAGCGCTGCGGTGCAGCTTCACCAGACCGGCCATTCGTACTTCGTGCAGCATCTCCCTAGGGTGAAGGTCGGCAGAGCGGACCGGGCGGTCACTCGCTACATCTGCGCAAAATCTGCTCGCGGTCGCAGCATGAGCGACGTGCTGGCAGAGAGCGGACCAACGCCGCAGATACAAAGGCGTCATTCACTGGTGTCTCGATCTTACTATCCCGATGTTGTAGTCTAAATTTAGTATTTGCGAATTCGGACTGGAGAATTCATGACAAAAAAAGAAGAGTGTGCGGAGAACTTCAAGCGTTTTCGGTGCAAGGGCTGGGAAGACTTCATTGAAACGCTCGCCTCCGGAGACCTTTCCGTGTTGGATACTATTCACGCCAACCACGAGCAAATTTATGCGAAACAGGATTACGAAGGTTACATAACCCAAGCTCGTGCATCCTACGTCATGATGCAGGATGTGCGGATACTTAAGCTGCTGCTTGAAGAAACGACAGAAAAGCTAAAAGAGCACACCGGAAAAGATTTTGACCCCGACGCGATGAAGCGAGAGGTGAATGCGAAGGACGGAATGCGTCTATTCGATAAGCTTGGCAAGATTCAAGCTGAGGCATATGGTGATGGTCCACCATTGATAAATGGGAAATCCTTTGAAGAGTGTCTTGAACAGTATCAGGCGCTGATTGGGTATGTCGAAGAGTTATGGGATCGGGCCTGCGATGAGTTTTTGGGGGGGAATTTCCCACTGGCAACTTTCTTTTCGATCCTAGCAATTGAGGAAATCGGTAAGCTTGGACGCCTTTGGCATGACCTAATGGCTTGGGATCGACCGTTGGAGGAAACGAAAACAAACCTCGGCATCCTAGGGAAAAGCCATCACAAGAAACACTTCTTAGGTGTTGTTCCAGGATCAATCATTAACGCCCGTCTTGATCGGGTAATTGGCAAGAAAATGGTCAAGGCGATTCTAGAGGATGTTGAGAGCGGGAAAATCGAAAAGCTCCGCCAAAGCTGCCTTTATATTGACTTCAAGGATGGCCGCTCACATTTGCCAAGTGAACAGGTTGATGAAGCCACGGCGCGGGTATTCGTCACGCTTTCAGGCGAACTCTGGATGCAAATCTTAGGCCATTTCCCATGGGATTTTGACCGGATGTTTGAAAAGGTTAAAAAGGCGGAGCTCGCTTTGGGACTGCCAGAGCAACTGGTCAAGCCATACTGATACTCGGGGCATTTCAGGACGATACTTGGCGCTATCTAACTGACGTGAAGTTGGTCTTGAGGAAGCAGCATCACTGAATTGACGTAGGTCAGGTTTCCACCTGCGGTTAACGACTGCTATGGCAGGCCATATTGCGGCGTCACTGGCTACGATCAATGACAGCAAAGGGCTCCAACCCGCCTTGCAGCAGCGCAGCGCGCGGTTTTCGGGTATCAGCGACACTGAGGGCGTGGCCCGATGACCGTTGTCAGCCCAAAGTAGCCGCGCGCGATCAAGGGGCGGCGGCAGGTACAGTAGCTCCAACGACCATTGCTGAGAAACATGTGCCGCACCTTCTCGCACCGAGCGTTTCCATTTTCTTTCTGTTCCAATATGTTGGGCTGATATCCCGTAGATTCTGAGGCCCACTTGAACAGCAAATACGTTTTTTACATGGACGACTTCGGGACACGAACGACCTGCAAGGGCGCGACCAACGCTACTTCTCCAGCGCATGAATTGAGCTTTGCACTCGGGGGAGTCATTGTTGCGTCCGAACACGTTGATGCTCTCTCCAAAAATGTGGAGGCGTTTTGCAAGAGATGGGAAGTGCCCGCCCTTCATGGTAATAAAATTCGGTCCGGAAAAGGGAAATTCGGTTTCCTCAAAAAGGATGATGCCCGAAGAGAAGCTTTCTTTGCAGAGCTGGATCAACTTGTTCTGGATGATCGGCTCATCGCTCACGCCTGCGTGATCTGTCGTCCCGGCTATCGGGACCGTTATCTTGAGAAGTACCCTGACGGCATTCGCTGGGCCATGAGCAAAACGGCCTTCGACATCTCTGTAGAACGGGCGGCAAAACTCGCAATGCAGGGCGGACGGCAGCTGGACGTGGTCTATGAGCGCACCGGCAAGAAAGAGGACAGGCTGCTTGAGGGCTACTTCGCAGACCTCAAGGTCGCAGGTTTGGGGTTTTGTGCCGAGAATTCGAAGCAGTATGGGCCTTTGACCAGTGCGCAGTTCATGGGTCACCTCAACGTTATCTGGCCAGATGGTAAAGGAAATCCCTTACTTCAGCTGGCAGACCTTTTTGTTCATCCTGTAAGCCAAGTTACTTGTGGCAAACAGAACCGTGCCTATGAGCAACTGGTTGATCGCGAAATGCTGTTGGATTTCAAACACAAAGACGATGCCGTGGGGGTGAAGTATTCCTGCTACGATGGTGAATACGCAGAGTGGAAAAAGCCCCAAAAACACACAAGGGATCCCGAAGGATCCCCTGAGGCGGTCGGCGTATAGCCTGACCCCGTGGCAGTGCCATGCCGTTTATCTACACGGATCCGGAGCAAAGGCAAGAAATTTCTTGTCAGAATTCAAGGCAAACAACACCCTCCCTGTGGGGATTTTTTAATACTTACAGTGGCTTGGTAGACATGACGCAGAGATTGAAGCCGAATAGCCGCATCTTCATCCCGGCTGGCTTTAGGTAAGCTCGAATGACTGGTTTTCGCAAGCTGCGGCGCGTTGGTAAATGATCAGGTAAATGACCGCTATAGGCCGGTCACGTTCCTAACGCAGACGGTCGCTTTCCACTTTGCAAAGCCCGCTTACTGCGCATTGCTGACCTTAGTGGATGGTGCGGCATGGCACGGCGTTGAACCTAAGCCCTGAATGGCCGCTTTCATGTGTTTGACAGTGTGCCGTCGCAAGCGCCGCGAATTCACAGTTCCCGCCCAACATACGACAATCACCTTTGCACCCACGGGTTGGTCTTTGGCATCGCGTGGGCCATTGCAATTTCGCTCAGCATCTGACCTGAAATAAGTCCATCACGTACCCAATCCAGCGCGGCCCACCAATTATTATAGCCGCGCCGAGCGGAGGCGATCTGTTCCGGATGCGGCCGCCATGTGACCGGACAGGCCCGAATGTCGATCGTCCGCCACTTTCCTTTGACCAGAATGCGCTCAGTGCCAACAATCACGCTGACAGCGCGATCACCATGCCGGTTCCGCTTGATGTCGACCGGAACACATCGCGGCACAGCGCCTGGCATCCAGTCCGGTGTCAGCCCAGCGCGCGCGAGCTCTGCGACGCGGATCGCCATGCGGATCCCGCCAAGGCTATCGGGCATGCCAGCCACTGTGGCAGCGATTATCTCAGCATCCTCATGGGTGTAGCTGCCGATTTTGTGCTGTCCGCCATCCACTTTGCAGCCCAGCGCTGCGCGTTGCATCAGCACGTATTCGAGACCAAAGCCAAATCCTTGCCCATGATGGGGATCAGGGCGCTCCGGAAGCTCCAGTTGTGCCTGTTCCTTGCCGAAGGCCCATTCCAGCGCCTGCTGCACGGTCATCACGCGCTTGGGGCGGCCCCGCTTGGCGTGCAATTGCTGTCTTGCATCAGGGGAGCGGCCGCTTGTCTGCCCATGGAGCCTGCGATCAAACCGGCTCATAGCACACCTCGGGCGCGCAGACGCTCGGGGGTCACCAGTCCTCGGGCCAGCATTGCCTTGCACATGGCGTTGCTGACCATGCTTGCGGGCAGATACTCGTCGGAGTTGACCTTGGCCGCATAAAACGCCGCCAGCTCATCTGGGTTGGGCGGTGGCTTTCCTTGGCCCTTGCGGCTGCGCATGGATTTCTGCGTCCGGCCAGCTGCCGCCATCTGGGCGTCTTGCTGGGCTGCGCGCTCCATGAACCGATCCAGCGCCTTGGGCCCATCTGGTGGGGCAGGATGATCCTGCCGTGTCTCAGTTGCGACCTCGATGATCCGCACTTCGGAAAGCCCGAGATTTTGGCTCCAGCGGCGAACGTGCAACCGCGCGGGCTCGCCCTGCCACCAGGCGGGGAGGCTGGCATCGGCAGCAAAGCCCAGCGCCCCGAGCAGTTTGCCAAAGAAAATCTCCAAACCAGAATCTCGCGCCTGTGCGTCCTCCTCCTCCTTTACTGGTTTCCTTAAAGGTTCTCTTACAAGGTTAGTGTCCGGATTCCGGACACGGCTTTGGCCATTTTCCGGACACGGGTCGGGGCAAAATCCGGACACGGCTACCGCCTCAATTCCGTGTCCGAATTCTGGACACGGACCACCCGACATGGTGACATCGGGGTCAATTTCAGCCGCCGTTTCAGCGTCAACGCCGATGGGCGCAACCCCGTGTCCGATTTCCGGACACGGAACCACATCAGCCGGTGTGAAGCCCGGCTCGAACCCCAAGATGTAGCGAGTCGGCATTTGGCGTTTGGTCACCGTGTCAATGCGGGGGACACGGCGCAACAAGCCTGTGGCCTCCAACTGCCCCAGATGGTCATTCAACGTCGATCGGCTGATCTCGCAATCGTGGGCCAGCCGCGCCTGTGAGGGAAAGCAGCCGTAGTCCGGATTGAACCGGTCGCAGAGGTGCCAGAGCACGATTTTGGTGGTCGGTTTTAAACCGCGCTGCTTGATTGCCCAATTTGTGGCTTCATGGCTCATGGTGCTGGCCTCCCAACAGGGACAGCGATGCGCGAAGTGAACGCATGATCAGCCAGCGCGCGCAGCGCATCATCGAGCGAGCGTACCAAGGCCCAGCCGAAGCCCTGCGCAAGCACAGCGTCGCGAAACGCCTCCTGCGCGGGGCTGAGCTTGCCCTTGAGCGATTTCAGCTCCAAAAACAGCACGCGCCCGTCACACAGGATCACCAGATCGGCAAAGCCGGGATGGACGCCCATGCCGACCAGGATCGCCTGACGCTTGGCACCGCGCGGACCAGCTTCGGTCACCTCATTGACGCAATGATGGATGATCGCGCCTTTGGGCAGCGCAAAGCGCAGCGCCACGACGACAGCGCGCTGCAAGTCCGCCTCGGGGGTGCCACGCCGCTTCATCGCTGCACATCCGGTTCGGTCCGGTGGCGCTCAGCGCGACCGGGCGTTTTGCTGTCAACGATCACCAGCAGGATGCGCGCGTCCTCGCGCTCCTCTGGCGTTTCGCCGTGCTGCACTAGCACTTTGCACGCAATGCGTAGCATATGATCGGAATGATGCACGACGTCGGCCACGACGATGCGCGCTTCGCGCCGACGCTCCTCGATCCAGTCCTGGCGGACCTCATCGCGATCAGCGCGCAGGCTCTTGTTGCCGAAAGGCAGGGGAACGCTCATCGTCGGCTCCTCCCCTGTCGTACCGGCTTGCTCTGCTCGCGGCTGACCAGCCAGGCCTCGACACTGCTTCGGCGATAAAAAACCTTCCGGCCAATACGCACGCAAGGCGGACCCTCGCGCCTTGCCTCCCATCGCGACAATGTATCGGGTGTAATCATCAGCTCTTCAGCCAGATGCTCGCGGCTGATCCAGTCCGCAAGCAGGTTCATGGGCTCTGCCGCTGGCGTAAGTGTCATCATCTCTGACATCGGTAATCTCCAGGTTGCACACCCGATGGCTCGGGCTGAGGAGATCCAAGCAGAGGCCGAGGGGTGGAAACGAGGCGGAAGGTGGAATTGGGAAGTGAGGTCAATTCCACCCCAATATTTATTGGGGTTTTGAAGTTTGTGATCGCCGCCACACCTGTCTCTGGCGCTCAAATCCGGAATTTTTCCGCCAAATTCCACCCCCCCTGAATCGGGCGATACGGAGCTGACACGGCTGGCGTCTTATTATTGCGGATTTCAGCGGCCGGAACATGTCGAAGCGCTGACGCCAATTAAAGAGATGGTGTTTCGTGCTGGCTTGAGCGGGTGGTCAGGGGAACGAGGGGAAATCGTGCCGACGGTAATTCGCGACAAACATGCGCAACTCGTCAGGTGCGAGAACCTCAACAGTGTCGCCCCAGCCATACAGGTGCCAGGCCATCTCAAGCCAGCCGCTGGCTTCAAAGCTGACAATCAGCGCTCCGTCGGGCTCTTCCTCTATGACTTGATTGGGATGAAACACGTATTCCCGCGCGACGGGTGCTGCGCGTTGATTGAAGCGCCAGACCACCTTGCCGAATTCTGTTTTTGAATTGAAGGCACCAAAGGAACGTGCAGCGTGCGCGGCAAGGTCGAACCACTCGTCTCGCACGAAGCTTTCTTTTAATCGACGGGCCTTCAGAATTCGGTCAAGGCGGAAATGGCGGACACGCGTATCCACCTCGGGGGTAAGGCACACGAGATAACATCGCAGGCCGAACAGAACCCCGTAGGGTTCAACCGTACGTCTTCGTGGCTCAGGATCGCGCTCACCGATATAGGTGATGTCCAACTTAAATGGCCCTTTAAGCGCAGTATCGATCTCATCGAGGATTGCTGGGTCGTACGAGGCGCGCGGTCCGGGACGACACGCATGTCCTCGAGCTTCCAACGTGGCCTCCGCATCCGTTTCTGCACGCCGAACCTCGCTTGCCGGGTGTAGAGCGATCAGTCGATGTCGCAAGGCTTCCAGTGCGCGTACCTCTGTTATAGCGCCCTCCCGCTTGGCGCGACGGATGCCCATCTCCAAGGCGGAGAGTTCATCTGCCCGGATGCCCTGCCAGCGCAACTGGCGTTCACTGCCGGAGAGGGACCACCATTTTCTGCGGTCAGTTGGATCGATTGTTTTGCTGACAGCGGGGAAGACCAGTTCGAGTGCCTGTGCCATTCGCTGGGCACTGCGGTGATTGACGTTGAAGGTTATCTTTATGTCGTCAAGGCAGACGCCCTGCGGTCGGGCCGCCGCCATATCGGCCAGCCGCATCAATTCCAACGTTTTCGAAAAGGGGACATATGCCATTTTTAGGGTGCCATAATTTTACACCCCAAATAGTGCATTCCCGCCACGATTGCGCAAGCTGGCAATGTCAGTCGGAACGATTCTATCTGTGTTCCTGCGACATCAACTCGAAAAGCATCCCCACGTGGCATCACAGCGCGTGAATGGGGGCCTGGTGCCCGCGCCGGGCTCTGGCCGTGTCGCGTTATGTGCAACTGACAGAATGGTGGTGGGAAAAAAGGAGAACAATGATGAACGCCTCACCAAGCGCTTTCTTTTCAATCATGGAGCTGGCCATCCGTTGGGAATGCACGCTGCATAAGGTGGTGGATGCCGCCGTCCTCGGTCAGCTGCGCGTTGTTGTTGGCATTGCACCTGTCAATTGCGGGCACCAGCGCATCGGGGGTTTGGTTCAGGTCAACATTGCGGACATGCTGCCGCTGTTTCGCCGCATGGGCCCAAGTGACGACACGACCGCGCTTCGCCGCATCGCGCCCTACGACGGGGGGGACTGGATCTATATCACCGACCCAGCTGAGGGCGTTGCCATCCGCAGCGCAGACCTGCTGGTCCAGGGGCAGGATGTGCAGCGTTATGAAGATGAGCGTGACCTGTTGCGTCGGAGCACGCATTCGGTTGGGGCCACGCCGCGCTACGATTGGGATGCGATGTACGCGTGGCTGTTCAAGCGCATCAATGACGATGGCGTACCTGAAAGTCAGGCCGCATTGGTGGGCGAAGTGCAGGAATGGTTCATCCGCAATTCCAGATCCGGCAAGGTTCCTGAGGACAGCACAATCCGCAAGCGCATCCTGTTGATCTGGCGTGTCCTTATGGGACGTAAGTGATGCCCAGCGCTTAGGCTGATTTTTGCGTTTTGTCGTTGTCATGGACAAGCTGGGGGCGTGGGCGGAAGATGCTGGCCACGCTGTCCACACCAGCGCGCAGAGGGGACTCCATCAGATGCGCGTAGCGCTGTGTGGTCTGCATCTGGCTATGGCCAAGCAGGCGGCCGATGATTTCTAGAGACGCGCCGCCGCTCACCAACAGGGAGGCGAAAGTATGGCGCAAGTCATGGATGCGCACATCCGGCAAGTCAGCCTCCTTCTGGACCTTAACCCAGAAGCGGCGCACCTCTCGGACGGGTTTGCCAATGGCATCACCGGGGAAAACCCAGGGGTTGCCGCTGGGAACGACCAGCTGGCGCTGGCGCACGATGGCCGCCACATCCTGTGAAATTGGCACACGGTGGATTTTGCGCTGTTTCGTGGTCGAGGCGGGTTTTGACCAGATTGCATAGTCCAGATTGAACTGCTCGAACCGCGCGTTGCGTACTTCGCCGACGCGAGCACCGGTCAGCATGCACATGCGGATGATCGAGGCCGCGCGCTGATCGGTTGCCGCATCAAGAGCGGCTGCAAGCCGGACAAGTTCGTCGGGGCTCAAAAACCGCTCACGGGCATTTTCGATGCGCCTGTGAAAACCCTGCGCAGGATTATCCGCCCGCCATTCCCATTCCATGGCCAAGGTAAACATCTTCCTCAAGACCTCGCCCATACGGTTGGCTCGGATTGGTGTTGGCTTGTGTCCTTGTAGTTTGCGCGCCCTGTTATTTGGCCTTTTCTTGCACGGTCGCGGGCGGCCCTCGGCCACGAAATCCAGAAACTTGGCCACATCGGTCTTATTTATGTCGGTGACCAGTCGATTGCCCCATGCGGGCTCAAGCATTTTCTTCAGCATTGAGATCTGGTCGCTGGCATTCGTTGGTGACAATTTTGGCAGATGTTCCCTGATGTAGCGGTCGATCATGTCAGAAACACGCGGAGCCTGGCGCAGCTCTTCCCGTGTTGCGAGCGGATCTTGCCCCTCGTCGATCATCCGACGAAGTTCGCGCGCGCGTTCACGCGCTGCCGTGACGCTCCATTCTGGCCATCGTCCGATCGTCAACCGCCGCTGCCGCCCCGCGAAGCGGTAGTCCAGCGTGAAGGTCCGTGTGCCTGAGCTTTGCACCTTCGCCGCAAGCCCAAGGATTTCCGTGTCGAAAATCTGGTGGCTGTTACCTTCGATGGGTTCAGCCTCCCGCAATGTTTTTTCATTCAGTTTCAGTCTCTTGACCATGTCACAGGCCCTCCTTTTCTGATCGACACAGGCGTAGATCAGCGCCTTAATCAAGTCAGAGCACAGGGCATGGGGTGGAAAATAGGCGGAAGGTGGAATTAGGAGAGGGTCGGAATTCTGCAATATGAAATCAATGGGTTAGCGGATCTTGATTGCAGAGATGTACGAATCGTCATTTCCAGGTGAGCTTCGGCTAAAGCATCCCGGAGACATATCGCAAGCAAAACTGTACGTGCATTCCACCGCCCGCAGGCCGTGATTGATAAGCGGCGCAGCGGTCGAACGGTCCAGCCGCATTGGGACAGACGTCCCACGAGCATAATGTGTCGGTCCATTGACATGAAGGGCGAAAAGTGTGGATTGGCCGCTCGTGCGAACGCACACCGTCAAACACATGAAAGCGGCCATTCTGGGCACTCAGGTTCGACGCACCGCCCTGCTGCACCAACCGACAAGGTTAGCAATGCGCAGAAAGCGGAGTTTGCATGGTCTGGGACATCGCGAAAGCGATCATTCGTTCGTGTCTAGCGTTTTCAACTGACGTGCCACTGGTATATACACTTTTTATCTTTGAGGGTGACCAAGCCGAAGGAAACAAGATCAATGGCCGAAGTCTTTGGTGGTGTTGAATTTGTACTACGTCACGCTCAGCATGAAGTCCCGAAAGACGTGTGCAGCATGTTTCATCTTTTTTGCATGCGATACAACGAGCTGAGAGCCAATATGGCCGACTTGCGCGGCTTCGAAGATCGCTTCACCATGAGCTTTGCCAAGAACGACGGTCAAGTAACCGCGAACGGGCAAAGCAAATTTAACCCTCATCGACTCAAAGGGCTATTCTTGGACTATAGACCCTTTGCTGCTCAAAGGGAGATCACTCATTTTGCTAAAGTGTGCAACCAAGTTAGGAAATATTTTCCCGACCCCGAAGTAATGCAGATGATTGAAGAGGAGAAGGCGACCTGGGCCGAAGACAATTTCTCAGAATGGCATGGACGAGCCTTTGATGAGATTGCAGACACGCTCTTCAATGCCTCTCTTTTTCATAACGACATTGAACGACAGGCTGATTTGGCTGAGTTGACATCAGCATTTGATGATCTGGCGCTTCAGTCTGTCCTTTTTCTAGGGGTTGATCGCCGACTGGCGGCAATTCGAAATGTTGCATTCATAATTGGCGCTTGCACTGAAAAACATCACACCGTTAGAGTTCCAATCAGTAAGTTAATCCAAAAGAAAGACGTGCCGTGAACCGTCGCGACAAGTGTGTTCATTGAGCGAAAGCACTACGTCTTGCAATGGCTGCTCCGGGCTGAATTCGGCAATTGGCACCACCTCTCAGTAGCGATGATCGCCCAAAATCGAGTGCTGCACCGCCGCAAGTCTGCTTGGAGGCCATCAGCGACGTTCGGGAAGGCCGCAGCATCGGAGAAACCTTCGCAGGCGCTGCAACATGCTCGCCCTTTGCGGACCTCCACTTGTCGTTCAAGATGCTGCGGTTGCAGTCCGTATTGTATAGCGGACGCTCACCCCTGGGCAGCAACTCAACCTGCCGTAACTTCGTGACAATCTCTTCCGGCTTCGGTCGCTTGTTTGCCATGTGTTTACTCCGTTTTTCTAAACACATCGGAGGAACACTTTAGTGGAGGAGGATCAGGGGAGTTGGTCTGGATAATGTGGTGGAAGTGCGGCAACTTTAGTTGGAGGCTTTTCTCACGAGACTGTATCAGCTAGGTCAACTATGGAACCCTGTAAGAGCCTGATCCTATGCATCTTCTTTACTATGATGAAGTGAAATATGACCCGCCGACACAGCCCTGTTTTTGGCTTGGTGCAGTCTGTGTGGATGCAGCCGACGTTCCTTTAGTTGAGGACGCGGTCAATGATGTCTCCGAATATGCGTTTGGATCGCGTCTGCTCGCCAAAGAAACTGAGTTTCATGGCAAGGAAATATCCGGCGGACGAGGCAACTTCAAAGGCCGTGAATTTACCGATCGACTTGAAATTCTGTCTAGGCTGTTAGCGATCATCGAGTACGAAAAGGTTAAACGCCTCTATATTCGGATCATTCCAAAGAATATTACGCACTCGCCTACGCCACCTGAAGAGATTGCCTTCATGTATCTTATCGAGCAGGCCGACTCCCTCTTCAAAAGTTTGGACAGCGTCGGGATGTTGTTTGGAGATTATGACGAACCGTTTGTTGGTCCTTCAGTTGCGTCTTTGTCGCGCTACCGAGCTGGCGGGACGCACTGGAACCGCGGGCGCAACATTGAGAACATTATTGATACGGTTCACTTCGCTAGGTCGCATCACAGCCGCATGATCCAACTCGCAGACGTCTTCTTGTTTTGCATGCAGTTCATGCAGCAGGACAATACTAAGGGTTGGAGAAAAGGGGTTGCCGATGTCATCTCTGCAAGCGGAATCCAGACCTGCGCACGAGTTCGGGTTTGGCCAAGCGAACCTCAATGGTATCGGTAGAAATGGAGACGACCGACGCCCACAAGAGGCTGGTAAGGTTATGCACCGCT
>Ga0206127_1002877_pt1 | contig 16482 bp, 17 predicted proteins | sample Helgoland_Spring_6_FD_148646 | JGI IMG/M metagenome (GOLD analysis project Ga0206127, IMG submission 148646) | Pelagic subsurface seawater microbial communities from Kabeltonne, Helgoland, North Sea - Helgoland_Spring_Bloom_20160419_1 | ecosystem: Environmental > Aquatic > Marine > Epipelagic ...
CAGTGTCACTATGAATAATGGAGCAACAATTGTGAATACTAACGCTAATCTTCTCACGATTACGGAAGCGACCACTGCTTTCTCTGGTGGTATTACTGTGAGTGGAGCTACAACTGTGAGTGGGGCTACAACACTAAATGGAAATACGACTCTAGGAAATGCTTCAAGTGATACTATTACCATGACGGGTAAATTAGGCAGTGTCACTATGAATAATGGAGCAACAATTGTGAATACTAACGCTAATCTTCTCACGATTACGGAAGCAACCACCGCTTTCTCTGGTAGTATTAGTGTGAGTGGGGCTACAACACTAAATGGGAATACGACTCTAGGAAATTCTTCAAGTGATAGTATTACCATGACGGGTAAATTAGGCAGTGTCACTATGAATAATGGAGCAACAATTGTGAATACTGATGCTAACGTTCTCACGATTACGGAAGCAACTACTGCTTTCTCTGGTGCTATTACTGTGAGTGGAACTACAACTGTGAGTGGGGCTACAACACTAAATGGGAATACGACTCTAGGAAATTCTTCAAGTGATAGTATTACCATGACGGGTAAATTAGGCAGTGTCACTATGAATAATGGAGCAACAATTGTGAATACTAATGCTAATCTTCTCACCATTACGGAAGCAACCACTGCTTTCTCTGGGGCAATAACTGCAACAGGAGATATAACAGCATATTCCTCAGATAAAAGGTTAAAAACAGATATCGAAGTTATAGAATCTCCATTAGAAAAAGTGAAACAATTATCAGGATTTACATATAATTGGAATAAAGAAAATTGTACTGCTGCTGGATTTGAATCCAATGATGAAAAGCAAGTTGGTGTGTTTGCTCAAGATGTTCAAAAAGTTATACCAGAAGCTGTGAAACTGGCACCTTTTGATAGAGATGAATATGGAGCATCTAAATCAGGTGATAATTATTTAACAGTTCAGTATGAAAAAATAGTTCCTTTATTGATTGAATCAAATAAGGCATTATTAAAAAGAGTTGAAGAATTAGAAGAATTAGTTAAAAATCTAAATTTATAGATGATCTTTATAATTAATTAGTTTTAATTTTAATCTTTCCTATGAAATAACTTTCATCCGTTGTTTTTGTCAATGAAATACTACTCTTGAATAATCACTAGTATGTGTCATAAACTTATATACTGTTCTGTTATGAGGGTCCTGTTATAGTAACTTTACCATGTCTTCCCGGCCCAGACACGATAGAGTTACGGGTATGACTCCATTCTACATCAGAATCTGGGGTCACGCTAGCATATGAACTCCCCCCCCCTCCCGACCATGCCCCATTATAATTACCCCCTGGAGCACCTCCGTTGTACCCACCACCACCACCACCACCGACGTGATTCTGATGTGGTTGCGATCCCCCTCCACCGAACCCTCCATAGTCACTACCGCTGACGCTACCCTGCCCCCCTAAGCCCCCGTTTTTCCAAGATTTCCCTACGTCCTGCGCCCTGGAACCATAACCAATCGTACCGTCACCGCTAAATCCACCACCACCGGTTGAACCCTGTGCCTTTCTCGTACTATTGGTAGAGTACTGACCACCACCCCCCGACGTGCCACCTAAAGTCTGTAGACCCGAGGTATGATAGTCGTATGAATATCCCCCATCATCACCTACACCACGTGCGTTAATTTCGGGTGATTGTCCGGTTGAACTATTAAATCCTCTACCACCACCACCACCACCACCAGCAATTACCAATATGTATGATGTAGTTGCACTACTGCTTGGGGCAGTAGTGGTGACGAATGTTCCTCCACCACCACCACCGCATCTTGTGTAATTGCGGTGCCCCCCTTGTCCAACTAATATATAAATAACTGATCCTTGTGTCAATGTAGTAGTTATTTTTACATTTCTCCCTACGCCTCCGTATCGGTTCGTCGCAGGTTTTGTGCCGGTCCCATGCCCGTCACCGGAAACAGTTCCATCCCCACCACTTGCTCCCCATGCCTCAATAGTGTATGCTCCTGTTGTTGGCACACTCCATTGTTGGATTCCACCGGAGATAGTCACTTTCCCTTGTAAAGAAGTGCTATTATATCCAGTAGTACTTGTCGGACCAGTGTAACTTGTCCCACCGTTTAAATTCGTAAAATTGTAAGTTACCGGTGGCGGGGCGGTGGCGGAATATGTATATGACCACGATGGTTCCGGAAGAACTGGTTTATCATCTATAATTTCAAATGCCCATTCTGAATTAGTGCTGCCGTTTGTATCGCCAATTATCAGTGACCAATCAGTTATATCTCCATTAGGTGTTGTATTATTATTTACAGTTGAATACTTTAACGGTAATACTACATGAGGTGGTCCAAATAAAAGATCATCATTAAAACTACTGTTTGATTTTCTAAACTGCATCAATTGCCCTGATAAATTTAATGTATATGTTCCGTTTGTTCCACTAGAATTTTTTAGTAATCCGGTATATTCATCTCTTAAATAAATGCGGTCTGTATAGACATCTCCAAGGACACTATTAGCAGGTATACTTGTCCCACTAACTCTCATACCTGAGAAAACATTATCAAGATTTTGACTACTAATTACAACAAAGTTTTGACCATTTGTTACAGTAGCAGTTATAGTTGCTGTAAAATATTTAATCCTTATACCAATATGGTCACCAATTGCGATTGAATTTACATAACTGGTAAGAGCAGTTGGTTTAAACCTTTGTCCTCCATTTAAAACAAATGTCTGACCAGTTGATGTAACACCTCCTGTTCCTGCTGTATATCCCATTTTATTATAAAATATTGAACCTAATCCTGAATAAGCTGACCCTAAAACTGGATCGGTTCCACTTGGTTTATAGTTTCCTGAATACGTAAAATACCCATATGAATGAAACATAATTCTATCGGCATACATAGCGTGCTGAGTTTTTATCTTATAATTATCTGAAACACAACTTGTCCAATTAGTTCTCCAACTTTCTCTATTTATAAGACCTATCATATAGTTACCTGTACTATTTGCTGTTAGTTTCAACCATATATTGTAGTCACTCGTTGAAGATATAGCTGGTGCGTTATTCCCACTTACACCTTCTACGATAGGCAATATATTTCCGTAACTTGTCTGACCTGAAGTTATTAATGTAACTTTTTTATTTGCTCCATAAGAAGTTGTAGAACTAATACTAAATGACGTTTGTGAACGGAATGATGTACTAAAAATAAAAATAGGATAATCATATCCCTGTAATAGTCCTTTTCCAGAAAAATCACTAAAAGAAATAGGTTCTTGTATTATAGTATTATCACTGAGCTTCACACCATTAAAATATGAAAGCTTAATAGTTGAAGTTGTACTTGAATCCCTTAAATATGAATCCCCTTCACCACTAACTACATCATACTCAACATATTTTGCTTTTAAAATTGATAAACTTATATTTGAAGTTGGTATAGTTTGTATGGTTGTGGTGATAATTCTAATATATCCGTGTTTTTTACCATCAACATCACCAGTCAATGGATTCGCTGAGGCTGGATTTGTATAACCACTGGAACCGGTGTAGGTTCCAGAATTACTCAGTCGGGAGTGACTTATATATGATGAACCACCTCCTCCACCTGTACTGTTATCACGTTGTCCTCCACCATAATAGCCACCACCCCCACCACCTTGTATGTTATCTATAGACACATTAGTTCCATGTGGGTATCCGTCCCCAGTAGAACTCCAATTACCATCACCGTTGTTACCTGCGGTTTGTCCACCACCAATTCCTCCTAAGCGGTTAATATATTGAGGGGCGGGTGCTGTTTGACCAGTTGTACCACCACCATCACCTCCTTTCGATGGTTGGTTGGTGCCCGGGTTACCACCCCCACCGCCCCCCCCAGCAAGTATTAGTATGGATGATTTGTCACTAGAGCTGGAACTATTACTAGAACGGATTTGAGAAGCACCACCACCACCTGACATACCATATTTTGTAGCATTACCACCATTTCCATAACCCGCACTCCCCCCCCACCCTCCATCAGCAGAAGAGGTAGACGCCGGCTTATTTAGTGTTCCATTATATCCTGTCTGTCCACCATTATACCAATTATATCCTCTCCCGCCTACGTATATATATAATACTTCGCCGGGTGTTACGGATAATGTTCCTTCACTATATCCTCCAGTTCCACCCGGAGAATAAGATACTCCTGTTACACTGTAATACCCGCCACTTCCACCATCAGCACCCCATACTTTTACATCTATTGAATTAATATTATTAGGGACAGTATAATAAGCAACACTACCTGTATATGCAAAATTAGTAGTATCTAATGTGTAATACCACTTTTCTATTGATTCATTAATAAAATATAATTCTTTTATATTAACATTATCCGATTCTAATACCCAATTTCCTCCGACTTTAAGATTTCCCGTAATATCATCGGATGCCCTTATATTTAAATTTAAATATTCTTCTTTTTCTAAAGTATTTAATACGTATTTCCAATCATCGGATAATAGGATTGCACACCCTAAAAAATCCAATGATATTTGAATATTAAATTTCTTGATAAACTCTTTGAAAGTCGTCCATGTATCTAAGTTATTTATAATTAATTTATTCATTGAATTCAAAGATGATTCAGACGAAATATATTCGTTTTCTACTCCCTCTTCGGGTAAAGTATCGTGTGAATTCCATATGAGAAATTCTTCTTCCGCTGTGGGATAGTATACCGATGACGCATCGTATTCCTCTGTGGTATCGTCAAGGACAGATGTTTCATTATCTACGTTTTCTGAAGGAGCGGTTGATAGGTCTTCAAGATATTGTGAAATTAACATTTTGTTTTCTTTTTCTAGAAAAATGAATTCTGGATTATTACTTCCGTGGGATACTAATGCTAAATGGTTTAAAACTCGTATATTATTTTCGGATACTAATTTTTCATATTTTGTAAATATAGTATTATATGTGTCTGTTTGTTGATTATACGTAATAGCATATGTATTATCATTACACGCGTTTATAATTTTTTGATAATCTTTAACATTATAATTTACCAATAATATATTACTCATAAGATATATATATATATATTAAATAATATTTATTTAGTATCTTTCCGTGATGAGGTTTATTGTTACTAGATAAATACTGAAAAACGATAAAGACATCTTTATCTTAAAAGGTCTATACTTTTTAACATTGTTATTTCAAATTCAAATGATACATCCGAATTATTTGTATCATATAATTCATTATTTTGCGCCCATAATTGTATATTAATACGGTGTAATTTAAGAGGATTAAAATAAACTGGTGTGAGATCTGATTCTGCCGTTCTATAGTGTAGGTACTCTCCGTGACCCGCCCTTAACTGTATACGTTCTATGATATCTCTTCCTGAAGAATTACGTTTACAAACTACACTTGGTATCTCAGGGATTACTAAATCAACAAAGTGACTCGAAACGTCAAGTAACCTGTTTGAAAATAAAAGATGATTAGATGATTCTGTTTCTTTTGGTAAAAATCCAAATAATCTGGCAGCACCTCTTGTAATGTTATCATAATCCCATAATATAACAACTTCCTCTGTAATTCCAGATGGTGGAAAATATTCAAACTTATTTATTATACCCTTTAAGTCTCTATTCGCTTCACTAGAAGGTAACCCCAGATTAGTTTCATCAGTATTTAAAAATGTTACACTGAAAGTCCCAGGTGTTTTATTACGACTTGCCGTACGTATACTATCTCCTTGGACATCATCGCTCACACTATTAACAGCGGTATCACTATATACCACATATTGTGAATATTGTTCAGATATATTTTTACTAGCGTTGGCAGAATCACTTTTTTGGTATCGTTGGTTATATTTTTGAAAAACTTGGGCCAATTCTCCAACCTCATATTGACCAGGATTTATCGTAACAGTATGGATAGTAGTATAACCCTTTATTTTATAACGTATTATATTATTTGTATTATTGACATTATATGGTGGAGTTCTTATAGTTGTTTTTAAAAGTTTAAAACCAATTACATTATGATAAATATCATAATTTGTTGTAATTCGTGATGTTTCACTATCGCCCGATTTTCTCTCAAAATTAAATAATACATCAAAATTAGATGTGTTAAATCCATTATTAGCCTGAAAATAATTGTGTGAATCTACTACTATTTTTTTCTTAACTATATCCGGTGTAAATAATTTATTTCTATATTTTTCATATGTCCCTTTCTTTGTCATATTAGAAAAACGTGTTTCTAAAATATTTTCTTCTTCAGATTCATCATCATCAGAAGAAACTATATTATCTTGAGTGTAAAAACTATTGTCCATTTAATTAATTAATATTATTTTTTTTCTTTAAATCTTTTGATTTTTTTATGATTGCTTCCCCAACTCTTTTTAAAAAATCAATATGTGTAGAATATTCTGGGAATAAATTAGGATTATACTCTAGTTCATTTATAAAGTAATCCCTACAATTCTTTTTATTATCAACACAACATCCAAAATCAATACGCATTAAAAATGGTGGTCCATCTTTATCTTGTGGGATTAGTTTTAGTACTTTTCTACCCATTATTTTTAATTTATCTATTAATTCATCTTCTATTTTTTCAGGTATTTCGTCATATGTATTAAATATACGTGTATTGTATTCACTCTTGGGGTAAGCAAAAGTTATTTTTTCAAAACCTCCGACTCCGAGTGAAGATGGATCTATAATAGTTCCCATGGAATGACAATATTTTCCATTCAACCAATAAGTCCTTACTTCAAAAAATCTCTCAAATTCAGGAACAAATTTTTGTATCAATAATAATGGTTTTTCAATACGGACTTGTTTTTCTATTTTATTAATATAACTTGTAAATCCCTTATCGCTCTTTAAAACCTTATCTATATTCCATTTTTTAAATCCAATTCCAAATCCCCCTGGTTGGGGTTTTGTAATAAATATATTTGTATTCCATTTATTACATTGAATACGTATTTTGTTAATTATATTTTTAACATTCATATTATCCTTAATTGGTGTTGTTATTGTATCAACAACTGGGATATTATTCTTTTCCAATGTATCTGTATATCTTTTTTTATCAAGGACGAATTTTTGTAGGTCAAGTGGTTGACAAAAAATAGCAGTTGTCTTTTTAATGATATCATTATATTTCTTATATCCAACGGAACTTTTCAATTTATGGGCATTGTAATAAGGACAATAAAATCCAAATATTACATTAAATTCATTAAATCTCTTTAGTGTGACATCTTTTTTGGTTAATATTTCTACTTCTGCTTCTTTATAGAACTTTTTCACGTAATATGCTATTGCAACATCTGAAGATAATCCATATTCATCACCCCACTTTTCTTTACTTAGATTAAATGTTTTATCATCAATATCTTCTAACCACCTAGGAAATCTATCTTCAGAAATAGCATCTGTATTTATCCCTACAACGACACCAACTTTCATTTATTATATCATATATTTATTTTCTATTTAAAACATCATTAAGAATATATAATAAATGATACAATTGTTTTTATTATTAACATTCATATCAAATGTATACGGAGATCTTGTAATGGAGGTGTATGATACTCCGGGTAACTTTGTCCCCATTGATAATATAGTTGCTAGTTCAATATGGGCGATGGGTGTTTGTTCGTGTATTGGAATTGTTTGTAATCATAAGAACAAGACACCTATTAAAGTAGAACCTTGTGAAAATTATCATTATAATTATGAAAAAAAAAATTATTATAAAATAGAAGTAAATGATAAAAATAAACTTTATAAATTAAAAAATGATTTAAATGAAATGAAAAAGGCAATTCAAACCCTTGAGGATAATATAGAAGAAGAAGAAAAAGAAAAGTTTAATCTAGAAAATAATATAGAAACAAATATCCCCCATTGGATTCAGAATAAATATGGAGAAGGGATTATACGTTTAAAAGAAAATGGTAAATATTATCATGGAATTACTATTCATGATAAACAAAAATATAATATAAATGATTATAATCACCGTTTCTTTCAAAGGTTAGATGATAAGAATATAAATTGGTTTCTTGGAACTAAAAATCCAAATGAATATTGTTGTAATTGTTCATTAGATAATGAAAACTCTAAAAGAAGAAAAGTTTTTAATATTTATAAATGTAATGGTCATGATGAAATTTAGATCACGGTGATCCGTCAAGCGAACCGTCACACGATATAACAGATCCCTCATAGAAACCGAGAGAGAAGAACATTCCATAAGATAGGATTAGACAACATGTAATCCCAATATACTTCGCACGAGCATTATAAACTGAGACATTCGGGTCTTCTCCTAGAAGGTTTTCAGAGTTCTCCATATCAACTGCGGATTGTCGGAGCATCTTTTTGTTGTTTGTTGTTTTGTTGTTTGTTGTTTGTTGTTATCGTAACAAATAAACTTTCAAATTTGAAATACCTTTGTTAGAAGTATTAAATCAATAAATAAAAGAGGATGAACATCATCTCATACAATCAGAAGACCAACATCATATCATACGAGAAAGAATGCAATCCGAAAGACAACCAGAAGGAACTTTACCAATTCTTCAATGATGTCCACTTCCAAGCAAACGATCAATCCAAGGGTAACCGAAAGAACACACGTAGGTCTATGAGGACTAAGGGATTCAGGATGAAGAACAATGTCGGGATGAGGAAGCATCACAGAATCCAACAACCCGGACACGATGTTCAGCGCTTCGGAGGCAAGTAGGTCCCTTATCAGAGGGTTTCTGAAGATAGTAAAATTTATATAATCAATGTAAACTGCTATGATGGCCGAGTGGTTAAGGCAGGGGCGTAACCCGCCCTGTGGTTGACGTTATTTATATAAGTTCTTTCCGGATCGTCTGTGGACCACGATTTGATCAATCAATGTGTCTGCTTGGGTGAACGTTGGAAATTGTCACTAAATACGTCATTTACGTTAGACAGCGGGGGTTCGAATCCCTCTCATAGCAAAATTCCTTTATATTCCATGATATAGTTAAATAAAAATTTGTGAAAATTAAATTTTTTTGTTTATAAACATTATTCACAAAGAACAAAGATGGATTTTAAGAATCTAGGTTTAACAATGGAAGGATGGGGATGGAGTGAGAAATGGAGTAAAAATAGGAAATACTGGTTTAACTCTATAACAAAACAGTCAATTTGGGATTCAGATATGTCTGAATTCATTCAACAGAAAAGAACTCAAACGAACCGTCCATCCGTCTGTTCTCCAACTCCTCGTTAAACCTTATTAAGTCACAAGTAATGTTTATTTTAAATTTGAATATTTTTTTATTATCTTAAATAAATTAAATAGTAAAGATGTCTTACGAAGGTGAGAAGTATCACACTACATCAGAGGGACTAAAAGATACCATTGAGAAGTATGGGGTCGCTATTATCCCTGGGGTCCTTGATGAAGGGGAACTACTATCTATGAGGGATGGTATGTGGGTTTATCTAGAACATATCAGTCAGAATTTTGAAAAACCAATCAGTCGCGAAGATTCAAAAACATGGGTAGAATACCTTAAACTTTATCCGAAGCATTCAATGCTTCTTCAGCAGTATGGTGTGGGTCATTCACAGTTTGTATGGGACGTGCGTCAAAATGAAAAGGTAGTTGATGTCTTTTCCAAACTGTGGGAAACTCCCAAAGAAGATCTTCTGACGAGTTTTGATGGTGCTTCATTCCATTTTCCTCCAGAAGAAACTAATCGTGGTTGGTATCGCAACACATGGTATCATACCGATCAGAGTTACCTTCGTCCTGACTTTGAATGTGTTCAGAGCTGGGTTACAGCATACGATGTTGATGAAGGAGACGCAACACTTGCTTTCATGGAAGGTAGTAATAAGTATCATGATGAATTTACTCAGTCTTTTACGATTGATAATAAGAGTGATTGGTATAAGCATACGGAAGAAGAACAAAGATTTTATGAAGAAAAGGGATGTGGAGAAAAAAGGATTAAATGTAAAGCAGGGTCAATGGTATTTTGGGATAGCAGGACTATCCACTGTGGTACCGAAGCAGTAAAGAAAAGGGGAGAAAAAAAGATAAGGAATGTTGTTTATGTTTGTATGACTCCTAGAGAAAGGGCAACAGAAGCAAATCTTCGTAAAAAAAGGAAGGCACTTACTGATCTAAGGATGACGAGTCACTGGCCACACAAACCTAAACTGTTCCCTGTTAATCCAAGGACATATGGTGGACCACTTCCGAATGTAGTTTCTGTCCCAGAACCTAACCTAACGGACCTTGGTAGGAGGATTGCGGGTTGTTAAGACAATTGGTCTGAAAGGTTGATTCTTCGTTTTAATGTTATTGATGAACTTAATGATTTTATTCATCGTTGTGGTTTTAATATATGTATTAAAACTTTTTTTCAAATTTATTGACTAAATGAAGATTTATCTGCTTCTCTGTAAACTGCGCGTCTACCCTGGACTCTACGCGCTGAACGTCTAGCGGTTTTTCTCGCGATCTTTCTCGCAGAACGTCTAGCGGTTTTTCTCGCGACCTTTCTCGCAGTTTTACGCGCCGAACGTCTAGAGGTTTTTCTCGCGACCTTTCTCGCCGAGCTTCTTGCTGTTTTACGCGCCGAACGTCTTGTGGTTTTTCTTGCGACCTTTCTCGCAGAACGTCTACGTCTTGTTGATTTTCTCGCTGCTCGCCTTCTACGTCCACCACCTCCCTGTGCGAGAGGTGGGTGAACTGACTCAAAAATTGCTTGACCACCTACGTGACCCCCATTGAAAGTGTATGCTGCTGTATTCGGTAAACACGCTGAATTCATTTATATTATAATATAATATTTTTATTAAGGTTTATTAAGTTTATAAACATATTCTTGTGTATTTTGTCCATCATAAAATTTTATTGTTAGTAGTTTTTTAGAACATTCGCACAATCCATATCCAAGGTTTGAAGATGCAAATTGTAATTCTCCCTCTTTTACATTCTTTAAATTTGTAACATCATGATACTTTTTACCACCTGTCCCACAAACAACTAATGTTGTAATTTTACCCCCTATACTAGTTTCTATTACTTGTTTATTATGATCATGTCCACATATGTAAAGGTGTATCTTACATTTTTTAAATAATTCTTGAAAAAAGTTTTCCATTTTTCCACCTGGTTCGGCATTTCCATGACCACCAACACTCCTTAAAGTATGGTGTCCGATTAATATTTTCCATGGTTTTTTAGATTTATTAATTTCTTTAACTAAAAGATCAAATTGCTCTTTTATTTCTTTATCATCCATGAATTCAAAATTTGTATCCATAATAAAAAATTGCATATTTTTCTTTTGAAACGTATAGTATTTAGATGGCATTACCCATTTCTTACCTTCTTTTTGTGATTGAATACCATAATCCACTTGATGTTGACTATTATTTGTTAAGTCTAAATTATAACCATAATCATGGTTCCCCAAACACATATAAAATTTAACATCATTTGATATCTTTTCATATGGTTTTTCGAACTTTGTAGTAAACTGATTATCATTTACAGAATATACACCATCTTCATAAATATTGTCACCTAAACCACAAACGAAGATATCTTTTTTATTTATTTCATTTATTTTTTCATGGATCTTTTCAGCAACAACTATTTGATCTTTCATGCCCGATCCCATATCACCAAGTATAATGAAATGATCCATAATATAATATAATATTAACTATATTATAAAATGATTGATAAGACTTATATTTATTTAATTCATATATTTATTGTTGCTCCCTTATTTATTTATACGGGACATATAGGAAAAAAACTGTCAACTGGAACAAATAAAGGATATGAAAACTATTTCTGGTTTTTAATATCAATTGGAATAGTTGTAATTCTTTATCATTCGTTCCTTTTAATTAAATTTAAAAATTTAATTTAAAAAATAAATAAGATATAATATAAATGGATTTTTTTTCAAGTAATTATAATTATGATGTAATTATAGTTGGGGGTGGTATTAGTGGTCTTTTTACTGCTTATAAGTTATCTAAGACAGATCTTAAAATTTTACTCATAGAAATGCACGAGGACCTTGGTGGAAGGGTGCATACTATTTACAAGACAGATTTTTATTATGAGTGTGCTGCTGCTAGATTTCATAAAAAACATACTAAATTAATATCGTTAATCAATGAATTAGGTTTAAAAGATAAAATTGAACCATTACCAAAGAAAGTAAATTATTTCTTAAGAAATAAAAGTAGTAGGTATTATTATAATACGGATGAAAAACTTGATTTAAAAGATTTATTAAAAGAAGCAGTTGAGCAAAAAAAGGAGATTAAAAAAGAGGATTTAATAAATATAACTTTTTTTCAATATTTAATGACTATCTATGATTCGGAAACAGTTCAATACATTAAGGATACATTTGGATATGATTCAGAAATAATGAATTTAAATGCCCATGCTGCTATAAAAATGTTTAAGGAGGATTTATTATCTGATGATGATTATTATCACTTATCGGGTGGACTTTCTCAAATCATACAAACAATGGAAGAAGAATTAATATTAAAAGAAAATGTTATTATTAAGAGAAAAACAAAGGTAGTTGATATTACGGATAATAAAATAGAAACCGAAAATGGAGATAAATTTAAATACGAAAAATTAATTTTAACAATACCATCCGAAAAACTAAAAGGAATTAATTATTTTAAAGACAAAGTTTTGTTTGATTCCGTGAAACCAATGAAGTTATTACGTATCTATGCTAAATATCCTACAAAAAACTTGTGGTTTAAGGGTATGAAAAGGACTATCACTGATAATTATATTCGTCACATTATACCTATTAATGAAGAAGCAGGATTAATAATGATATCTTATTCAGATAGTATTTATGCCGAGATGTGGGATAGATACAGTAAAATTAGTGAAAAATTTTTAGTAACTATGCTTCATAAAGAAATTGAAAAGATATTTGATATTGATCCACCTGAACCGGAGTTCTTATCTACTCATTATTGGGAAAATGGTATTCATTTATGGGACACGGGTTATGATATGGATGAAGAATATGATAAAATGTTAAAACCATTAAAAGATGAAGAAATATATATCTGTGGTGAATCTTTCTCAAAAAAGCAAGGTTGGATTGAAGGTTCTTTAGATACAACTTATGATGTTATTAAATCCTTAAAAATAAAAGGATATAATATTGAAAATAGTAAAAACTCAATTGGAAATATTAAAAAGAAATCTAAGGGGGCAAAAGAGAAAAAAGAGAAAAAAGAGAAAGAAGAGAAAGAAGAGAAAAAAGACAAAGAGTATACTCTAAAAGAGATTAAAGATAAAAAATCATGGATTATATTAGATCATGATGGTAAAAAGAGTGTTTATGATATTAAAAATTGGATACCAAAGCATCCCGGTGGAGGAGTTATAATGAAAGGTATTGATGCGAATGAACATTATAAAAATCCAGGTAAACATAAAAAATCACCATATGATATTTGGAAAGCAGTACATAATGAAGATATTCTTAAGAAATACCTTGTTGACAAAAATGAATGGGTTAAACATGTTGGTTATTTGAAAATTTAATTACGGTAAATTAGTTTCACATACATGTATTATTTTTGTATCGTCTCCAACACATTTGATATATGATTCATTAGAACCTTCTTCATGCGTTGAATATATTTTACAATTGTTAAAAAAATCTTGCGCGAGTCCAAATACTTCATTTGATGAATGTAAAGTTTCTGTAGGATGATTCATCACTATATTATTTTCAATAAAAAATTTGGTTACACGGTATGTTGTCATTAATTATTTATTAACATTTTCTTTTAAATATTATAAATGATGTCCCTTCCTCAATCATACATCCTTCTTGTAATTGATGTATGTTTAAATTTGAAAATCCTTAAGTTCTTTGTTAAAAAGGATTGTTAAGATCCATTCAAAAATGCCCCTTCAGAGAAAGAAACACCCTCGTTTCAGGAAGAAGGAAACGGGGGAGAGTAAAAGTAAAAAAGAAAAAGTAAAAAAGAAAAAAAGCATCATTGATTTGGTCCCTTATCTCCCACAAGATGTCAAAGATTACATCTATACACTTCTGATGAAAGATAGAATCCCATCATGGAAACTCCTTCATCAGAAAGAATTCCATTCAACAGAATTGTTCTTCTCCATGGGACTTAATCCACATTATCATTATGATTTCCTTTGTGGAATTAGTATTGAACCCTACAAAAACCCTATTTCTTTTAAAAATAAAAAACTTCTAGAAGTTAATTCAAACAGCAAATGGAAAACCTCTAAAAGAATGAGGGATGAAGTATTTACTTCGTGGGAAAATTATGTAATGTATCCAAAGTTTGACAATTGCAATAAACTATGTGAAAGACAGGTTGGACGGGAGTCTCAAAACGGTATTAAAGGTGTATTTATTGAAAATAATCAATGTAAAGAAATTGAGTATCGCGAGTGGCTAAATATAGAAGGGAAATATTGGTATCACGAGAAATGTCGCTGCATTACGTGCGACCGTGTTAGATATGAAGGGCGTAATAAGCTACAAATAAAAGACAGAGAAAAGTTCCACGACATCTTGTGGGATCATTCATCTTCTCAATGGAAGACGAAAAGTCCTCTTGAAAAGAAGTATGAAAACAACTTTGCGAAAATAATGGTATGGTCCCTTCTCACGGATTTTTGGAAAGAATATTAAATTTAAATTGTTGATATAATATTATGATCCCTCAACCAAAATCAATCATTATTGGAATTTCAATAACAATCCTTCTCATAAAATTATGTAAATTTTACCTCTTTGAATCTGAACTCTTGTCATCATTAGTTTACATCATTGCTTTTTCTTTTTTGTATGAGATGATTAGTGAGTTTATGAATAAAGATAAACAAAAAGGTATCCTGTTAGAAGGGTACTCATCCGGTAGTGGGAAAGGTGTTGAATTTGCCGAGTTTGAAGGGACTGATTCATTCAAAGGAAAGAAACCAGGATATGTTTTCAAAAAGGATGAACAAGGTTTGGGGTATTATTTGGATGGTTAGTAATCATCTTCATCCGTATAATAGTTAATATATACAAGGTCATATATTCTATCATGTATATGTTGGAATAAAATATATTTTATTTCATCTTTTGTTAATTCGTTATATAATTTATTCCAATGGGGCATTTCTCTCCCTTGAAAAAAAGATTGCCCGGATACCACCCCATCACTACATAGAGAACTCCATTTATCATTATTATCTTATTTTATTTAAGATGTATTATATTTCATAATTTATTTAAAAAATGTAATTGTGTAAGAAAAATAAGATTAATATAGAGTATTTAACATTCAACGATTTAAAAATATACTAAATAAATAAAATAAAGATGCCTCCAAAAAGAGATCTTAATTATGTTGGTGTAATAGATCCTGTCGAAAAACAGTATGTGAAAATACCTGAAGAAAAGCCTAAAAAAAGATGTTCCTGTAGAAAATGTATATGTGCTACAATTTGTTTAGGAATCATAGGAGGTGGTGGTGTCCTTGGCTATCTGTATTACAACAATGATTTAAATTTCATGGATTTAGGGATGTAGATTATCAGTAGATTTAACGCATATTGCGATGTTTAATGTTCTTAGAAAACTTCATCTTCTTTTTCGGTGTCTGACGTTTTAGCATCTTGTTCCTCTTCTTCTTTTCCTTCTTGACTATTTTGACGTATTCTTTATCTGTATATTTATTTATTTTATCTCTTTGTTTATTGATAAAGGTATCACATAATAGCATAGTTTTTCCGCTTCCATTCCACTCTGAATTAAGAGTATACCCAAGCGAAAAGGACTTTTCTATATTAATACTATCCATCATCCTTTCTGGAACTGTTTTGTTGTCTGGAACCCAAGCTCCCCATGTTGCTATATGAGGATAGTTGGATGCGGATCCTACTCTCCAGATGTGACTAGTAAGGCATTTCTTTGCAAGCATTGTTTTTTGTGAAGGACAAACTTCACTGAGTCGCATACCAGAGAAGGGTGAAAGTGAAACATTTTTAAGAGTGTTTAGCATATAAGTATGTACATACAGGACTCCATGGTCTAAGAGGTTTTGCGCTTCGTCGCAAGTCTTGGTAAGCCCCGTGATACTTTCGGCGACTTCAGGAGGGAAAAGAGAACACAATATTATCGCGATACAAGCATAGTGAGAAGGAGTGATCTTAGTCTGAACAACTGGCCATGCCATCTTGTCACTTTCTGTTTTTACGAAATATAAAAATTTTTTTTCAAATTTTAATTATTTATTTCATATGCTTGTATGACTTCTTCTTCATTATTTATTTTGTTCAGTTGCTTAATGGTCTGATTTAATCTCCTTTCTATGATAGGATCAACAACAT
>Ga0206127_1002898_pt1 | contig 16413 bp, 11 predicted proteins | sample Helgoland_Spring_6_FD_148646 | JGI IMG/M metagenome (GOLD analysis project Ga0206127, IMG submission 148646) | Pelagic subsurface seawater microbial communities from Kabeltonne, Helgoland, North Sea - Helgoland_Spring_Bloom_20160419_1 | ecosystem: Environmental > Aquatic > Marine > Epipelagic ...
CATTCGCACAGCATCACGCCGAAACTCGTCTGTGTATCGCTTTGCCATTCCTTATCTCCTTCATAGCAAACATTGCTCGAAAGAGACCGGAACTAAAACGGGGCAAGACCAATCCAGGGCGTCTTGGTCCAATTCCCCATGCCAACACTTAGTTTGACTTTGATTGTTGGCATGGCCAAGATCGCAGGCACCTGCTCCAGCCAAGCCTTAAGGTTTCGCATCGCTGAGCCAAGTTCATCGTCAACCGCGAATGAGCCAGTGCGCTTCTCGTCATAAGTCTTCATGAAATGGGAAAGCAATTGCGCAAATTCTGTGGTCTGCGGGTTTTCCAATCGCGATACATCGGACGGCTTTTGCCAAACTCTGTCGATGAGAGGTTCGAAAAGACGTGCCATTTCAGTGATCTCAACGGTCAAGTCGGCTTGATCTACTGCATCGCCCTGAAGATACCGACTGATCGTCCCGGCGGAATTCTTCTTCCCATCAGCTGACCGTAGATACCGCGTCCACTCTTTTAGATTAGGGAAGTCACTCTGGCTTGGGGGCAAGCGATGTTTGAATCGATAGTACCAATTGCCAGACGCTTCGATGTCGTGCTGAATGCCAGTAGCCTCAGCGGTCTCTGGCAATGGCAACTGTTCAAAAACAATTGGCGCAGCCTTTCGAACAATTTCTTTGACGGTCTGTTGAGAAAAATCACTGGGCGAAACACATGCACCAAAACCGTATTCAATGCCTCGCTCAGACACAATCATGAAGAGTTGAGGCATACCAGCGAGATCCTTTGCATTCTCGCGTGGCGAAACAGAAAACCAAAGGTCCTTTGGAATATAGCTTCGGACACCGCTGTTGATATTGAAGCCTGACGTCATTTTGACATCAAATTTTTCCGAGTTCGTCAATTTGGACTTCAAAAGGTCACCGAGTGCCTTCAGGCTTGATGAAACGCTTACATAGGCTGCGCGCTCTTCATCAGTGAGTTCTGCATATCGCTTTTTGGATCGCGAACTAGCAATTAGGCTGATATCTTCGGATGTAATTGATCCGACATCGGAGGCATCAGCAGCCTGACCGTCGCCGGCGTCTGGACCTACGGCAGAAAACTTGAAACCGAGTGCTTCAAGCGGTTGTTGGACTGCGTCTTCGCCTCCAGAAAAATCGCCACTGGTAACCAGTCCATCTTCCGGAAACTGTATCCGATGAGCAGCCCCATAGATTGCCTTGGAATCGTATTGGCGACCGTTCGACATGATAAAGTACCTTAAGGCTGGACCGAATCCGTACTTTTTCAAAAAGGCATCTCTGCCGATTTGATCGAATTCATCCATTGCCGCTTCTACAGCACTTCTTTCAGTGACACGCCTTACCATTCTGATTGGATACCTTGTTTTTCTGCTCTTGTGCGGGATCGGCTGATATCACAGCAAATACGCTGCCCTCCCCAAGCAAAAGACCGGCTGCGCTTCCTAAGGTCAAGCATCATGATTGAATGGTGTGTTTAGGCAGATGGGCTCGTTTGCCAGTTTTGAGTAGGATGACCGGTGCCTTCTCGTGGACAAGGGAAACGCCTTTTAGTTCAAAAGGCCAGCAAATCCGCCTCTTTCAATCTCTTGTTTTCGACATGAACGCATTTCTTAGACTTTTTTCTTCTACCTAGCCCCGTGTTCTCCAGATAAATCCGGCAGCAGAAAGGCTTAACTCGGGATTTTCTAGAGTCAGCGAGCGCACATGCGCACCAAGGGCGATGCCTAAGACCCACTAGTAGGACAACTCATTCCGATCAGGTTCACTGCTTAATTTAGGATCGCCCTGGCAAATCTCGATTTCACCAAGCTGCTTTCCCACTGGTACTTCTCGTCGTTGGTTGTGCCCCACGCAGACCATCCGCCCGTCTTCTTGCTGGCGGTTCATGAACGCCTTGGCCTCGTTTGACGCGAACTGGTACAGGGCGCTCAGGCCCGGCAGTTCCAGAGCGCACCTGCCCGCGATAGGCTCCGCGGTCTTTTGCCGGTTGCCGCGGTCGCCGTCGATCTCTCCGAAATACTGCATCCCGTAAAGAGCCCCGAAGGATGACGACTTCCGTGCACCCTACCCGGCGAGATCCTGCGGCCGCGCGCTGTCCGCTACGGGTACAGTGGGGCTGCATTGGGCAATACTTTTCAACCTTTAAGAGGCGCCTTATTAGCCTATGGCAACAAGCGAACCACCTGCTTCCCATATTTTGGTCTTAACAATCTATAGTGGTAACTATGAACCACTATAGATGAGTTCGGGAATTGCCCCACTTCCCTTTTCCTGTACAAAAAGTAAGGTTCTCAAAGAAATATCAAAAGATTGCAGACACTTTGAGCGCCGTTTCAGACCCATCTACTACGAGCCCCGAGATATTGGGGCGGTGCGTTTCGATCGACCTAGAAGTCGACCCGGCGCAAGCGCAGATATTTGCGCTTGCCGCGGTGACCCACGATCCCGCTTTGGCAGACCTCACTGTGAAGTCCGACCTTAAAGCAGGTTTGGATAAACTGGATGAATTCTGCCGAGGGTTTGATCATGTGATTGGGCACAACATCCTTGCGCATGACCTTCCGCATCTGGCCGCTGCATCGCCACGGTTTGTGGTCCTTGCAGATGCTCCGATTGACACTCTTTGGCTGAACCCACTAGCGTTCCCGCGGAACCCCTACCACCACCTTGTGAAACACTATCAAGACGGCCGTCTTCAATCAGGTCGCGTCAATGACCCCACCTACGATGCGCGCCTCGTCTTTGACGTTTTGGAAAACCAAATCACTGCATTTTCAGAGCTCAAAGATCAGTCACCTGATGCGGTGGCGGCATATCACTACCTTTGCTGTCGTTCGCCCCAAAGTGGCGGCTTCGACAGGCTCTTCGAAGAGATCCGTGGCAGCTCAAAGCCCGATAGAGACGAGGCACACACCGCAATCCGCAGATTGCTCAAGGGCGCAGCATGTTCTGCGATGTTGGGCCAAGCCCTTGAGCAACTCGATGATACTAGCCTGTCCTGGCCCATGGCTTATGCGTTGTCCTGGATTTCAGTCGCTGGGGGTGACTCCGTCATGCCACCGTGGGTCCGCGCCCAGTTCAAAGAAGCCGCAAGGATTGTCCGAGACCTAAGGGACACCAATTGCAGGAGCCCCTGGTGCACCTATTGCAGAACGCACAATGATCCAAAGCGCGCCTTGTCCCGTTGGTTTGGATTTGAGAGCTTTCGCCCAGAGCCAGCAGACGAGTTCGGCAGACCACTACAAGAACGGATTGTGGAAAGCGCAATGGAACGCGAAAGCGTGCTTGGCATCCTACCGACAGGGACTGGCAAATCCGTCTGCTATCAGATCCCTGCCCTTTCACGGTTCGACAAGACTGGCACGCTCACAGTCGTTATTTCACCGCTCGTTGCGTTGATGGCGGACCAAGTGCAGGGACTGGCTCGCGCCGGCATATCCTCGGCAGTGACTATCAACGGACTATTGTCCCTCCCTGAACGCCACGATGCGCTGGATAAAGTCCGTCTCGGTGATGCTGCAATTTTATTGATTTCCCCAGAGCAGCTACGCAGCACATCGGTCAGATCGGTGCTTGCCCAGCGCGAAGTTGGTTTGTGGGTGCTGGATGAAGCGCACTGTGTCTCAAAATGGGGTCACGACTTCCGACCAGACTATCGCTATGTGAGCCGGTTCATCAAAGAAAGCTCTAGCGATGAAGTCGCACCAGTCCTTTGCCTGACTGCTACGGCAAAGCCGGACGTTGTCCAGGATATCCGCGGACATTTCCTTGAACGGCTTGGACTCGATCTGACACTGCTTGATGGTGGTGCTTCACGTACCAACCTCAGCTTCAAGGTTCTACCTACACAGCGAACTACAAAACTGGCTGACATTCTGGATGCGCTCGAGGCCGACCTTCCAACCAATGGCGTATCGGGGGCTGTTGTCTACTGCGCAACACGAAGCGCCACTGAGCGTGTTGCTGAGTTTCTTAAACAACGGGGGCTTGCAGCTGAACGCTATCATGCGGGCCTCACAACCGAGGAGAAGCGCGATATCCAGGAAGCGTTCCGCGTTGGTGAACTCCGTGTCATTGCAGCGACCAACGCGTTCGGCATGGGAATTGATAAGCCTGACATCCGGCTTGTCGTACACGGTGATGTACCCGGCTCGCTTGAGAACTACTTGCAGGAGGCAGGGCGCGCTGGGCGTGATAGAGATCCGGCCCAATGCGTCTTGCTGTTCAATAGCGACGATGTTGACCGGCAATTTAGCTTAAGCGCGCGCTCCAGGCTGGCACGTCATGAGATTGGTGCGATCCTAAAGTCCATCAGGCGGTTGGATAGCAGAACGCGCAAGAACGGTGAGGTTATTGCGACTGCAGGGGAGATCGTCAAAGAAGAGAAGGATCATGACTTCCAACGTGACAGCGCTACAGACGACACGCGCGTCAAGACAGCCGTGGCCTGGCTCGAAGAAGCAAAGCTCCTCAGACGGGAAGAAAACCGCGTCCAAGTCTTCCCCGCTTCATTGCTTGTACGTGATGTTGAACAAGTCAAAGTGATCTTGGAGCGCGTGGAGATCTCCGAGACCCGCAAGCGCCAGCTCTTGAGTATCGTCCAGCACATAATCAACGCCCCCCCGGAGGAAGGTGTATCGACTGATGCCTTGAGTGGAGCCAGTGGCCTCACTGCGCTGGCACTCCGAAAAGCACTCACGGACCTCGAAGCTCTGGGTATCGCTAACGATGATACCAACATCACGATCTTCCTCCACGTGGGTGTCGAGAACGGATCGCGGACGCGGTTCGAAGCTGCGGCGCGGCTTGAAGCCGACCTAATCGCCCTGTTGCGTGAGGAAGCTCCTGATGCAGACAACGGGGAGCCCACACCATTCAATCTTTCCGCCACAAGCCAAATGCTTAGGGAAAGAGGCCATAGTTCCGTCCGCCCAGATATCGTTGAAGGCCTGTTACACGGCCTGGCGCAGGATGGCCGTGATATGGAAGGTGGGCGCGGCAACCTCCATTTACGTAAGGCATCCCGAGGAAGCCTCTTTTTACGCCTGCAGCGCTCTTGGTCGATAGTTGTGCAGACAGCCGAACTGCGCAGGCTTGGGGCGGAGCGACTACTCAGCCACCTAGTTGACCGCGTGCCAAAGGGAACGCGCGGTAAGGACATTCCAGTTGAAACAACTTTGGGCGGCCTTCTTGGCGCGATCAATGGTGACGCTGTCCTTAGAGGTTCCGTCAACGATCCTAACAAACTCATGGACCGTGCACTGCTCTGGCTCCATGAGCAGCAAGTTATTACGCTTGGCAAGGGTTTGTCGGTGTTCCGGCCCGCAATCACGCTTCATCTCGACCCCAAAGGCGGAAGCTTTACCGTTCAAAACTTTGCGCCGCTTGAGGAGCACTACACCGAACAGACAATCCAGACCCATGTTATGGCTGCATATGCCGAAAAGGGACTGAAAAGCATTAAAGAAGCCGAGAGACTTTCAGCCGACTATTTTATTCTAGAACGTGACGCGTTCATGCGCCGGTGGATGCCAGGTCGCGGAACCGAGTTTCGCAGGCAGGCCACGGGTCAGGCTTGGGAGAACATCGTCGACTCACTTGGCAACCCAGTTCAGGAGCAAATCGTACGTGATGACCGTGAGCAGACCAATGTCCTCGTCTTAGCGGGACCAGGCTCTGGCAAGACACGCGTGCTAGTGCACCGCATCGCCTACCTCGTGAAGATTAAGCGCGAAGATCCAAACGGGATTCTCGTGCTTGCCTACAACCGTCATGCAGCAGCCGAAATCAGGGAGCGCTTGCGCCGCTTGATAGGTGATGAAGCGCGTTTTGTGACTGTATCAACGATCCATGCCCTCGCGATGCGTTTGGTAGGTGCAAGCTTTACCGGAGGCGCTACAGCAGAGCGCCAAGACTTTAGCAGTTTACTTATGGATGCGGTTCGACTTCTTCGCGGCGATGGAATGGACAAGACTGCGGCAGAAGCACTGCGTGAAACACTCGTCCAGGGTTACCGTTGGATGTTGGTTGACGAGTACCAGGACGTCGGGCCCGAAGAATACGCGTTAATTGCTGCTGTGGCGGGGCGCAGTCTAGATGATCCGGACCTCCGTATCAGCCTCTTTGCGGTCGGCGATGACGATCAAAACATCTATTCCTTTGCGGGAGCCTCAGTTCGGCACATCCGTCAATTCGAAGAGGACTATGCGGCTAAGCCTGTCTTCTTGACTGAGAATTACCGGTCAGCTGGTCACATCGTTATGACTGCAAACGCTGTGATCGAGGAATCTGCAGATCGAATGAAAATTGGCCATGACATCTCGGTTGATCGCGCCAGAACCAGGGAACCTCTTGGTGGAGAGATGGCTGCGCTTGATCCCGTCGCACAAGGTCGGGTCCAAATTCTTGGCTGTCCGTCTGGTAATGAAGTTCAGGCGATGGCCGCACTTGAAGAGATGCTACGCCTTTCTCGACTGATACCGGACTGGAGCTGGTCCCGGACTGCGATCATATCGCGAGATTGGCAGAGACTCATTCCTGTCAGGGACTTCGCCGAAACACTGGGCATCCCTGTGGATGTTGCGAACGAACGCCTTCCTGGTCTCTGGCGGATGCGCGAAATGCAAATGTTCGTCGAAGCTTTGAGGAAAGATCAAAGTCGGGTCGTCTCTGTGGCGGACATGACAGCCATGTTGAATGCTATTCCGTCCTCTCGTTGGACTGATCAGATTGGCGTGGGGCTAGGTATTCTTGCAAGGGAAATCGATGCACGAAACCTTCCAGTGACTGATGTCATAGAGTGGTTTGCAGAATGGGCTCGCGAGACGTGGGGCGAGCAAACGGGCTTAAAGCTCCTCACAGCGCACCGTGCCAAGGGTCTAGAGTTCGACGACGTTATTATTCTCGACGGAGGCTGGGAACGCCCCTCACGCAACGAGGACCAAGATGCCCCCCGACGTCTGTTCTATGTGGCCATGACGCGTGCGCGGCGCAACCTCATCGTGATGAGCAACGACAACCACGAGTATCTGCCCAAAAACTCATCTTCCGTTATCAACCGTCTTGTGACTCCGGATCTGGACGCGTTCACGGGGCCGCGAAGGTATTTCCAGTCGGCTGAAGCGCGAATGGTTGATCTGTCGTTCGCTGGACGCCAAGGGCATAACTTCCCTGGCCTAAACGCTATCGCTAGTGCCCGAATTGGCGATCCTATTGCTTTGGTCTTGGAAAAGGGTCGGTGGTTTCTCAAGGACTCTAAAGGACGCAGTCTTGGACGAATGTCAAAGAGCTTTGCACCTCCCCCGAACACCCGATTTGTAGCTGGTGAAGTGGCGGCAATTCTGCGTTGGCGCAAAGAAGATGGTGACGAAGCGTTTCATCACACCCTCAGGCGAGATGCTTGGGAGGTTGTTATTCCTGAGTTGGTCTTCGAGGCCGGTTGACGATCTTTGGACGTGTCACGGTTTGACGACGCCCATCACAACTCATCCGAAAAATAAGATTTCAGAAATTGATGGTGAATGCCCAATTGGTGAGCCGTATTCTCAAAACTCCTCCCCTAGGCTTCTGAGAAATCCATAAGCCATTGTTTTAAAGTGTTAAAAAAATAGGAGAAGATCTCAGATTTTCCGACTTCTGGCCTATGGAACCGCAGAGCAGATCTGCGGGCCTCTGGGTGGCGTGAAACTTCCTTAGTCAAAAGAAAAAATCTCCGGATTGCAGGGGGACGGGTCTGCGAGGTCCGGTTTTCCCAGACTTTAGACTCACCCCCTGCCCCTTGGTCTGCTTTGAGGTGGCCTTATTTCTCGCCATCGTGACACTTGTTGCACCTAGGACAGCCCGCTCCAAAACTTACAAGGGGTCGGAGCGAACGCTGGTTATCCGTCCAGCCTAATTTTCAAAACACGACCTGCGAACTAGATAGGCAACTGAGGATTAATTAGGAATTTTGCACCAGTCTTTTTGGTAACATAGCGCGCAACGACTTCTGACTTGAGCACATCCGTGAGCGAAATTTCATCCGAGTATTTGTTTTCAAACGTGGTGGTCAGTTCCTTAACCACCCGCTCCCGCATCTTTGCACCGACCTCGTGGCCGACACGTGCAAGAAAATTGGGTAGCAACCAACCGCCAACGCCCCAAGCCATACCGTAGCCGCGTGTGAGCACTGTCTCTGATTGATCTAACCCACCATAAAGATAGACCTGCTTGTGCTTCACTGATCCGTAGATGCTGTATGCACCCGGCGTTCGCGCTGCAGCGGCCTCCATCGCAGTGAGGATGTTAGATGCCAGACGCCCTCCACCGGTCGCATCGAAGGCAAGCGTGGCACCGGTTTCATGAATAGCATCCGTCAAATCAGCCATGAAACTGTCTTTCGAGCTGTCGACAACATGGGCTGCACCCATGTCCCGCAGAAGCTTTTCTTGTTCTGCTGAACGCACAACATTGACCAGTTGTACATCGTCCGCCTGGCATATGCGGTTCAACATTTGGCCCAAGTTGGACGCAGCCGCCGTGTGAACAAGTGCAGTGTGTCCCTCAAGTCGCATGGTTTCGACCATCGACAACGCCGTCAGGGGATTGACGAAACAGGCCGCACCATCTTTTGCAGTATGGTCGGGACCAAGGGGCAGGCACATCATCGCCTTGACCAACCGGTACTGAGCATACATCTCGCCACCCATCAGGCCTACGAGCTTACCCTTAAGGCCCTGAGCATTCTCACCTGCGGCGACAACCGTACCGCTGCCTTCATTCCCAACGGGTAGGGCCTGACCAACGCGTGCTTTCATCATGCGCATTCCCTTAGGTGACACAGGTGCATGTAACGTGGTCTCGGCACCTGTCCCTGTTGTCGTGGCTTTGTCCATCGAAGACCAACCAAACATCACGCCCTGATCCGACGGGTTGATCGGCGCGGCTTCAACACGGACAAGCACTTCGTCAAGACCGGGCGTGGGCATCTCCTTTTCAGCCAGCTGCATCTGGAGTTCACCATCCGCATTCAATGTAGAGAGCAATTGGAGATAGGTTTTGGGCAATGACATTTTGTGGCTTTCTTTCTAGGGACGTTGTTGGTCGAAACGGATATGGGCCGTCCTTAGAACGCCTTCGGCGCGCCGCGTGACAGGCTTAAGCCCCGCAAGCCTACCACGGCGATGTTCACAAAGAAGAGTTACCCTGCGAGACCCACCGACAAATGCGGCACTGCGGTTGGCCGTTTGCTTCAGGAGGATTACAATTCAGCCGATTATAGTCTTTTGACGGCCCGGAAACGCCGTTCGACAAGAAGGGCGGGAAACGGACATTCGCTGCGTCAGCTAAAAATAGACACCTTTTTTAAAGCCGCCGTTCGGCGTTGAGAGTGAAGTCCGTGCACTCTTCTATCCACCTTGCATTCCCGACTACCTAACTTGATATTAGGGTGCGAATACGTGCTTTGATATTCTCAAACGTTAAGTTCAGGTGATTTTTGGCGGTTTTTGTTAGTCGTCCAGTATGGCCTACTGCGTTTCTGACAGGCCGAAAGGCTCCAGCATCTGCCCAAAGCGATGGGTTAGGTGCTTTTTTGCTGCCCTCAGCCGTAAATGCAAGATCGTTCATATCTACATAGCTTAGGTCAGACGACGCTTGGCGGATCGGAAAGCTGATATTTGCAGTTCCTTTGTACGCAACTTCTTGCTCCTTGTACTTGTCAATCCTTGTCTGAATATCTGGTTTGAGCGGTAGACCCTTGTGAGAAATGTACTTGCGAACTAAGTTTTCTGAGAGGAAGCAATCCACATAGGCTGAAGTGTTGTACTCTGCGTCAGGCATGATTTCCTTCAGCCAAGCTTCAACATCATCTTTGGCGGGCGCATCGTCTTCTGGTACGTAGTCATTGGTGGCTTCCGCTACCAAAGCTTGTGCCTTCCGCTCTCGTTTGGTCTTTCTTTTGTTTTCGTCGTCGCCCTCATCTCTAACATCGAGCCGAAACTTATCCCATTCATCAATGATTTGAGACAGTAGCTCACGCTTGAGGTAGTCCATAAGGCTGCGGAACCTCACGTCGTCTTCTACGACACCTTCACGGCTACTTGTGAATGGATCGACGCCCTCTCGGTCAAGAGTGTCAAAGTGAATCTGGCCGTAAATGTAGCTTTCAACGATCCGCTGAGTTGGAATGTGCCTTATGATATTCTTCTCTCGAAGCCTACCATTTACAAAGAGATCAATGGTCGCCCGTTCTTCGGTTCCAGTGATTTTGAGCATTGCGGGCTTTTTTACTGATCCAATAAAGCCTTTGATTGCCAGTGGACTAGTAACTTCAGCCTGTGGTCTTTCCAGATTTGGAAGTCCTTCTACAAAAGCGTCAGTATATTCATTTACCAACCACAAGAACTGTGTCGCTTCAGACAAGCCCTTCAAGTCATCTATCGTAACTGGAGTTCCGTTCACGTGAATTGTAAAATCTGCACCCAACAGAGAAAACTTAAAACTCAAGGCAAGCAGCTTTCTTAAATAGGCATCGGATTTGCGGAGCTGATCATTAGTTTCTTCGAACCAGATTATCGTTCCTTTTTCATGACCATTGCGTAGCTCAGATATGAGATCGAAGTTTAGTCCTTCAAGCGGATATTCCTCGGTGCTTTGGTTGCCCTTAATGGCGTCGTCCAATCCAGCATTATCAATCACACCACCCGTATAGTCTGATGTTTCTGTTTTCGAGAAAACGGATATGCGTTTAGCACATGAAAGAAGGGCTAGCTTCCCGATACCTTTGGCTCCGATGTAGGGGCGGTCCTTAGGTGATCGACCACCGCCCTCTGTTCTCTTTGAATACCCGATTTTCAGGAACTTTGATTGAAATGACGCAGCATCCATGCCAACGCCATCGTCTTTTATCGAAAAGCTTGATTTTTCTCGACCAATTTCAATCCAAACATTGTTTGCGTCGGCGTCCCATGCATTAGAAATCGCTTCGCCAAGAACTGTAATGAAGTTTCGATATAGGTTCCTGCCCAGATGATTTAAAACACTAAGTGAGATTTCAAACCTGTATGGGTCAACTTGTGGATCGTCTGCCAAATGGTTTCTCCGATATTATTGAACTAATACTCTTGCCTATGGCTTCTGCTAGTCCGACTGGAACTGCATTGCCAATCCAACGGCCAACTTCAGAAAGGGCTACCTTTTCGCCTTTTGGTAGAAATGAATAGTCTTTTGGAAATGATTGCAAGATAGCAGCTTCACGGAGGGTTATCGCTCGGTCCTGTTCAGGGTGCCCAAAGCGACCATTTCCAAATCCGTAGCATTGGGTGGTCATCGTCGGAGACGGCTTGTCCCACTCCATTCGCGCATATACCCCTGAATACGTTTTCCCTGTTGCTCGTTGATGGCACTTCGCTCTGAGGTCAAACGGCCAATCGCGCCAAGTTCCCCCCGGTTTTGATGCTTTGATGCGGGCAAGATTGGTTTCTGAAAGTGAGGCGGCCACATGGAGCGCATCTTTTTTCTTATTCTCACCTGCCCCTATAGGTGGCAATGAGGCGATTGCATCTCGTACGGTCAAAGGTATGGAATGGGTTGCTCTGAGCTTAGGTGGAAGGGCAATCCTAGATGCGATCACTACCAACCGTCGCCGTCGTTGCGGGACACCATATTGCTCACATCGGGCCACTTCCCATTGAACCTTGTAACCAGCGTCTTCGATAACTTCTTTGAAGCGAGCGAATACACGCCCTTCCTTGTATTTCAGAAGGGACGGCACGTTTTCCATAGTCACAAAGTCAGGCTGAACTCTCACGGCAAGCTGGGCAAAGCTTTCAACTAAATCCCAACGCGGGTCTTCGTCATAACGTTGTTTGTAAGTTGAGAAAGGCTGACAAGGTGCGCAACCTGCCAATACAGTAGGTAACTCACCTGAAAAGTGAGACAGTATCTCCTCTGGCTGCAACTTTGCGACGTCTCGTGAATGAAATTTTGCTTCGTTATTGACCTCGAAGGCATGTTTGCATCGACTATCTGTGTCGTATCCCGCACGTATATCAAAGCCTGCTCTGAATAATCCATGGCTTAACGATCCCACGCCACAGAACAAATCTACTACTTCAGCAAACGGTTCAGGGTCTTCTTTTTTGGCCATCTTTGGGTATCCCTGTGTCATCACTACTGAAATTTGGTTACTAGCTCGGTTTTTACGGACACGCTAAACAACTGAACGTTCGAGGGGAAGCTCTATTGCAATCTCAGGTAGCTATAGTCGTGCGCGATAGCGTGATCCACCGACGACTGCTTTGGGAAAGCTGCATGCGGTTCTGACTAAGGTAATCAATGTCCGGTTTGGGCCGTCTTTGACGATGCGATCAGGTCAGATGCCAACGGATGGTGTAGTCGATCTAATGGCCGCAAGGAGCCCAGACCTACCGTATCGACCATCGACAACTCATACATCTATTTTTTGGAGGCAAATTCTGTGGTGCTTGCCTTTTTTACCAACCTCATGAGCATGGGTAGTTCGTTGCCAGAAGCGAAAAACTTCGTTGGCATATGGACATTGAAGTCACTGCTCCGAGCATAAATCTGCTTGGTCGAATATCTGGCAAGGTGGGTGTTCGCATCAGCAACCTGCAATGCATCATAGTTCATGACAGGTGGCAAATTTTCGAAGGTACCGAGTAGGATTAGATCACTGGACAAAGGAAAAGTTATGAGAGTGTCCTTGAGCCTATGACCAGGCCCGTAAAAACCTCTGTCCTTCTGATCGCTCCATGACAACACTACCGGATCGTCACTGGTAATAAAAATATGGCCGTCCGGAGGCGAAACAAAGCACCAGTTCCGGTTCCCAAGCTCTGTAAGTACTGTTTCAACCATCTGCATTTCGAGCCCGATCAAATGGGTCTGATCAATCGCAATTTCGTAGTTTTTATCTTCATGAAACTTCTTAGCTTGCTCGTACGTGACCTTCGCATTGACTACCTCGCCAGCTTCTTGCATCTGTCTTTGTTGGCTCTCCCAAATCTCTCTGGTCGAAACGGAAAGGCTTGCGATACGTTCCGCAATGTCCTTATGGAATTTCTCCAGCTGGCCACGCATTCGCGGATTCCGCACCGAGAGTTGCGCGGCCAAATTCATGGTCCAATCGAAATGTTCAGATGTTCGAAAACGCTTCTCAGCAACAACTTCAGCGAGGAAAGGTGCAAGTTCACCCTCCATTTCCGCGAGACCATCTTCCAAATAGTTTGGATCAACGCCATCAATCTCTACGCGATTGAAATGCCTCTTACTTGCCACGTTTCGGACTGAGGTCTTAAAAGCCTCGTTGGTGGAGGAGTCAAAAGTGAAGACCCGTGCTTTGCGGCCAAATCCATCCGCAAAGTTCCGCAAATAGAGTTGGGGAACATAGTGATGATTAGCTTTCTCCGCCACGGCCTGCCTCTGGGTTGGGAAACTTATGGGTTCTCATATATGTTCCGACGTGGATTTCCAATGTCGGCTTTGTCCCGCGATGCGGACCCCGGCTTTGTCAAAATGCTGCGCATCTGGTCCAATGTCCGCTTCAAGGAAGCTGCATCGCAGCGTCGAGAGCGTGCGTGAACGGCAGCTAAGGGCCGGAAAAGACCAATACCTGACCTTATGCTGATGCAGATGTTAACGCACTGCGCATCACTACTAAGCTCCAACCCGGACAGGCGGCCCCCTACTGTTCCCTGCCCCGTCTCGCTAGAAACTCTGCCAGCGGCCGCGGCAGTCCGCCGTCATATTCAATTATGGCTGCCCGCTCTTCAAACTCATCTTCCTGGTCCGTCATAGCACTGTGTGCAGACGCTTTAGGCTGCGGCAACTGCGGCATTTGCGGCAAAGATCCCTGCGAGGACGTGTGCGGACCCGCAGGGCGATGTTCAGGATCAACATCCAGAAATATTTCTTCTGCGCTTTCAAGGCACGCAAAAATGCGTGCGATGCCGTCCGAGCTCACCCCCACTACCCCCGACGCACAACACGCCAATACGTTTTACTATTGGCTCCATTGATGACCTGCCGCCCAGGCTCACGAACCAGCCAGCCGTACTCAATGAGTTTCTTGATGCAGATGTCCAATGTGTTCCCATCACGCAGATGACCGGGGCCATTTTTCATCATGGTTCGCTTGTCGATGAACTCTTCTGCCCATCTATTTACAAGCCACAGTCTTAAATCTTCGGACGCGCAGAGTTCCTGGTTTGGGCGGCCCGTATCCGAGACACGCAGCATCTCTGTGAGATACCATTCCATCATGCTTATCCCATTTGACATCATGCCTTCGGTAATCTCAGTCGCAAATTCGTCGGCATAAAGCGTCTGCACACCAGCGATCCTTACTGCCATTTCAGGGGCCTTTGCCGCGAATCCAGTAATGTATTCAAATGCCTCACCCTTATTTGAGGCATGTTCCACGCGATTATAAAAGTCTTCAAGTTTTGCGCGCGCCCTATCTGACAGTTGCAAACGATGAGGGTCAAGATCCGCCCTTGTCTCCGGGTGAATTGGCAGTTTAACATTTAGAAGCTCCGTGATGCGCTCATCGAATTTAAGCAACTTGGCCTTTGCTTTGGTTTCTGCAGCAATGCGGGACGGGTCTCTGGTAATTTGACGTGATCCAATGTTACTGTCGGGCCATGCGATTAGTACCCGAGAGAGTAGCCCCTGGTCCTTCATCATAGGGTCTCCGACGACAGTCTGGGCCACACCCGGCTGAATCATCAGATGCAACGACACCCGCTTCCCGTAAAGCACACTCGGTTCAGACGATGCTCGGCTTTTGCTTATAGGCGAACCATCCCAAAGTTTAGAAAACCCTGCGGCTGTTTTTAACGCGTTTTCTCGCTTCATACTGTGACCGCCAAAGAACTGGCCACCTTCGTCGGTCATAACCGCAACAGACGGCGTTCCCGTCTCTAATCGTCGATGCAGCCCTTCGATTGTCACATCGCTGATCAATATGGTCGGAACAAGCGGTGGTTCAGGAGCCAAATCGACGTCTGGATCTTTGAGATCTCCTTCAATAACCTCAAGATCTTTATTCGGTTTGCGTCTCTGACCTTTCTGAAACTCCAGCAACTCAGCTTCAAACACGCGTTTTGCAAGGCGGTACTCACGTTCCCGCTCTTGATCGACGCGTTTGACTGCGGCTGTCGCCAGCGCGTCACAGGCCGATTTGCGTTCTCCGGACTGGGCAATGGTGAGTGCAAACACACTTAAAGGCACATGCCCGTGAAGGCTTTCCGCATCCGCAAGCCCCTGCGTGACGGTACTCGCAACCGTCAGTACACTTTGCATCGCGATCGCAGCCGGTGCTTGCGTCAACGTCGAGATACTCCTGATTGGGTCTGCTAAGGGACCAAGCGCCTCCCAGGGAACTGGTTCGGCTTCTCTTAACTCCCCGAAAAGCGCGGTTGGTTCGGGTTGTGGGGTGAAGACATAGCTCTCCCCTGTGCTAAACTTATTAGTCAGCATTACTTTCTCCAGTGATTTTCATGTGTGCCAGTGTTCTGGCCGTGAGGTTTGGAAAGGCCGGTACCGACAGTGGAATACCTAGGTCAGCCTAGACGGGAGATACCATTTTTTCCAAAAGTTGAGGTGGGATCGGCAAGAGTGCAGTTTGCGCCCAAATTGCCTTAACTATTGTGGAACCGCGTTCATCTGCGTAGCGATCCAAGCAATCACGTCTATCGGGCGGTAGCGCACTGACCGCCCAAGGCGTACGATCGGCGGGCCCTCCCGTTTCATCGCAGAAACCTCGAGAAACCGTTTGGGGATACCAAAGCGGTCTTCCACTTGGTTGCGGGTCAGAAGACGTTCATCACTATCGGATTTCATGGCTGTCTCTCCATATATCAGGTTACAATCCAATATTGGCAGAGCAGTTAGGGAAAATCTTTTGAGTTCATTGGAGTTCTCTAGAGCGCACTAAAGCGCTCCAAACATTACGTATTTACTTCAATAGCTTAAGTCACTTTAATCTAACTTTTCTTTAGGCTCGCAACCAGCTGCTTGTACAGGCGAGTTCTTTTCGACAGCGAAGATCCACCCCCAGCAACGGCAGCATCGAACGATCCTGCTTGAGGTGCAACGTCTTTCCAAAGCCCGTCCTCTATCATCCGTATCGCTTCATTTGGGTTCTTAGCACTCCCACTTTTCAGTGCGTGCGATGCCAATTCAATAAATGGCCTGTCTTCGACGGCGAACCCTCTTCGTGAGAGCCTAGTTTGCGGCATGTAAGTTGCTTGGTTTGCTATTGGTCTTGTCACGGTTACGTTCCGGTCTCTCAACTCATTTATGCGGCCTTTCGTTCGAATGCCAAGGGGCTTTTCCCGCCGAGCGATGAGTGACGTCGGCGTGGATTATAGAAGCCATTGATATACT
>Ga0206127_1002899_pt1 | contig 16407 bp, 14 predicted proteins | sample Helgoland_Spring_6_FD_148646 | JGI IMG/M metagenome (GOLD analysis project Ga0206127, IMG submission 148646) | Pelagic subsurface seawater microbial communities from Kabeltonne, Helgoland, North Sea - Helgoland_Spring_Bloom_20160419_1 | ecosystem: Environmental > Aquatic > Marine > Epipelagic ...
TCCTGCACTAAGAAAAAAAGCCCAGCGCAGCTTATGTAGAAGCTATAAAGTTTGAACCGTATATCACGTAAATTGCGACCTATGATCAACACGTAAAGCGCCAGTGAGAAACACAAGCCATAGAAAACACCCATGGCCAAATTATCTTTCTGACTGGACGAAACAAAACCAGCATAAGACATTAATTGTAATTGTAATTGTAGATCAGCATTTTCGTGAGTGGTGATTGTTATAGCACCCTCATATTCGCCAGCAGGAATCAAATAAGCAGCACGATTTGAAACTAATGCCCTGCTTTTTCCTCGTATATCGCGCCAAGTAAAATCCCTACCATTACGACGAAAGCTGAACACACTGGGGACATCCAATCGGCAGGTTACGGACAACACACTGGACCCTGGTGCCAAGACCACATCGGCGGAATGATCTTGTAAAACCATCATTTCAATTTGCGTATTGTGAAGGTCCTTTAGACTCAGTTCACACTGGTTTTCTGCTGTTAGCATCGCGCTGAATAATAGGAGTGAAGTGACGAAGATAAAACTCAACGAACTGCGTATCGTGATTATTTTTTTTGACGATGAATATTCTGACACAAAATCTCTTGACCGTGATTTAACACGTATGTTTTGTCGTATTTATTGGCCGGACAGTATAAAATTTTTACACTTCCGCGTAAAGTCGGCGTAGCCGCAATCGTCGTAGTTCTGCTGCGCAAGATACCAACGGCAGTCGTTGGCCAACAATCACAGAAATCATACTTTCTGTGAGCCCTGTTTTTTTCAGCTGTAGCTACATCAAGGCGAGATACAGCCAAGTATCGACCGTTATTTGTCATCAGATTAAGTGATCAGGCTGCTACCGGCGCCCGCAAAAGACAAACCGAAACCCTGTAAATACAGGCTTCGGCCTATTGTTGATGATCTAGAGGCTAAAACTGGTACGACCGAGTGGATTCGAACCACCGACCCCCACCATGTCAAGGTGGTGCTCTAACCAACTGAGCTACGGTCGTAAAGGACGCGAAGTATAATGATCCTTAAGGCTGAGCACAAGCACTGTGTCGAACAGGACGACAATATCTTCAGTGACCATTAATAAAAACGCGTTGCTTCAACTCCGACACACTATCTCTTGTTGCAGCCGCCTCTTCAAACTCCAGATTTTTAGCGTGCTCAAACATCTTTTGTTCCATCCGCTTGATTTCTTGCACTAGCTGTTTGGGAGTCATTGCCGCAACCTCCGCCTGATAGTGTGCTGCAGGTTCTGCGGCCTTCCGCCCTTTGGCGTTGCGTTTGCCTTTGGAGCCAGGAACCCTGGCCCCTTCCATAATATCCGCCACATCTTTAACAACACCTACCGGCGTAATACCATGGACTTTATTGTGTTCGACTTGTTTCTCCCGGCGGCGATCAGTTTCGCCAATTGCGCGCTCCATTGAACCGGTAATTCGATCAGCATAGAGAATAGCCCTACCATTTAGGTTACGAGCTGCGCGTCCTATTGTCTGAATCAGAGAACGCTCTGAACGCAGAAACCCCTCCTTATCAGCATCAAGGATTGCAACGAGGGATACTTCTGGCATATCTAGACCCTCTCTTAATAGATTAATCCCGACGAGCACGTCAAATACCCCCAGCCGCAGATCACGAATAATCTCTACCCGCTCCACAGTCTCAATATCAGAATGTAAATAGCGCACCCGAACCCCATGCTCACTCAGGTAATCGGTTAAATCTTCAGACATCCGCTTGGTTAAAGTAGTTACCAAAACCCGTTCTTCAAGCTTGGTACGCTTGTGGATCTCAGATAGCAAATCATCAACTTGACTTGTAGCGGGGCGAATTTCTATTTCGGGATCCGTTAAACCGGTAGGTCGAACCACCTGCTCTACGACCCTATCAGCATGCTCCGCTTCATAATTTCCTGGAGTTGCTGAAACAAATATCACCTGCGATACCAATTGCTCCCACTCATCGAACCGCAGCGGGCGATTGTCTAGTGCCGACGGTAGGCGGAAACCATATTCCACTAGTGTTTCTTTACGGGAACGATCTCCTTTATACATCCCCCCTATTTGCGGTACTCCGACGTGAGATTCATCTATCACCACTAAGGCATCAGGGGGCAGATAATCGAACAATGTTGGGGGTGGATCGCCGGTCCCTCGGCCCGACAAATACCGCGAGTAGTTTTCAATACCGTTGCAATAGCCCAGCTCTCGGATCATCTCCAAGTCATAACGGGTACGCTGCTCGAGCCGCTGAGCTTCGACTAATTTATTGTTATTTCTCAGCTGCTCAAGCCGCTCTTTCAGCTCCTCCTCGATTTTATCCAATGCCCCCAACAAGGTTTCCCGAGGGGTCACATAATGACTCTTGGGATAGATCGATACGCGTGGTACACGACGATAGACCTCACCGGTCAGTGGATCAAATATTGATAAACTGTCAATTTCTTCATCGAACAACTCGATGCGAACCGCTTCCTGCTCAGAGTCGGCGGGAAATACATCAATTACATCTCCTCGCACTCGATAAGTACCTCGGGCAAAATCAATATCGTTGCGGGTATATTGCAACTCGGCCAGACGCCTCAGAATAGCTCGCTGATCCACTTGATCGCCGCGGTCTAGGTGTAACATCATTTTCATGTATAACTTAGGATCACCCAAACCGTAAATGGCCGACACAGTCGCAACAACAATCGTATCTGATCGCTCCATCAATGCCTTAGTGGCTGAAAGACGCATCTGCTCGATATGTTCGTTTACCGAGGCATCTTTGTCGATAAAGGTATCGGATGATGGAACGTAGGCTTCCGGCTGGTAATAGTCGTAATATGAGACAAAATATTCGACGGCATTTCCCGGGAAAAAATCTTTAAATTCTCCGTACAACTGTGCCGCAAGTGTTTTGTTAGGGGCCATAACGATGGTGGGACGCTGAATACCTTCAACCACATTGGCGATAGTGAAGGTTTTACCGGACCCAGTCACACCTAGCAGAGTCTGACCTCGCAAGCCAGCTCGAACGCCTTCGAGCAAGCCCGCTATGGCTGTCGGTTGGTCTCCAGCGGGGGCAAATTTTGATACAACTTTGAACGGCTTAGACATTCAGTACTTCCGACCTAAAGCGGAGAGTTTACTACAGTAGAAGCCTTCTCCACCAACAGTAGAGTACCCGCAGGGGCTAAAAAATGCTCAAGACGGATATTTGCAACGAAAATCATTGGCTTTGCGCAGAAAAACGGTTGACGACAACCCATCAGCCCTTTAATATTCGCGCCTCATCGACATCGGTCGGTGACAATTCCGCCTTAGCTCAGTTGGTAGAGCAAATGACTGTTAATCATTGGGTCGCTGGTTCGAGCCCAGCAGGCGGAGCCAAACAAGACATTGAAGGATAAGGATTTTCTTCAATACATACTCCGAGGCATCGATAAGCGGGTTACCAAATAGGTACCCATTTTGAAATGTTGTCGGAGTTTTTTTATGTCTAGTATTCAGAAAATTGAACGTAAATCAGGTATGCGTTACAAGGCCGTTATCAAGCGCGGTACTCGCGTCCTCAAAACCAAGACCTTCACCAAACAAAGTAATGCCAGGGCATGGATCAGACGAATGGAGTCTGATTTAGAAGTCATCGATGCTCTTGGGATGAAGGGAGCCCGCTTAACCCTTTCTGATCTAACCACGCTCTATCTTGACCAGTGGACAGGTAAAGACGCCTCTCACCTTGGCAAGGTTCAATTTTGGACAGAGCAGCTTGGTAGCAAGTACCTTCCTGACATCACCACAGACCATATCAGAGAAGTATTGAATGACTATGCCAAAGGTTATGCCCTGCGCTGGGATGGCAGCCGAGCGAACACCAGCCCCATACTGATCAAGACCAATAGAATCAGGAAGCCCGCCACTGTTAACCGGATGAAAGCCTGTATTTCAGCAATCTTCAAATTTGCCATTCAGGACGGATACATCAAGGCTAACCCTGTATCGGGTGTCAGCAATAAGCGTGAAGATAATAAGCGTGTTAGGTATCTTTCAGAAGATGAGCGTACAAGCCTGTTAGAGGCCGCTAGAGCTTCCGAATGGGACAAGATGTACTTGCTGGTGCTAATGGCTATTTGTACAGGTGCGCGTAAATCCGAGATGCTGCGGCTTAAATGGCAGGATATCGACTTCGGCAGGCGACAAGCGCTACTGCACCAGACGAAGAACGGCGAGAAACGAATGCTTACCCTGCCGCTTCCTGTATTTAACGAGCTGACCAAATTTAGAGGGATAGGCTTAATTTTCCCCAGCGTCCTGAAGCCTTGGCAGCCGAAAGAAATCAAGAAGCTATGGGCTAGCGCCCTTAAAAACTCCAACTTACTTTACCCCACCACAGATTCACGTTATTTTCGATTCCACGACTTAAGGCATACAGCAGCGAGTTATCTAGTTATGAATGGGGCTACCCTGTTTGAAACCGGTGAGGTGCTGGGTCATAAGTCAGTGGAGACAACAAAGCGCTATGCCCATTTGAGTGTCGAACATAAACAGAAATTAACCGATAGAGTTTTTGGAGGACTTGGCGATAACTTCAACACGTAAGCTACCCCAGTTGGATAAAACTGACCTATCTCGGATTGCCGCCACGCTAAGTTGTGGTTCCGATCAGGAAGATGCTTTAAACGAAAAACTCAGGCGCCTGAATGCTCGCTTCCTGCATGTTTCATCAACTGGTGAGTTGGCGCCTCTTCGAGAATCCAAGGCTCTATCCCTTATTGATAAGGCTATTGAACGGTACCTCAATGCCGATACCGACAGCAAACACGTAACAGCCAGCAAGAAACTCTCCGGTGAATTATCCGACTACATTTCGAAGTACGGTGAGCATAGAAAGTGGCTAGCCCGCGCAATAGACAGTCTAATTGCTACAAATAAAATCGACCCAACCACGCGCGATCGACTGACAGATAAAATACATGCTCTTAAAGTCCAGCCAACCGGTAACTTGGAATACAGTTATTTGGTGGAAGAGCTTTTATCAATCTATGAAGATTTTTCAGATCGGGACGCCGTTGTTGAGAACAAATGGCTCGACAAAAAAAACTACCGCTCAACGCTGGATTTTCTAATCGCCACGCTTCCTTACTTCATACCATCAGAAAATATTTCCAATTCTCGTGCAATAGAGAAACAAATCGTTCGATATTACGAAAGGCTCATTAATCGGCAGCCCCCAATTATTCGCTAATTTTTTCAAATATCTGTCTCATCATGCGACAGCCTCGGACTCGTGAGATCTTACGCCTGCTTCTTGCATAAACCGCAGGTGTTCATCGTTGTTCGTAGCGCCTGTTAACTGAAGAAAATATTGGAGAATTGTCATATGAGCGTCTTTAATTCCGCGGAATACATTCACGCCAGAACACTACCGGAGCATACCAAAGGGTTGTTCACACCGGCGTCTACCGATTGGCTGATTCGAAACCGCGCCACCAACGGCCTTGAGCAGCACATCAAAAAGGTTAACGGCAAACTTTATCTCAATTTCCCTGGGTTCATGACTTGGTTCGAAAGCCACCAGGCTTAAAGACAGAGTTTCAGTTGGGGCGGTAAGTAAACTGAATGGGATATTCACCGATGCCTCGGACTTTTCGCCCTTAACTGATTCTTTATCCGTAGGTCACTGCTCGTCTTACTGAGCTGCAAAATAAAAGGTTACCTAGTAAGTACTTAGCAATACAAAAACTGCTGTATAGGCGACTGAAACAACATAATTTCAATTGAGTGTTGCATCATGAAGAAAAATATCGAAGCAATATTAAGACACCAGAGAAATTACCTGACAGATTTAAAACCATCAAAACAAAAGCACACTGCGCTTCAGTTTACCCGTAGCATTCCCGATCCACTCACCCACGAAATGGTAATAGGTGGCAATGCAGTTAATGCTCTCGATATCATTCAAAGACTAAGAACGACATGCCAGATACGCGGTATGCGTTTTTTAAATCACCTACCAGACAAGAAACTTATCAACCGCTATGGCAGCAAATCGTCATTGCACAAGCGGTGCGTTGAGAGCCTAGAGCGTGATTAAACATCTAATAACCCAAGGCGACTATGTTGCCATTGAGAATGGACTGCTGGTGATTAAACCAGCATCAGGTAAGCCTGTACCTACAGACTGGCTAAAGTCAGAAGGTGACGCCTTGATAGCTCAAATATTGGATTGCACGGATACCCCTGCCTATCGGTATACGCACCATACTACTGCTGTAGAACCAAAATACAGCTCTGACAGATTAACATTATGGTTTCGCAGTGCTTCCACTGATTCTAACGTGCTCATTCACTTTAACGTCGATTTGACTCGTAAGCGGAATAGTTCAAAACATCAAGCAGGCGGCAAACTACCTAAAAGTAAGTTTATCCCTCGTAAACACTCTAAGTTTGTTCAATGGTGGCAGCGGTTGAATCTGACAAAACCCCGATACTTATCTGAGTACCACGAGAAATTACACTTATTAAAACCGCCGCTATTTACTGGCACTACCGAGCTGGCAAAGAACCATCAAGTTAGGTTTCAAGACAAGAAAATTGAACTGCTTTCTGTAACCTATGAGGACATCAAATTCTCGGTAACTCGTCGGGATTTGATCGGTAACTCGTCGGTAAATCATCGGGAATTGATCGGGACAGGTCATCGGGTAGGAATCACCGGACCCCCAGTAAATGCAACGGCTACAGACGATTCTGAGTACGTGTCTGATTTAGTGCGTTTAAAGAACAGCACTATAGGGGCCACGTATAAAGGCACTGTTAGTACCCCACCAGAACAACAGACTACCGATGAGTGGTTAGCAGCTTATAAATCAACAGTGTAAAGGGTTAAACACATGTCGAAGAAAAAGAGAGAGCTAATTGTACCAAAGAATAAAGATAGCAATGAGGTAGCATTCGCAAAAATTGGGCTGTCACCCACAATCAATGCAGCATCAACCATTGAGCTGGTTAGAGGCAAACACTATGGTGGGTTAGATATTGGCTGTCTAGTGAGCGAGCTTAAAAACCAAGTTGCAGCAACTAAGGACGGCAATCTAGATCGTCCAGAAGCCTTGCTGCTATCACAGGCCCACACACTGGATGCCTTATTTAACACGCTGTGCGAGCGCGCAGTATCAAATATGGGTACATACCTCAGCACCACTGAAACCTATATGCGGCTGGCTTTAAAGGCTCAGAACCAGTGTCAGGCAACACTGAGAACATTGGGTGAGATAAAGGCCCCAAAGAATGTGGCGTTTGTTAAGCAAGCTAATATCGCCAATAACCAGCAGGTAAATAATGGCATTGTGGAGACTGCTACTGACAATCCCGCGCGAAAAACCAAAAATCAGCAGAACGAACTTTTGGAGAATGATCATGGCGAACGGTTGGACGGAAGAGCGGAAACAGCGACAAGCGGAATTGATCAGGAACTGGAAGCCGTGGGAGCGGTCAACAGGCCCCACAAGTGACGACGGCAAATTCACTGCATCGATGAATGCCTACAAGGGAGGAATAAGGCCAAAACTGCGAGAGCTATCAAAGTTGCTCAACGACCAGCTTGAGTCGATTGAAGATCTGTAGACGAAAGCATGGCTGTTATTTGGGTGGAAGAATTTTGTTTAGAAATGCCTGCGGTATAGATAATGCTGATGTCCGTTCCACCTTCGAAAGCAGCCACCAATATCATTCAAATCCGACTGCACTCGAGGTCTCAAATGTGCCGATACTGTTGAAAAACTCCGTTATGAGCCATAATTCCACTACCGGTTATCGGATTGGAGTTATTACTCATGATGGGACAACTTCCAGCAGCGCAGAATGCGCTGTTTTATGATTTTAACCTCGAACAACATATCCCACCTGACCACCATCTACGTCAAATCAATCAATTTCTCGATTTCGATTTAATCCGTAATCATTTAAAACCCTTTTATAGCCATACCGGAAGGCCCTCGATCGATCCTGAGCTTATGATTCGCATGCTGCTGATCGGTTATTGCTACGGTATTCATTCCGAGCGTCGATTGTGTGATGACGTTAATTTCAATCTGGCCTATCGCTGGTTCTGTGGTTTAGGTTTGGAAGATGCCATTCCCGATCATTCAACATTTTCCAAGAACCGGCATGGCCGGTTCAGGGAGTCGGATGTATTACGCTACGTATTTGATACTGTTGTCCGACGTTGTATTGAAGAAGGATTGGTCGGTGGTGAAGGGTTTGCCATTGATGCCAGTTTTGTTCATGCTGATGTTGCTAGACAAACCTATGAGCATAGTCCTGTGGACTGGACGCCTGATAAAACACAGAGTCGAGCGGTTAAGGAATATCTAGCCTTGCTTGATCAGGATGAAAGCTTACACCGTAAACAAAAAAGTATTTCCCTCACTGACCCTATGTGCCAATGGACAGGCGCTAAAGGGCCTGCTGATTTCTTTTACTCTACCAATTATATGATTGATATCGACAACAATATTATTATGGATGTAGAGGGTTCTCCCAGCACGATTCATCTTGAAGTAGCGACCAATAAAACCATGATCAATCGTATCGAAAGCAATCACGGGCTCGTTCCTCGGCGACTAATGGGTGATACGGCTTATGGCGCAGCGTTTAATCTCGGGTTTCTTGTCGAAGAAAAAGCGATTGAGCCACATATACCCGTAAGAGATAAAACCGCACGTAATGACAGCACCCTGTCTTCCGCCGAATTTGCATGGGACGAAGACAAACAACACTATACGTGCCCAGCAGGCAAACAAGTAAAAAGTCATCGAGGAAAGTCACGCAATGATCGCAACGGCGTCACTTCAGCCAACGGTATTATTTATCGAGCTACAGCTAAAGATTGTAAGTATTGCAAGCTGAAAGAGAGGTGCTGCCCAAATACCAGCCACCGAAAAATTACACGCAGTATCCATGAGGCAGCAAGAGATAAAGCGCGTAGCATTACGGCGAGTGATGAATATTTAAATAAAAGTCGTAGTGAACGTAAAAAAGTTGAAATGATGTTTGCGCACATGAAACGGCATTTAGGGTTTAATCGATTACGGTTGCGTGGTCTAAAAAGTGCAAACGATGAATTTCTTCTAGTGGCCACCGCACAGAACTTAAGACGAATGGCCAAGCTTCGTGCTCAGCCCCCACCTGGCTGTGGGGTTACTACGTCCGGAACCCAAGAAAGGGCGTAAAAGGCATGTAGCTGTTCACCTTTAATCATATTTAGCTCAAAACATCGAAGCTAAATACACAAAAACCTAAACTTGCTGTCACCAGCAAATGTAAACGCTTTACTCTTCATCGAGTTTTTCAACAGTATCTGCCAGAAGCGGACATTCACGCCCCGCTAAACGCAGAGTAGCGAGGAAGGCTCCCCCACACCTATATTAACTATAAGGTGGGCTACATACCAGCGGTTGAATTTTCACGTAAGGCGGCCTAGATCTATGAGAATCTCAGCGAGGCAGTGGTACGAACCTGGGGGAAAGGTCAAACCCCACAACATAAACACCTCGTTCGCGACGCTCATCCCCAGGCACTTAGAGAAAGAGGTGATAAACGAGCGCTGTATACTGGCTGAGAAGGTGTCAGTAGATAAGTAACAATAAAGGAAGGCATCCCTGCAGGCTGGCTGGGTAAGTTCAAAGAAGCAGTTCCTATTGAAGGGCTCGCAGAACGACTAACTATCAACGGCAAGGCCCCCACCCTTCACCTATGCCATAGCTGATACTGCTTGATCGATTGACGGACATAATAAACTTACTCGAAATTCGCCCGGTGGACCCAGCGGTTTGTTTTTCAGATGGCAAGTCTACGCCTGGGCATTGAATGCAAGGGAATCATATTCGGTCATGCAATGCAGTTAGTGGCAATGAGTTTAGGGCGAATTCATCCACGCAAAATTTGTCCGAATATGATTCAAAGATTTCCCTAGCAGTCACTAGACTTGAGCTCAGTAGAAAGTTGAAATCTTACAAAGGTACAATATGAAACTACTAACTGGTCTAATTCTGTCACTAACTCTTTTACTGATTCTGCCGCTGCAAGCTTACGGCTGGCAACACCACGCCGGTGATAGTGGTGGCACCAAGTTCTCTGATTTGTCACAGATAACCGCCGACAATGTCGATCAACTGGACATCGCCTGGACCTATGACACGGGTGAAACCGTGAAGCCTGACAAACCGGGTACATCATTCGAACCAACCCCCATACTGTTGCCACCCAAAGCCGGTGGACATCTTGTGTTCTGCACCGCTTTTGGCCGTGCTATTGCCCTTGATCCGGCAACGGGTGAGGAACGCTGGATTTATGACCCGAAGGTGGATCGCAACGCACATGCCAATATATGTCGCGGTGTCAGCTGGTGGAAAGATCCGCTCGTGGAGAACCAGGCTCACTGCGCTAACCGTATTATCTGGGGCACCCGGGATCGCCGGTTAATCTCGGTGGATGCCCGTACTGGAACGGGGTGTGCAGGATTTGGGGAAAATGGTGAATTACACCTTGATGTCAAGGCCGAGGAGGCCCAGGTGCCTGGCGGCATTAAAACTTCATCGCCTGTGGTTATTGCCAATGGTGTGCTGATGATTGGAGCGGCTGTGCAGGATTTTAGCCACGCCAATGCCCCGACCGGAAAGGTTAAAGCCTTTGATGTAAGAACCGGTGACGCCAAATGGACATTTAGCTCTATTCCTACTGACCCAAATGACCCGGCGGCGTCGAGCTGGCCAAAGAATCCTACACTGGTAAGCGGTGCCGCCAATGCCTGGGCACCCATGTCTGCCGATGAAAAACTAGGGCTGCTGTATGTCCCCACAGGTTCGCCGTCTCCGGATTACTACGGTGCGGCAAGGCCCGGGGATAATCGCTACGCCAATTCTCTGGTTGCACTGAACATTGCCACCGGTACAGTGGCCTGGCACTTCCAGTTCGTCCATCATGATCTGTGGGATTACGATACACCGGCACAGCCGGTGCTCACTGAAATTGAGCGCAATGGCAAAACGATTGCCGCCGTTATCCAGATGACTAAACAGGGCTTCGTGTTTGCATTTGACCGGCAAACAGGCGAGCCAGTTTACCCGATTGAAGAGCGACCAGTTCCTCAGGGCACAATTGCGGGCGAGTGGCTGTCACCGACCCAGCCCTTTCCAGAGGAATCTCTGCAACTGCTCGATACCCATATTACGCCAGAGGATGCTTGGGGCTTTACATTTTGGGATGAGGGTAAGTGTAGAGACCTTATCAGCAGCCTGCGCAGCGACGGCATTTTCACTCCACTTACAACAGAGCGTACGCTTTATATGCCCAGTGCAATGGGCGGCGCGAACTGGGGCGGGATCGCCGTGGATCGCAAGCAGCAGATCGGCGTAGTAAATCTCAATAACATGGCCACCATTGGTCAATTGGTTCCCGTAGTTACAGGAAAAGGCGGTGAAACCCACGCCGGCGTAGGCTCCATGCTGGCGAAAATGAATGGTACGCCCTACGCAATGAAAATGGGTAATTTGGGCTCCCCTCTCGGCATTCCCTGTAATAAGCCACCCTGGGGAAAACTGGTAGCTGTTGATCTAAAAAAGGGCGAGGTACTATGGGAAAGTACGCTTGGTTCAGTGCACGACTTAGGGCCCGTTACAGCACCTTTTGAAATCGACCTGGGTACGCCAAACCTGGGAGGCCCATTAATTACCGGCAGTGGCCTGGTGTTTATTGCTGCCACGCTGGACAAACGTTTTCGTGCCTTTGATCTGAAAACAGGAGAAAAATTATGGACCCATGAACTGCCCTTTGATGGCAATGCCAACCCTATGACCTACCAGCATGATAACCGTCAGTATATGGTGATTGCCGCGGGAGGCAGTTTTTTCTTGAGTAAGATGACGGGAAGGACATCAGGGAATACGCTTGTGGCTTTTGCTTTGCCGAAGTGAGATTGTATGACGAGTAACAGTTGTTATTTGGATGAAAGAAAAATCTAAGGATTTACGATGACCGATTTAAAATTAGTAGGCACGTCGCCATCGCCCTATACCCGTAAAGTACGCGCACTGTTACGTTATCGGCGCATTCCTTATCAATTCGTTATAAAAGGGGGGCGAGAGTCAGAAAAACTCCCGCCTGCACCGCTGCCAATGGTCCCCTATGTCATCTTCCCAGATCAGCACGGTGAATTGACAGAAGCGATGGGCGATACAACGCCTATTATCAATCGATTAGAGAAAGACTTCTTAGGGCGCCAACTACGGCCAAAGGATCCAGCGCTTGCTGTTATTGACGCAGTGTTGGAAGAGTTCGGCGATGAGTGGTTGTCCAAATGCATGTTCCATTATCGTTGGTCAAAAGTGCTGGACACACAGACATCATCTTCATATTTGGCTTATCGCATGAATATGATGGCCACACCTGAACAGGGAGAGGCGCTAGCCAAGATTTTTGCGGAACGCCAGATTTCGCGAATTGGTGTGGTTGGGTCGAATGAAACAACCGGCCCTGTTATCGAAGAAAGCTGGGAACGCTATTTGAAAGTGTTTGATAAACACCTCCAAAATCAGCCGTTTCTATTGGGTAACCGCCCGGGCGCAGGAGACTATGGCTGCTTTGGTCAGATGACAATGCTGGTGATGACGGACCCAACACCTCAGGCAATTTCTCGCCGTATCTCACCACGCGCATTTGCGTGGACAGAGGCCATGGAAGATCACTCGGGTTTGCAGGTCGAAGAGTCAGACTGGATTGATCTGGATGCGCCACCTGAAACGCTCAACGACTTACTACGTGAGGTCGGACGACTGTTTGTGCCGTTCATGCTTGAAAATGCAAAGGCAGCGGCAAGAGGGGATGAAATGCTGGAGTGTGTGATTGATGGAAAACCTTGGGTGCAAGAAACCTTCGTCTACCAAGCTAAATGTCTTAAGTGGCTGAAAGAGCGCTACGATGTACTCGAAGCAAAGGATAAAGAACGGCTCAATAGGGTTTTGTCTGGAACGGGTTGTGACGCACTGTTTACTTCCAGCGATTTTCATTGATTGCTTTATCCAGTGTACCCGCCATAACAATGAACCAAGTCTGACACCCTTTTAGAAGTAGCCAAGTAGTTTTTATCGTGTCACACACCAAAAAGTATGACTATGAATAAAATGGAATATTCTATGAAGAGCAGAAAATTTTTGCGCAGCGTCATGATAGTGGCTACGGGATTGGTTCTGGCATCCTGTTCAGATTCCAATGTAGAACCGTCTAGCGAAGCTTTTAGTTCAGCTGCAGACGTTCATTCCAATGAGGAAATTATTGCTCAAACCGCGAAATTTGATGAAAAATTGAAAAGTGACCCGGGAACCATGGCTGCAAAAGTTTTTAAAACTGAGACCGAGTTGCTTGAACGTAAAAATGCCTCTGATGCCGTCAAGGGCGAGACTGATAATGACGTGCCAAAAGAGCGCAAAGCCTTTTTTGGTGATTTGCACGTACACACTACTTATTCAATGGACGCCTATGCCTTTGGCACGACGGCAACGCCTTATGATGCCTACCGTTTTGCGAAAGGTGAGGCGATAAAAAATCCGGCTGGATTTGATATGCAACTGTCACGACCAATGGATTTTTATGCCGTGACGGACCACGCAATGTTTTTGGGAGTGGTCAAGGCTGCCGCCGAGACCTCCACCGCCTTCTCTAAAAATGAATTTTCAGATCCCTATCATGACCTTAATGCCCCCGAAAACTTTGGCATTGGTCCGTTCGACATTTTGAAGCGGGGCGGTACGTTTTCGTCGTTTCGGCCGGATGCAGTTACAGGGATTATGTCTGGCCAACTAGATCGCGAGGCGATGCGTCCGATTGATTAAAAACATCAAACAGCAGTCGCCCATTAAAAAGGGTTGTTGCTCCAGGTGTTTATCCAATACATCTTATTAACTTACCTGTAAAAATATCAGGCCACGCTCAATACACCACATGGCCGACAACCCGCCCAGCGCATAAACCGGCACGGGTAACAATCGCTCTTGCCAAGGGAGCAGTGGACGTTTGATCAACCACCAAGCTCCCAGTAGCAACAGAATGAAGGCAATTTGCCCCACCTCTATGCCAATGTTAAAAAATAGTAGAGCCAGAGGAACGTTGCTTTGGGGCAGACCGATTTCTGCCAATGCCCCCGCAAAGCCCATACCGTGCAGCAGGCCAAAACCTCCGGCTAACCACCAGGGGTAACGGCGAAACAATCCGCCACCGCCACTCAAGGAAAAGTCTTGGCGAGCAAGGTTTAGCGCCAACAAAAAAATACTCAGCGCAATGGTAAATTCCACCAGTGGTACAGGAAAACGTAAAAAACCCAGTGTCACCAGTGACAGGGTAATACTATGCCCTGCGGTAAACGCGGTAATGGTCCAGAGCAAGCGCGCACCGCCACCCACCAGTAAAAGTAAACCAAATACAAACATCAGGTGATCAATACCACCCCAGATGTGCTCCAGGCCCAACCAGGAATACTCTGTCATTACCTGAGCCTCAGCGGGCTCTTCGCGTATCAGCAACTCAGGGTTTTCTGCGGTTAATACGCCTTGATAGTTGCGTCCATCGCGAAGACTGAGCATAACCATGGCCGACACCTGGTTTTCCCCAAGCCCGCTCACACTCACGACTTGTCCGACCAATCCTTTACCTGCCAAATCTGGCCCCGCCTCATCCATCGGATCACAATGTAGCTGCCAGCTCGATGTAATGCCTGTACCTTCGGTGCTAGGCGAACTCGGATTGTTTACCTCACAGCGATCAGGCCAAATGGGCTGCAAGGGAACATCACTGCTGCGCTTGGCCGGGGTTTTCCAGACCACGTGATATTGATGCGCTTGCGTCTCCACGATTTTCAACAGCGAAGGCGCAAACAAATGTGCCTGCGCACTCTGTGCTAATAACAAGGGTATTACCAAGCCCAAAGCGAAACGTAAAAAGCCGAAGCTCACAGAAAATCTCACAATCTCACCTCGTACTCATTGCGTAGCAAGGCCACGTTATGGTGTAAGGCTTGCGTGCGCGCTTTGGCTTCAAGGTCTCTGCGTAGCTGTGGCTCCACCTCTGTAAATTGAGCCTCACGCCCGGGCTCAATTGCGTTAATCCATACATAATGCAAGCCGTAGATCGAACGAATGGGACCCACCCGTTGACCCGTAGCCGGCCCAGCTTTCACTAGCTCAGCCACAAACTGCGCACCGAAGTGACGGGCCAACTGTTCCGGTGTCTGCTGGTGAAATTCATAGCCTGACATAAACGGTGAGCTCAGGTGCCTGGCGGTTTTGGCATCGAAATTCTGTTGCTGAATCGTGGCAACAATAGCGTCGAGCTCAGCCTCACGATTTTGATTGAAAAATAGTTGTGTAATCGAGATGCGTGCAGGATGGCGAAACTGTTCCTTACGTTCAGAAAATGCAGCACGCAACTGCGCCTTGGTAGGCGCGGCAGGTGGATTTTCTTTCAGCAAATGCTCTTGAACTCTACCGATGAGCCGCCTTTTGACGACCTCATCACTCAAATGCAATTGCATTTCCAGAGCCTGCTGAAATAATTCCTTATTATTTTTACCTTCCGCCATATTTAAAAAGTGCATATTGCGGATCAGTTGGTCATAAACAATCTTGTCACGGCGATGGAATTCAAGATCCAATGCATGCTGAAACAGCAAGTCACGCTCTAGATCATCTGTGATAATTTTTTGTTTTTGTACTGCTGAAGGCTTGCGACCAAAACGGGTAAACCACTGTTGCTGCAAAGCGGCGATCCGCGATTCATGCAATGGGCCAATCACGGTTTTGGGTTCAGGAAAGATCACTCCCTTAAGCGTAAAAAAAACAATGCCCAGCACAACAAAATGTAGCCACGGCCTGTTAAATAGAGTCATCCACGTTTTCAAATCTTTTCTTACCTATAATCTTCGTAAGTTCCCATAACAATACGGCGTTAATTTTTCTACTATTGAACACTAAAAAGCCTTTTCGTTTACTTATTATCGGTACTAACAGTATATTTTCTATAAATTTAACTCTATTTAACCGAGTATAAATACATTCACGTTAGATAAACAACTCGCCTTCAACTTTCACGATCAGAGGGCCTCGAAATAATCTAGGCGCCCTTTCGACTCATGCAGAGAAGGCTTCGTAAACCAAACCGAACTCTTCAAGAAACTACAGGAACCTGACCGTTTTCAAAACGGCGGGAGTAGTCGTTCGAAGAAACGTCTAGTCCTCGGTTCCGATTGCCGCTTCAGCAGCGGCAATCGGATGTTTTCAATTCACACTATCGTCACTGCTATTTGATGCGCTATACCAGATCGGCGAAGACCAAGCGCGCTCTTGAATAGTTGCCGGCAC
>Ga0206127_1002900_pt1 | contig 16402 bp, 22 predicted proteins | sample Helgoland_Spring_6_FD_148646 | JGI IMG/M metagenome (GOLD analysis project Ga0206127, IMG submission 148646) | Pelagic subsurface seawater microbial communities from Kabeltonne, Helgoland, North Sea - Helgoland_Spring_Bloom_20160419_1 | ecosystem: Environmental > Aquatic > Marine > Epipelagic ...
TCCAGTGGCACTTGGTTTCAACTTGATTTCCTCGTAATATTTACTTTTTGAACTTTCTAAATAGCTTTTAGCTTTTGCAACTTCTTCTTTATATGCAAGTTTCTTCTTACGAATTTCCCTTGCCTCGTCCACATCTTCGTCAAAGTTAAAAGCATCTTCCATTAGGAAATTTATTTCTTCTTGATCTAAATGTGGTTTTGTTTTTTTATAATACTCACTTAATAGCTGTGCACTATCAAGAGAGGAGTAATCTTTATTTAATGCTACATAATCTTCTACCGTACCACCAGTAGACTCCATGAAGTCAATTAATTTTTCGATGTTTTCGGGTAAAGGTTTATTAAGAATTTGTTGCTCTTGTTTAGCTTCAACAATATTTTTTTTAATTTCCTCTACTTTATTTTTATCTTCTTCTGTTATTTCTTGGATTGGTGAAGACTCTTGAGCATCTTCAATGGGCTCTTGTACTTGTTTGTCCACTTTAGCGCTATCTCCGGCTTGTTTGCCCACATCCACTTTCTCTGTTTCTCCGATTTGAATGGCATCGTCTTTAGGTATATCAACCTTAACAACATCAGGAACTACTTCCCCTGTTGCCTCTGGTTTAGTTAAATCTACTTTAACGGGATCATTATTAGTAATCCCTAATTTTTTAGGTGTTTTCTTTTTTAATTTAAACTCACCTTCCTGTTTAACAGGTTCATTTGTTTTTGTTTCTGACATGATATAATATAATTAATTGTTAAAATTTAAAATCCTTCACCAACTTGCGATTGTTGAAAGTCGATAGGAAGTAAATCGTTTTGTCTTTGATCTATTAATTGACTTTGCTGAGAACCTTCCATTTTAATTCTTTTATCTTTACGATCTTCTATTTCTTGCTCTTTTAATGTTTTTGTTTGAGATTCAATTTCAGCTAATTGTCTATCATACTCAAACTGCTGAGCCATTAAATGTTTTTTACCTTCTAGCTCCACTTGCATTCTTTGTATCTCAAATTGAGATTTTGCATTTTCTAAATTTACTTGTTGCTCAGTTAATGCTTGTTGTTTTTGAACCTCAGCTAATGCAGCTTGTTCATTTGTTTTAGCATTTGCTTGAGCTTGCATTTGTATATTAGCTTGAGCAGCCGCTTGATCTCTTTTGTATTTCTTTTTTCTTTTTTGTTTTAAAAGTTGATTAGCTAACTTTAGATTTTTTATTTGTCTAACATCAATAGCGTCTTCTAAATCAATACCACCAGATTGCAACGCGATCTGTATGTTTTGTTCTAATTGAGCTTTTTCTTCTGTGTCTGGCTCTAATTCTAAAAATATACCAAAGTCGTGCAAGTTTAAATACTGGACTTCTCTTAATGTTTCTACATTATAAAGAGATATGCTTTCTATTAAGCTATTAGCAGTTAAAGGAAAGTTCAATACATCTGTTATCTTTAGTGATATGTTTTCACATATACGTAATGCTATGTATAAACTAGCGTTGTTTATATGTTTTGTAGCTATGTTAGATTGATTAGCTGCCATTTTAGCCAAACCAACTAAAGCATCTTTATCAGGCATGCTACCATCACGCGCCTCGTTTAATCCCGTGACATCTCTTATCATTTGTAAGTAATACTGATATGTTTGTATTAGGGATTGTAGCTTAGCGCCAGAGGCTGACGTCTGTAGTTCTTGTATAGGTACTTTACCTCTGTTGGGATCTCCATCTTGAGTTAGTGATCTACCAACTATACTACCAGTTTGAAAATACATGTTTAATGCTTCTGCTGGATTATAGTTTGTACCATTACCTAAGTCTACTTCAGCTAAACCATCCATATCTAAAAATACACCATCTGGTACCATACGCGATAGTACTTGTTGCATTTTTAAATGAGTGATTTGTATCATATCAGCAAAACCTGTACATCTACCCACTAATGATTCTATTCTACCTTTGTATATTTTAGGTGCACAAATAGTATAGTTCATTTCTACTTTAGTAGTATCAGCTGATGGTCTAGTCATGTTTTCAGCTAGCTCCCACTTCAACATTGTGTTTGTACCTAAAACTTTAGCACCAGAATAAAGAACCTCAATAGACCTAGATACTTTTTCAAATGTATCGTTTTCTGGTGGATTAAATTCGTCTGTTTTTTGGATTATTTTTTCTAATCCTTGGTCAGTTCTTTTAAGTTTAAAAACTTGATTAGTATAAGTCTTATATTCAAAGTATAAAACCTGTACAGTATTATTATCATAATTACCCCACCCAGTTATATACTGCTTGTTACCAGGCATCTCTTGAATTCTTTGTAATTCATCTTCTGAGATATCTGGAAATTGTTTTTTAAGTTCAGGTATTGTTATAGATTTAACTTCACCAACGTAATATATATCTTCAAAGTTTGGATCTTCTGTGTAAGAGTATATTAAATAAGCTGGATCTACATAATCTAATGTTATTCCATTGGCTTTATTAAAATTAGTTTTAGCAGCAGCTATTCCGCATACAACTAAATCTTCATTTAATCTTCTTTTAGTTAACTCCCATTTGTTGTTTGCTAATGTTGTTGATATAGCCTCTTCTTCAGCTATTTCTACAGACTGTTTATATGACAGCTGCATGTGCAACTCTAAATCTTCTTTTGTTTCAGGTAACTGATCCTTAGGCACGTTTGATGAAGACATGTTTATACCTAAGTCTTGTTGAGCTTTTTGGATCTGCTCAGCGGCAAACATATCTTTTGCAACGTTAGTTGCATATTGTGTTCTTTGTTTTACTGACTCAGGATCTTGTGAATAAGCTTTTATATCATACTCTTTACTAGAAATACCATTTACAACTATATCTACAAACTTAGCAAGTATTGGTACTGGCTTCCAATCAAGATTTAAATAACTTAAATCTCCATTAATAGATAATTCATCTTTGTATTTTTGAACGGACTGTTCTCCACGAGCATATAAACGAAGATGATGAAAGTTATTAAAACTAGTCAAGTATCTATTACCGTTAGTTCTACCCGCACCAAACCATTCTGTCTCAATAGCAGAAGCTACTTGCGAACCGTATTCAAACGTAGCTTTTTCTGCGTCTGGTACTACCTGACTTGGAAACGCGCTATTTGAGTTAGTGTATATTTTCATTTATTCAATTATTTTTGACATAAGACCGTTATTACTGTATTTTTTTATTCCTAGATCAAAAACTTTTTTCTCTAGACGTGCTACAGGTCTATACTTGTTTTTATTACAAGCCATTATTGCTAAACCAGAGCTTATAGAAGCATCATGTGTTGTTCTATTATTAATATTAAACTTGGCCCAATCCTCTAGTGTTCTTTGAAAATACATTTCCCCGTGTTCACCATTGTTTTTTATGCCAATAAAATCTTCAATATATGATTCAATTGCAGCAGCATGTGCTTGTTTTATATCTTCACTAGAGTTAGGTATTCCACCTATCTCTCTTTCTGTTACAGATAATTTAAGTTTATCTGGTCTGTTCATTGCGAAACCTCTATATCCTCTTCTTTTAAAATGATATAATAATCTAGGTTTATTATTCTCTGCAAGTATTGGCATGCCATAAAATATACACGCCATTAATACATCTTCAAAAAATATTTCTGCAGTTTGAGGTCTAGCTACATATTCAAGAAAAAAATGGTTAGCTGGTGCATCTTCCATACTAAACTTAGTTAAACCGTGTAAAGCTCCGTTAGAACCTCTACCGTCTACTGTTCCTGATATATCATAACTATCACAACCGAATGCACCCATGTGCTCGTTAGCTGGATATTTTAAACCTCTTTTTATTATAATTTTATTTTGTAAATGTGCAGATGGTATCCAAGACACATAAAATCTACCCTTATTATGAGGAACAAAAATAACTTTAGTATCTCTTATTCCATTTTCCCATTGAAAATTACCTTGAGTTACCAAGTTGCTATGTCTTAAATCTCCATTCCAATCTATTTGCTCATATATCTTAGTTAGATTAAATAAAGATTGCTTAGCTTCATCTCTAAAAGCGTGTTCCTCTGTTCTTGGAAACTGACGATAAAATTCATTTAAACCATCTTGATCTCCTTTTAATCCTTCAACTTCATTCTGCCAATACTCTATTACACCTTGTTTTATTTTCGTGCCATGCGGATCTGTAACTGCTTTCTGTGGTGTGTCGAAGACAGGTATTCCATAAGAATCAATGTATCCTTCGTAATTCCATTCCATAGGAATGAACAAAGAATATAGTCCTGAGCGAGTCTGTCCATTGGCGTTTCTTTTTGTAACATCTGAATCGTAGTATAATTTTTTAAAATTATCTCCTCCTTTATCTAAAGCGTTTGAGGTACTACCCATCATACACTTACCAATTACTCTACTACCTAATCTAAGGGTGGTTTTCGTAACCCTCCAGTTGTCGAGGATGTTGTTCGGCCTTTCCCACTTCCCCGATTCATCGTGGACGAGGAGTTTAAGTTTCTCCCCATCGTAGGCGTTATCACCCGTGTTCTTCCAGTCGATGGTCGTGTCCAAACCTTCAAGGGCTTCTTGCTTGGATCTATCCTTGGAATCGAGTCGTCTCCTGGTAAATTTCGAGGCCGGGACCCTGTAGGCAAGCTCGGTCTTTGGACGGTCCATTCCGTCCTGTATGGGTTTGAAGAAGAACGGATAATTAACAGAGATTGGTACCACCTTGTCAGTGAACATCTTCTTAGCATCTTGTCCAGATTTGGACAATACACCGAACCGTGAATCAGAGGATATTGTTGCAAGATTAACAATTTCAGCTGATGACATGAAAGAAAATCCAGATCGACGGTTCTTAAGGTAGCACATCCCATAGGATCTAATATCGGCCTTGCAAGCTTCCCAGAATATAAAGAATAATCTGTTTGATTCCCTAAAGTCTGGTTTCCCAACATCAATCTTGGACCACTGCAAGTACATGTAGTGAGTACCAGTAATATAAGTAGGAATGTCCTTATTAATGAACCAAAAACCTTTTTCTCTTTTATTAAACTCATCATTGATGTAATCATACCATTTTTCTTTAAATTCTATAGGATAATCCTCCCAGTCGAATATTGTTTTTATACTCTTAAATTCTACAGGTGGATCAACCTTGCTCCATTTTTTATTACCTAAATTAACAACTTTTTCTGGAGTAGATGGTAATGCTATTTTTAAGTTATCTATTTCATATACATCACCTATAGTACCATCTTTAGATATTATAACAATATCATGCTTTTCATTATAACCATACTCCCACTTCTTATACTTATTATTTCTTTTAAGAATTTTAGCGTTAATATAATTATCTAATATTTTATATAAACTTTGCTTATACATTTTTAGACCTTCCTTCAGCAAAACCTTTAAAAGCTTTTTCTTCTTTCACTTCTTTAGGTTTTTCATTTAATATATCTTTCTCTTCTTGAATTCTTGTTAATATTTCAAAAGCATCAAATATAGCTAGTTTTTTTGTTGCTGCTGCGTTTTTTAAACGATCTGCTGATATGTCATCACCAGAGTCTACAATAGGTTCTTTAGCTACCTTTATTAATTCATCAACCGCTATTTGCCCAGCTTGGATTATATTCAGTTTGGTTTTCTTTATCTCCATATTTAATTACAATATCATTTGATTTCATGCAGTACAATCTTTCATCATTGATAATGAAATCATACTCTCCATACGGGGTGTAACCAACAAGGTCTCCCTCGCTCACACCGGCAGCTTCTAACGAGCTATTACCTATTTTTAATATACCAATAAGCTTTTGCTCTTTATCTACGCTAAACTTGCGTTTTGATTTTAATGGTTTTATAAAGCATCTATTGTTTATAGATTTAAAATCATCGTCTTTTTTATTCTTATATAAATAAACTTGATCTAAAGAACAAAAATACAAATCCTCTTTAAACCAAGATCTGCTTTTTTTCTTTTTACCTTTTATATCGTAAAAAGTTCTAAACACATTATGATGTATAACTATTATATCGCCAACATTAATATGTGTTTTATAAGCTAGAGGAATTGAAACAACTACAGCTAAGTTATTTACAAACTTAAAACTTTCTATCTTGGTGTTTAAAATTAACTTTATGCCACCTATATTTATATCGTTAGAATATTCTTTTCCAAGAGGTCTAACTATAAAGTCGTATAATGAGTTCATTAATACTGTAAGTCGTACTCGATGGATATTGCCATGTTAGAATTAAATTTCTTCCACGGCAATATTTCATCATCTTTCTTTATATGAATATTATAAGAATTATCTTCAGTATCTTCTAATATATGTGATATAACGTGACCACCATACACTTGCTGACCTAAAGAATAATGCATTGCATCGTTCTTATAATCAGAGCCAATACTGATTTTTCTAATAATATTATTCACCTTTATCTTCCTGTGATTCTATTTCAGAATAAGTACCGTCTTCTAAATTAATATTAACTGGACCGTATTTCTCTTCTAAATCTTTTTTAACTTTATCTAGCTTTTCAATTTCTTCCTCAGCTAATTTAGATAAACTGCACTGTCTTAGTTGGTGAAAACCCATCTCTGTTAGAATCCCATTGTATTTAGAACTAACTTCTTTTATGTTCTTTAATTCTTCTTCTGTAATCTTTTTTACTTCTTTACTCATTTGATTTAATTTAATTGTTATTAATTTTACTTATTATTATTATTACCTATACTTTTGAATTTTTCCGCTCCTCGTGAACCAAAGTATGCAACGTACACTGTAACTAAAAGAGTTTGCAATAATGAAACCCATCCCTCAGCTACATGAAACTCTATTTTAAAACTATCTAGTAGTATAAGTATTACCATAGATACTGTTAAAAATATCAAAGACATTGGGCGTGTGTTCTTAGAAAGCCATGAATCAGATTTCATGTCACTTGCCCAACGCTTGGACACTTCTTGCATCTCTACTTGATCTTGTTCTAATAGTTTTAAAGCAGTTTCCTTGTCTTCAGGTTTGATAGTTTCGTCTTTTATTATTAAACCTTTAACAACGTTTAATAAGCCAGCGTCTGGCAATAAGTCACTTGCTACACCTAATATTCCTGGTGCAACACTACCTAAAAACTTACCTACTTTTGTTTCGGAAAACTTCTTTTTTGGCATTTTATTTTAATAATCTTTTTTAGCAGATCTTCTTAAGTCTCCTTTGTTACCACCATATTTTTGTCTCGACATTCCATCAGACGCAGACTTCATTGATTCTTTTTTATCTCCATCACCATCAATATCTATATAATCTGGTTTAGAACCTTCTCTTGACATTCCTTCTGATTTTTGTATACCTTTTAGTTTGTCAGCTGGTACAGCGTAAGAGTCTCCTTTCATGTAAGATTTTCTATACATACCTGAACCCTTAGTGCCATCTTTAGCTCCTTTCATTCCTTTTAAATGTTGAACAGAGTTATCTAATGGACTCACTGTGTCTGTGTTACTCATGATTCTTGAAATCATGTCTTTTCCGTGCTTAGCCCCTTTTCTACTTGGACCAAAGTTTTGTTTATATCCCATTGTAATTTTAATATTTGTTATAATTATCAGTTTTACTGTAAGCTTCTTTTTCCCAAGGTAAATTAGGATTGCCCTCTTTCATTTTAGATCGAGAGTATTTTTTTCCTTTCCAATAGACATTTTTACTATCGTAATCTAAATCACCTCTTTTTATTTGATCTATATGAACTTCTTCATGATCAATTATACTTTTAGTTTGTTCAGGATCTTTAGTAATGTCTTCTGAAATTAATATAGTTCCATTTTTATTACCCTTACCTAATATACCCTCTGGTAATTCTCTTTCATATACTGGAGTAGTAGATAAAGCAAATGGTGATTTCATTTTAAAAGCCATATTAATCTTTGTAAGGGAACATTTTGTTTAACGTTGTTTGTCTTTGTTTACAACCACAGGGAAGGTTAAGTCCGCTAGATACTTTATCTACAACGGACTTAATACCTGTTTTTTCTGTAAACTTAGCAACATCGTCGCCTAATCCCTTAGATTTCATAGTTATGCTATAACTAATGCAGTTATCTTAACGCCTGTACTGTTTTGTACAATTGACATGATACCACCTGGATTAGCTGTAATTGCTTTTTGAACAGCTTCAGCCCATTGTTTAGCTTTTCCAGTTGTAGTAAATAGAAAGCTTTTTCCGATACTGTTGTAAACTGTGAATTTGTTTGCGTCTCCAGTACCATTAGCTATACCTTGTGCTACTGATACAATCTCTCCTAATAATAAATCAGAAGTTACGTTAGTTACGTCTACGTCTGTAGCTTTAATTTTAATGTAATTTGCCATAATCTTTTTTTTTGTTAAATGTTAAATGTTAAATGTTAAATGTTTGTTTTGATTTGTCAGTTTACTCTGTTTATTATAAATCTGTATCAATTTCACTTTGATCAATAGATGGGTTGTCGGAAAAAGCTGTACCTAAAGAAGCAATACCTTCTGCTATTTTTTGAGACGGTGGGATTGGTAATTCATTTTGAACCGGTTGTTGTGGATCAAGAGATTCGCTTTCACCACCACCAAGTTCACCTTCTATTCTACCTAAAGCATCCATTACTTCACTGTGTTGTCTCAGTCTACTTCTACTACCTTTTCTTCCAACTAGTTTTCCGGCAGCTCCAAAAACTCCACCAAGAAAATTTGCAGGTGATTCGCTACCTGTTGAGTTATGACCATTGTAATTATAGCTACCATGAGCATCATCAAATAATGCTTCAGCGTGGCCTTTGTGACCTTCTTTCATTTGTTGCTTACCTCTTTTTACATCTTGTTCTTCCCATGAATTAACCATATGATGTTTAGAGTGTTTAGCGTTTCCGCTATATTTACCGTAATGTCCTTTTTGTTTGTATGCCATAATTTATTTTTTAAAACATTCCCCAACCTTTATAACCAGAGCTTTTTGGTTTACTTTCTTTAATATCGTATTTATCTGAACTAAAGAAATTATGAATTTTGTTTTTAGTTTTTTCTCTTTTTACAGTACGATCCATTTTTCTTTCGTTTCTTTTTTCTACTCGTACAGCTCTTTCAGATTGTCTTTTTTCAGTTCTATTTATTCTACCTTTTAATCTAGCTTCTTTAGCTTTATTACCTCCACCATCTTTTACTTTTTGTACTTTATTATTTAATCTACCTAACTTAGTAACACCGCCTTCACTATCTTTTTTTATACTAGTATCTTTACCACCACTTGATTTTCCAGTAGCACCATCAATAGTCATACCACCAGTAGGTATATTAGATTCTTGGATATAAGCACTAGCATCTGTTGCTTTTCCTTGGTAATTTGAATATGCGTTATCAGCAGCCCCACCAATTTCAGCATCATAAGCGTCGTTAGTTATTCTTGAAATACCACACATGGATTTTGCTCTACCAGATTTTCTTGAAGGTCCAAAGTTTTGTTTATATGCCATAATTTTTTTTAATCTAATTTATCTAATAATACTATGTCAATAGGAGGTGTTGGTGAAGAAGCAAAAACTTTCACCACTTGTAAATCAAGTATTTTACCAGCTGGAATATTATTTATAGTTGTTGTATTTCCTGAAACGTCTGTAATCTTAACATCACCTGTAGTTCCAAAGTATAAAGAGTAACCCTCGCTACCAGCTACATTACCTTTGTATATTTCATACACATCATTAGTTGCTATTGCAACGCCTGCTGTAGCTATCGTTATAGTTGTATCACTTACGATATTTTTAACTTGATAACATTTGCTCTGCGTTTTGTTATATATGATATCACCACTACTTATGTTATACCCTAAAGCATTTGTTTTAGCATTTGTGAACTCAGCAGATGAATCAACTAAAGTTGTAGTATTAGAACCCGCTGCCGCTGATCCAGTTTTTAATAACCCAGGTTGAGGTAAATTATAATCGTCACTGGGTATAACGGTTAATGATGCGTTGTATGTACTCATTTTTTTTATTTTTTATGATTCTTCTTGAGCAAGTATCACAGGGCTTGTTCCTTTGTAAGAAATAGGCGCTTTTAATATTTGCATTCCAGTTATACCAGAACTTGAACCCATACCGTGAGCTCTACCTGTTTGATCTAGAGGTCCATCCCATATATGAGATTCACCTACTATACCTACGTGTTTTCCTGGCTTCAATTTTTCCATTGATGGATCGTATTTTAAATCGTGCATAATTTAGTTTTTATTTATTTCCTTGTTTATATCATTTATAGATGTAGTTAATACTTTATCCATATATGTTTTTCTTTTCATTATTTTATTTCTTCTAGTACTAGTTGGTATTTCTTCTTCTTGCAACATTATCCTGTAAATTCTACTAATTAATTGTTTACCTTTAACAGAAACCCTATATATATTATAAGTTTGATTAGTTCTATTTCTTTTTCTCCAAACAACTATCCAATTATCTTTTATTAATCTACTCCACCTTCTGTTATCCCAGCTATAAGAATAAACACCTTTTTTGAAATCTTTAATTGTAAATAAGTCAACACAGTCTAAGTATATTAACAACTCTAAATCAGCTTCATTTAAGTCGTTGTTTTTGGAAGCCCATTTGCGGATTATCCGGTAATGTTTAAGCAAGTTTATATCTTTTAAATCACTTGCTGATAGCTTTTTCATAAAACAACGACCACGTCTTGTAATTTTATTACGTGGTACGACTTATCTTTTAATTCTATTTTGTGACCTGAATGTCTGTCGTAAAATATAACATCACCAGTATTCAATCCCTCAACTTCATCACCTATACTAATTACATTGGCTTTTAAATACCTAATGTCATCTTTATGTGATTCAGCTAAAAGTAAACCACCTTTTGTTGAGGTAGTTCCTTCTTTTATTTTTTCTATTATTAAATTTCTACCCAGCGCTTTCATCTACTCTTACGTTATTGATTACACAATCGGTTGACATAATAGTTGTAGCTACAGAAGCCGCATTTATAAGGGCACTTTTAGTAACAAGAGAAGGGTCTATAATACCTTCTTTTACCATATTTACCATATTTCCTGTAACCACATCTAAACCATAACCTTCATTAGAAACTAAATAATCATCTTGTTCTTTAGTTAAAGACAAACCTGCATTACTTAGTATTTTATTAAAAGGAGCTTTTATAGCATTGTATAAACACTGCTGGCCTATTGATTTAGATTTTAAATTATTTGAAGCGTTTAATAAGGCGATTCCTCCACCTGGTACTATACCTTCTTTTATTGCGGCTTTAGTAGCGCAAATAGCGTCTTCGACTCTATCTGTTTTTTCTTTTAATTCAATATCAGAATTAGCACCAACTTTAACTATAGCTACTTTAGCTGACAATCTAGCTAATCTTCTTTCTAGATTTATAATTGTATGTGGTTTATTTTTCTGTTTTAATTCTTTTTTAATGCTTTTTATAATGTCTAGCACTTCGTCACTTAGATCATCTACTGTTATAATCGTTCTTTCATTGTCAGAAGAAGCTTTAACGCATTGACCTAAGTAATCTAAGTCTATAACGCTTAAGTCGTCTCCTAGGTCTTCATTTACAATCGTAGAATTTGTTAGCAAAGCTAAATCATCTAGTATTGTTTTTCTATTTAAACCATAAGAAGGAGGCTCAATAACATTAAGCTTTATATTACCCTTCATTTTATTCATCATAAGAGCTGATAACACTGGTGGTTCTATTTCAGCTATTAATAATAATGATTTATTATTTTTTATAACATGTTCTAAAACTGATTGTATTTGCCTTATTGAATCTACTTTTGATTCCATTATTAAAACAACTGGATTCTCTAATTCAGCGGTTTTCTTTTCTTTATTAGTTGTAAAGTTTGCGTGAGAATAACCTCTATTATATTCAACGCCTTCTAGTATTTCAACTTCCGTGTTACCTGATTCAGAGGCTTCCATTGTTACAACACCCGTTGTGCCAACCTCTCTAAAAGCATCAGCTATTAACTTACCTAACTCTTTATCGTTATTAGTTGATATAGTTGCTACATTATCTATCATGTCACCTGACACTTCAATACTGTTTTTATCTATATAACTTATAACGTCATTAACAGCTTCTAAGATGTTTTGTTTAGTTACTCTTATACTAGTATCTTTTTGTTTAGAACTATAAACCTCAGCTAATATAGCGTGCGCTAGTATTGTTGCTGTGGTAGTTCCGTCTCCAGCTTCTTTTACTGTTTTACGTGCTGCTTCTTTTAAAAGTGTAGCACCCATGTTGTGAATAGGATTTTTTAATATAATAGAATTAGCAACTGTAACACCATCTTTTGTTATTATAGGATCACCATTACTATCTTCCATTATCACACATTTACCGCTGGCCCCTAATGTGGAGCCAACAGCACTTGTGAGTTGTTCTATTCCTTTAAATACTTCAAACTTAGCCTTGTCACCAAAGCTTAAGTTTTTGACTATTTTGTCAGACATAATTTAATTTAATTTAATTGGATTGATTTTATTTAAAGGTCTTAACGACTTGTGGTCCGCGAATATAAGAAAGTTTTTTCTCATAATGGTTAATAGAAGCATCAATTGCTGATTCAGCACCTTCCATTGTTTCACGTCTCGTCACATCGATCCAAGAATCTTCTTCTTTAGGATCAAGGTATTCAGTTTGAAAAAATCCATTTGGTAGTTGAACAATCCTCCAGTTTTTTTTCTGAGTTATATGTTCCCATACTTTCTTGGTTTCATCTGTAACTTGTGGTTGACTATTCCACGAACTAGTCTGGTAATATAATGTCATTGGTTTTGGTTTTTAGTTAGACATTGGTTAATGCTCTTCCCGAGCAGGGTATATTTGTATTATCACTTGTTTTTAGTAATATTTACCTATTCTTCTCCTTCCTCGTCTACTGGTGGTACCGGTGGAGTAGGATTTTGCCATGTAAAATATAAGTCTTCGTTCACTGGTGTGATTTGAGATTGTATACTTGCAGCTATACTAGTTTGCATTGCAGGTACATCTAATGATCCTTCTAACCACCCAATAACTACATTTTCAAAAGCTTCTGTATTTTCGTAAGGTACAAAAGGATCTCCAGCCGTGTAAGTATAGCTTTGTGTTCCAATATTAGTTGATGAGTAAGTTTCTCCTCCAGATTCTTCAGAACCAGTGTATCTGTAATGTACCGTGTATATTACATTATCTTCACCTTCTGATTGAATGTGAGCATTCATTTGTGGGATATCCCATTTGTAAGTAATTGCCATTTTTTAATTTTAAAGATTTATTTATTTATTTATTTATTTATTTATTTATTTTACGGTGAACATATTCCAACCGATGTGCACACTCCGCTTACCACTCTGTAGTAACCTAATATATTACTACCACTTCCAACTGTATAAAATCCATTTGAAGTTGCTGTAGTCCCCGTGGAGTTATCGTAAACATTATCATTAACTTGAGGATTAAACCCTGATCCATCATGATATTTAGTTGCGTTAACAGTTTGTGAGCATATGAACTTTGCATCAGATTGTCCTGAACCAGAGCTAAATGATGTTAACGTTACGCAATCTTTATCATAACCGTACCAGTCTGAAAATTTATATGGATAAGCTATAGGCATAATTTATATTTTATGGGCAACTGCAGCTGGTTGCTGTTACTGCACCTGTTGTTGTATTTGTTGTAATCGCTGGGCAATCTGTGCAATTCGTGAACCAAGTTGTTCCTGATGGTCCCGCAATGAAAGCGCCACCACCGGTATACACTGCGCCACTTACGCTACTATATATAATAGTACCTACTGTCACAGCTGTTAAGGCTACTGTTGTGTATAATGTTGTTGTATTACCTCCACCGCTATAAATAGTAAAAGAATTATACGTACCTCTATCTGCTGGATTTGGTGTACAACTAGTGTTTACTGTTGGATAACTAACTGTTGACCCATGTGCGTCACCGCCATTCACTATGTCATACAAGGATATAGTACCCATACTTTGACTACCATTGTAATCTCCATGTTTTGCTTCTCTTGCCATCTTAAGCATCGATAACTGACCGCTAGTTGGTATTGCCATTACTTATTACAATTACAGTTATTTAACTTTAATTCCTCTATTTCAGCTTTTAATTCTTTTATAGCTTCTAATAATATAGGTGTTATACCTTGATATCTTAAAGATAAATTACCTTTACCATTATCTCTAACGAGTTCTGGTAACACTTCTTGAACATCTTGAGCTATAAAACCTATATCTTCTTTTATTTCTAATATACTTTCACTGTCTTTCCAATCAAAAGTAACCCCTTGAAGTTGCATTGCTTTATCTAAAGCACTTTCAATTGGTTTAATGTTTTCTTTATATTTTTTATCAGAAGGAGATCCATATGCTATCACATCTCCTTTTACTGTTAAATCTCCACCGCCTGTGGTACTCGTGTCTAAATCCATGTAAGCAGTTTCAGCTGTACCCGATGCATCATTACTCCATCTAAAGTTGTAACCGTTTCCAGCCGTTACTTTAAATTGACCAGATTTACTACTTGTTGCATTTGGCTTTAAGTGTAGAACAGCATTTCCAGCTGTACTAGATTCAATTACAACGTGAGGATTAATAGCACTAAACTTAGCAATTTGGCCACTTATACTTCCTTTTCTAACTTCAAGTAAAGCAGAAGGGTTATTAATTCCAATACCAACATTACCACCAGATTTTATACGCATGTACTCTGCAACACCAGCAGTGCTTTTTCCAACAAATGCTAGATCACTAGCATCACTACCTGATCTTATAGCTACTATCCTACTTACGGAATTATTATTAGTACCTACGGTAAAAAGCAGTTGTGAAAAATTGTTAGTATTACCGGATGTGTTTGTGTTATTTATTGTAGTACCTGCAGATGCTTGACCACCTGAATCAGTAGAACTGTAAACTGTAGCTTGACTTCCTTGAATATGAAGCTTATTAGTTGGAGCAGTCGTCCCGATCCCTACGTTGCCGCTGTTTAGAATAGTCATTACTGCTCCTGCTCCCGCTGTAGCGTTTGAAGATAAACTGTTGAATTGATAACTACCACCCGTTGTAGTGTTAGGGCCTAGAGAATAAAATCTTGCTACACCACCTAAGTTATCCATTAAAGTAGCATTAGCTCTATAACTTGCCGCTATAGATGAACCACTAATAATAATATTTGGTGTATCTAATTTTTGTTGAGGGCTAGTCGTCCCGATCCCTACGTTTTGAGAAGAATCTATACTTACTGCTTCTGTTCCATTTGAAACTAAGGATAATCTACCTGTATTTGCAGTGTAAGTGTAGTTTGATAAATCGTGAAATCCGTATCCTCTAGTATTTGTGTGTCCTGCTAATACTTTACCATCTTGAACTACAAGCTTTTCAGTAGGGTTAGTCGTCCCAATCCCGACGTTGCCGCCTCCTTTAATTTTTATTCTTGAAGTTGAATTTGTTCCAATATCAAAATCATTAGAGCCTGTAGTGGTTAAATAACCAGCAGTATCTATAACAAAACTGTTACCGTCTACATACATATTGGCTCCGCTGTCTTGTACTCTAAAACCTGCGTTTGCAACTGTAGGTGATGTAATTACTCCTATTGTTGCGTTTTTATATACGTGAAGAGTGTTTCCAGGACTAGTTGTCCCAATCCCGACGTTTTTATTTGCTAGTATAGTCATAGCTAAATCACTATTACTAACCATAAAATAAAGAGGGTCTTCAGTTATATTTCTAATATAAGCACCTGCGCCCCCATCTCCAATAGAGCCTCCTTCTAAATAGCCCATTAATAAACCGTAACTACCGTTTTTATTTACACCAAACCATTTTTGTGAAGTACCGCCTGATGTGCTTATTTGAACAGCCACATTTGTATCTGCCAAAGAACCTGACCCAACACTTAGCAATGCTAAAGGACTAGTAGTTCCAATCCCGACGTTGCCATTCACTTGAATTACCATTGCTGCACTAGAGCCTGCTGTAAAAGTTATTCCATCATCAGAAGCTGTATTACTACCTTGTAATGTTATTCCTGATTCATAACCAGAACTGCCTGCCCCTGCGGTAAAAATTAAATTACCAACAGCCGCGGTATTTAGTGTACTTATAGTATATGGATAGCTTGCGTCATATTGTATATAGGCATTTGTACCAAGTTTATAACTACCAGCAACTTCTAATTTCTTACTAGGACTAGTCGTCCCGATTCCGACGTTGCCAAGCTGTGTAAGTATCATGGTCGTTTCGTCGACAGACGTTGAGCTTCTAGTGCTTCTTAAAAAAGCTAAATCAGAACCAAAAGGTTCGCTTGATGCGGTAGCAGGAGCTGTTACCATAGCTATATCCCACTTATATATATCTTCGTTATTAACTCC
>Ga0206127_1002902_pt1 | contig 16400 bp, 23 predicted proteins | sample Helgoland_Spring_6_FD_148646 | JGI IMG/M metagenome (GOLD analysis project Ga0206127, IMG submission 148646) | Pelagic subsurface seawater microbial communities from Kabeltonne, Helgoland, North Sea - Helgoland_Spring_Bloom_20160419_1 | ecosystem: Environmental > Aquatic > Marine > Epipelagic ...
AGGTTAAGCCCGCCGCGCGCGTAAGGCACTAGATGGATGACCAAACCACTGATCTGATGTCCCCCGATGCGCTGCTTGCAACAGTTCGCACTTATAACCCGAAGACAAATGAAAAGCTGATTCATGACGCGTTTGCTTACGGCGAACGCATGCATGACGGCCAGTTTCGTCATTCTGGTGAACCTTATTTCACGCATCCCATCGCCGTTGCGGGCATTTTGGCGGATCAAAAGCTTGATGATGCCACGCTGATCACAGCACTTTTGCACGACACGATTGAAGACACAAAGTCCACCTATGGCGAGGTGTCGCAAATGTTTGGTGAGGATATCGCCAAGCTTGTGGATGGTGTAACCAAGCTGACCAATTTACAGCTCAGCTCTAGCGAGACCAAGCAGGCGGAGAATTTCCGCAAGCTGTTTGTCGCGATGGCCAAAGATTTGCGCGTTATTTTGGTAAAACTCGCTGACCGTTTGCACAACATGCGCACGATCAAAGCGATGAAGCCTGAAAAGCAGGTGATCAAAGCTCGCGAAACCATGGATATCTACGCACCGCTTGCAGGGCGGATGGGTATGCACTGGATGCGCGAAGAACTTGAGGACCTCGCGTTCAAGGTTCTGAATCCCGAAGGCCGCGCGTCAATCATGCGTCGCTTTATTCGCCTGCAAAAAGAGACAGGCGACGTGATCCATCAGATCACCGGGGATATGCGCAAAGAACTGAGTGAACATAAGATCGAAGCGCAGATTTTCGGACGCGCCAAAAAGCCGTATTCGATCTGGCGTAAGATGCAGGAAAAAGAGCAAGGCTTTTCAAGGCTCTCTGACATTTACGGGTTTCGCGTCATCACGCAAAGCGAAGAAGATTGTTATCGCGCGCTGGGCGTTATCCATCAGCGCTGGTTCGCGGTGCCCGGGCGTTTCAAGGATTACATCAGCCAGCCCAAAACCAACGGGTACCGCTCGATCCACACGACCGTGTCAGGGCGTGACGGGAAACGTGTTGAAGTGCAAATTCGCACCCAACAAATGCACGATGTGGCCGAGTCCGGTGTTGCCGCGCACTGGTCTTACCGCGACGGAATTCGCTCGCAAAACCCGTTTGCGGTGGATCCTGTGAAATGGGTGGCAAGCTTGAACGAGCAGTTTGGCGCAGAAGACGATCACGAGGATTTTCTCGAAGCAGTGAAGCTTGAGATGTATTCTGATCAGGTCTTTTGCTTCACACCCAAAGGTGAGGTGGTCAAACTTCCGCGCGGTGCGACGCCGCTTGATTTTGCCTACGCGATCCACACAAGGATCGGCAGTGCCTGTGTAGGTGCAAAGGTCGATGGCCTGCGCGTGCCGCTTTGGACACGTCTCAAGAATGGCCAATCCGTGGAGATTGTCACAGCGCAAGGCCAACAGCCGCAATTTACATGGCTAGATATTGCCGCGACGGGCAAAGCCAAAAGCGCAATCCGTCGCTCTTTGCGTGAACAAGATCGCGAACGGTTCATCAAGCTTGGCGGGGAACTTGCGCGGGCGGCCTTTGACAACGTTGGCCGTAAATCTACAGATAAAGCTCTTGCGATTGCGGCCAAAAACCTTCGCCTTGGCAATGTTCAAGATGTCCTTGCCGAATTGGGCGCGAGCATGGTGACGGCTAATGAGGTTGTGCGTGCGGTTTACCCAGAATTGGTGCAAGAAACTGACGAAAATATCGACAGCGCGCGTGCGGTGATCGGACTTGAAAATGATCAAGCCCACAAACGCGCGTTGTGCTGCCAGCCGCTTCCCGGCGAGCGTATTGTCGGTATCACCGAGCGGGGTCGCGGCGTTGTTGTGCATGCGATTGACTGCCAAGCGCTGAGCCAGTTTGAGGATCAAAACCAACGCTGGGTAGATCTGCATTGGCAGGCGGGCACCCATCCCCCCATCCATTCTGCGCGACTTGACGTTACGATAGGCAATGACGCTGGCGTGATGGGGCGCATTTGCACATTGATTGGCGAGCAAGGAGCCAATATCTCGGATCTTGCGTTTACGGATCGCAAGCCTGACTTCTACCGGCTGCTCCTAAGCGTGGACTTGCGCGACGCCGAGCATTTGCATTCGATCATTTCCGTCCTTTCGGCGGAAGACGATGTAGCTGAAGTGGCGCGCCATCAAAACCCAAATGACGCCGACAAAAGCGTCACCGAGATAGGATCGCACCTTGGTTTTCAAACGCCGAGATAGACGCAACTGGCTCAGAGCAATCTGGGAAGCCATCTACCCCAAGGGTGGATGGGCGCGCGCGTTCCATTACGTGAAACACCGTGTGCGCCGCCTACCGGATTCGCCCGAACGCATAGCGCGCGGAATTTTTGCGGGTGTCTTTACGTCGTTCACACCCTTTTTCGGACTACATTTCGTTGTCGCGCTGATCCTTGGTCGGATCATCAATGGTAATTTGTTCGCATCTGTCATTGCGACGTTTTTTGGCAACCCTTTGACATTTGTGCTTATCGCATATTCTTCGCTTAAAACCGGATATTGGCTGACGGGTATGAATGCGGACGCGGACCGTGTGCGCCATGGTCTTGGCGAGATGTTCTACGGGGCTGGCCGTGATTTATGGTTCAATTTCAAAGCGCTGTTCACTCACAAGGCACCTGAATGGGCGGGGCTTTTCGAGTTCTATAATGATGTGTTTTATCCCTATTTGATCGGCTCGCTCATTCCTGGGATTTTCACAGGTTTGATTTGCTATTATCTTTCAGTGCCCGTGATCCGCGCCTATCAAAAGCGCCGCAACAAAGGTGTTTTGAAAGCCCGGCTTGCGCGTCTGAAAGAGAAGGCAGTGGAAAAGAGTGCAAAGAAAGCAGCGGAAAAAAGCTAGATCGCTCTGGCCTTGCGCGCGCATCGCTTTACTCTGCTCATTAAGTTTTATTCGGAGGGCTCAAAATGGCTCAGACACTTCCTTTACGCCTTGGCGTTAACATTGATCACGTAGCCACTTTGCGAAACGCACGTGGCGGGGCTTTGCCGGATCCTGTGCGCGCCGCTTTGGTCGCCCAAGAGGCCGGTGCGGACGGCATAACCGCGCACCTACGCGAAGACCGCCGCCACATCCGCGATGCGGATATTGACGCACTTATGGATGCGCTGAGTATCCCGCTGAATTTCGAAATGGCTGCGACAGAAGAGATGCAAGCGATTGCGCTGCGCCACAAGCCAAACGCGGTGTGCTTGGTCCCTGAAAAGCGCGAAGAGCGAACGACCGAGGGGGGGCTCAACGTCGCGCAGGACGAAAACAAGCTCGCGCACTTTATCGCGCCTTTGCGAGAAGCGGGTTCGCGTGTTTCGATCTTTATAGCCGCCGATAAAAAGCAGATCGACTCTGCGCATCGCATCGGCGCAGAGGTGATCGAACTGCACACAGGCGCTTATTGCGATGCCTTCGCAGAGGGTGATTTAGAGACGCGTGATCGTGAGCTGGCCGCGATGACCGAAATGGCAGCCTATGCTCATGATCTAGGTCTTGAGGTGCATGCAGGGCACGGCCTGACCTATGAGGACGTCACCCCCGTCGCGCAGCTGCCGCAAGTGCAAGAAGTGAACATCGGTCATTTTATCATTGGCGAAGCGGTGTTTCGCGGTCTTGGGCCCGCCATTCAAGACATGCGCCGTGTGCTTGATTTAGCGCGCCCATGAGCGGTTGGGAACTTGCCGCGCTTTTGCTCGCTTGGGGTCTAGGTGGCGGTTCTCCCGGACCTGCGACCTTGACGATTAGCGCAGCGGCGATGAAACGCGGGCGCATCGCTGGTGTTGTATCCGGCTTTGGCATCGTGTGTGGCTCTGCCTTTTGGGGCATTGCATCTGCACTCGGCATGGGCGCTGTGATGCTCACAAACGCGTGGCTTTTTATGGCTTTGAAATACATCGGGGCGCTGTATTTGGGATATCTCGCGCTGAAATCCTTCCGATCCGCGTGGCAAGGACATGCCGCCAAAGAACAGGCGGCGCTCAAAGGCGGGTTGAAACGTGTCTTCGCCAAAAGCCTCGCGATTCACCTCACCAATCCCAAAGCTATCCTTGGGTGGGGCGCGATCTACGCGATTGCCTTGCCAAAGGATGCGCCGACCTCAGCATTGTTGGTGCTGTTCACCCAACTCATTTGCGTCTCCATTGTCGTTTTCATCGGCTATGGCATTTTGTTCTCGAACCCTTGGATCGTTGAACGCTATCGCCGCGCGCGCCGTGGTTTTGAGATCGGCTTTGGTGTTCTTTTTGGTGCGGCGAGCCTGAAAATCCTTACGACGAAGGCGATCTAGCTCATGATCCTTGGCATTGGCACAGACCTTGCGAATATTGAACGCATCGCTGGTACGCTTGAGCGCTTTGGGGATCGTTTCAAAAACCGTGTTTTCACTGAAATTGAACAAGCCAAGGCAGAACGCCGCCGCGATGTCGCAGGTACTTACGCCAAACGCTGGGCTGCAAAGGAAGCATGCTCCAAGGCGCTTGGTACAGGACTTGCGATGGGCATCGCTTGGAAGGACATGTCGGTGACCAATCTGCGCAGCGGACAGCCTGTGATGCATGTGACGGGATGGGCGGCAAAGCGCCTCGTTGAGATGACGCCAGCGGGACATGAAGCCATTATCCACGTAACGCTCACCGATGATCACCCATGGGCGCAAGCATTTGTGATGATCGAAGCGCGGCCATTGGCCCTAAACTAGCGTTGCGCGGTGCCAATCCGCGCAGTTGACATAAAGGCAAGCGCACCTCATGTAGCGTGCACCTGCGAAATGGAGAAAAGCACATGGCCGACGCCGAAAAAAAGGGCAATCCAGTCATTGAGACCATCAAGACTGTTGTTTATGCGCTGCTCATCGCAGGTGTGTTTCGCACGATCTTTTTCCAGCCTTTCTGGATTCCGTCAGGCTCTATGAAAAACACGCTATTGATCGGCGATTTTCTCTTCGTGAACAAGATGGCTTATGGCTATTCCTATGCCTCTTGCCCATCAGTGATTATCCCGCGTTTCGGTATTAACCTTGATGCAAAAAGCTTCTGTGGCTTTGCAGACGGCGATAACACGCGCCTCTTTGGCGGTGAGCCTGAGCGCGGTGATGTTGTTGTCTTCCGCCACCCTGTGTCAGGCCGTGATTTCGTCAAGCGCTTGATCGGGATGCCCGGTGACAAAGTGCAGGTCAAAGGCGGCGTCGTGTTCATCAATGGCGAAGCTGCACCGCAAGAACCTGCGGGTATCTTCGAAGAGGTTGCCGCCGCGCAAGGCCCTCATCGTTTGCGCCCCCGTTGTGCCAACGGTCCTGTGGGCGAGGGCGGCACATGCAACAAAGAACTTTTCACTGAGACGCTCCCGAATGGTGTCACTCATTCGATTTTGAATATCGGTACGCAACGCTCTGATGATACGCCGGTTTACACGGTGCCTGAGGGCAATTATTTCTTCATGGGCGACAACCGCGATAATTCATCTGACAGTCGCGTTCCAAATGCTGCGGGTGGCGTTGGATTTGTCCCTTACGAGAACCTGATTGGTCGCGCTGACCGTGTGATGTTCTCTTCTGCGGGTCGCTCTATGCTGTTCTTCTGGACATGGCGCTCTGATCGTTTCTTCAAGGCGGTCAATTGATCTTATGAAGCTCTCGGCAGATCTTCAGGCTTTGCAAGAGCGGATTGATTACCGCTTTGAGCAAGGCGAGTTGCTGACGGAAGCTGTGACCCACTCCTCAATGTCTTCGCCGTCGCGCGGGGACAACCAGCGCCTTGAGTTTCTTGGGGATCGTGTGCTTGGCCTCGTTATGGCCGAAGCGCTTTTGGGCGCGGATGTGAAAGCCTCCGAGGGCCAACTCGCCCCGCGCTACAATGCTTTGGTACGCAAGGAAACTTGCGCGGATGTTGCGCGTGAGATTGGTCTTGGAGATGTTTTGCGACTTGGCCGTTCCGAGATGAAAAGCGGTGGGCGGCGTAAACTGGCATTGCTTGGCGATGGCATGGAAGCTCTGATTGCCGCGGTCTATGTGGACGGCGGCTTTGATGCAGCACAAGCGCTGATCCTGCGGCTTTGGGGCACTCGGATCAACAGTGTTGAAGCAGATGCGCGCGACCCGAAAACCAGTTTGCAAGAATGGGCGCAATCGCGTGGGTTTACCCCGCCAGCTTATATAGAGACGGCCCGTTCTGGCCCTGATCACGCCCCCCATTTCACAATCGAAGCGCGCCTGCAAAATGGCGAGACAGCAAGCGCTGAGGCCGGATCAAAACGCCTCGCGGAACAAGCAGCGGCAAAGGCTCTGCTGACAAGGATGATGGCAGATGACTGAGACAGCAACACGCGCAGGCTTTGTGGCGCTTATTGGCGAACCGAACGCGGGTAAATCGACGCTTACGAATCGCATGGTGGGCGCGAAAGTGTCGATTGTGACGCATAAGGTGCAAACGACGCGTGCACGTATTCGCGGGGTCGCTTTAGAGGGTGCGTCGCAGTTGGTGTTCGTCGATACGCCCGGCCTGTTCAAACCAACGCGCCGCTTGGACCGTGCGATGGTCGCGGCTGCATGGGGTGGCGCGGCGGACGCGGATGTTGTGGTCTTGATGATCGAAGCGAACCGCGGTGTGTCCGAAGGGGTCGAAAAGATTTTAGAAGGCTTGCAAGCCTTTGGTGAAAAACGCAAAATTGCGTTGGCAATCAACAAAATTGATCGGGTCAAATCCGAAGCGCTGCTCGCCTTGTCCGAAAAGATGAATGAAGCCTATCCGTTTATCGCGACCTTCATGATTTCTGCGGAACGCGGTCACGGTGTCGATGCGCTCAAAGAATGGCTCGCGGGTGAAGTGCCCGAAGGTCCATGGCTTTACCCCGAAGATCAAATCGCTGACTTGCCTTTGCGCATGATTGCGGCGGAGATGACCCGCGAAAAGTTGACTTTGCGTTTGCATCAGGAATTGCCGTACCAGCTCACCGTTGAAACGGAGAATTGGGAAGAGCGCAAAGATGGGTCGTGCAAAATCGACCAGCTGATCTACGTCATGCGCGACGGTCACAAAGGCATCGTGCTGGGCAACAAAGGCGAGACGATCAAAGCCGTCGGAAAAGCCGCGCGCGAAGAATTGGTCGAGTTTTTGGGTCGCAAAGTGCATCTGTTCTTGCAGGTCAAAGTGCGTCCGAACTGGCTGGAAGAGAGCGAGCGCTACGACGAGATGGGTCTGAATTTCAAAGACGGGAATTCATGATCCGGTTAAGCACACGGTTTTGGGTGGATGCTTATCTCGCGCGATTGCGGGTCAATGATATTGCTGCGTTTGTCGTTGCGCATGGCGATGATACTGCTGGCGCGGTTTTGGTGAAATCCGCGACGCTAGATGGTCAGGCCAAGCTCTATCAGCGCAGTTATGATTTGCTTGAGGACACCCGAAAATGGGCGATCCTTAGTGAAGGGGATGAGCGGGACGTTGATGCTTCTATCGCCAAGCAACGTCAGTTTGACAGTGATGTCTGGGTGATCGAAGTTGAAGATCGCGCAGGGCGCACGCTGCTGGGCGAGCAGGGGCTGCAATAGATGGAATGGCGCGATCAGGGAATTCTGCTCTCTGTGCGCCGCCACGGCGAAACCAGCGCGATTATTGATGTGTTCACGATTGAGCACGGGCGTCACGCGGGTATCGTGCGCGGTGGCACCTCGCGCAAGATTGCACCCATTTTGCAACCCGGTGCACAGCTCGATGTCAGCTGGCGTGCGCGGCTTGAGGATCATCTGGGCAGCTACACAGTCGAACCTCTGCGTTCACGCGCAGCGGCGGCCCTGAGTGATCGTTTGTCGCTTGCTGGGTTGAACGCTGTGACGGCTTTAATCGCATTTGCATTGCCCGAGCGCGAAGCCAATCCACACCTCTACAAAATGAGCGAGCAATTGCTTGATCTGCTGGGCCAGCACGATGTTTGGCCGCTCGCCTATCTGCGCTTTGAAATCGCTTTGCTCGAAGCGACTGGCATGGGTCTCGACCTCAGCGCCTGTGCTGTGAGCGGAACCAACGAAAACCTGATCTATATTTCCCCCCGTACGGGGCGCGCGGTCAGTGAACAGGTGGCGGGTCCTTGGGTGAACAAACTTCTGCCCTTGCCGCCAATCCTGAAAGGCGAAGGCACAGGAAGCGACGCTGAGATCGAGCAAGCCCTTCAAACTACAGGCTATTTCCTCAAAGAAAAGCTCGCACCAAATTTAGGTAATCGCACTCTGCCAGAGGCGAGAGGCCGTTATGTCGATCTTTTCTCGCGTCAGATCACTCGGCCTTAAACACCATCGTGCGACCCTCGTCATTGGTCAGGATCAAGACCTCATTCCCGACTTCCGATAAGGTCATCGCAGAGAGAGCCATAAAGAACGCATTCTCGGCAGCTAGGTCAGGACAGGCCATTTTTGTCGCCATTGCTGGACCCACCTCGAACCACGGGTAGGGCGCTTTTTGCTGAACCGAATAGCGGTTGCACGGCGCTTGTCCTTTGATCCAGCCTGCTTTGTCGAATTCCATTGTTGCGCGCGCGGAAAACGCGACGCCGTCGATTTCGCTTAGCGCCCAAACCTTGCCAGACGCGCCGTATTTCGAGAGGCTCTCATCCCCAACGCAAGCGGTCCCGACGAGCAGCGCGCACGCAGCGAGAAAGCGTATCACGCGACGCTCGCACGGATCGCGCGGATGTTTTCGCCGTAAGGCGCGGGGTTGCTCACCGAACCGCCCTTGAAAACAGCAGACCCCGCAACGAGCACATCAGCCCCTGCATCCACGCAGCTTTTCGCAGTCTGAGGCGTAACGCCACCGTCAATCTCGATATGCACTGGACGATCCCCGATCATCGCGCGCAATTTTGCGATCTTTGAGGCAAGTGGGATGAACTTCTGACCGCCAAAGCCGGGGTTCACAGTCATCACGCAGACCAAGTCACAAATGTCCAAAAGATGCTCAACCGCGCTTGCTGGCGTGCCTGGGTTCAATGCAACGCCTGCCTTAGCGCCAGCGGCGCGAATGGCTTGCAAGGTGCGGTGAATATGCGGCCCAGCTTCCACGTGCGCGGTGATGAAGTCCGCGCCTGCCTGTGCAAACCCGTCGATGTAGGCATCCACGGGCGAGATCATCAAATGCACGTCCATAACCGTTTTGATGTGTGGTCGGATCGCGGCGCATGTGGTCGCACCAAAGCTGAGGTTTGGCACGAAGTGCCCGTCCATCACATCAACGTGGATCCAGTCCGCGCCTTGCGCTTCGACGGCTTCAATCTCCGCGCCAAAGTTGGCGAAGTCAGCGGACAAGATGGAAGGGGCAATTTTGACAGAGCGATCAAAGGACATGTGGCAGTTTCCTGAGCAGGTTTCGATTTGCGCCCCTCTTAACGCGCTGCGCCCCCCCGCGATAGGGGGTTTTCCTTAGTTGGGTATGCAGGGTACGGTTGGATATTATAACATTTTTTTAATGAGATATCTTATGCGCATTTTACTCGTCCTCTTTATGCTTGCGATGCCCGCAATGCTTGTCGCTCAAAGTGAAAGCCAACCTGACGGCGCAATCGCTGTCGAGGATAGTGCCACCCAAGACGCGGCGATTGCCGTGCGTATCCGCGATATTCTGTCTGAGCTTGATGGCTATGAGGATGTGACGGTCACTGTGACGTCTGGCATTGTGACGATGCGAGGCACGACGCTTGATAGTGAAAAGATCGCGCGTTTGAACGATCTCACAGGCCGCGTCGAAGGCGTTGTTGCGATTGAAAACAGCGTCACAGAGACCACAGATGTGGTCAAGCGCCTCAACCCCGCCGTTGAACGTTTTCGTGCGCGCATAGCGCAAGTGATTGCGTTTATTCCATTGGCCTCTGTCGCGCTTTTGGCGTTTATCATCATTGTCTTTGTTGGCTTTTTTATCGCGCGCATGCGTCAACCTTGGAACAGGCTCGCCCCGAATGCGTTCATTGCCGACATTTACCGTCAAATCTTGCGCCTTGGCTTTATGGTTGGTGGCTTGGTGGTCGCGCTCGATATTATGGGTGCGACTGCGCTTTTGTCGACCATTCTAGGGGCCGCTGGTATCATTGGCCTCGCCATTGGTTTCGCTGTCAAAGATACGGTTGAGAACTTCATCGCCTCGATCATGCTCTCGATCCGTCAGCCTTTCCGGCCCAATGATACGATCGAAATAGGCGGCGACACAGGCAAAGTCATTCGCCTTACCTCTCGCGCCACGATCTTGCTAAGCTTTGATGGCAATCACATTCGCATCCCGAATGCCACAGTGTTCAAAAGCCGCATTGTGAACTTTTCACGCAATGATGAGCGGCGCTTCAAATTCTCGCTTGGCCTTGCGCCAGAAACGGATTTTGTCGACGCGCAACGTATCGCTTTGGAAAAACTACAAGAGCTGCCGTTTGTCTTGGAAGCGCCTGCGCCCGCTGTCTGGATTGACGAAATCGGTGACAGCACAATTTCGATCACTTGCGCGGGTTGGATTGAGCAACATAAATCGTCCTTGGTTGCTGCGCGTGGCGAGTCGATTCGTCTCGTAAAGCTCGCGTTGGAAAAAGCCGACGTACAAATGCCAGAACCCACATATCGCGTGCTCTCACCGTCCTTGGCGAAATTGGCGTCGTCGGATGAAAGCTCGTCCGCTGGCATGTATAAAGAGCTCGCGCGCGATGCGGATATTCGTGAGGAAAGCCAAGTGGCTATGGACGTAGACGCCGTAACGGACGCGGCACTTGAGCAAATTGTGGACGCCGAGCGCAAAGAGACGGAGTCCGGCGACTTGCTGCGTCGTGAAGCCCCTGAGGAATAAGTGCATTTTTTGCAAATATGCACTTGATCGTCGGGCATCTCCGGCTTAGACACCGACGCACGTTGGGATGTAGCCAAGTGGTAAGGCAACTGTTTTTGGTACAGTGTACCGTAGGTTCGAATCCTACCATCCCAGCCAGTACCTTCCTCTGATAGTCCCGATACGAGTGTGGCGCGAGATAGTGCCGCGTTATCCGAGGGTTACGCCGTTGGGTTTGTAATGCAGACTGGAACGTGGCTCTGAAGTGGGCGCAGATATGCCATCTGTCTGAGACAGGCATTTCGGCGATACGAGGTTGAGATGGGAGCTTATAGAGTCGCGATCAATGCGCGTTGCTCAGCCCAGTTTACTGGCATGGCGTGACGAAGACACCAATCAGATGTGAAGCCGAATGGCTGGGTGCCATCCATAACATCGCGAATGATGTCCGGCGCAAGGAACGCGAGATCGATCATCTGCTGGATGCGTCGTTTCGATGTTTGATCACTTGCTGCGATTTGAGAGAATGTCTTGCCTGATTTGATTTGCTCAAACCAAAGATGGGCTTTGGCGATATTCTTGATCAAAGTTTCATCGCGCGCGCTGGGAGCATCCGCAAAGATCAGTTTGGTTTCCACACCGCGTTTGCGGATCTGGAAGGGGGCCTTGATTGTGAGAGGGCCTTGGACTTGCTCGTCACTGTCGCGCTCAAAGAATGTTGCGATCTTCTTTTGGTCCATAAAGATGTTCAGCTCGCCAACCTTCAGGTCGATGCGCTCGATAAGTTCAAGCCATGAAGTTGATCTGCCACCGCTGGCATCAATCTTAGCCTTGGCATCTGCAATTTCTGCGGCTGTTGCATTTGGAAAGAGCGTTCCAATAAATGAGGGGCTGTTGAAGCGCTTTGCGATCACGCTGGCTACTTTCGTCTCCAGCTCTACCGCAGGCAATCGCCAGCCATCCTTGTCTGGCGAGCCGCTGTTTTTGATCAATCGATGCGAGACGTAATAGCGCAACCGAACACCAGCGTTTGTCCTGCTGTGAGAAGGTGTCAGGCGGTCACCGGTCTCATCATAGATCTTCCCGCAAAGCAGTGAGCTTTGCTTTGCAGTTTTGCGGGCTCTGCTTTTGCTCGCTCCTTCTTGCAGCATCGCTTGAATGCGATCCCAGCGCTCTGGTGTGATGATCGCTTCGTGCTGACCTTCATGAACCAGCGTCTTGTGCTTGATCCGACCCGCATAGATTGGATTGATCAAGATGTGATGGATATGTCCACGATCAAAAGGAACACCACCTGTGCGTTTGCCTGATGCCGTGCTTCGTTTCTTGCTGCGCAGCCCGAACTCATCAGCAGCGGTTTTAACGGCTCGAACGGTGCCGTGTTCTTGATACAAATCATAGAGCCTGCGAACCGTCGCTGCTTCAGCTTCGTTGATCTTCAGCGTTCGACCGTCAGCGTCATACCCAAGCGGCACCAAACCACCCATCCAAAGGCCTCTGCGCTTTGAGGCCGCGATCTTGTCCCTAATGCGTTCTGCAGTCACTTCACGTTCGAACTGGGCAAACGACAGCAGCATGTTCAGTGTTAGCCGCCCCATGCTTGTAGCGGTGTTGAAGGATTGCGTGACAGACACAAAAGACGCCTCTGCTTCATCCAGCGTGTCGACGATCTTGGAGAAGTCGGCCAACGAGCGTGTAAGACGGTCAATCTTGTAGACAACGATTTGATCAACACGTCCGTCTGCAATGTCTTGCAGGAGCTGGCGTAGGGCAGGGCGCTCCAACGACCCACCCGACAAGCCACCATCGTCATAGTGCTCTGGCAGCAAAACCCATCCTTCATGCTTTTGGCTCGCGATGTAAGCGGCGCAAGCTTCGCGCTGCGCATCCAGAGAGTTGAACTCTTGCTCCAATCCATCCTCTGATGACTTACGTGTATAGATGGCGCAACGTAGCTTCTTCATGCCCGTTGCCCTCCAGACTTCGCGTTCAGCCCAAAGAAGCGGGGCCCCGACCAGGTCGCCCCTGTGATGTGCTTCGCGATGGCGGACAAAGACCGCCATGTCTTGCCGTCCATCTCAGACCCTCCTTCAACAACATGCACCTGATAGGTCCGTCCATTCCATTCGCGCACAAGATACGCGCCAGTGTTCAAAGTAGGTGCAATCGCGACCTCAGCTTTCTCACCTGTCGCGATCTGCTGAAGAGCGCGTCGCGTCGCTGTCGGAAGCCCGCCATGGGCTTTGCACTGCGCCGAATAAGCTGAAGCCTTTTGAAGGAAGCTCACTGATAAAAACGGCGGTGGGGGTGTGCCGAAGGCATGCTCCCAAGCTTGCAATGCTTCTGGTCGCTCTGGATTAGGATCATGCCCCATTGGATATCTCCGGCGCAGCGGCAGCGGGTTCCGAATGAATGCGATACTTGGCCAATCCTCCGCCTGAAGGCTTGCTGCCGAAAATAGCAAATCCAGCTTTACGCAGACCGCTCATCGCTGCGCGTGTCGTATGTTGCTGCCAGCCCAGCTTGTCGCTCAACGTCGCGATATCTACGCCAGCCTTGGAACCCAATAGCTTGGTCAATTGCGCTTTCTTCGTCGCGCGCGGTTTGGTTGAAAGTGTCATGTCCGTCTCCTCAGGTTCAGCGGAAACATCCCGCTGCTACTGAGTGAAGCCCAGCCTTGCTGAGCGGTGCGCGAATAGGTGCCGAGGTCGTATCTCAAAACGAGGCAGTCGATATCTACGGATGCTGTTCGTCCCAGCGGCAAAAGTCATAATGATGCGCCCGCATCGATGGCCCGATTTTAGCTTTGGCGAATGGTTGGCTCGTGCATCCGAACGTATGCACCGCAACAAAGCTGCTGTCGCACTGGCCAACAAGCGCGCGCGGATGGCCTGAAGCATCTTGAGACATCAAACGGCGTTTGACGCGCCAAGACACGAGGTTGCTATCAGCGTCTGATAGACCCGCAGCAATCCAAAGGAGTTCGCGATAGATAGCAAAGCATGGAACGGAAATATTACGCCCCCAGAGTCTGACGGCCCTTAAGGTCATAATCGACCTGTCCGCTAATGAGATCACGGCGCGTGCGTAACCCCAACAAGGCCACGATCCGCGTGTCGATAAACAGGCCGAATACATATGAGCGACTTCCGAGAACATGCCAGAAATCATTTGCGAACAGCAGCCGGTACATACATTTGGGCCGATTTTTTGGAAAAACTCCAAAATTCAGATTTCGTAATTTTCGAGCAAACGCTCATCCTGCCAAGAAGTCAGATGACATGGTTCGTGAGGCGGTGAGAGCTGACAAATCTGTGACGAAATGGCAATTTGGCCCAAATCTGTCGGTACCAAAGCCTGGTTGGCTTGTACAGCAGGAAATTCAATTGATTTGTGCCGAAAACGGAGTTTTTCAACAACATTCGCCCAATTCGACCATTGCTGCAAGGCGCATGAATGTCTGCAGTGCGCCTTGCGATCAGGCTCGAGCTTGCGCATCTATTTCAGCATTGTTTCCGAAGCCAGCCGGCCAAAAGCATTTGTGGCCTTGGGGCTCGCGCCCGTAATCAGACGACGATCAACATGGCATGACGCATCGGCTTTCGTGTTGGTGATCTGTGCGCCTAGAGCAGTCAACTTCTCACACACCCGCCACGGCATCGGGCCTGGCAAGTAGCCGATCATGGGCGTTTGTTTGTCGACCGAATCCGGGAACACAGTCATTTTGTATCCGTCATACAAGAACCCTTTTTCAGTTTTCGCCGCCAACAGCGAGGCAGGTCCGTGACAAAGAGCCAGTGTGAATAGATTCTGTTCATGCGCTCAGTGCAGAACTTTCCCAACGTCTTCATTTTTGGGCAACCCAAGCATCGCACCATGGCCTCCGGGGATGTAGACGGCAGCATAAGATGCTACATCATTCATCTTGTACGCAACAAAATCCGCAGGACTGCCAGGGTTCGCAAAGGCATTTGAATAATCACGATAGAGCTTTTTCACGTCTGCATCATCCGCAGGCATTGCCAATTCCTCGATCGCGACAGGCGCGCCGGTTGGCGTTACAATATCAATCTCAAAACCCGCGTTCATGAGATGAAGCATAGGCAAGCCCATCTCGACGGGATGGTTTCCCGTAGAGAATTTTTTGCCGTTGGCCATCGTCATGTTGCGTTCTTCGGTGCAAATCATCAGTACGCGATTTTGGGGCCTGCATAAGGTTTGGCATAAGCGCCACCATCATAATCCGTTGTGGTCGATGTGCCCAGTTTGATTGCCAAGGGAGAAGGGCTGAACGCACCATCTGTTGTGGGTATCGGTGTCGCGCGAAACAGCTTACGTAGAATGCCCATGTCAGTTGACCTCTGTAACGATGGTATCGCGGGATTTGCGGACTTTGCCCATTGGCAGCAACCAATCATTGGCCTCGTCGCGAAACCCCAAAGGCAGCAACACAACCGACCGCAAGCCGCGTTCTTTCAGGCCAAGGATCGCGTCCACGGCATCGGGATTAAAGCCTTCCATCGGCGTGCTATCGACCTCTTGCTCGGCGGCGGCGACCAGTGCAATCCCGAGAGCGATATAGGCTTGGCGCGCGGCATGGGCGTAATTGGCCTCCGCCTCACGCGGCAGGTAATTGGACTTCAGATTGTCGTAATAAGCGTGCAGCATCGGCAGATCGCCACGTGCCGCTACATTGAGATCAACGACGTTGTCGATCCGTTCGGCTGTGTAATTATCCCACGCCGCAAAGACCAAAAGATGCGATCCATCGGTGATCTGTGCCTGTCCGCCGGCTGCTTCGGTAATCTTGCTGCGAATCTCAGGATTGCTCACGACAAACAACTCAAAAGGTTGCGTGCCACTGGATGTCGGGGCCATGCGAATGGCCTCGACAATCGCATCTACTTTGTCCTGTGGAACAGCTTTTGACGGGTCCATCTTCTTGGTGGCGTAACGCCAGTTCAAAAGGTCGTTGAGTGGTTTCGCGGTCATGTGTGTGGTCCTATTGCTAGCGCCCTAACGGGGCAGTATACATTTGTAACCGACTATCTATGAGGAACCATTGTGCGCCGCAAGAAGGCACATTTATGAACCTCGGTCACAAAAAGGGAACCGCCATGCTGGATGACAAACAATGCCCCGATTGCAAACGCATCAATGAAGTGCTTTCGCGTGTAGGTGACAGGTGGAGCGTGCTTGTTGTGATCTCTTTGGCCGAATACGGAACGCTGCGGTTTAACGAACTCAAGCGCAACCTGGGCATCTCGCAGCGGATGCTCAGCCTGACGTTAAAAGAGTTGGAACGCGACGGCCTCGTGAACCGGACCTATCACCCAACTATCCCGCCAAAAGTTGAATACAACCTGACCAATATGGGGCAGTCATTCCGAGAGCCCATCAGTGCTTTGGGCTATTGGGCACTAGAAAACCTCGCCACGATTGATGTTGCGCGGCGCGCATATGATGAGAAAGTGACTAACCAACTCACTTATACACAGAGTCCTCGAGCACCCGACTTTTGACGGGTTGACGTCTGACCGTAGAACGATTCAGCTAACCGCATGATCCGTCCCAACTTTCTTTCTCCCACGGAGCGCCTTG
>Ga0206127_1002903_pt1 | contig 16395 bp, 4 predicted proteins | sample Helgoland_Spring_6_FD_148646 | JGI IMG/M metagenome (GOLD analysis project Ga0206127, IMG submission 148646) | Pelagic subsurface seawater microbial communities from Kabeltonne, Helgoland, North Sea - Helgoland_Spring_Bloom_20160419_1 | ecosystem: Environmental > Aquatic > Marine > Epipelagic ...
AATCACTGTTTCTGGTGCTGATACGGCTTCTTATAGCGTAGCGATTCCATCACAGGGTGATAACACCTTTAGTTCACTGATCATGTATGTTGTGACTCAGGACGAAGCGGTTGTAATCACTGATGTAACAGTTGCTAGTGATGGTGAATCAACGGGTGGTCCAGTAGTGACATTGCCTAAGCAGGTAGTTTCTATTGAAGGCGATCCTTCTGGTATGGTTGGTGGTTCAGCTTCTGTAACTGTTAGCTATGACGTATCTGATGATAATTCACAACTAACGGGTCTTGGCTTGCGCGTACACTTTGATAGCTCAGTGCTGACCTTTGCTGATGTTGCCGATGTGCTTGCGAAGGATAAGATTGTTGCAGTGGGTCCAAACAATGATACAGATGATGAAGATAACAATGCAGCTACAGATAAGTTCTATTCTGTAAGCTGGGCGTCTGTTTCTGGTGATTGGCCTGGTGTGTTGCCAGAGTCGTTACTAACGTTGAACTTTACTGTTCCTGCTGATGTTACAGCTGAAACTACTGCGATTGGCTTCTCGTCAACGAGTGCTGCTGCTGGTTATGATTTCTCGGCTACTAGTTATGAGATGTCTATCCTAAGTGGAAGCCTTGACTTTGACCAAAGTGGTAACGGAGATGCATTGACTGATGGCTTGTTACTATTAAGATATGCCTTTGGTCTTCGTGGTTCGATGTTGACTATGGGTGCAGTAGCAAACAGCTCTCCACTATCTTCATTAGAAGTTGAAGCTGCGGTTGCTAATGCTGCTACCTCATTCGCTGATATCGATGGTAACGGTAGATTAGATGCCTTGACTGATGGATTGATTCTGTTGAGATATCTATTTGGTCTTCGTGGTGACATGCTAACTAGTGGTGCAATTGCAAACGATGCTACGCGAACTACATCGGCTGTGATTGAGTCATATGTTGGTGATCTATTGCCATAATGTTTGAAGCCCATTACTTAGAATCTTAAGTAATGGGTGTTGAATTCGGCCACGCTTGTGGCCACAGTCTCTACGGCGCCGCATCTATTGGGCGCCGTAGTTATATCTGCAGTATTATTCCTCTTGGAACCTAAATGATAGATGCCGTCTTAATGCAAGGCGTTCAATTTTATGGCGCTGGCTTGAATGAACCCTTTATTACTTGTTGTTTAAATTTACCTTCTATTATTTTTTTAACGAAAAATTTAGACCTTATGGTCTACTAATTTTGCTTATTTGTTTAAATTGATGGTTAAATTTTCAATTTTAATTATTTGATGTTAAATGGGGCGCTTTAACCCAACTCTTTTTTTTTTCATCTTTTATGTCGTTGACTTTAACGCCCAGACTCTCTACGATCTAGGGGAGTTTTTCTGTATTATTTTTCAGCTTAATAACCTTCGCTTGTCGGGTCGGCGAATAGTATTTCTTGGTTATCAACTGCAATAAAACAAGTTAAAACAATAAAAAATATTAATAATTAATCGTGGGGGTTAACGTGAGTCTAAAGTCTAAGTTTAGTTGCTATGCCATCTTTTCGCTTAGTGCTTGCTTTACGCTTTATACTTCTGCAAGCGATGAGGCTGCTAGAAGGGTCTTGTCAGTTGATCAGGCCTTGGTTTTAGCGGTAAATACACACCCTTTAATTGCCAGCGCGAAGAGCCAGTATAGTGCGGCTATAAGCGACCTTAGCGCCTCTCGGTGGGGAAGGTTTCCTTCAGTTTCTGCAGGTAGTCAGGAGTCTTCTTCTGATGTTAAGCAGGATTCTACTACTGTTACTATGCCGCTGTGGCTGGGTGGAAAAATAAATGCTGATATCGATCTTGCCAAGTCACGACGTGATGGTGCCTTTTCGGGCGTTGCTGAAGCGCAACAAACGGTTATGCTCGAGTCTGTAGGCTCATTCTTCGATTACTTTAAATCTGAAAAAAAATTACTCATTGCTAATCAAAATGTTGATGAGCACCAGCGCCTTTATGAAATTATTCAGCGCCGTGTTGCAGCTGCTACTAGTCCAGACGTAGACACTATGCTGGCTTTGGCTCGGTTACAGTACGCTCGGTCTGCGCAGATTCAGGCCTCAAGTAACCGCACTATTACCAAATCGTCCCTTGAATTGTTGGTTGGTCAAGAGGTTGATTCGGTTCAGGTTACCCTTGTGCCAGAGCCCTTAAGTATGGGTATTGAAGGCGCCGTTGCTGCGGGTATTGCGGTTTCGCCAAAATTAGCCAGAGTTCAATTTGAAGCTGCAGGTTTTGATGCCAATATAAAGTCGGCTCGTTCTGCTTTGTTTCCGCAGGTGTCGCTGGGTTACGATTACGGTAAAATCCAAGGCGGAGAGCGAGACGGTCAGTTAACCGAAGAATCATATATTTCTGTGCAGTTTCAGCCAGGTGCTGGCTTGTCTGTTGCCTCGTCGGTATCTGCGGCCAAGCAGCGAAAGCAATCTGCATTAGATACGCTAAAAGCTGAAAAGCGTGAGTTACGCCGTCAAATAATAACTGCTTGGAATGAATATACCTCTGTTTCTTTTCAGCTTGAGCCTACTAGAATGCTGGTTGATGCAACCAATTCGGTTGTTGAATCTTATCTTCGTCAATATGCTGTTGGCAAAAAATCATGGCTTGATGTTTTAAACGCACAGCGTGAAGCAACTCAAGCAAGAAATACGCTCGTTGATTACGAGGTTTTATATCTTACGTCCCTGTATCGCCTTAGGGTGTTACTGAATGAAATTAATCCGAATTTACTAGGTGTTTAAGCATTGGAACAGAAAGTTGATGATTCACAAATAGAATCTACTGCCCCTTACCAAGGGGACAGTGTTAGGGAAGACCTTGCTGCATTATTGTCGCGATTAGCTTCTTTGCAGGGTATTGCTGTGCCTGCTCACAGGTTTGTGTATCAACATGAAACCGAATCTGGTGTGGCTCTTGAAGATATGCCGGTTATTGATCAGACGGTGGCTATTTGGAGCGGAAGATTTCCTGGGGGCCCGGTTACTAAGGTTAAGGTTGATAGCCTGGTTAAATCAGATTTCCCGGTCCTCTGGGTATCTGCCGATGGTGTCGAGCTTAAATTATTGCGCGGCATGCAAAATGGAGAATTTATATCTGAGTCCGCTGATTGGGCTGTCGATAATATGTCTGATGAGGATGTTGCTGATGGGCAGGTAGTTCAGCTATTAGTTCATCAGGATCAGAGCATGCAGGCAGAGTTGGCTTCTTTCTCTGCAAAGGACTGGTTTATTTACGCGGCCAGAAAGCGTCGTGGAGTTTTCTTTGAGGCGGTTTTTGCAACCTTTGTGTTGAGCATATTTGGCATTATGTCTGCGCTTTATACCATGCAGGTTTATGACCGTGTTGTTCCTACTAAAGGGTTTAGCACACTGTGGGTGTTAACCATCGGGGTACTCATAGCTATCTCCTTCGAATTAATTATGAAGTTGGTTAGATCGCATATGGTGGACAAAGCCAGTAAGGCGATTGATTTAGAGCTGTCAGGGGTGTTTTTCTCAAAAGCCTTGGCTATACGTTCTGATTGCCGGCCGCAAACTGTAGGTACATTTGCATCTCAGATTAGACATTTTGAATCTGTCCGTAACTTTATGACTTCTTCAACTTTATTTATACTTGCAGATGCTCCTTTTGCGCTGTTGTTTATTGTTGTGATCTATTTTATTGCAGGGCCGGTAGCCTTTGTGCCGCTGTTGATGATTCCAGTAGGACTTATTATTGGGTTTGCAATGAAGGGCCCTATTGAGCGCTATACAGCAGAAAGCATGGAAGAGTCTAATAAGAAAAATGGTCTATTGATTGAGGCGATTGACGGCGTTGAATCGATAAAAGCAGCTTCTGCAGAGTGGAAACTTGAAGATCGCTGGCGAGAGCTTACTCAAACTATTACCACTACCGATTTAAAGTCTAAGCTGTTAACCGCTTTTTCAACTAGCTCTACTCAATCGATACAGCAGTTAAGTTATGTGGGGATTATTGCCACGGGTGCCTATGCCATTGTTAACGGCGATTTAACCATGGGTGGTTTGATTGCTTGCTCAATTATTTCTGGCCGTGCGCTAACGCCTTTGGCGCAGATGCCTAGCATGATTGTGCAGTGGAAGCATGCAAAGATTGCCTTAGATGTGCTGGATGGCATTATGGAATTACCCAGTGAGCGCGGACATCAGCGCTTGGTAGTGCCAGATGCTTGTCAGGGTGGAATAAAGCTAAAGCAGGTAGCTTTTGCCTATGAAGAAAATGCCCCTCAGGTGGCTATTGAAAAGTTGTCATTTAAGCCAGGTGATCGCGTGGCGGTGCTGGGTGCAGTAGGTTCGGGAAAGTCGACCTTAATTAAAATTTTATCTGGGCTTTATCAGCCGCAGCAGGGCGCTGTATTTTTGGATGATATGGATATGACTCTGGTTGCCAGCGAATTTGTTCGCGAGCATATCGGTTATTTACCTCAGGAAGTTCGTCTATTTAATGGCACTTTGCGCGATAATTTGGTCTTGGGTTTGCCGGCACTGAGTGATAGTCAAATTCTTAAAGCGGCGGCGCTTACTGGGCTTGATCAGGCGATTCAAAATCATCCCAGCGGTCTTGAGATTAATATTTCTGAGGGCGGCAAAGGCCTGTCAGGTGGCCAGCGTCAGTTGGTGGGTTTAACGCGGTTATTATTGGCTCGCCCTAAAGTGTTATTGCTCGATGAGCCAACAGCCTCCATGGATACTCGGCTTGAAGAGTTTGTTATGCAGCATCTTTTTGAGCAGCTGCCTGATGATTCTGTGATCGTATTGGCCACCCATAAAGCAGGTGTTCTCAAACATGTTAATCGTATTGTGGTCATGGATTCAGGTAAGGTTACTTTGGATGGTCCCAAGCAAGAAGTACTTGATTATTTGGCAGAGCAGGCGAAGAAGAGGGCCGCGAAATGAATCCATTATGGTTTTTTAGATCGGCGCGCGCGTCGGATATGGAGCGTCGTCGACTCAATGAAGAGTTGCGCGGTTCTCGTAAGGTATTGTGGGCCGCTTTTGCTGCAATGTTGTCGTTTTTCTTATGGGCTAATTTTTCTGAAATTGATCAAATTACCCGTGCGCCTGGCTCGATTATTCCAAGCTCAAATATTCAGTTGATTCAGTCAAAGGATGGTGGTGTGCTTGAGCGCTTGCCAATTACTGTGGGTGAGATTGTTGAGCAGGGGCAGATTATTGCTCAGTTTGAAACAACAAATGCTGAAGCGGACTATCAAGAAGCCAAGGGGCAGGTGGCTGCACTTTCCGCTGCGATGTCGCGATTGACTGCCGAACTTTTTGAAACAGCGCCAGAGTTTTCGGCAGCGACTAATGAATTTCCGCATTTTGTAAAAAGCCAGACGTTACTCTTTGATCGTCGACAGTCGGCCAAGCGCGAGGAGATTGCTAACCTAAATTCTATACTGGCGCTGGTTCGTGAAGAAATTGAAATGAATGAACCGCTGTTGGCTAGAGGTGATGTAAGTAAAACCGAAATTCTTCGCTTGCAGCGTGAAGAGGCAGAGCTTGTTGCTCAGCGCGGTAAAATTAGCAATGATTACTTCCAAAGTACACAGGCTGAATATAATGAAACTGAAGAAGAGTTTGAGCGGGTTTCCCAGCTGCTTATTCAGCGTAAAAAGCAGCTTGATGGAAGCACATTAACTGCGCCGGTTAAGGGTATTGTTAAAAGCATTCGGCTTACAACCGTTGGCGGCGTTATTCGGCCAGGCGAAGATGTATTAGAAATTGTCCCTTTAGAAGACGATTTGTTGATTGAGGCAAAGGTGGCGCCTCAGGACATTGGTTTCTTAAAAGTGGGCCTAGACGCCTCAGTTAAAATTGAAGCGTATGACTACACCATTTATGGTGACTTAGATGGCGTACTGTCATATATCAGTGCAGATACATTGGAAGAGAATACCCAAAGAGGCGATGTTCCTTTTTATCGGGTGCATATTAAGACTCAAGGACGGCAGTTTAGCGGCAGACCCGAGGCGAACTTACAGATACTACCGGGTATGACCGCGACCGTGGAAGTCAAAACAGGAAAAAACACAGTACTTAGTTACTTACTCAAGCCGATTGTTAAAACTCTTCGTGAGTCAATGGGCGAAAGATAAATACTCAAATTTACGTTTAATGGTGTGATGAATGAAAACTACTAAGCAAGATTCTAAAGTTAATGCAGAAAATGGTGTGATTGATATGGATAAAAAAGGACAGCAGGCTGAAACTTCTCAGTCTTTAAAGCAAGATGTTGCTGTTAATCCTGTAGAGGCTGAGTTGCCTTTGGCTGCAGAGCAGATGGATCTATCGCGCACGGTCTCCACTACATTGGCTATGGCGCCTGCTGATCAGGCTGAAGATAAAGAACGTAACGATAAAAAAGATAAAAAAGATAAAAAAGATCAGGATGCGGATGCTAACCAAAAGGTAGCAGACGATGCTACTGATATTGAGGCTGCCACAGAGAGTCAGTTGGATGTACAGGCTGAATCCGAAGCTTCGGTTTCTACTGAGTCTTTAGTTGCAGATGCCCTTGCAGAGCAAGGCAGTAAAGCTTCGGTGAGTGCGGGTGGTTCAGGCTTATCCATAACAACAATTGTGTTGAGTGCAGCTGGTTTGCTAGGCGCTGCTTCTTATTACAAAAATTCCAATAAAGATGAAGCGCCTGAGTTTACTTCGGGTGCTAGTGCAGATGATATTGCTGAAAACTCTGGTGCTGGCCAGGCGGTTTACACGGCAGTTGCAGTGGACGATGCAGCTGAAGATTCAGTGGTTGTTTATAGTCTTTCTGCTGATAGCGATTCTGCATTAACTATTAATTCAAATACCGGTGTGGTCTCATTATCTGATAATCCCGACCATGAGGTTAAAAGCCAATATAGCTTTAGTGTTATTGCTACCGATACAGCGGGTAATGAATCATTTCAGTCAGTTAACCTAGTGGTAACAGATCTTGATGAAGCAGCACCAAATATTACATCAGCCAATACAGTATCGATTAATGAAAACTCAGGTAATAGTCAGGTTGTTTACACAGCAGCGGCTAATGATAATGGCGATATTACTGATGGTGTTATTACTTACTCATTGACCTCTGACAGTGACTCATCACTGGCGATAGATTCTGTTTCTGGTCAAGTAACACTTTCAGATAATCCAGATCATGAAGTTACACCTTCCTATAGTTTTACAGTGGTTGCTACGGATAGTGCTAATAATTCTTCATCACAATCGGTTAGCTTAACTGTCGCGGATCTTGATGAGGTAGCACCCACAATTACATCCGCGATAACTGCAGTTGCCATTGATGAAAATAGTGGTGCTAATCAGGTAATTTATACTGCCACAGCAGATGATTCTGCTGACGTAAGTGGTGGTGTAACCTTTAGTTTGGCAGCGGGCAGTGATGCTGCGTTAACTGTTGATGCTAATACTGGGGAAGTGACACTATCGTCAGACCCAGATCAAGAAGCGCAGGCGCAATATAACTTTGCAGTTATAGCCACTGATGCTGCGGGCAATGCCAGTGCTGCTCAACCAGTAGTACTAAATATCAACGATTTAGATGATACAGTTCCAGCTATTACCTCTGATGTTTTAGCTGCTGATATAAACGAAAATAGCGGCGCCAGCCAAGTTATCTATACTGCCACAGCAGATGATTCTGCTGACGTCAGCAGTGGTGTAACGTTTAGTTTGGCCGACGGCAGTGATTCTTCGCTTAGCATTGATGCAGGCACCGGGGCTGTAACTTTAGCGACTAACCCGGATCAAGAAACTCAGGAGCAGTATAGCTTTACCGTAGTTGCTACTGATATGGCGGGCAATGCTTCAGAGCAATTAGTCACGCTGAATATTGGCGATCTTGATGAGGTTGCCCCAGTTATTGATTCCCCGGCTACGGCTGAGGTTTTCGAGAATACCGGTGTTAACCAGATTGTATACGTTGCAACGGCTGATGATTCTGCTGACGTAAGTGGTGGTGTAACCTTTAGTTTGGCCGGCGGCAGTGATGCTGCCCTAAGTATTGATGTAACTTCAGGTGAAGTAACCCTTGCGACCGATCCCGATCAAGAAGCCCAAGATCAATATAGCTTTACTGTGGTTGCCACTGATGCTGCAGGTAATAATTCTGAGAAGTCTATCACGCTAGCTATTGGTGATATCGATGAGGTAGCACCCACAATTACATCGGCTATAGCTGCAGATGCTATTGACGAAAATACTGGGGCTAATCAGGTAATTTATACTGCCACAGCAGATGATTCTGCTGACGTAAGTGGTGGTGTAACCTTTAGTTTGGTAGCGGGCAGTGATGCGGCGCTTAGCATTGATGCAGGCACTGGGGCAGTAACTTTAGCGACTGACCCAGACCAAGAAACACAAGATCAATACAGCTTTGCGGTAATTGCCACAGATCTTGCGGGTAACCAAAGTGTTGCTCAATCAGTGACTCTTGATATTAATGATATTGATGATGCTGCGCCAACAATCACCTCAGGTGAAACAGCGCTTACCATTGACGAAAACAGTAATTCTGACCTTAATGTAGCAATTTATACCGCCACAGCAACTGATTTGTTAGATGATGTAAGAGTGGAGCCTATTACCTTTAGTTTGGCTGAGGGTAGTGATACTAGTGTGAGTATTGATGGTGATACGGGCGTTGTAACCCTGAATGAAAATCCAGATCATGAGTCTCAGCCTCAATATACTTTTACAGTAGTAGCAACTGATGGTGCGGGTAATGCCAGTGAAGGTAAGCTAGTAACCCTAGATATTAATGATATCGATGACGTTGCCCCTCTTATTATCTCGGCGACTTCGGCGTCGGTGAGCGAAAACCAAGCGGGCCAAGTAATTTATACCGTTGACTCTATCGATAATGGCGATGACATTAGTAGCGATGTATTTTATGCCTTGGTCAATACCGGCGGTCTTGATCTCAGCATTGATCAGCAAACGGGTGAAGTGACACTGCTAACAGGCTTAGATGCAGACCCAGACGCACAGGGTGTTACCAATGATCAGTATGCCTTTACGGTGTTAGCAACTAACGATCAGAATTTGGTAGTAGATGCTAATGGTGTTGCCACTGCGTCGCTAAACCCCAAATTGGGTTCTGTTGCGCGAGTCAAACTTTTTGTAGAGGATGTAGATGATACGGCGCCGACAATTAATTCAGCTGAAACAGCGACTACAATTGATGAGAATAGTAACAGTGGCCTTGATAAAATTATTTACACGGTCTCTGCAAGCGATACCGACTACTCATTTACTGGGCCAGAAGTTACCTTCAGTCTAGCGGCTGGAAGTGATGACGCGTTATCTATCGATGCGGTTACTGGGGAAGTAATGCTGAGTGAAAACCCAGATCATGAGAGTCAAGAACAATACAGCTTCACTGTTGTGGCCGCCGATGCGGCAGGCAATGAAAGTGAAGGGCAGTTAGTTACCGTTGATGTTAACGATATTGATGATGCAAGCCCGACGGTAACGTCTGCTGCAACAGCGACGGCGATTGATGAAAATAGCGGTGATAATCAGGTTATCTATACTGCCACAGCAGGTGATTCTGGTGATGATGTAAGTGAGACGCCTATTCTCTTTAGTTTGGCCGCAGGTAGTGATGACGCGCTTTCAATTGACGAAAATTCAGGTGAGGTAACGCTTATATCTGACCCTGATTATGAGGCACAGGCACAGTATAGCTTTACAGTCATTGCAACGGATGCAGCGGGCAACGCAAATGAAGGCCAGTTAGTTACCCTAGATATTAATGATCTTGATGATGCGGCACCAGAAATAACCTCATCCACGACTGCAGCGGTAGATGAAACGGTTCCTTCTGGACAGGTGGTTTACACGGCTGTATCAGATGATGATGCGGCAATATATAGTTTGAAGGCAGAAAGTGACAGCGCCTTAACTATTGATGGTAATAGCGGTGCGGTTTCTTTGAACGAAGATCCGGTCTATTTGAGCCAGAGTCAGTACAGCTTTACGGTAATTGCAACAGATGCTGTTGGTAATGCCTCCGAGCAAGCAGTTACCCTTTCTGTTAATAATATTGATGAGGTGGCGCCTACATTTGTTTCTCTTCAAGATGTATCTGTATTGGAAAATATTGGTGCCAATAAGGCGGTATATCAGGCTGTGGTTGATGATAGCGGCGATATTAGCGGCGATATTACATTTAGCTTAGTTACATCTGATCCCTTAACTATTAATCAGGATACTGGTGTAGTGACTCTGTTGACTAATCCAGATACAGAGACAACCCCTGTGTACAACTTTACTGTTATTGCTAACGATGCAGCAGGTAACTCGGTTGAGCAAGATGTTATTTTAACGGTGGGTGATATTGACGATGAGGCGCCAGTGTTTAGCGGCGGAAATACTGCAGTTATTAATGAAAATATCGGAGTAGGCGAGGTAATATTTACCGCGGTAGCGCAAGATAAGTCGGTTGTTAATTATGAATTGGTGGGTGATGTTGATACGGCATTAAGTATTGATACCTTAACCGGTCAAGTAACGCTTAATGAAAACCCAGATGCTGAAGTTAAGCCTGAATATACATTTACAATTAGGGCAACAGATACAGCGGAAATACCGCTTTCTGCCGAGCAGACAGTGACTATTTCAGTTAATAATTTAGATGAAGTCGCTCCCGCTATTACCTCGAATGATACAGCGGCGGCAATTAATGAGAATAGTGGTACGAATCAGGTTGTCTACACAGCGACAGCCGATGATTCTGCTGATATAAGCGGTGGTGTAACCTTTAGCTTAGCAGCGGACAGTGATGCGGCGCTTAGTATTGATTCAGTTTCCGGTGCTGTAACGCTTTCAGTAAACCCTGATCAAGAAACACAGGATCAATACACCCTTACAGTGATAGCTACGGATGCTGCAGGTAATGCTTCTGAGCAACAATTAAGCCTGGCTATTAATGACCTTGATGAGGTAGCCCCTACGGTTACTTCAGCGGTAATAGCGCAGGCAATTGAAGAGAATAGCGGTGCTAATCAGGTTATTTATACCGCAGTGGCGGATGATTCAGCGGATATAAGCGCGCAACCGGTTATCTTTAGCTTAAATGCAAGCAGTGACTCTGAGTTATCGATTGATCAGGCTACAGGTGCGGTAAGTCTCTCTGATAACCCAGTTTTTACTGATAAGAGCGTTTACACCTTTACAGTTATAGCGACAGATAATGCCGGCAATAACAGTGTAGGTAAAACAGTTACGCTTGGTATTAACGAAGCGGTCCCTCCAGCGGCCAGTATCACATTGGTGACTGATTCGGGCGCTAGTACAAATGACAATATTTCTGATACAGGTTTGGTTCAGGTTAATGGAATTAAGCCTGGTGCAACATGGCAGTATAGTCTTGATTATGTGGATGAAAACAATGCCACCTGGATTACTGGTGTAGGAGCCTCGTTTGAGATATCACCTTTAGAGGGTGCGGGAACATTTAATGTCAATGTAAGAGTGACGAATGACTCAAATGGTCGATATGCCGATATGGCTTCGGCATTGCAGGTAACTATTGATACCTCTGCGCCAACGGTTGAGCTAATTTCCGCAGACTCTGAAACTAACTTAGTATCTATTACTTATAACGAGCAACTAAGTACCGCGCTTCCTGAAGCGGCAGATTACGCAGTAACCCGTAATGGGGTAGAGTTAACGGTTTCTAGTATTAGTATTAATGGTGCCTCCGTTGAGTTAACTGTTGATGAGCTAGAATCTGGACCCTTACAGGTGACCTATTCGCCTTCAGCCAGTGCGATCGAAGATATAGCGGGCAATCAGGTCACGGAAGGCTTTACGCAGATGATTGTTTCTGATGGTTATATTCGTGGTGCAGAGGTTTATATTGACCGTAATAATGATGGTATCGCAGACCAGAATGAATTACTTGAAACGGTAACATCTGATGAATTTGGTCAAATTATTTTATCTAGTGAGTTATTAGAACTACCGGAAAATATTGGCGCCTCCATTATTGTTAAAGGCGGTGTCAACATGGACTCCGGTGCGCCGAACGAACTTGAGCTTACAGCGCCAGCCGGCTATGCGGTTATTAACCCGCTATCAACACTGGTTCAGCAGATCTTCTCTGCAGATGTTGGCGATGAGGTTTTAACGGCTGAAGAGCTAGAGGCTAAGTTAAGTCAGGCTGAAGATAATTTGAGTGCGGCGCTGGGTATTGAGCCTGGCGAAGACTTATCTACCTATGATCCACTGTCTGATACAGGTGCATTTGCTACACAAAAGGCAGTGGCGCAGATTGCCTCGGTTCTTGCCGTGGCATCATCGTCGGATGCTGGTGATGAAAACTCCAACAATGAAGCAGCAGCACTGCAAAATCTAGCCGCCAAAGTGACTGGCTTAGAGCAGGGTGCCGCTCTTGATTTGGGCGCGGATACCATCAGTGATTTACTGCCAGATGGTGTGACGCTGTCAGCTGAGGCTGAGGAAGCATTTACAGAGCTAGAAAATGCTAACAGTATCGATGAGCTAGTTCAGGCACAGGCTAAGGTACTTGATACTGTAGCGCCAGATGCGCCTGAGCTTTCATTAAATGAGCAATCAGATACAGGCAGTTCAGCACAGGATGCATTGACGAATGATACTAACCCAACCGTTAGAATCGATTTTGATACATTGGCAAATGATGGTACTGCGGTAGTTGCTGGGGATAATCTACAGATTTTTAAAAGTGGTATTTTAGCGGAAGAATACAAGATTTTAGCAAAGGACGTAGAGGCTGGTTTTGTAGAGCGCGATCTTATCAATCTTGAGCAGGGTGACTTTTTTGTTTCAGCAGGTATTACTGATAGAGCAGGCAATGCAAGTTATGTGTCCTCGCTAAAAATCACTATTGATACCGATGCACCTGAGTTTACCTCTGCAAATATCGCGACTGAAATCAAAGAAAACAGTAATGTTTCCTTAAATAAGGTTATTTATACGGCAGCAGCAACGGATTCTGCAGCGATTAGTCTTAGCCTTTCAGGTGATAGCGATGCAGCGCTTAGCCTTAATGGGGCAACCGGTGAGGTAATACTTACTGAAAATCCAGATTTTGAAGCTCAAAGCCAATACAGCTTTACCTTGGTAGCAACTGATGCGGCGGGTAATACCTCTGAGCATTTGGTCACGTTGGATATTGCCAATATAGATGATACCGCGCCAGTGATTACCTCGGGTAATATCGCGGCAGCAATAGATGAAAACAGCGGTATTAATCAGCTTGTTTACACCGCCACCGCGGATGATTCAGCCGATGTCTCTGAGGGCTTAACTTTTAGTCTGGCAGAGGGTAGTGATGCGGCGTTAACGATTAATGCAGATACTGGCGCAGTAGTCCTTACCATCGATCCTGATCAAGAAACACAGGGTCAATATAGCTTTGCGGTAATTGCCACTGATGTGGCGGGTAATGCAAGTGAAGCGCAGTCGGTTACATTAGATATTAGTAATATCGATGATTCGGCCCCAGTGGTTAGTTCGGGTGTTATAGCGGATGCTATTGATGAGAATAGTGGTGCTGGCCAGGTTGTTTATACTGCCACAGCAGATGACTCTGGCGATATTTCTGAAGGCGTAACCTTTAGCTTAGCAGCAGGCAGTGATGGGCCGTTAAGTATTGATGCAGTTTCAGGTGAGGTTACCCTTGCGGCAGACCCTGATCAAGAAACACAGGATCAATACACCTTTGCTGTAATAGCCACGGATGCGGCGGGTAATACCAGTGAAGCGCAGCCAGTTACATTGGCTATTAATGACCTAGATGATACAGCGCCGCTTATCACCTCTGCTGGCTCGGTAGAAAAAGGTGAAGGAAGCTCAATTGGTACTGTTATCTACACAGCGACAGCAGACGACAGTGCTGATGTTAGTGATGGCGTAAGTTTTAGTTTGGCAGCAGGCAGTGATGCTAATGTGATTATCGATGCCGCTACTGGTGAAGTTAGCTTATTGGTGGTGCCGGCATTTGAAGTTCAAAATACCTTTGATTTCACAGTAATTGCCACAGATAATGCAGGCAATGCTAGTGAAAGCAAAGATGTAATCCTAAGCATTACAACCACAGATGATGTAGACCCTGTATTTATATCGCCGGTTTCGGTTTCCGTTGATGAAGACAGTGTGGTGGGTGATACCATTTATACTGCAGTGGCTGATGATGCTAACAATGTAACCTATAGTTTGGCCGATGGCGCTGATATAGCGCTTAGCATTGATAGCCAAACCGGTGAGGTCAGCTTGGGTGAAAGCCTAGATTTTGAAACTGACAATGAATATAGCTTTACGGTTACTGCAACAGATACCAAGGGGAATGTATCTCAGCAAGTTATAGCCTTAAATGTTGCTAATATCGATGAAGTAGCCCCCGTAATTATCTCGGGTGAAACAGCGGTTGCTATTGATGAAAATAGCGGCGCTAATCAGGTTATATACACCGCTACAGCTGATGATTCTATTGATACAAGCGAAGGCGTAACTTTTAGCTTGGCAGCAGGCAGTGATGCGGCATTAAGCATTAATGCTGATACTGGTGCAGTAACTCTTGCGACAGACCCTGATCAAGAAACACAGGCACAATATAGCTTCTCTGTAGTGGCCACGGATGCTGCGGGCAATGCAAGTGCAGCCCAGTCAGTGACCTTTGAGATTAATGATTTAGATGATACCGCAGCAGTAATTACTTCTGGGGGTTCAGCGATTTCAATTGATGAAAACAGTGGCGCAGATCAGGTTATCTATACAGCCATAGCCGATGACTCTGCTGATATCAGCGGTGGTTTAACCTTTAGCCTAACAGGCGACAGTGATACGGCGCTAAGCATTAATGCAGATACCGGTGCAGTTACCCTTGCGGCAGACCCTGATCAAGAAGCTCAGTCTCAATATAGCTTTGCGGTTATAGCCACTGATGCGGCAGGCAATGAAAGTGCTGCTCAATCAGTCACATTGGATATTAATGATTTAGATGATACGGCTCCTGTTATTACCTCGAGTAATGCAGCGGCTACAATTAATGAAAATAGTGGTGGCAATCAGGTTATCTACACAGCTACAGCGGATGATTCTGCCGATATAAGTGGCGGTGTAACCTTCAGCTTGGCAGAGGGCAGTGATGTCGCACTCACTATAGATGCGCAAACTGGTGCTGTTTCTGGCGAGGTGGTTTTAACCTCAGACCCAGATCAAGAGAGTCAAAGCCTATATAGCTTTACTGTGGTTGCTACTGATGCTGCAGGGAACACTGTACAACAGGCAGTTACTCTGGATATTAATGACCTTGATGAGCAGGCACCTGTATTTGATTCATCTTCGGTCACTGAGTCTATCTATGAGAACGTAACTCAGCCGCTGTTTACGGCATTAGCGGATGATAGCGCAGATATTAGCGAAGGATTAACATACAGCATTGAACTTGATGAGGTTATTCATTCTAAGTTAGGTGCTGTAGAGCAGCGGTTTGTTGAAAATAACGATGGCTCTTTAACCTTGCAGCTGTTCTTGGATTCATCCTACTTTGAGTCAAGTGATTTGGGTGTTGGCTATGGTGCTGATTTTAGAATTTATTACAGTGTTGATGAAGTAGTTGAGATTCAAGCCTCTCAAATTTCTTCTAGTGCGCCCTTAGGGGCCGCAAGTCCAAATGCTGAAAACCCAGGTACGATTGGCGTGGCGCAACTTTATCTAGGCGGTTCGTCAAGCTTTGATTCTGCAACGCCTATCTTGGAAATCGACTTTAACCTCCAGCAAGGTGTAACCTCTGCTCAGTTTGAGGTAGCCAAGTTAACTACATCGGATGATATGGGTGATTCCGGTATTGTTACTTCAGATTATGGTGATTTGCCATCAGTATCGCGATATTTAGGTGATAAGGATGTTTCTATTGATTCCCTAACAGGCGAAGTCACCCTTGGCGGCGATAGGGCCCCTTATTTTGAAGTTCAGCCGCTTTATAGCTTTACGGTAACCGCTACCGATACTGCTGGTAATGCCAGTGAGCAGTCGGTGGTAATTAATATTAATGATATTTCAGTGCCGCTAATAACATCTGGCAATGTTGCAGATGCTGTTGATGAGAACGCTGCTGCAACGGTTATATATACTGCTACAGCGGATAATGCCGAAAGCTTTAAGCTGTCAGAAGATAGTGACGCTTCATTAAGTATCGATTCTGAAACAGGCGTGGTTACTTTTGCGGGAAACTCAGATTATGAAACCCAGTCTAATTATACTTTTACAGTAATAGCAACCAATGAGCAGGGTTATGACAGCGCTGGCAAGTTGGTAACCTTAGCCGTCAACAATCTTGATGAGATAGCTCCTACCATTACCT
>Ga0206127_1002905_pt1 | contig 16359 bp, 13 predicted proteins | sample Helgoland_Spring_6_FD_148646 | JGI IMG/M metagenome (GOLD analysis project Ga0206127, IMG submission 148646) | Pelagic subsurface seawater microbial communities from Kabeltonne, Helgoland, North Sea - Helgoland_Spring_Bloom_20160419_1 | ecosystem: Environmental > Aquatic > Marine > Epipelagic ...
TTAGAAAGCACCATTTCAGGCATTCACACCCTCACTGGAGAACTGGAGGAAGCCTTTCCGCCTATGTCCGTCACTATCACTTTAGAAGATGATATCGACATCAGTCGCGGAGATATGCTGGTACGCAGTGAAAACCGCCCAGAAGGTCAGCAAGACTTAGACGTGATGCTCTGCTGGCTCAATGCCACACCACCGCGTCCACGTGCGAAATATGTCCTTAAGCAGACTACCGCTGATGCACGCGCAATGATTACCGAGATCCAGTACAAAATGGATATCAACACGCTCCATAGGCTGGAAGAGGACAAGGATATAAAAATGAATGACATCGCCCGCGTAAAGATTCGTTCTACCAAACCCATCTTTGCGGATGAATACAATCAAAACCGTGTTACAGGATCGTTGATCCTAGTCGATGAAGCAACGAATGAGACGGTTGCTGCGGGGATGATTCGATGATCTTTAAAAAAAACCCGGCGTTTGAGCCGGGTTTTTTTATGCCTTGAAATATGCCTGCAGCCCGCAGGCATTTGGTATACATGCTTATACTCAAAACCATATTAAAATAGCATGATTTAACATGAAGTATGGCTATATCAATTTAACACCAAATGTCATATTCATTTCAAAGTCATGGTTGACATAAAAAGAAAAGCCGGCTCAATGAGCCGGCTTTTCTGTATCGTTTTATCTAAGGTTAGGTTAAGACTACTTGATCATCATCTAGAGATTTTAATTCTGCTACAGTCTCAATACCCATTTGCATCATATTATTACGAAGTTGATCTTCGAGAATACTAAGGACCTGTTGAGCCCCTGATTCTTGAAACGCACCAACCCCATACATAAAAGGCCTTCCAACAAAAACAAAATCTGCGCCCGCATATATTGCTTTCATAATATCTAATCCGCTCCTAATCCCACTATCATAAATCAAAGGGTATTCTGGACCAACCAATTTGCGAATTTCCATAAGTTGCTTAATTGGAAAAACGCCCCCATCAAACTGTCGACCTCCATGATTTGAGACATAAACACTGTCACAGCCGACTTCCTTTGCTTTGAGAGCATCATATGGATGCAGTACTCCTTTGAGGACCATTGGGCCTTTCCATTTGGATCTAATTAGCTCTATGTATTCCCAGTCAACGACTCCGCCTAATCTATTCCCAACAAACTTTGAGACAAATCTTAAGCTGTTGTTATTCGCGTATGATTCGACCGTTTTTAAACGAGGTAGTCCATGCTTAATTGTTGCCACTGTCCATTTTATGTGTAGTAGACCATCTAAAATGAGTTTTGGTGAAAATTTCAAGGGCATATTTAACCCCGCATGTTTTGACCTTTCTCTCCTACTTGGAGCGGGAATATCTACCGTAACAACTAAGGTTGAAAAGCCACTATTTTTAACCCTAGTAAGCAAAGAATCTAAAATATCAAGGTCTTTAGGTGGATAAAGTTGAAACCATTTTGATTTTGACGACATTTGATTTAGAGAGTCAATATCTTCAGGTCTACACGTCGCAACAGTACTTAAGCAAAAAGGTATTCCACTTTTATCAGCTACTTTTAAAAGGTATTGTTCAGCATTAGGCCAGATAAGTCCTGTTAAACCAACTGGAGCAATTCCTATTGGTGAAGAAAATTCCTGATTTAAAAATGTCGTTTTTAAGTCCGCAATTTTCTCCCCAAGGCAAAACTTTGGAACGAATTGTATAGAATCAAATTGTGACTTATTCGAATCTAAAGCTTTCTCTTTCTCTGTTCCACTTGCTAGATACTGGAAAGCAACATTCGGTATTCTCTTTCGACATTGATTTCTTAATGCCTCTATTGTATGATAATTTACTGCTTTAGCCATTTGACCTGAAAGGGTGATCTGAAAGTGAATATTTAGAAAGTGGGTGAAAGTCTCCTACCAGTCCGACAGGCTTCATATTTCGAATATCATGTACGATTTGAATAGCCTCACGAGTATCTCCTATTCGATACCCTTCACCTTTTAAAATGGCATCATATGAAACTGTATGAAGCTCAGTAAAACCTTCGCTAAACTCTATCTCTTCACCATCAACCGTTATTGATCTATAGGTTCTTTTACCCTCTTGTTTTTCCTTTTCAGGAATTACATCATAGTTAATACTCAAGAACCAGCGTACGTTGGCTCTTTCAAGGTGCATTATTCCTGAAGCTCTATCGTGTGTATGCAGATGAACTGTTTGACTTTTCAAGCCACCAAATACCCATGTCAACATGTCATAAAAATGAACTCCAATATTTGTGGCTATACCACCAGACTTTTCCAAATCACCTTTCCACGATGTGTAATACCACTTACCGCGTGAAGTCAAATAAGTTAAATCAATATCATAGATTTTATCTGAGGGGCCATCTTCTACTTTCTTCTTCAATGCTTTTATGGCTTCATGATGTCGTAATTGGAGAATTGTATAAACATCTTGTCCCGAGTCTTTTTCTGCCTCTTGCAAAGCATCTATATTCCAAGGATTAAGCACGATAGGCTTCTCACAGATAACGTCTGCACCCGATCTTAATCCAAATCTGATATGGCTGTCATGTAAATAATTAGGTGAGCAAATAGAGACAAAATCAATTTTAGCATCATTTCTTTTTAAACGGTCAATATGTCTGTCAAATCTTTCGAACTCTGTAAAATAATCGGCATCAGGAAAATGAGAATCCATTATACCAACGCCATCATATGGATCGTATGCTGCTATTAGATTGTTGCCTGTATCCTTGATTGCCTTCATATGGCGTGGAGCTATATATCCTGCAGCTCCTATTAAAGCGAAATTCTTCATTACTTACTTTTCTTTCCGAGGTAGTATACCACCCCGTCTTTTAGTTCATACCAATCTAGACTCTCACAACACTGAGCCAATCCATCTTGGCAAAAATTCAATTTTTGGCCAAATCTACTCATCCAGCCAATCTGCCTTGCTGGATTTCCAACAACTAAGGCATAAGGCTTTACGTATTTTGTGATTACTGCTCCTGCGCCAATAAAAGCGTAAGGTCCAATATCATTACCACATACAATCGTAGAATTGGCCCCAATGGAAGCACCTTCACCTACATGAGTTTTTGAATATAGACCTCTTCTATTTACTGCGGATCGAGGATTGATTACGTTAGTGAATACCATCGATGGGCCTAGAAACACATCTGAATCACATGTTACGCCCGTATATATCGAGACATTGTTTTGAACCTTACAGTTGTTTCCTAAAACAACGTCAGGGCTTACAACGACATTTTGTCCAATATTGCAGTTTGAGCCAATTGTCGCTCTAGACATGATATGTGAGAAATGCCAAATATTAGTCCCTTCGCCAATTGATACGTTTTCATCAATTACGGCGGTTTCGTGTGAGAAATAGTCTCCGTGTGACATTGCCTATTTGCTAAAAAATGATTTGATATGTTGAACTATAAATTCTTGCTCCTCAGTTTTTAAGTGTGTGTGCATTGGTAGGGATAGCACCGTATTACATAGGGAGGCTGAAACAGGAAAATCCTTATCCTCGCGCATAAACTTTGAATATGCCTTTTGTTCGTGCAATGGAAGTGGATAGTAAATCATGCTTGGGATACCTTGCTCTGCTAAGTAGCTCTTCAATTCATCTCTAGAATACTGCTCATTGACTTTAATAGTGTACTGATGAAAGACATGTGATGAATATGGGCTTCTATAAGGAGTAGTAACATGTTCAACATCTTTCAGCGCGTCATCATAAAAAGCAGCAGCCTTTTGCCTTGCCTTACAATAAGAATGAAGGTGATTAAGCTTGACATTTAGAATTGCCGCCTGTATGGTGTCTAATCTACTATTGACACCCACAACATCATGATAATATTTGATACGCTGTCCGTGATTTGCAATCATCTTCAATTTGGCTGCGAGATCATCCTTGTCAGTAAAAATGGCTCCACCGTCTCCGAAACAACCTAGATTCTTACTAGGGAAAAATGATGTTGTTCCAATATGTCCAATTGTTCCTGCACTGCGAGTAGAGCCATCCGAAAATTGTACTTCAGCACCAATCGCTTGAGCGGTATCCTCAACTACGTAGAGATTATGAGACTCAGCGAACTTCATAATTTCCTCCATATTGGCACATTGACCATATAAGTGGACAGGAACAATCGCCTTCGTTCTTGAAGTAACAACATGTGAAGCGACCCCAATGTCAATATTGAATGTTTTAGAATCGACATCTACAAGAATTGGCTTTAATCCGAGAAGAGCAATTACCTCCGCTGTAGCAACATAGGTGAAAGTAGGTACAATTACCTCGTCTCCTGGTTTCAGGCCCAGAGCCATAAAAGCTAACTGTAATGCATCAGTGCCATTGGCACAGGATATTACGTGTTTAGCTCTCACCCATTCTGAGAGATTCTCTTCAAACTCTTTGACGGGTTCTCCCTTAATGAAATTTGTAGCCTCTAGAACTTCTTGAATAGCTAAATCAATTTCAGCCCTTATTGGTTCAAGTTGTCGACGCAAGTCGACCATCTGAATTTCCATTATATTTTAATTAAGATATCTATTATTCTCTTAGCCGTTTTCCCATCCCACAATTCTGGAATTCCGCCCTTCTTCCATTCACCAGCGAAAAGTGTTTTCATCGCTGGAGCGATATTCTTAGGATCTGTCCCTATAAGTTCATTGGTTCCTACGGTAATTGTCTCTGGACGTTCGGTATTATCACGTAACGTTAAGCAAGGAACTCCCATCACAGTAGTCTCCTCGGTAATTCCACCAGAATCCGTTACAACTGCAAATGACCTTTCTACGAGGTAGTTAAACTCTAGGTAGCTCATAGGGTCAACCATATGTAGTCTCTCGTGCTCTATACCTAGCTCATTAAGCATCTTCTTCGTTCTTGGGTGAACAGGGAATACTAATGGCATATCCTGAGTGTTATTTATAATCTCATCCATTAGCTCTTTTAGTTTTGCTCCTTCATCCACGTTAGCCGGACGGTGTAGAGTCATCATAAAGTAGCCCTTCTCGTTCAGGCCTAGTTCTTCCCAGATAGATGGACGAATAAATCTCGGCTTATTTGCTAGAAGTGTATCAATCATACAGTTTCCAACGAAGAAGATTTGGTCATCTCCGTATCCACTTGCTCGAAGTGTTTGATTGGCTACTTCTGAGGTGGTGAAGAAATAGTTTGTGATTGCATCCGTAACGAGACGATTGATTTCTTCTGGCATAGTCCAATCATTAGAGCGTATACCAGCCTCAACGTGAGCGACCTTAACATGAAGTTTTTGAGCGGTAATTGCACATGCCATAGTAGACGTAACATCACCCACTACTAAAACAAGATCCGTTGGATTCTTCATAAGATGCTCCTCAAAGCGAATCATGATTGCCCCTGTCTGTTCTGCTTGAGTACCTCCACCTGCGCTCAGGTTCGCATCAGGCTCAGGAATGTTCAGTTGCCCAAAGAAGTCTCCAGACATCTTCTTATCGTAATGTTGACCTGTATGAACTAAGGAATAGTCTATATCAACTCCTTCTGCTTTTCTTTTCTTGATTTCATGAATGATAGGAGCAACCTTCATAAAGTTTGGACGTGCTCCGGCAATAATTGTAATATGGTTCATTAGTCGGTTGTTATCGTTTCTAAAACTTGTAATGCGATTTTCTTTCTGTTGAAGGCTTCTGCGAGGTTCTTACATCCACTCTGGAACTGAGCATATTGCTTCTCTTGAAGTATTTCATGACACTTCAAGATGAATTCTTCTTCATTTTCGGGCTCAAAGCATGTACCTGCGTTGAAAGATTCAATAATTCCTTTGGTCTCGCCTTCTAGACCAAGTAAAATTGGTTTTTGTAAAGCGGCAGCCTCGAAGATCTTACTAGGAATTACCGTTTTAAATGTGTCGCTCTTCTTAAGATTAACTAACGCAACATCCATTAATGACAAGTACCTGACGACCTCGTACTTCGGAACAAATGGCATAAAGGTCACATTCGTCAACTTTAGATCTTCAGCCTGTTTTAACAGATTTTCTTTTTCCGCCCCTTCACCTATGAATAGGAAATGAGCTTGAGACAGACTTTCTTGCAGCTTGGGAAGGCTATTCAAAATAAAAGAGAGACCATGTGCCATGCCGTGTGTCCCTATGTACGCAAACACTTTCTTCCCATGGAATTGAGGATTTAGCTCCATTAGTTTCTTATCTTTTAACCTAGGCTCGAAAAGGTCTAGGATTACGCCATTTTTATGCACATCTATTTTTGATCCATCTATTCCTCGAGCCGAGATTTTTCTTTTGAAGGTATCGGTAACTACGATAATTTTCTTAGCGGATCTATATAACCTCAACTCTACCCATTCCAAGAACTTGTAAATTCTGCCTTCGTTCATTGCGCCTACTGCCGCAATGGATTCTGGCCATAAATCTCTGACCTCCATGATCCATGGCTTAAACTTGAAGAAAGACAGCCATCTTGCGGCAACCGCAGTAAAGAACTGAGGAGATGTCGCTACTATTATATCCGTTCTAACCCATAGACCTGCAAGGAATGCCATTACAGCAAAAGAGATATAATCTAGGATACGTTTGAGGAACCCTTCATTTGCGGTTATGTAGGTCCAAACACGGATTACTTTGATTCCATCTTTTTCTTCGCGATTTACCAGCCTATTTTCAAATCCTTCATAAACTTTACCGTGAGGAAAGTTTGGTGCACAAGTGATGACTGTAACTTCATAACCTTTACCCACCCATTCACGGGCATGCTCATAAGTTCTTGTTGCAGGAGCATTTACCTCAGGTGGAAAGTTGTCCGTAAGAAAGAGTATTCGTTTAACTGGTTTCACGAATCTGGATCATTGTTTGTTCAAAAACGGAATAGGAAATAACCTTCGCGTTAATAAGGCTATTATAGCCTTTCGCATAGCTATAGTTCTCCAACTCAATAATTGAAGGATTATACTTGTCACTATTGAAAGACAAGTTTATTTGATTGTTAATCAAAAAAGTAGCTTCGTCTATTTGCTCTAAGTTCACGTCTGGGTGAAAATGCAAGTAACCTTTACCATAATAACCTTTTGAATTCGATTGATAAACCAACTCATCCGTTATGGTCATTTGACCTGTTACGGAACTATCAAAGGTTCTTGACGTAATTGTACCAAAACCATTGTGTTCTGCCGTTAATATTTGGTCGACATCCGCAACTATTTTAACATCTGCTCTGCTCCCAACTCTAAATCCAGACCAAACATCACTTGAGTTACTACCCGAAACAACACAATTATGGCTACGAGTAGATCTTTCAAGTAATCGCCTATCGTTTTTCTCGTAAGTACTTACTCCCGTATCAACAATGAGAGGGGCTCCTTTGTAGAACAACTCAAAGCCTAATTCATCTGCATGAGTATGTCCAGGCTGATAAGAGGGACCAATAGACCCCACATTCGCAAACAAAGTAAAGTTTTTAGAATCCAATCTGCGATAGCCAGAATCCATCAAGTCATTAGACTTTGAAGGGTAATCCTGCTCCAATAATCTCTTCGAATATTCGAGAGCATCCGAAACCGACAATGCAATGTCGTAAGCACTGTCTTGCATCATTGGAATTCTATCAAGGTCTTTCCAATTCATAGCAAAGCCAGTCATTTTAACCGCATATGACTTTAAAACTGGCTCCATGTCATCACCAACAGCTTTGGCAAAATTATGGGCGTCAAGTAACCTTTCAAGAATGATTAGGTGGTACATGGGACTGCGCTCATAATGCATCCCATCATCCAATACCTGTTCTTTAAGCTCGCGAATGAGGAGTTTCCTTCCTTGCTGGGTGATTTCTTGCTGATCGGTTATTAAGCCTCCGATATAGAGTGCAAAGGCATTTTCAAGAAGATGATTTGCTAAAAGGTGGAACTCTAATCTACCGCTTAGAAACTTTAGATCTGATACTACTACATGATACAGCCGTTCCTCCTTGATATCCCACTTGGAGATAAACTTCGCCGCATTGATAATCCTAAGAGAAGTAGGATAAGGGTGCAGAATAATAGGATTCTTGTCAGCAGGAGCAGCATAGAACTGACTAAGAGTTTTTAATCCTTGTTCTTTTGATATACCCGGCTGGTGTAACCAATCAAAGTAATTGAGGTTGTAGGTCCATAACATGCCATAATCTGCGAACGACCAATTAAGTGCCTCTCCAGAAAACGATTTCTCAAGATTCAGAAAACTAAAGCTCCATATATCATTGCTCAGCGATAGGGACGTCTGCTTTTCCGGAAAAGGAACTAAACCCACTTGAGCAAAACTCCCTTCCCAGAGAGCAGCTACTCTCTTGGGTTTAACCAGTCTATATTTGATCTGATGGTACATCTGAGTAAACTTCAGATGCTTCAGGGTATGATAAAGTCTCTTTACTTGATGGAGATCCATTTACCTTCAATAAGAGAATCAACTGCTCCAAGAGTAGCTTTAGACGTGTTTAGAACCTCTTCCCATGGAATAGTTGGTCCTGAAGCTTTCTCTACAGAGTCAAGCAACTGCTTGAATTGATTAAAGTGACCTTTGTCTTGCTTGGTCTTTTTTGACTTAAATCCACGAACACCAAAGCCAGTTAATTTTCTCCAGTTATCTAGTACTAGTGTCAAGTTCTGCTGGTGAACTTCGATTCTCTCCTTAGAATAGGTTTTTGAACCATTTGAGAAGTAGTTGATAACAGCGTTACTACCGTTCTCATATTTAAGTAGAATACTTGCGTTATCTGTGTTGGCTTTAGCATCTGGCCCCATAGCATTCATACACACCTCTATAACTTTAGAACCTGTGAAGTAAGTACAGAGATCAATGAAGTGACACGCTTCTCCTATGATTCTTCCTCCGCCCGCTTTGATATCATGGACCCATACCTCAGGCGGGATGTACCCTGCATTCATTGTTGCTATAATATTCATTGGCGCCGGAGATACACGTTTTTTGAGTTCTAACGCTAAAGGAGCAAAACGTCTATTAAATCCAACTGTTACCCATCCTTTGGACTTCTCTAGGGCATTTTCCACTCTTTCAAGACCTTCCCAAGTAGTTGACAGGGGCTTTTCAACGAATACATACTTATCTCTCTCTAGGCCCTCACTAACAAACATTGCATGACTGCCATGTTGCGTAGTAACAAGAACGGTATTGATCTGTGAGTCAGCTAAGATTCCTCTGTAGTCAGTAGTACTATTTTCAATTGAGTGTTTTTTCGCTTGAATACTACCACTTAAGCCTTTTGAACTTGCGATACTCTTAATCTGAGCACCTGCAGCTTTTAGTTTTGGAAGAATAGTTGATCCCGTAAAGTTTCCTGCGCCAATAACTCCTAAAACTGGCTTGCCAGCAATGTAAGTTCTTGTCTCGGTGATCTTTACATTTCTTGGATCCGAACTCTTCTTATCGGTATTGTAGACTAGTAAAGATGCAATGCTATTCCCTTTACCTATATTATTATAAATCTCGGCATAGTTGTCAAACGGCACTCTTTCAGTGATGAGCGAATTTATATCTAAAGACCCGTTTGAAAGTGCATTCAACACCGCCTCAAAGTTGCGTTTCTCCGTCCAGCGTACATAAGGAAGTGGATAATCATTCCCCCCCTCTTCATAGCTTGAGTCATAACGACCCGGTCCATAAGAACAGGACACCTGGAATGACAATTCCTTCTCGTAAAAATCTGACCGTTTAATATCAAGGCCAATCACACCAACAAGGACTATACGCCCCCTCTTTCGAGACATCTGTGCACTTTGGCTGATGATCTCATTCGAAGGGTTAGATGCTGTAATAATTACCGCGTCACAACCAACCTGATTAGTTTTTTCCAGAACGTATTCAACCTGTTTTACCCCTTTTCCAGGATTCACAGCGTCGATTCCATAGCTTTTGGCCAAATCTACCTTACTCTGATCGAAATCAAAGCCAATTACATTACAGCCGTTAGCTTTTAGAAGTTGTGCTGTAATGAGGCCAATAAGTCCTAGACCTACTACAACGACGGTCTCACCTAGAGTTGGATTAACCAAACGAATACCTTGAAGGCCAATGGAACCAATTACAGTAAAAGCAGCTTGCTCGTCACTCACGTTATCTGGAATTTTGGCCACAAGATTTTTGGGAACACTTACATATTCAGCGTGTGGGCCATTTGACGCTACTCGATCACCTACTTTGAATTCAGTGACGTCACGACCAACCTCAATAACCGTCCCAACGTTACAATATCCAAGTGGTATAGGCTGCTCAAGTTTATTCTTAACAGCGGCAATGGTAGGTGCTAGTCCGTCGGTTTTAACCTTAGCAATAACCTCTTTTACCTTATCCGGCTGCTGTTTAGCTTTTTGAAGAAAAGATCCCTTCCCGAAATCTACCAACATCTTCTCTGTTCCTAGCGAAACTAAAGTATGCGAAGTCTGGATTAAGACGGAACGGGAATTACATAATGGCATTGGAACCTCTGCTAAGGAAGTCTTACCATTATTAAGATTCTGAATTATCTGATTCACTTAAAATATCTAATAAAATATTAATTTATGTATACCTCTCTCCAACATTTAACTCCATCAGAAAGTTGATAAGTCGATGTGTACAATTCATAGGCATTCTTACACATTTGCCTATAATCGTCATTGCTCAAGTTATCGAATTCTTCTAGGGCCTTTACAATAGACCCTAAACTACCTGAAATGAAAAAGCCCGCTTGATTCTTATCCAATTTATTCCAGGGTGTTCCATGTGAGGCAACTACAGGAATAGAATATGCCAGCGCTTCTAAAACAACATTGCCAAAATTCTCAGAGGACGATACGAGAAATAAAGCGTCGCAATCCGTCATCACTGAGTATTTTGCTTTGCCTGTCAAATGACCATGAAAAATGACCTGATTCTCCAATGAGAATTGATTAACCAACTTTTGCAATCTATCCTTGTACTGCTTTTCGCTCGTCGTCCATGCCTCGCCCATTATGTTCAATTGGTATATCTCACCACTCTCCTTTTTCAAAAATAAGGCTTCAAGGATCAAATGGATATTTTTAATATTACTCAATCTACCCATGTATAATATATTGCGCGTCCAAGAATGTTGGCAATTAGATCTTTCCTTTAGTTTTAAATAATTGGGGATTATTTTGATCTTTGTTGGTTCAATTTTAGTCCTAATAACATCTGCTTCTTCCTTCGAAGTAGCCACCCAACAAGTTTTACTCTTGTTAAACTTGTAGATTAGTAGAAAGAGCCGCTTTAACATTGGCCGACCTTGATGCAATGCCGGATCAAATAACTCCCCTCTAGGAGATACAATTACTTTCTTTCTTGCCAAGGTGTATATTAAATACAGTATAATATTCGGTGGAAAGAACAAACTTGACAACTGTAGGACATCGGACCGATTCAATAGTCTTAATCCATCTAAAAAGACATGAATGAATCGCTTAGTATAGAATATCGTATGCGTGTCACTCAAACTATGGTTATACGAGTTTTTATTCTGTCCTTTTAATGTTGTAATAACAGTAACTTTAATATCCGACCCAAGCTCAGAGTTGATGGAAAATAAACTTAATGCAGGACCTCCTGAAAATACAGGATAGTACACCAATAATGGTTGAACGACTGACACCATTTTACTCATACAATTCCTATTAGTTTACAGTTTTTATCACACGGGACGGATTACCTCCAACTACTTGCCCTGGTAATACATCTTTAGTAACCACTGAAAAAGCCCCTACTACCGCCCCTTTTCCTATGAAATTCACTTGAGATGTGATCAAAGCACCGGTTCCTATCCAAACACCTTCTTGTATTGTCAAATGAGTCCCAATCGGCTCTGATCTTGGATTTAAACCATGAGAATGCGTATAGATTATTACGTCGGAAGATATCAACGACATACAGCCTAATTCTAATCCACCAGAAAAGTCTAAGTGCACTCGCTCGTTAATTTGTACACCGTTACCGACGTTCAAAAAACCTGATTCCAATTCACTAACCATAACTACTTTCCTTCCTACTGAAACATTATCCTTGAAAGATACCTGGCCAGGATTTTTTATAACAGTACCGGACTGAATTCCAACAGACTTTCCACAGTCTTTAAGGCTTATTCTTAACAAGAACCCATGTAATTTATCGTATATATGTCTAAATATAGAGCCACTCATCACATAAATAAATGGTATAAGTCCAAGAACTCTTCCGTTCCAATACCTAGTAAATTTCATGCAATTCTTTTCTACCTTCAAAAAGCCTAGAAATTACATTTTCTCTTTGCCTATTTATTAGTCCTTTTTCAACATCCATAACATACTGATATAATTGATTATTTATTGATAAGTAATCTTTAATGTTTATATGATAAAAACCTTCTCCTTCAAACACCTCTGAAACTCCCCCAACATTAGTGCTCATAATACAACAACCGCACAACGCTCCTTCAACAAGTACTCTTGGAAAACCTTCGTGATAACTCGGTAAGATCACTAAGCCAGACTTATGATATAACTCATTCAATATTACGTGATCTGAAACCAAGCCTAAGAACTTTACATTCGGATACTCTGCTCTCAAACCATCTAGCAACGGACCATCGCCAACAACTGTTAAGCTTACTAGGTCGTCACTTATTTGAGACGCTTTGCACAATTCAATTATACCTTTTTCGCTTTCCAACCTTCCAACAAATAGAACATTTTTCATATTACGAGAGGAGGTAGTTTCTTCTAGATAAATGGGATGAATCAGCGGCTTCACTTTAACAATCTCCGCTCGCACATTAATGTTGTCTACCAACAAATCAGAAACTAAGAATATTCTTAACTTTTTTGATTTAAAAAGTGAACGATATAGAAGACCTAATGACCGAATTTCCCCTCGCAAATAAATATCACATCTTTTGCCAAGAATATAGGCATAAAATAAGCCTATAATTAGATTAGATTTTGATGGCAAAAATAGTAGATTATGACTACGAGTGCCTAGAAAAAGACTGAAAATATTTTTTCTAATAACTTGAACATTGTTAGGAACGGATGAATTCTTCAACCCGACTCTCGTCGGATCTTTTATCAACCCTTCACACCAAAAAACTTTCAAATTTTCGGACGAAATATCGGAAAGCAAATTAGAAGTGCGCTCGTTAATATATGTTCCTTTGCTATTAATGAGAGTACTACCGTTACCCCATACAATTACATTAGCGCGACGCATAAATTGCAATTATAAATATGAATACACTTGAGGACAATAAAATAGAAGTATTCACCTTTGTTAAAAATTTCGATTTCAATATCCCAACATATAAGATTGGAATAAACGGGACAATATATCTATGCATAGTTCCCCCAAAAATAATTGACACAATTATCAAGTTCAACACAAACAAATTTAGCGGTGCATTCAACTTCTTTCGTTTTGAAAAAATGTGTTTTTGTAAAACGCTCAGAGTTATCGGAATATAGACTAGTAGCCATACAATATTCAGCGTAGACTGAAAGTATCTATAAAATATTTGCTGCCCTTGGAAGACGTCTAATGGTCCTAATATGGACAAAAAGCTGGTGAAAGGGATAAATAGGATTTGTAAAATAGCGCCAAACTTAGAATACAAGTTGGACCAGGCGTAGATAAGTCCACCCGCATTTTCTCCATAACCAAGCCTATTCCAGTAACCGGAGTTGTCAAAGGCGAATGCAACTAAGATAACAACACTCACTGATAGAGTATTTCTAAACAAGCGTCTATGTTTTGTGAACCTGTTCGTAAGAAGTATAAATGGTATTACGCTAGCGGGTCGGGTCAGGAAAATCAATGCATATATTGGTACAGTTCTTAGGCCCTTCATCTTTCCAATTGACCGATAAAGCAATGCAATCAGCCAGATTAATAGAGGTTCCTTCAGTAGAATCATTGACAGAGAAAGGATAGAACCTGTTGATAAAAACAGAAGTGTGAAAATTCTTTTTTCACGAATATTCCCTAATTCAGATAGAAAAATCGACAGTGCTGAAATCAGAAAATACAGATTTAACAAATGTAGACCATAAAAGGACGCGCCAGATTTAATTGACGCAGCCAGAACAAAAACATAGGAGACATGTCTAAGGCCCAAATCACCAAAGTAAATGTATTGGCCCAAAACTCTTATAGACGACAGACCTTCGGATGCCAGCGTACGAGCCGATAAAAAATAAAGCTCGGGATCGCTGTTAAATAAATAAGGCGTTTCTGAGCCTAATTCCAAATACTGTTGAACTATAATCACTTGAACTAAGATCAACAAGCATCCCATAGCTATAGCCAGTAATGTGGATGTCTTAGTAATCTTTCCAATCTTATAAATCTTTCTAAAAAGAAGACTCAAAAGGAGTAATTCAAACAAAAAACCAGGCATATCCGAGAATAACCAAAGGTATAATAGTAACGGTCAATGATTGACTCATACTTCCGCTTCTATTAGAAAGGTCCCTAATCCAAAGAGCTCTAATTACAGAACTCACCAAAAAAGCAAATGCAACCGTATACTCATCATGACCAGGAATAAAAAGTATCATTAACATTGCTATCCCCAGAGATATTCCATACGCAATCAATATTCCAAGTGATTTCTCAGAAATCACAGCTCCTAACTGTAAATGCCCTGAAAGAATATCATAAACCGCTGTTGTAATAATCAAAGCTAATATCTTCCATTCATAAACATATTGACTTCCACTTAATAATAACAAGAGTCTCTCTCCAAAAACAAATAATAATAATTGCATTACAATAATTATCGTCGCAATGAGTAGATATACAATTTCGTATTTCCTTGATCTATTGATATCATTTGTGAGCGAGAAAAATAAAGGGGCCCAACTTGTACCAAGAGCTAAGTTTATCAACGAAATAGGCAATATAACTTTAAGTGATGCAGAATATATACCAAGTGTATAGGCATCTGACAATGCCAAAACAGATTCTCTCTCTAAATACTTCGACGCAACACCTGTGATGGAAACCAGGCCTAAAGGAATTCCTACATAGAGCAGTTTCCTGATTATACGAAAATCAATTCTACTTCCAACTCTCTTACGAAGCATTAGAAAACCTAAGCCTCCGAATAGTAAGTATGAGACGCCTATAACTAATAAGAGGCGCGTTGAGGAAATAGACTTATCATAACTGAAATACAGGACGAGACACAAAACAAATATTATCTGGCCTATACTAACAGTGGCGAACATCGCTTTATCAAAAATCCATTTGAAAATATTTCGACTGAAGTTGTGCAAAACAAATCCAACGCAGAACACTAAAAAGATGAAAATATCAAGTGGGGCATTCCAATTTACAAGTGCATACACAAAAAACATGATAGTAAGCGCTAGGCCCTGAAGGAATAATGAAGAAAGTAAAATCTCACCCCGCTTATTAGTATTCTCAACTTTAAAATAATAAGTCGCAATAGCACTATCCTGTCCCAAAACTGCAATAGTTGATAACAAACCAAACAAAACTAATAACTTGTCATAGCGCCCGAACTCTTCTATGCTCATAGATCTCATAACAATAGGAACTATGATCAATGACGCTAATTTTGATAGACCACTTAATATTCCATAAAAGGCAGCATCACTCGATAGAGATATTAGCAATCTTTTTGTTGAGCCCATTATCACGCTTTGAAAAGCTGACTTGACCAGCGTTTGGCCAAAGACAATCCAAAATTATCGTCGCTCCAACGAGAAATTTTTCGCTCTGCTTCGATAATTTGCTTTGGATTATTTAAAAAGTACCTAATTGACCTAATAAAATCCTCCTTGCTCGAGATTACCGGTATTGGAGGTGTTTGCATACCGAACATTCCTTCAAAATCGAAAACTGTATCATTAAAGCCATTAAGTAATAATTTCCCAAGTGATAGGGCCTCCCATCCTGTCCCTCCCCAAAGAACAGGTTCATCATAAAACTCTCCTAGTATCAAATCAGACTCACTCATTAATTGCTGTACCTCAATTCTTGACATTTTATCATGCCAAACAAAATATTTACTCAAACCAGCCTCTGAAATCATATCCTCTAGTAGTACCCAATCGGGGCCGTATTTTACGAGATTAATCCTAAAATCCGTTATATTGTCCGATTGAAGGGAGTTTATAGCATCAATGATCCAATGATTATTTTTGGATCTACCGGAATTGATCCATATAGCAGTTACAGAAGTAATCTGTAAAATATTATTAGTTGATTCGCGAAATTTTGGCTCGGTTTCAAGATAAACCATTGGAATGGGTAAATTGATAATGTTTTTACGAATCCCCCTTAAAACTC
>Ga0206127_1002906_pt1 | contig 16358 bp, 16 predicted proteins | sample Helgoland_Spring_6_FD_148646 | JGI IMG/M metagenome (GOLD analysis project Ga0206127, IMG submission 148646) | Pelagic subsurface seawater microbial communities from Kabeltonne, Helgoland, North Sea - Helgoland_Spring_Bloom_20160419_1 | ecosystem: Environmental > Aquatic > Marine > Epipelagic ...
ACCGTAGGTAATTATTTAATAGAATTAGAAAAATCTGGTTTTTTAATTTCTGAAAAAGTGGGTAAAGAAAAATTATATCTTAACCATAAATTAATGGCTATATTGTCAATCCCTTAATTTTCTTAGGTTGCAAATTTTTGAAAAAAAGAGTTGAATTAAGGAGTATTTAATGATTTTCTTGCACTGTTCTACTATTAACAAACCTTATGAAGATCTTTTAGAACCTTTAGTAAATATGTGAAATTTAACGGAATCACTATTATGTATAAAAAAATCAATTTTCTTTACAGAAGGAAAATTATATGATAAGACAATTCAAAAAGTTTAACAAAGGAAGTAAAAACCATTGAAGATTGTATTATGATAAATCAATTAATAAAATCACATACTATGAGAGGGTCTTTTACGTTACCCCATAAGCTTGTAAATTTTAAAATCCCATGGCCATTTAGTATTGAGAATTACAGGTGTAATTAAATAAAATACTCTACATTAATTAAAAAATTATTTGAGACTACAGTCCGTATTGTAATCATTGCAAAACCATAGTTATATCTTCTTCTTTTAATTCAGCTATTTCTATTCCCCTTAAATATGTTAAACCAACATTTCTTATATCTGTATAATCAATCAATTTAATTATGAAAAGACTACTCTTACTCTCCGCTTTTTTAATCTGAGCTTGTTCAAGTGATTATGAACTTCTTTGTATTGATGAGGTTAATTTATCTACATTAGCAGCCACTAATATAACCAGAACATCAGCTACCTTAAATGGTGTTATAAGCACTGCATCAATTAACTATGATGTGATTAATACCCAAAGACAAGGTTTTTTTATTCAAGACTACGATAGCCAACCATAATCGATTTTGAAATTAACTTGGGCTTGGACATGGATGAAGTTTATGTAAATACAACAATACAAAACCTTGAGCCAAATACAGCTTACTACTTTAGAACGCTTGCGATTAACCCTGTAGATGATCTTTATGCAGATAGATATGAAGAAATAAGAAGATTTATGACTCATGTGAATGACGAGCCTACAAATTGTGATGTAGTCTATCTAGGCGAGAATGGAATAACCATAAAAGCTTGTGAATCGGCTAATATAGGAGACGTAGGGACTATTAATGATATTGAATATACTGTTGTGAGTGAGCTTAATCTTAGACAGATGATTGTCAATAATGCAGGTATTTCTTCTGCATGTACTTCAAGAGTTATACAAATGGACAAGTTTTTTTATCAAAACGATGTACTTAACCAGGATATTTCAAATTGGGATGTAAGTAATATGATAAGCATGTCTCAGATGTTTGAAGAATCTGGTTTTAATCAGAATATTTAAAATTGGGATGTAAGAAATTTAACTGATATGTATGCGATGTTTAAAGATAATTCAGCCTTTAATCAGCCCATAAGTAATTGGGATGTAAGTAATGTACATGAAATGTGGTATATATTTTTAAATGCTTCAAATTTTAATCAACCTATAGGAGATTGGGCTATAAGTAGTGCTTTACAATGCGTTGGTTTCAGTGATAACACTCCTCAATGGACACTGCCTCACCTTACTTCACAAACTGTATTCCATAATGTAAGTCATAGCCCATATCCTCTTCCTTCAATTCAGCTACTTCTAAACCTCTTAAATAAGTTAGACATGCATTATGGAAAATGTGCCATAGCTTTATGTAGCTTGGTTATATAGCCTATGTGCTTAAATTAAGGATAGTTAATCTTCCTTTATCGATAAGTTCAGTAATTAGCTATTAATAATATTTGATACACTTAAAAAAACTACTGTGAAAAAGCTACTAATTATTTTATTATTTATTCCATTAATCTCTTTTGGACAAAATGAAAAAAATGACATTCCACATAAAACACAAAATATTAAGATCAATTACAAATCAGTAATAATTCCAAGTGTTTTAATTGGATACGGAATAATAGTTAAAAATAATTAATTCCTAAATAAAGACTACAGTCCGAATGCTAATTTAATATTTATTATTTTTTCCGATAATACATCTATCGCTATATCCGCGTATGTATACATATTAGTATTTATACCAACATATTCTAATGAACCTTACAGGTCACTACAGTGACCAGCAGATAGAAGAATTCCGAAAACGGGAAATAGTAATATGCTTAGTGGATGGAGAATTTACTGTTAAAAGAATAAAAAAAGAAAAGAATGAACTTTATTTAATGCAAAAAATTAAAATTAAACCTATTGAGCTAAAAGAAATAAATAAATTGGTAGTTTGGGGAGTAGTATCTTGTGTAATAAAAAAAATTATCGTGACTTATTGGAACCAATTAAAAATCCACATAAAATAAAATAAAAAGGCATTAGTTTAAATCTTTCTGTAATTGCCGAACTCCAACCAAAAAAAAGAAGAAAAGAAATTGTTAATGAAATAAAAGAAAAGTATAGGCCTGCTACAGAAAAGTTAGATTGACCTCTAAAATAATTATATCCTTTAAACATTATATATAGAATATAAAAATAAAATATCAACATAAAAGAAAGTCCTGTATAACCCCATTTAATAAGATAATAAGCATAAAACGATTCTATAACATCTATTTTTTCATAAATTAAAGATCGGCTAGGGCCTAGACCAAAAGGGAAATTATCATTAGCAAAGTTGAACGCTAAAGTTAATTCATTAAATCGGTGGGAAGTACTAGAATCAATAGATCCTTCTCCAGTAATAATATAAGAAGCTGAATCAACTATATAATCTAAATACTCATTATTAAAATACAGTAAAGAAACAAAAGATATAAAAGCAAAAATTAAATAAGATAAATATATTAACTTTAAAAATGAAAATATATTTTTATAGAATATAAGAGGGATTAAAGGTATAAATAAACCATAACTCAATATTGCTCCTCTACTAATTGAGGAGAACACAAGTATTAAAGAAATTAATAAGCTTAACTTACATTTATTTTTAAACACAAACTGATATAAAAAATAAAAAATAAAAAACCCGATTACAAAAGAAAAGTCACTAGGATAAATAAAAGTCCCACTAGTTCTATAGAAATGAAAATTAAACTCCTCATAACTTGGTCTCCCCTTAAAAATATCCAATAAAAAATACAAAGGGGGGATAAATATTAATAAGGAAGAAATAATTTGAATTTTAAATAATTTTTTTAAGTAACTAATTAGAATTTCAAAATTTAATGATTTTGAGAATACGTAACCTAAAACAATATAATTATATATAAATACTATTCTAAAAACATCACTTAAATCATTTAACGAAAAAAAAGTAAAAGTTTTAATATAGTTAATAAGAAAAAAGATAAAGGAAATAGAAAACAAAAAAAAGAAGAAAAATAGTTTTTGAGAATTTTTATAAATCTTAAAATTAAAAGAATATAAAACTAGACTTTGCAAAAAAACAATTAAATGCATTGTTCTTTGTGCATCACTTGAACTTTTAAAAAGATAATAGCTTACTGGAAAAAAAACTATCGTTGATAAAATAACGCTAATCCAGCTATTTCGGGTCAATGTCATTTTTTGGAAATAATAAAATTATAAAAAAAATAAATAGTAGAAATAGGATAATATAAGATCATCCTCTTAAATACATACTTGGTGTGTAATAGCCTGTAGAACCATCTTAAGTTGTACTTGGTAAAAAAAACAGGATAATAATTATGATTATTCTTAGATATAATAGATTCAGCAGTTTGAGTAATAAAACCTCCACATGTGTATACTTCGGTATTAACAAAGTTTTCATAAACGAAGTTGGCTAAATTTTCTTGAAAAGGAGAGCCAGTCCCTATAATGACAAAAGAATCGTGAATGTTTTTAGTTAATAAAAATTGATGAATATTTTTCACAAATCCGTTAATAGAAGTACAATTATTTATGTTGTATTTTTTTAATAAAAATGTTTTAAAAATATCGCTATTCTCCTCTGTTGAACCAATTACGAAAAGTTTCTTGTTATTTTTTGAAATATAATTAAATATTTCAGCGGCATTTGATGTAAAATCGAAACTATTTCTTTTGATACTTTTATTTAATAATAAATTAATTATAGAAACAAAGAATTGTCCATCAACGAGAATTTTGGTTTTTATATTAAAGTCAAAATCTCTCAGATGGTAATAACTAAAATTATTTAAATAAAAATTCAAATTTTTATTACCAATTGATGGTTTAAAGTCAGAATTTAAAATGATTTGTTTGATTTTTATATTTTTCATGGTTTATAATAAAAATTGTCATAAATATAAAAACTATAAATTTTTCTAATAAAATGAAAATACATGCCGATAGCATCTGCAACAAAAGAGAAAGCAAATAAATTTTGATTATAAAAAATAGAAGTACTGTTTTTGATATTAACCTCATATTGAAGAAAAAAACTAGAAGTTTCACTGTTTATTGGGGTTGATCCAATAACAAAAAGTCTTTTATTATTCTCTGAAACATAATTAAAAACATGAGAAAAACTTGAAGTGGAATCAAGACTATTTCTTTTATATTTTTTTTGGATAAAATCGATTATAAAAGTAAAGAATTGCCCATAAGAAAGTATTGTAATTTTTGAACTGAATCCAAATTTTCTTAACAAATAATAGCTAAAGTTATTTATGTAAATATTTAAATAATTATTCCCAATTTTCGAACTAACGTCCGATGTTTTTATAAGATTTATAAGTTTATGTTTGCGATTATTCAATTTCTAAAATTTTGTATTTATATAATTTTTAATTTCTAACTTTCTGGTATAATAAAAAAGATTCGGATAAATTTTATCTTTTATATGATTACTATCAAATGAGATTGTTAATATTTTATCGGTTTCATAGTTACTGAAAACTAAATTTAAAATTGATGAGGAACGGTAATTTATAATCCAATCGTAAGATTGTAAATTTAATTTTTCAGAAAGTATTTTTTTATTAATTATATTAATATTCTTTTTATCAATAAATATTTTATTGAAATTGTAATTGTCTCGTGGGTGTGGTTTAAGATCTACTTTTAACCCATGAGAGATAAATATCATTACAAGCCATTTAAAATGTATTAACATTGTCTTTATTGAAATATCTAATTTTTCATTATAAGGTAGCAATAAAATTACTTTATTATTATTTTTAGATTTCTCATTTAGTTCATAAGGTAAATCAATATAATTAATATCATTTCTCCTATATTGTAACAATTCCTTTCTTCTGGCATAAACATTATTCACTTTTGGATGCGAACCAATTGGCTGAACATAATGAACTGAGATTCCGAAAAACAAATTTGAAAAAAAACAATAAATATTATCATAAAGCTTGAATTTCAATAATCTTTCACGATACAATCCAATACCTTCGTCAAACAGATTGACACTATTAAATTCATAAATTGATAAAAAAATTTGATTGAATAATTGTTTATCGGAACCTAAATAAATATTACAATCTATAGATAAATTAATATTTAACTTGTAAATAAAATTTTTAATTAAATTAATTTTTTTCATTTTTATAAATAAATTGTCTTTTGAATTGAATCTATACAAACAATCTATTTTAATTTTATTCATTGAAGATTTTATTGGGACCTCATCTTCAAAAAATATTAAAAAATTTTTTTTATTTAAATTATGAAAATAATTCGAGAAAGTATCAAAATGATATTTATTATTTAAGATAAAAACTTTTTCAATCATATTAAAAATTAAAATATTTTTTTTCTAAAAAATATAAAGTTAATATGGAAATTAATGGAAACAATAAATTAATAAAAAAATTATTAAAATAAAAATTTAAAAATCCAAAAGGAATCATTAAGAAAATAATTATAATGGAATTTTTGCCAATATTTTGAATAATTGAATTTAAACTTAAATCAAAATATTTTATTGCAAAGTGAAGATTGAGAAATAGAGTCAAACCAGAAGAAATGATTAAAGTGTATATTACTCCAGCAATTGAATAAACTTTGAAAAGGGGATATATTAGAAAAATAATACAAATTGTACTAAGTAGATTTATTCTATAACCTAAATTTGGCTTTCCCATAGATTGAAAAAAAATTCCGAATGGAGATTGGATAACAACAAAAAAGGAATAGATTGTTAGTAACTTAATATATATTTTCATACCACCCCACTGATTAATATCAAAAAAGAGATCAACAAAACTGTCAGATATTAATAGAACACTTATGGCTAGAATTAAAGAAATTACAAACATAAACTTATATGAGCTGTAAAACAGAAAACGTATTTTTTCAATGTTCAAATTATCTTTTGAAAAATTAGGAAAATTGAATTTCCAAAAAAGGTTATTTAACTGATTGAAAAACTCCTCTGAAAAAACAACTGCTCTATTGTATACTCCTAAAGATTCAAAACCAACAAATTTTGTTAAAAAAACATTGATTCCTTGAACTCTTATAATAGTAAGAATTGATGATAAAAAAATCCACTTTCCAAAATTAAATAAGGATTTTACTTTCTCTAATTTGAAAGAAAATTTGATATTAAAATCAACAATAATATAACTTATAACAACATAGAGAAATTTATACAAAATAAGTCCAAAAACAATTACCCAAGCTTCTTTTACATAAATAGCAAGTATAATGGTTATGGTTGTTGAAAATAAATAAGGGATAACGTCAAGTAAAAAAATTTTTTTAAAATCCATTGTTTTTTTGAGAATAACAATCCTAATGTTTTTAAAACAATCTATTAAAAAGATAATAGATGTTAATTTTAATAAAAAACTTAATTCATCGCTTTCAAGAAAAGCTGAAATAATATCACTTAACAGATAGAGAGCAACGAATAAAATGAATCCCTTTATAATTTCTAATGTCCATGCAGAATATAATTTCGATAGATCAGTATCAATATTGTCCTGGATAATAGCACTTTCAAAACCAAAATTTAATATACCCTGTGTTATAAAAAAAATTGATAAAGAAATAGCTGTAAGTCCAAAAATTTCAGGATCTAACAAACTGGTTAAAATTATATTAGAAATTATCTGTGAAATTTTGGTTATACCAGCTGTACTTGATAACCAAAAAAGATTTGTAAAAATTTTCTTTTTACTCATTGCTAATACTACTTAGTTCTAAGGAAAGCGTAATTTCTGAATCTATAATTTGTTCATTATCGTTGGGTTTAAAGTTATCGTCTATTTCCTGAGCTGAAAAAATTACTCGTAACAAATAACTATTATCTATGTTTTTAAAAATAACTTTAGGAATTAACGCAGATTTTAAAAGGTTCGTTTTGAAAATAACTTTTTTAAATTTATCACCAATAATAAATAATCCGTTAGTATTACCAAGACCATTAACTGATGAAATTTGATAGGATAAATTTTTAGAGTGATTAAAAGAAGTTTTTAAATTAAAAATCTCAAGTTCTGATCCACCGTTATGTGTAGCATAGTACAAAGATTTTTTATCCCAAGAGTTAGGTATAAAGGTAAAATGATATGGTCTTATTAGTTCGTTTTTTTTACTTTCTAACTTTATTCGCTTCGATAGTAGTAAATTATCATTTTTTAGTACTATAGAACTGTTAAAAGTAACGCCTCTATCTTTTTGCTCAGTTAAAATTTCGTTATTTTTTACATTGATAGAGGCCTTCCCTAAATCAGTAATTTTACTAAACCCTAATCTGTCAATCAAACCATTTCCACTAAACCAATCAAAAGCATATTCAATATCTTTAAAAAAACCATGTTGTATGGTTCCAATAACAGGTTTTTTATATTTTTTAAAAAAAGTAACAGACTTTAATGAACAACCTTTTTTTGAATCAATATCAAGGCTTATTGTCCCATTATTAATTGTTTTAATTCTTGGCTCTTCATTATTTCTATGGGATATTTTAAATTTATTAAAAAGTTTAAAATTATAATGTTTATTTATTTCTAAAATTAATGAATTCCATCTTTCATTTGTTATGTGAGTTCGGAAGTCACTACTCCAATAAAAACAAAGTTGTTTCCACTTCAATTCATTGTTACTATCAATAATTTGATTCAAAATATTATGACAATAAGTATTTAACATTAAATCATCTCGACCACTTAAAGCCCATCTATTAATATTATACTTACTTTGTTTCTTTACAATTATAGGTTGTTCCACAGTTTCTAAAGCAGACACAAATTTGTTTTCAACATAATCTGAAACTTTTGATGGTAAAATAAAATCCCATTTTAAATCCGATTTAAGATTACTGTAAAGTTTTTCGATACTTTTCCATTCATGATTGTTTTTTAAAACTGATTCGTTTTTAAATCTTCCTGGTCTATAATTAAACACTTCAGCATCACTCGTATACACAGGAAATGTGTTTATATAATTTTTAGAATATTTAATTAAAAAGTCTTTATAATTTTCATATGAAATTTCTCCATGAACAAACCTTTGAAACTGTTGAAAAGATATTGAATCAGCCCAAATAATTTTTATTGATTGATTTTGCTGATTTATAATTTCACTTGGTTTTAACTTCCAATTTGGATTATATTTTACACAATTATTATACTCCATAATTAATGTTTCATACCCGCTATTTTTATAGTGTTCTATAATTCCAGATGAGTATGCCATTTCATTAACAAGGGCAATTTTTGGAGCCTTATTTAAAATTTTTTTATAAACAATTATTCCTAGACTTTGATTCCATCTATTTACAACAGAGGGAACAAGGGGTCCTATTAATTGTGAATATCCACTTCCAATTAATTCAACCTTATTTAAATTCAATAACCTCTTGAATTCTTTTATCCAGTTTTTATCTAAATCATTTATAATTTCTAGAGTTAATCCAGTTAGCTCAATACCTATTTTGAAATTTTTTTTACATAATTCTAAAAGTGGCCAATAACATTCTTGTATAACCTGACTTCTTTCACTTTCAGGAATCGATGAAAACATTAAGTTTAAATGATATATTGAATATAGCTTCACGAATATTTTATTTTTTTAGTAATTTGTATTATTAGAGAATCTGCTCTCTCTATGGCTTCTTTTTTTGTATCGCCAGTTGTTAATACAAATCCACACCTTTTTGTGTGATCTGTCATAGGCCCCACTAAATCACCTTCATTTATAAAAAGCTCAAATTTATTAACATAACCTATTTCATTTATAAAGTTCAGGTTTTCAATTTTATTAATTTTCCCTGGCTTTAAAAACAAATACCTGATTGCTACTCCAGTATTAATCTTTGGTTTAAGCTTATCATGTCTAAAATTAATATTTAAAGCAAGTTTAATCGCATATTCGACAATGCTTACTCCTGAGTTTAAAGGAATCTGATTGGAACTGAAATAGCCCCCTGATAGCCTGGTTGCTATTTCTATAACCTTAGGTCCATCTTTAGTCAATACCATATCACCTTTGACAATACCATTTTTAACACCTAAAGCTAATCCAGCTTTAATTGCAGTATGTTCAATATTACATTTCTCTTTATTAGTTAGTGACGTAGGCATGTCTCCTCCATTTTCTATTATATATGGAGAGTAGACTTTAAGAAATTCATAGTTTCTATCACTGAAACCAATAGCAAAACCTTCACCATTAACAATTAGAGCTTCTGTACTTATTTGAGGACCAGTTAAATATTGCTCAACAAGAATATAGTTTAAATTTGTATATTTTTTTGTCTCATTAAAATAAAAATCTAAATCATCCTTCTCATTTAATAAATATACTCCTCTTGCGCCTCTGCTGTCCAAAGGTTTAATTATTATTGGAAATCCATTTTTCCTAACAACTTCTTTTAACTCATTTACTGATGATATTTTCCAAAAATTAGGAATAGGTATTTTTTTATCACGAAATTTTAATTTCATTTTTAATTTATCAGATGAAAGGATAGCTGTTTCTAAGGAATTAGAATATGGTATGTTTAGTTCTTTAGCAACCCAAGACACAGTATATGGCACATCTGCAGCTAGGGATATAACACCATTAATTTTACAGACTTCATCCGAAAATTTTTTTGCTAATTTTGCTGTTTTTAAAAAATCATAAGTATTAGATAATAGTTGATCCTTACATAATAGAAAAGCTGGAGCGTTAATATCCATGTCTGATACTACGACTCTAATCCCAAAAGATAAGGCAATTTTTATACCTGGTAATGATTCAACTCCACCACCAATTACTAATAGAGTTTTATTTATTTCCTCTTTCATGATAAACTTTCTCTTGGTATTTGAGTATCTCTTTCAATTTTTACTAATACTTTTTTGCCCACGATCTGATTTACCTCAATTCCTGTAAAATAAATATTTGGATCTTTAAGAGGTTGTTTACACACAATATCCTGTTCAGAAATAATATGACCAATATTAAACTCTTTGTTTGAACAAATAGCAACATGATATTTATATTTGGTTGATTTCTCTTCAGACTGAATATCTTCTGAAACTCCTCTAATCGCAGATAATCTATTTATTTTATTTGCCATTAAACTAAATTCATCAGGCAATAAACTTATTCCATGGTCAAGGCCAATCATTGATCTATTCAACGTAAAGTGTCTCTCTATTATACAAGCGCCTAAAAGTGAAGAAGCAACACTTATATCAATCCCGATTTCATGGCTACTGAAGCCAACAGGGACATTATACTTGTTCTTGTAATGAGTAATAGTATCAATTTTTACTAAATTATCTGGAGTAGGATATGAGCTTACACAATGCATTATTATTAGAGGATTATCCTTAAGAGCATTTACTGCAAAATCTCTTTCCGAAGATGTCGTCCCTCCAAAACTACATATAACTGGGATCTTTGATTTAGCGATTTTTGAAATTAATAGTCCATTGGTAATTGAATGACTTGCAATCTTCATTACCTGAACATTTAGTCCCATTAAAAAGTCAAAGCTCGGAATATCAAAAGCAGTTGCAAAGAAAATTAGACCTAATGATTCAGCATATTCTTTTAACTCAACATATTCATCAAATGAAAGTTCTAGTCTCTCTCTAACCTCTCTTTGAGTTGAACCTAAAACAGGGCATTTAGAAAAAGGTTCATCTAAAAATGAGGCAGTGGCTAAGTCCTTTGGAGATCTTTTTTGAAATTTAACCATTGAAGCACCAGATAAAGCAGATTGATATATCATTTGTTTAGCCAGTTCAACACTACCATTATGATTTAAACCAATTTCTGAAATTAAATGCACTGGTAAATTATCTCCTATCTCAATTTTTCCGTATTTAGTTTCTAAAGTAATTTTCATTTGTTAATAAAGTTTTTAAAGTTAGTAATTATTTCTTTTGAAGGTGGAGGGTTTGAAGTAACTTCATTAGTGTTTTCTATATCCATTATTTCAGTAAAGTCCAACTGAAAAGGGATATCTGGTATTGTCTGATAACCTGTTGTGCCATAGGTCCCATTTCTCAAAATATACAATTTAATATTATCAAAATCATTCATTGACCAAGATGATAATCCCATTAGAGTATTACCATCTCCTTCGATTACTACTACATTTTTATTTTCTAAAGCACTCGCTAAACCTAATCCTACTGAAAATGCTTCTCCCATAGAATGAAGAAGATAAAATGTGTTATTTTTTGGTAAAAAGTGCAAAGCTTCTCTACTAGTTAAACCATTGCTTAAAACAAAAACTGAATTCTTATTTTTAAAATATATTTTTTTAATTGCTTCTATTCTTTTCATATCTCGTTTAAATTTCCTCTATGAACTATAATAAATACTATTTTATTTTCTAAATATAAATCGTGTGCTTTTTTGACAACATTTAATCCATCGAAATCTAGTATTTCACAATCAAAAGATTTTAACATTCCCAAAGTAATATCCCCCCAAAAATGGTGCTGATCCTCTTCCCATTTTAATTCCCCTCTCTTTGCTAGAAACATGACCATACCTGTGTTATAGAGTTCATGAAGACCAAATATCGCATCTAAGGATAATCCAAGTCCTGAATTTTGCATAAAGAGACAGGGCTTTTTATTAGCTAGCTGAGCTCCAAAAGCCATAGAAACCATATGATTTTCTCTAGAAGCAAAATAATACGGTTTTAGCAAAGGTATTATTCCTTTAAAACAACTATCTGGCACTGAAGAAAACCAATTAAAATATTTATTTAATTCTTTAAGAAAATTATCATTAGTCGAAACTAAATCATAAATTTCCCTTCCTTTTTCGTCTAATCTACTCATATAATTTTATTAATTATTGTCTTCAAGTTACTGTTATTAAATTTTAATGGATTTACATCAGGTAAACCAGAATCTTGATTAATTCTATCTATCAAATGATTCATATCTGGTTTAGTTATAAAAGCAATTTTTTCATTTTTAAAAAAAATAGATATAAAGTTTGAAAATAAATTATGAGCATCTGATGTATTATCAACATTTTTATTGAATACTTCATTAGCAGCTAAAATTAATTTGTTTCCGTAAGCTTTTCTATTAAACCTCAAAACTTCATTAAAAATTTTACCATTTAAAAAACCATGTGGTTGATCACTATATTCTGAAAGTGCAACAGAAATAGTATGAACCATTCCTGTCCTATAATTGGAAATGGACATACCGCCATAAAGAGAAGCTGAAGCAAGTTCAACAGTCATTTCTTTAGATAAAATTTTAGTTTCAGAATAATTTTGAAGAACCTCACTTATTATCCTCATTCCATCTATAGAGATTGTTTTAAACAATAAATCAACATTACTATGATTCATAAATGCTTCAAAACTATGAATAAATGCGTCAATGCTTGAGTCTATAATTGACCTATAACTTAAAGAAAAAAGAAATTCTGGCAAAATAAAGCATTTTTGTGGTCTAATATATTCACTGGAAACTGTAAATTTCCTCTTAGTTATTGAGTTAGTAGCCACTGCATATTGTGTTACCTCACTTCCGCTTCCACATGTAGTCGGTATTAATATTAATGGGATTGAATCCATGATTTGATTTTTATTTAAATCATAATCCTCACATTTATTATTAGAAATAAGTAGGAAAGATAAAAACTTAGATATATCCATTACACTTCCACCTCCAACGCCAATAATTAAACCAAAATCACCTTCGATTTGACCTTTTAATTTGTTAATATAATCTGAATTTGGTTCTTTTATATTTGATTCCTTAAAGCATTTTTTTACTGAATTTTTGTTGGAAATTAAAACTTCTGTGAGTTCTTTCAATATTTTGTTTTTTGCAAAACTTTGAGAAGTTACAATAAGAATTTTTTTATTCAATGGAAAGTAATTGTTTTGTAGATATTTTGTTCCAAAATGTATATTTGTACTTATGGTAGACATATTTTATTAATTTATATTATATTCTAAATTATTTTTATTATTATTTTCAATAATAAATTTTGTTTCTATATTACTAAAGTATTCTTTTTTAATAAAGTCCTCATAACCTACAGGGGTTATAAGGATTAAATCATATTTTAATTTATCTACTTTATTAACATTCATAATTATTTTTTCGTGAAATTTCTTGCCTATTTCTTCTTTCAATCCAGAACATATATCAAAATTATAATCATTTTCAAATCCTAATATAAAATCAGCTATAGTACCACAACCGTAAACTAATATCTGTTTTGATTTATTTAAATAATTAATAAGTTTTTTTGACATTAATCGCGTATAATTTAGTTTTGGATTAACATCTTTAAAATATTTTTTGACATTATATCCCCAATTATCTTTTTCTATTAACCAGCTAATTGAGGAAAGATTAATATCTTTATTTGTTTTTGTAGAAATACCCCCATGATATAAAAATTTATCTAATACAATGGTTTTAAAACCTTTATCTTTTGCTAACTTAGAATAAATCATTTCACCTATTCTATTATTTCCATCTAAAGGAAATTCCTTAACATTATTTAAAACTTCTCCTTTAATAAACATAGCACAACCACATACAGAGTCACATACTCTTACTTTATCAATATTTACCTTATTAATATTTTCATTCTTAAATAGACCTTTATAGGATAATTTGTTATTAATAGTGACAAAATCATATCCATAATCTTGAACTATATCTGAATCTGGAAATAACGTTGAAAAACCAATAATATCTCCCTTTGAATAATTCGACTGTAAAGATTCAAACCAGCCATCTATAAACTCAATATCATCTGCAATAATTAGTATCTCTCTTTTATCTTTATTTAAAGTTAAAATATGATTTAAAGTTTCCTCTCGTTGATTTAGCTCTTCCACGATAGTATAATTAACCTCTATGTTTTGTGGAATTGTATTATAAAGTGATTTAATCGTTTTATGTATATATCTATCGGATAAGCTTTTTATAAAATATATGTTTATTTTCTTAAATATCATATTCAAATAATTTAAAAGATACTTCTCCGTTTAAGAATAAATTTATGTAATGCTTAGGAAAGCTTAACGATTTTTCAGTATACATTTTATTTAATCTAAAAGGAGGATCTAATCCAATGTCTAACACTACAAAAGAATCTTTGTTTAATATGATATCAAATTTTACAATCCAATTATCCAGCCCTAACTCAGAAATTATTAGCTTCAGACTTTTTAATACATCTGATTCTATAATTTGATCTTTAGATATAATTACTTTGTCCCCATAATTCATAGGAAACAATATAAAATCGTCCTTAATAACATTTATTCTTAAATGTTCTCCAAAAATTTCTTCTTGAAGGATATAATGATTTCTAAGGAAACGATCTTTTCCCCAAAATATATTAGCAGATTCTACTGTTTTCTGTTTAATTCTATAGACATAATTTGGATTTTTACTGAAATCTGACTTTAAATAAAAACTTTTTTCAGATCCTAATTCTAATATTTTATTATCAAGCTCACTTCTGTTTTTAATATAAAAAGTATCTGGAATAGGGATTTGTAATCTCTTGAAAAAAGAATAAAATTTTGATTTGTCCAATACAATTGAAATTGTATTTTCATCTATAAAAGAAATATTAAAATTTTTTGCGAATATAGAAGCTCCAATAAGTGCAAATTGTGCAGCAGCAGTAAATACTTTATCTGTGTTATTGAAGCATTCTTTAATTCCTATATCTACTAATTTATCATATTCATCATAACCAATATCATAAAACTTATCACAATATTCTTTTCCTGGTGCATTCTTATTCATATCTGCACCTACTATAAAAAAATGTTTTTTTAATTCTAATAAATATGGAATTTGATCATAATTACAACCAAGCACTAATATTTTATTCATATAATAGGTTTTTTTTTGCAGTAAAAGACTGCATTAGTTTATCAATATCATCTTCTTCTAGAACTTCAAAATTCCTATAGTTATTTAACTTTTCACCCGGGTGATATAATATGCCAACTGGTTTATATTCAATTATTTGAGGGAAAATATTTTTTTCACCAGCCAAAAGTTTTATACCTAAAGCTGCTGCATCAAAATTCAGGTGTTTTGGAAGTAATTCTTCTAGTATTAAATCACCTCCAAAATCTAAATGGAGTTCAATTAAAAAAATTTTACTTTTTGAAACCCTAAATGAAATCATAAAAGGTGAATTTATAATATTTAAATTTTTAATTATTTTATTTGATATTTTAATAATTTTATTTTTTATCTCTTCACTAATTCTTGCAGGAGCAATTACACCACAACCATATAAATTATTTAAGCTATCAAGTAAATTAATTTCCTCTATATAAGATATAGGACATAATTTTTTATCTTGAACGAATGAAACCATAGCAATATCAGAACCCTCTATATAATCTTGAACAATGATGTTTTTGTTAAGAGAACTTTTAAATACTATATCAATATTAGTTTTATACTCTTCAATGTTGTATATCTTTACTATTCCTGATTTTCCGACATGCGATAGAGAAGGTTTAAGTATGGATGGAAAATTAATATTTTTGATTTCCTTATCCCCGTTTATTAGTATTTTGAAATTTGGTATATTTATATCTAAATTTTTTACGTAATTAAAAAACAAGTGTTTGTTAATTATAATTTCTGAAGTGTCAATAGAATACGTTTTTAGTTTTAATTCTTTTGAAATTTCAGATACTGTAATTACAGGAATTCCTGATGACCTATTTAAAATACCAATAAAATTATATTTATTAGATATTTTTTTTAATTCATAAATAATACTCTCAGAATCAAATGTACTAGCAATTATCTTCTCTTTAGAATAACTAAACCCTATAGCATTAGGGTTTTTATCAATAGCTATAATGTTATATCCTAATGAAACAGCTTTTCGAATAATCAATAACTGTGACTTTCCTGCAGCTAAACAAATCAATGCGTTAGTTTTA
>Ga0206127_1002907_pt1 | contig 16354 bp, 14 predicted proteins | sample Helgoland_Spring_6_FD_148646 | JGI IMG/M metagenome (GOLD analysis project Ga0206127, IMG submission 148646) | Pelagic subsurface seawater microbial communities from Kabeltonne, Helgoland, North Sea - Helgoland_Spring_Bloom_20160419_1 | ecosystem: Environmental > Aquatic > Marine > Epipelagic ...
CACCTCTTTCCTCAATCTTGCATTGGCGGCCAAAACACCATGATAACTGTGGCGATGCTCTCTCGGTCTTGGTAGTAACATTGACAGGCGATCCAGAAGCAGGTTGGCGGCGGGCCTCCGCCATTAACCCAGCGCGATCGTATGGAGTTTGCCAATGCGCTGGATAAGTATGTGGCGGAGTTTAATAAATAAGTGATTTATTAGAAGTAAATAAGTTGGAGTGAACTGCATGAGGTCCTCCTCCAGTTTACCGCCTTACCGTCCTACCACCATTAACCAAACCCATCTCATCGGCATAACACATAGGCCCACCACGAAAACGGGGGAAACCATAGCCATTTAACCAGATCGCATCTAAATCCCCGGCTTTAGAGACAATACCATCGGCAAGAATGCTCTCGCCCTCTTGTGCCAGTGCCTCGGTTAACCGCTGCTGTATTTCCAGATCGCTGATCTTGCACTGAGTAATGCCAAGTCGCTGGGCTTCATGGCGAATAAGCTCCACTGCTGCTGGATCAGGCTGTCTTTTACCGTCCCTATAAGAGTAAAACCCAACGCCTGACTTGCGCCCCAGACGACCTTTTTCAACCATCAGATCCGCTGGGCGAAAATAATCTTCGGGCTGAGCAGCACCCGGCCTTTCGCGGCGAGCTTTATAACCAATATCTATACCCGACAGATCAGCCACAGCAAAAGGCCCCATCGCCATTCCCCAATCTTGCATGGCATTATCGACCTGATCCGGAGTTGCCCCCTCGAGTAATAGTACGTTGGCAGCTGCGCCATAGGCACTGTACATACGATTACCGGCAAAACCATAACAGACTCCCACCGCCACCGCTATTTTGCCAATCCGCTTACCCAGAGCCATAACCGTTACCAATGTCTGGGAATTAGTGTGGGCGGTGCGAACCATTTCTAATAGCTTCATCACATCGGCTGGACTAAAGAAATGCATCCCGATCACAGACTCCGGGCGCTGTGTCGATAAAGCAATTTCATCAATATTTAAATAGGAGGTATTGGAGGCGAGAATTGCCTGAGGTTTGCAGTGTTTATCCAGCTCGGCAAAAATCGTTTTCTTGACCTGCATACTTTCAAAGGCTGCTTCGACAACCAGATCGACCTCGGCGAGATCAGCATAATCACAGCTGCCATAAATTCTATTAATGCAGATATCCATAGTCGCCTGATCTATTCGGCCGCTAGCCACAGATTGCTGATAGCGATGTCGAATAATACCCAGACCCGTTTCTAAATTTTGTTGATTGACCTCGAGCAGACAGACCTCAATATCCGCCGAGGCAAAACAACTGGCAATACCGCAGCCCATAGTCCCAGCACCAATAACAGCGACTTTAGCTATTACCTGAGGCTTGACATCTGGATCTATATTTTCCAGTTTTGAGGCTTGGCGTTCGGCAAAAAAAGCGTGGCGCATGGCGGCAGACTGGGGAGATTTTCGGCACTCTATAAATAGCTCACGCTCTTTTTCCAGTGCCTGAGAAAACGGTATCGATAGCGAATTTTCAATGGATTGAATGGCTTTTTGTGGGGCGATTTGGCCGCGGGATTTTTTAGCCAGTCGGCTGCGCCATTGATCCAATAGCTGCGCATGATCTTTCACCGCAGCAACGCTGAGATCACAGGTTCGAGTGAATGGCTGGTCTTTAATTTCCTCGGCAAATTGAATAGCACTGGGTAATAGGTCTTTTTCTACAAGGCTATTTATTACAAAGCTATTTATTACCGGTTTACCGGAGTTAACTAAGGAGTCAGCTAAGGTCTCAGTTAAGTTCTCGACCATAACCGGCTTACCCGAAGTGATCATCTGCAGGGCTTTTTCAAGCCCAGCTAACCGCGGCAACCGTTGAGTGCCACCAGCACCTGGTATTAGGCCCAGAGTTACCTCAGGTAGACCCACCTTGCTGCCACAAAGAGCTATACGATAATGGCAAGCCAGTGCCAGCTCAAAACCACCACCAAGTGCAGTGCCATGAAGCGCGGCAACCACCGCCTTGGCACTCTGTTCAATGGAATTTAAAACATCGGGTAAATGGGGTTCGACTGGCGGTTTACCAAACTCGGCTATATCAGCGCCGGCAACAAAGGTGCGGCCGATACAGTGAATCACTATGGCTTTAATCTGCGGATCAGCTTCGGCAGCTGCTAGGCAGTCGAGCAAGCCCTGCCTGACCGCCTGAGATAGGGCATTAACTGGGGGGTTATTGATAGTAATTATAGCAGTGCTTAGCTGGCGCTGAAGGCTGACTGCGGTGGGGGTCTCTGGCATAGGTCGTGATCTCTAGGTAATAAACATTAGGGCAACCCATCAAAGCGTTTATAAAAGCTCGACTCTGGTGCCGGCAGTGGCCCCTCGGCATTGTCCAGGTCGGCCTGAATAAACGCGATGGACTGTTTGGCCAGCCGCTTATATAGGTGCTTAACCAGTTTGTGGGCCTCCTGCCCTACCCAACCTTTGGGTAACATGGCGTCGGGGAGGTCCGGATCGCGCAATAACATGCGCCGGTATTCATGAACCAGCAAAATGCGCATCAAAAAACATTCCGTGGCTGAGGGTTTTTCTGCGGCCGGCAAGCGCTGGGTAAAGGGCTGACTTTTGCGCTGATAGTAGCGAAGAAAATCACTGTAACCCTGCTCAAGCTCGTCCAGATTCCAGCGGTTTTTCACCAACTGCTTCATCGCTTCCTGGGAGTGTTTATCCTCAGTTTTTGCCGACATAACCACGACATCAGTCTTTAAACCCTGCTCGCACAATGTTTCATCCAGCGAAGTACGATCAGACGATGGGTGGGCATACATGCCAGTCACCAGCGTATCAAAGCCCTGCCAGACTAGGCTTTTACGCAATTCGTCTTTTTTATCTTCTGCCACAAAGGCTGGTGCGACCAGAGTCCAGCTACCATCCCAGGGCGGTTGCTTGCCAGCATAAATACGCCGCGCGGCTTTTTCATAATGACTAATGGCGTTGTCGGTAAAACAGTAATAACTGCGTCGACCAATTTTTTGCACCTGCAACCAATCACTTTGCACCAAACGGTAAACCGCGGTGCGAACTGAGCGGTCGTCATAGCCCATCAGCCCCAGTGTATTAATTAAACTGCCCAACCAAATCCAACCGCCGTGCTGTGACACTACATCACCAAATACCGTGACCACCATGGATCTGCAGCTGATATTGCTGTCACTGACGCGTTTTTTTATGGCTTTTTCTAGGGTTGTTACTGTCGCCAAAATGGGGACTCCTTGCTTTAATCATGACTATTGAATCACCGGCCTAGCGCCAGCAGCGCCATGCTACGTGATTCACTAGCGCTGATCAAAGTCGACTAACACCTCGTCACTCACCGGGTGAGACTGACAGGTAAGAATATAACCGGCCTCTATCTCATGGGTTTCAAGCCCATGAGCAATATCCATCTCCACTTCGCCTTTGACTAATTTGGCTTTGCAGGTCGAACAGACTCCCGCCTTGCAGGAATACGGCAACGCAATACCCTGATCTAAACCGGCATCGAGAATATTTTCTCCCACCGCGGCCAGTTCAAATGTCGAGCCTCGACCATCGGCAACTAGGGTTACCTGACTGGTTTTGCTCTCGCCATAGTGCGCCACACGCTGCTTGGCTTTGGCTAGGCGTTGCTCTGAGTCGGCGGACGAACTGGCAAAGAGTTCGTAATGAATTTGGCTTTCCTTTAAACCTTCCATGCGAAACCCTCGTGAGACTTCTGACATCATCGCCTCTGGACCGCAAATAAACGCTTGGTCGGTGTCGTGAATATTGATCAGTTTGAGTTTTTGTAGGTAGTAGCCCTTTTTATTATCAATCCGGCCGTTGAGCACGTCGACGCCCTGATCGTCCTGACTCAAAATATTGATCCAGTTAAAGCGTGTCATATAGCGGTTTTTGATAAAGCTTAATGACTCTTTAAACATCATGCTGTTACTGCGGCGATTACCGTAAACCAGAGTGAATCTACTGTTGGGCTCTGCCGCTAATAGGCTTTGAATAATCGACAGAATCGGCGTGATACCACTACCCACCGCAAGGCCCATATAGTTTTTTGCCTGAGAGGGATCGGGCTCGTGGAAAAACTGTCCCTGTGGGGGCATCACTTCAAGACTGTCGCCTACCGCTAATTGCTCGTTGGCGAAGTTGGAAAAAACACCGCCTTCTACCCGTTTTATCGCAATGCGAAGTTGTGGCTCATCGACCGCCGAGCAAATGGAATAGGATCGGCGCACTAACTCGCCATCAATAGTGGCTTGCAGGGTGAGGTACTGCCCCGGCTTAAAAGCAAAGCGCTGACGCTGCTCAGCGGTTAAATCAAAACCAATGCATATGGCCTGATCCGTTTCTGCCTGCAGGCGGCTAATGCTTAGCGGATAAAAAGTGCCCGACATATCATTGAACCCTTGATCTAATGAATGTATTAAAATTATTAAAAGTGCTTAAAGTAATCAAAGCTTTCACCACAGCCGTCGCATCTATAGGCCGCTTTACAGGCGGTGGAGCCAAACTCGCTTACCTTAATGGTTTCCCTTGAGCCACATTGTGGGCAGGCAATCGCCACTGGCTCTTGCTCTCCCCCTTGCCCCTGTCCTTGCCCTTGCCCTTCTCGGGAATGAACGCAGGGAATCGGTGGTGCGATGCCAAACTGCTGTAGTTGCGACCGACCTGCTGGCGTTATCCAATCGGTGGTCCAGGCCGGTGCCAGTGCGGTTTTTATTTGGCAGTCTTGATAGCCACTGGCCTGCAATAAGGCCTTGATATCGTCGCCAATCATTTCAACCGCGGGACAGCCTGAATAAGTTGGGGTAATGGTCACTGTCACTTGTTTAGTCACCGAATCCTGCTCAACGCCTTGCAAAATACCTAAATCCCAAATGCTCACGACGGGTATTTCCGGGTCTTTTATGGCGTCTAACAAATCCCATAAGGTTTGGCAGGGGCTGTTGTCGCGTATTTGCTGGCGCTGTTGCTGCGCCTGCGTTAGCAGCGAAATATAATCCTGTGGTTGGACAGTATGAGGATTCATTCTGCTACCACTGACAATCGGGATAACTGCGGTGTACGAACTGCAGTTCTGTGAGTAGATGACCGAGGTTTTCAGTATGGTAGCCTTGCCGGCCACCGCGGATAGCGTTGTCCGTGGTGGGTACGCTTAGTGTGGCCTGCTCTAGTGACGCGGTTATATCTGCCAACCATGTGGCTTTAAACGCTGCCGGATTGACTGCAATGCCCTGCTCTATCAATCCAAGTTCTAAGGCATCCACCTCAAAAAGCGCTTCGATATAATCCCATAGCTCATTGATCGCCGTTTGTACTCGACGGTGGCTTTCGTCGGTGCCATCCCCTAGACGCAATATCCAGTCCTGACTGCGGCGCAAATGGTAGCGGCTTTCTTTAATCGCTTTTTCGGCAATGGCGGCCAAGGTAGGGTCGGCAGATTTTTTTAGCGCATCTAGATAGTGCACAGAATAGGTATCGATCAATAATTGCCGGGCCATGGTAAACGCGAAATCACCAATGGGGAATTCAACAATCAGGTGATTTTGATATTCCCGCTCATTCCGCAAATAGACCAGATCATCTTCGGTTTTTTGGCAGGCCAACATATCCGTTGAAATCTGCGCGGCATGACCATAAAACATTCTGGCACGGCCAATATAGTCCAGTGCGGTATTGGCTAGGGCTATATCTTCTTCTAAAAACGGGCCGTTGCTAACCCACTCGGATAGACGATGGCCCAGCACTAGGGCGTCGTCGGCTAATCGCAGGGTATAGCTCATCAAGCCATCAGCCATAGATGGATCGAGAGTAACTGCTGTTTTCTCAGTTTGAGGCATATTATTTACCTGAGGTTATTCGATACGGATAAAGATGTTCATTACATATTGTCGACCGCTGACGGCAGCGGATAGTAGGTCGCATGACGGTAGGGCTTATCATCAGAGGGGTCAAAAAAGCACTCGCTGTCATCTTCTTGCGAGGCACAAATATCAGCGCTTTTGACCACCCAGATACTCACACCCTCGTTGCGCCGGGTATAACAGTCACGAGCGTATTCCAAAGCCTGCGTCGCATCTTCGGCATGCAAGCTCCCCACGTGCTTATGATCCAAGCCACGCTTGGCACGCAAAAATATTTCAAATAATTCCAGCTGATCCTGACTCACGTTTTATCTCCTCTATTTAGTCACTAGAGTGTTAGTAACTAGCACCTTTAGTAACTAGCTAAGCGGCTTTATCAGCCCTGGCCTGTTGCTTGCGTCGATAAGCCTGCTGCGCTTCACGAACCCATGCGCCCTGGTCGTGGGCACGCTGATGATGCTGAACTCGCTGCCGGTTGCAGTGGCCATTGCCATTGATCACATTGCGAAATTCATCCCAGTCCAACTCGCCACTATCATAATGACCGCGGGACTCATTCCACCTGAGGTCTTTGTCCGGATGTTCTAAACCGAGGTATTCAATTTGCGGCACGGTTTGGTCGATAAATTTTTGTCGTAGATCGTCGTTGGTTTCCCGTTTGATTTTCCATTTCATGGATTTCGCCGAATGGGCTGATTCACTGTCGTGGGGGCCAAACATCATTAGCGATGGCCAGTAAAAACGGTTGAGGGAATCTTGCGCCATCTGTTTTTGTGCGGGTGAACCTTGGGCCAGGGCGATCATTATTTGATAGCCCTGGCGTTGATGAAAACTTTCTTCTTTACAGATTCGCACCATGCCCCGGGCATAGGGACCGTAAGAGGTGCGCTGCAGGGAAATTTGGTTACAGATCGCCGCGCCATCCACCAGCCAACCAATAGCGCCTATATCACCCCAGGTCTGTGTCGGGTAATTAAAAATCGAGGCGTATTTCGCCGAACCATCAAGCAGTGCTGCGGTGAGTTCTTCGCGGCTGATGCCAAGGGTTTCGGTGGCGCTGTAAAGATAGAGACCATGACCCGCTTCATCCTGCACCTTGGCCAATAAAATCGCTTTGCGACGCAGCGACGGCGCCCGGGTTATCCAGTTGCCCTCGGGCTGCATGCCGATGACTTCGGAGTGGGCGTGCTGGGACATCTGCCGAATCAGGTTTTTGCGGTAGGTGTCGGGCATCCAGTCTTTGGGTTCTATCTTTTGCTCGGCATCGACTTTTTGCTGAAAAGCCATTTCGTTTTGATCTGTCATCGCAATGTCCTCGAAAGTTTGGGGTGTGCGCATATTAGTCACAGCGCTCAATAATCAGCGCAATGCCCTGCCCCACGCCGATGCACATAGTGCAGAGGGCATAGCGGCCTGCCGTTCGTTGCAGCTGATACATGGCGGTGGTGACAAGCCTTGCACCGCTCATACCCAGCGGATGACCCAGAGCAATTGCACCACCGTTGGGATTAACTCGCGGGTCGTTATCTGCCAGACCGAGCTCGCGCATCACCGCCAGGCTCTGGGCGGCAAAGGCCTCATTAATTTCTATCACATCCATTTGATCCAGTGTCAGACCAGTTTGTGCAAGCACTTTTTGGGTTGCAGGCGCCGGCCCAAAACCCATAATTCGTGGCTCTAGCCCTACAGTTGCCATAGCCACAACCCTGGCTCTGGGGCTTAAGCCATGGATAGACGCTGCCTGCTCAGAAGCCAGTAAAAGTGCGCAGGCTCCATCATTGATTCCAGAGGCATTGCCTGCGGTAACCGTGCCATTTTCACGGAAAGGCGTGGCTAACTTTGCCAGGCCGGCAAGGCTAGTCTCGGCGCGAATATGCTCATCGCTGTCGACCAGTAAATCCTCCTGCTTGCGGCGTGCCACTTTTACCGGAACTATCTCCTCGGCAAACAACCCACTGTTCTGTGCTGCACTGGCCCGACGCTGGCTTTCCAGAGCGAAAATATCCTGATCCTCTCGACTAATAGCAAATTGCTCGGCAACGTTTTCTGCCGTTTCCGGCATTGAATCTATGCCGTACTGCTGCTTCATTAAACGATTGACAAAGCGCCAGCCCATGGTGGTATCAAAGCTTTTTACCGAGCGACTAAAAGCACTCTCGGCCTTTGCGGTAACAAACGGCGCACGAGACATCGACTCGACACCTCCGGCAATCGCCAACTGCAACTCAGCAGCTTTAATACCACGGCTAGCAATACCTATCGCATCCATACCAGAGCCGCAGAGACGATTGATGGTGCTGCCGGGAACCGCTGCGGGCAGCCCCGACAAGAGTCCACTCATACGCGCTATATTGCGGTTATCCTCGCCAGCCTGATTGGCACAGCCATAATAGATATCATCAATTTGCTGCCAATCGACTGAAGGATTGCGTTCAATCAGGGCTCGCAGTGGAATAGCACCCAGGTCGTCGGCGCGCACCGTTGCCAAAGCGCCGCCATAGCGACCAATGGGGGTTCGAATGGCGTCACAGATAAAGGCTTCAGTCATCATTTTTACCCTTTAAATTACTGCCCTTTAAATTGCGGCTGACGCTTTTCCATAAAAGCGGCAACGCCCTCGCGATAATCATCTGAGCGACCCAACAGGCCCATGGTCTGCTTTTCATCTTCGGTCTGTTGCTCCAGCGAGGTAGAGAATGATTGATTGAGCAGTCTCTTGATTTGAGCCAATCCCTGAGTGGGCTGGGTGGCGAGATTCTCTGCCAATTGAAGCGCCTCAGGCATTAGCTTATCGTCATCAACGCACTGCCAGATCATGCCCCAGCTCTCAGCTTTTTCAGCGGATAATTTATTACCCAAAAGCGCCAGACCTTTGGCACGGGCAAGTCCTACAGCACGGGGTAAATTCCAACTGCCACCGCTGTCTGGCACCAGACCAATTTTGCAAAACACAAAGGCAAAGGCTGCTGACTTGGCGGCTATAACAATATCGCAGGCCAGTGCGATACTGGCACCAGCACCGGCGGCAATGCCGTTCACGGCGCAGATTACCGGCTTGTCGAAAGTCATAATGCCGCGTATCAACGGGTTGTAGTATTTCTCCACTGACTCACTCAGATCCGGCGTCTGGCCAGTAACCTTGACGGCACGATCATTTAAATCCTGACCGGCACAAAAACCACGTCCCTCTCCAGTGATCAGCAGGCAGCGCACCTGTTGATTGTTCTTTACATCAAGCATGGCTCGCTGCACTTCAAGATGCATGGCAACAGTAAAACTGTTTAAACTTTTCGGGCGATTTAATCTCAGAATCGCCACGCCGTTTTTTACCTGGTAGTGAATATTTTCAAAATCCATCTCAGTCTTCCTGTCGCGCAACCAAGGTTAAAATATCGTAGAGGGCAACCAGCTCCTGATGCTGATTAACCACCTGAACATCCCACACCACCACACCAGTTGTCCGGTCTTCATCGGGGCGCTTATCTTTTTTGATTTTTTGTTTGACGGTGATACTGACCTGAATGGTGTCGCCAATCCCCACAGGCTCAATAAAGCGCAAATTCTCGAGACCATAATTGGCTAGCACCGGGCCGGGAGACGGCTCGACAAACATGCCGGCGGCCGCCGAAATAACAAAGTAACCATGGGCTACGCGCTTCCCAAACATCGAGTCCACTGCTGCCAGCTCATCAAAGTGGGCATAAAAATGATCACCGGAAAGACAGCCAAAGTTGGTGATATCCGCTTCGGTAACCGTGCGCCGATGAGTGGTTAAACGCTCACCTATAGTTAGCTGTTCAAAGTATTTTTTAAACGGGTGAATATCGGTACTCAGGGTTTTCGCGCCGATAGAGTACTCGCGGGTAATCGCCATTAAGGTCGAGGGGGAACCCTGTATCGCCGTGCGCTGCATATAGTGCTTAATCGCACGAGAGCCACCCAATTCTTCACCACCGCCTGCGCGACCAGGACCACCGTGAACCAAAGGTGCCAGGGGTGAACCATGACCCGTTGAGGCTTTGGCGCAATCACGATTTAACACCAGAATACGACCATGATAGGCGGCAGCACCTAAGACTAATTGGCTCGCCTCCTGATCGTCATAGGTCACTACGGAGGCCACTAGACTGCCTTTACCCAAGGCTGCAATCTCAATCGCATCCTCTAACGAATCGTAAGGCATAAGGGTAGTAACAGGGCCAAAAGCTTCTATATTATGGGGCGCTTCAGTGGTTTTTGGATTGGGGCATAACAGTACCGTGGGGGGATAAAACGCGGCGCGGTCTATAGCATCACCCTGAAGCTCAAGGGCATCGGTATCGCCGCCAAAGATTATCTCGCAATGCTCAGCCAGCAACGCAACATTGGCTGCCACGTCGTCACGCTGTGACTGACTCACCAAGGGGCCCATTCTTACACCCTCTACAGCCGGGTCACCGACGGTGGTTTTATTTAAGCGGCTAATTAATGCCTGACGCACGGCATCGAGTTTTTCTGCAGGAACTAAAACCCTCCGTATGGCGGTACATTTCTGTCCGGCTTTTACGGTGACTTCTTTGCAGACTTCTTTGATAAATAAGGCAAACTCCGGATCGTCCTCACCGACACTTTGACCCAGGATGGAGCAATTAAGCGAATCCGCCTCCATGGTAAAAGGCACACTCTTGGCAACCAGATTGGGATGGCTGCGCAATTGCTGACCGGTTGCCGCTGAGCCGGTAAAGGTCACGACATCCTGCTCATTGACATGATCGAGTAAATCGCCGGCACTGCCACAGATCAGCTGAATAGCACCATCAGGGAAGGCTTGCGATGCAATCATTTCTTTTACCATGGCCTCGGTTAAGTACGCCGATGCGCTAGCGGGCTTAACAATAACCGGCATACCGCCAATTAAACTGGGGGCAATTTTTTCCAACATGCCCCAGCAGGGAAAATTATAGGCATTGATATGAACCGCCACTCCGCGCTTGGCGGTAAGAATATGACGACCGGTAAAACTATCATCAGCGGAGAGTTTTTCAGCCGGCCCCTCAACAATAAAGGTTTCGTTAGCAAACTCACGCCGGGCAATCCCCGAATAACTAAACACAGTGCTAATACCACCTTCGATATCCACCCAACTGTCGCTACGAGTAGCCCCGGTCATCGCCGAAACAGTATAAAAATCTTCTTTTTTAGCCATTAGGTGCTTGGCCATCGCTTTTAAAGCATTAGCGCGCTCATGGATCGTCATGGCACGCAGTGCGGGGCCACCGGTATTGCGGCCATAGTCCAAGGCTGCTGCAAAATCCAGACCTGCACTACTAACCCGACTAATCGGCGCGCCAGTCACGGCATTACAAACCTGAGTACCTTCGCCCTGCCCTTCAACCCACGCACCTGCTAAAAAACTCTTTGCTTTCATATCTAAAACTCCATCTTTGCTTGGCCATCATAGTGCGGCCACCAATTGTCCCTATCGATATGCCAACAAACCTGCAGCATAGACCCTACAATTTATTATGATACATTTATATTGCTTTAAGTCAATTTAATGTATTATGTTTAAATTAATGCGATGGCTTGCGGAGACGAAAATGGAAAAAACTAAAACCCTTTATTCAGGTCACCAGGTTGGACTGGAGGCAATTGAAACCGCAAGTATTGATGAGCTCCGTGCACTGCAATTAAGTCGCTTAAAAACCACAGTCAATCATGCTTATAAAAACTCGCCGGTCTATAAAAAGAAGTTTGATGACCATGGCGTGCATCCCGATGACCTGCAGTCGCTGGAAGATTTAAGCCGCTTCCCCTTCACCAGCAAAGCCGATTTACGAGACAACTATCCCTTCGGGATGTTCTGTACCCCGATGGAGCAAATAGTGCGTGTCCACGCTTCCAGTGGCACTACAGGCAAGCCTACTGTCGTCGGTTATACCCAAAATGATATTGATACCTGGGCGCAAGTCGGTGCCCGCTCTATTTATGCTGCGGGTGGCCGCGCTACCGATATAGTCCATATTTCCTACGGTTACGGCCTGTTCACCGGAGGCTTGGGAGCTCACTATGGCGCCGAGCGTCTGGGCTGTACTGTTGTCCCGGTTAGCGGTGGGCAAACCGAAAAACAAGTCCAGTTAATTTGCGATTTTAAGCCAACCATTATCATGGTTACGCCATCCTACATGCTCAATCTTTGTGATGAGATTGTGCGCCAGAATATTAATCCCTCAGCGCTGTCACTGCGGGTTGGCATTTTCGGCGCTGAACCCTGGACTGATTCTATGAGAACAGAATTAGAGCGGCGATTATCGATTGATGCCGTGGACATTTACGGCTTATCCGAGGTTATGGGGCCTGGTGTTGCCCAAGAATGTATTGAAAGCAAAGATGGCCCGACCATATGGGAAGATCATTTTTACCCTGAAATTATCGATCCGCACACCGGCGATGTTTTACCCGATGGCGAAGAAGGTGAATTGGTCTTCACCAATCTCACCAAAGAAGGCATGCCGATGATTCGCTACCGCACCCGTGACCTTAGCCGCCTACTACCTGGCACTTCTAGATCAATGCGACGCATAAGTAAAATCACCGGACGCAGTGATGATATGTTTATTATTCGGGGTGTTAATGTATTCCCAACACAGATTGAAGAACAGATTTTGCACATAGAGTGCCTCTCACCTCACTACAGCATTGAGCTAAGCAAGAAAGGAAATTTGGACAATATAACGGTGCTCGTAGAAAAAAATATAGGCGCATTTAAAGACTCGGCATCAATACAAGCAGAACTTGCCCACAAGATAAAATCATTTATTGGTGTCTCTGCGTCTATACAGGTGAAGAACCCAGGCGAGATGCCACGATCAGAAGGAAAGGCCATAAGGGTTTTAGATAACCGGTAAACCTTCAACTAAGCTTTCAATCAGACATAAGTAAATCAAAGGGTAATGAATGGAAACGCTCTCTCTTGACAACAAAGTAAGCATCGAAACTTTTGGGCGCCGAAATATCCTTACCATCCTGCTCTGCATGATCTTCAATATTGTCGATGGCTTTGATATCACCGCCATGGCCATTGCCGCAGTCAGTATTGGCGAAGAAATGCAGATAGACGCAGCACAGCTTGGGCTAGTATTTAGTTTTTCTTTAGCCGGTATGATGGCAGGTGCGACATTGCTAGCGCCCTATTCAGACATCATCGGTCGCCGCAGGACCATCATTGTTTCGCTGCTAGTGATTGGTGCTACAGTACTCCTCACTGCTTTTGTTAGCAGCCTAATTCCCCTCATCACTTTACGATTTATTAGCGGCCTTGGCGCCGGTGTATTACTCGCCACTCAAACGGCACTAGCCGCTGAATATAGCCCTGCAAAATATCGCGCGCTCGCCGTTACAGCCGTCACCGCGGGCTACCCAATGGGTGCAATGATGACCGGCTTAGTGGCAAGTAGTGTTATGCCGGACTATGGCTGGAGAGGGTTATTCCTCGGCGGCGGCGCAGTCACGTTGCTGATGGCGGTTGTGGCGATTAAATATATACCCGAATCTATTCAATTTTTATTCCATCAGCAACCGCCCAATGCTCTGGCTAAAATTAATAGGATTTTTGCTCAACTGCGGCAACCGAGCATCAAAGCTCTTCCGGCTAAATCTCAATCACATCAATCAGTCTCTGTGGTTGCCAACATGAAGTCATTACTGGCCCAACCCTACAAAAAACAGACCCTAATGTTGTGGCTAATTTTCTTACTCAGCATATCAAGCCTGTATTTTCTGATGAGTTGGATACCTAAACTGATACTGCTGAATGGCTTTTCAAAACCCACTGCCTACCTCGCCTTCACGTTATTCAATATGGGTGGCGTTGTGGGTATTTTTTCACTCGGCTTTTTTGCCGCGATATTACCGCTTCGTTCTCTTGTCAGCGCCTACCTTCTGCTGGCAAGTTTTTTGATGGTGATATTTAGCATTCTCCCAAGCGTGGAAAAATATCAATTGATTATTATTTTCATTATTGGATTGACCCAGCAAGGAGGATACGTGGGAATCTATGCCATGGCCGCTAAACTATACCCAACACATCTGCGGGGTACAGGCGTAGGCTGGGCAATAGGCATAGGCAGGTTTGGCGCGGTGATTGGGCCCGCTATTGCCGGCTATATGATAGCCATGGGCGTTTCGGTGGCGATGAACTTTGTTGTTTTTGCCCTACCACTGGGTTTGGCAGGTGTCATCGCACTAAAAATAAAAACCGACTAATGTGGTGACATTTTTAAACAGGGCATCTGTACGATCAACGGCCTTAAATAATCCTTAAATACTTTAGTTACCCCAGTTTTCCATGGTATCCACCAGCACAGTCAAAAACTGGTTAGTCTGAAAAGCGTCCAAGGCACGATGATCAATGGTTAACGACACATAGCACATAGGTTTGATCACCATCGTATCGCGGCCATCTACATCGCAGACCACAACTCGCTTTTGCAGCTTGCCAACACCGAGAATAGCCAGCTGGGGTTGGTTGATAATAATTGGCGCCGCGAGCAGACTGCCGCTGACACCATGATTTGAAATAGTGAAAGTGCCATTTTGCATATCCGCAGGTTTTAACTTTCCAGTGCGGGCTTTTTCAGTCTGTTGCTGGAGTTTTTCGGCAATTTCAAAAAGGCTTTTCGATTGAATATCTTTGACCACTGGCACCACTAACCCCTGATCACCCAGTGCAGTGCCTACGCCTATATTGATCTGCTCAAATAACTCTAAGGCATCCTGATGAAAACGCGCATTGACCTGGGGCACTGCCCGAATCGCCTGCACGCAGGCGACTAAAAAGTAGGCGGTAAAGGTCAGCTTTACACCCTGCTCAGAAAACTCTTTTTTGTGCCAACGGCGGTGCTCAATAATATTCGACATATCCAGCTCAAAGACACTGGTGACATGGGGTGAAGTGTGCAGCAGACTCTCGCTCATATACCGGGCGATACTCTGGCGCATCGCTGTATGGGCAATCCGCTTACCAACAAGATCACCAGAAGTTCGAGTACCCTGAGTATCTCCAGCATTGCGCTTTTCGAGGTAAGTCATCACATCAGTGCGCGTCACTCGGCCACCGCGACCTGTTCCGCAGATAAGACTAATATCCAAATCATGGTCACGCATCAGGCGCCGAACTGCCGGACCCACCAGAGTAATAGCATCATCGCTTTGTGTTGCTGGATTGGCTGACGGTGCTGATTCTGGTCTTTGCTCTTGCTCTTTTTCTTGCTCTTGCTCTGGCAGCAAAGATCCACCCAGTTGCACCAACCTTCCCAATACCATTGCCGGCTCAATATCATCGCCAGGCTGTTTGAGTATTGTTTCAAGGCGGCCGGCTTCCGGTGCACAGACTTCCATGGCAACCTTGTCGGTCTCCAACTCGACCACAGGGTCTCCTGCAGCCACTGCTGCACCTGGTTGCACCAACCATTGGGAGAGTTTGGCTACGGTGCCCTCAATCTGGTCTTCAGCGAGGGTGATATCAATCATTGTTGGCAGGTTATTTTTCATAACAACTAAATCTCAAGAAGATCTTGCATAGCCTCAGCGATACTCTCCTCAGAGGGCACGGCGGCTTCAAGCAGATGAATATTGTGAGGGCTAGGGATATCCGGCATGGTCAGGCGTCGAATCGGCGCATCCAGATCAAAGAACGCCTCGTTGGCGAGTACCGCGGCAATTTCAGCACCAAATCCCGCGCTCATATTATCTTCATGGACAATTAAACAGCGGCCAGTCTTTTTAACCGAGGCCAGTACTGCCTGCTTATCCCATGGGCTCAATGTGCGCAGATCCAGCAGTTCAATTTTGTCTGTAAAAAGTTTGGCAGCATTTTCGCAGCGCTCGACCATAGCACCCCAGGTAACCACCGTTAGGCAGTCGCCCTGCAATAGATGTTTGGCGACACCGAAGGGAATCACATATCCGTCGCCCGGATAGGCGCGCCGAGCCCAGGCATTATCCAGAAGGTTGCGATGCTCAAAGAAAATAGTGGAATTGTTATCGCGCAGTGCATAGCGCAGCAAGCCAACCGCATCTTCAGCATTCGACGGCATGGCTAGCTGCCAGCCCACCTTATGCACCCACTCAACCTCGTCGCACATAGAGTGCCAAGGGTCGCCGCGGCGGGCAAAACCACCGGGAATTCTCACCACCATCGGCGCGGCAAATTGATTGTTGGTACGCCAGCGCATAATGCCGGTATCCGAAAGTTGCTCGGCAGCGGGCTCGGCGTATTTGCGAAATTGAATCTCAGGTACTGGCATTAAACCTGCCAGTGCCATACCCACGGCGCGACCAATAATTCCCTCCTCCGAGAGACTGGTATCAAAGACCCGCAGATCGCCATACTTTTCTGTAAGGATAGGAATTCCAAAGCTACTATCCCAACTGTTACGCATAAGGATAGACACAGACTAACCCGTTTTCCACACAGAAT
>Ga0206127_1002910_pt1 | contig 16343 bp, 11 predicted proteins | sample Helgoland_Spring_6_FD_148646 | JGI IMG/M metagenome (GOLD analysis project Ga0206127, IMG submission 148646) | Pelagic subsurface seawater microbial communities from Kabeltonne, Helgoland, North Sea - Helgoland_Spring_Bloom_20160419_1 | ecosystem: Environmental > Aquatic > Marine > Epipelagic ...
TGAACAGCTTTGATTCCAGTCCTGCGCCTTGATGAGAACTTCCCGAAGACCCCATCCTTCTTTGATCCACTTGCCGACCAACCGTGCGAGGGTGTCGTTGCGACTACCTTCGACCTTCGGATCCTCGGTGAGCTTCTCTCTGATGCTTGGGACTTCCCCAGTGTTAGGATCAACAGAGTTAAAGCCATGGATGTGTTGCAGGTCTACACCCGACAGCAATGGCAGATCATCGATTGATGTTACGCCATAGGATTGCTCACACTCTAAGCGATAACCTACGCTGGGCGCGATCATCACATACCCGCCATCACCACGAACATCGATCTTATTCTTACCGACACTGTTTCGAATGTCATCGGGTCCGAGTGCGTAGAAGTAATGGGTGCCACCTCGAGGCGTTATCTGTTTGAGCGGTGTGCGCGTAATGCCACCAGACTCTATCCATGTAACGGCTTCGTCACTGTCTGCATCGACAACGGCAAATGCTATGCCGGTTATGACAGCCCAGTTTGCTTCAGGGTATTGTGAATGCCACTGCTTTATTTCTTCTTCGCTCGGTTGAATGGTTTGATAGTGCGTCCATTTAACTCGAGGTGTCTTCGCCCATTTTGCTTTAAGCGCATCATCGGTATCGAAGGGATGCCGACTGCGAAAGTACTGCGGTACTGTTTCTTTTGGAGAACCACACGGTATGACATGGAAGCCAAGCTCCCACATTGCATGCAGCCAATCAGATTTATGATCAGGCTCTAGATTTTCTCCACAAAATTTCTGCTGGAAAAAATGCATATCAATCCACCCTTGCTATTCGCCTCTTTGATCCGTCTTCCCGCGCCGATTCAATCTTGTAATCAATCGACTTCGCTGCTTGCCTGATTGATCTCAACTGCTGTAGCTTAGGATCGTTCGACTCATCTATGGTAAAAGAATCACCGACATCCAGCCGAAGCAGTATCTTCTGCCACCTACCTGGGCCACGGGTCTTGCGACCTACGCCCACACCTTTTTCAATTACGATATCCACTGTGCCACTCCTTGTTGTTTGTTCACCCGATCATACTCCAACACAAAAGAGATAACAACCTAGTAAAAAAGTGTTGCTTTTATCTTGTGGCTATGAGAAAGTTTGTTTCGAGAAGAGAGAAGGAGTGTGTAATGCAGTACGAAGAAGTCGTAGGTCTGTTAGTCGCTGCCAGAAAGGTAAAGGTGGAGATCGATAGTAAGATAAAGCGTTTAGAAAGAGAAGTACTAGAAACAAAATTTGCGAATGACGCTGTTCAGCCGATACGCAATCAGGGAGGTGAGCGCACCGTAGAAGGTGTGACTTTTGAGATCAAACGTACCTACGTTTGGGATCAAGAACTCTTAGCAGAAGCGTTAAAGATGTACCCTTCTGTTGAGGATTGGCCCTCCTTTGTAACCCCCGTCAACGAAGTTAAAGTCAACCTGACTAAGTTTAAGCAGTTCTGTCTGGACCATGCAGACCATCCGCTTTTACCTAAGATTCATGGTGCGATGTCAGCTAAGTTTGGCGACCCTAAAATCAAAGCAATAAAGGAGGTATGACATGTCGTTACTACAGCAAGTAACTACGGCACGGGAAGTGATTCCCGACGAACCATTGCCGCCGGTCAGGATTAATATCCAAGGCACGGATGGTATTGGTAAGAGCACGTTCGGAGCAGGAGCCCCTAACGTAATCTTTATTCAGGCAGAGGATGGCCTGAACTTCATCGAGGGTGTGGCAAGGTTTCCGCTTGCCAATGAGTGGAGCGATATCATTAGCCAGATCGCAACGTTGGCCAATGAAGATCACTCTTATAAGTCATTGGTGCTCGACACCACGGATGCCGCAGCCCTTAAGACTGAGGCTCATGTGTGTGAAAAGAATGGCTGGGATAGCATTGACGCGCCTGGATTTGGCAAAGGTTATACCGCTGTCCGAGAACAGTGGGTCAAACTGCTAGATGGTTTAAACTTTTTGCATCGGCACAAGGCAATGAACATCATTCTCTTGAGCCATGTTGCGATCAAGCCATTTAACGATGCGGTTCATGAGTCTTATGACCGGTGGGAAATGAAGTGCAACAAGAATGTTAACGCACTCATTAAAGACTGGGTGGACTTTAACCTTTTTGCAAACTATCAGACGGAAACGATCAAGGATGGTAGCAAAACACGCGGTGTTTCATACGGTAAGCGAGCCTTGCATACGCAATTCGCCGCCGCATTCGATGCCAAATCAAGAGTAGCATTACCGCCTAAGATTGATCTTAGCTGGAATGCATTCGTCACTAGCTATGCAGATGCCCTGCAAGCTTCATCTTAATAAGTAGGAGATTCCAATGGGAATATTAGATCAAGGTATCGACTGGAGCGCAGTCGAAGTAGGCGGTGGGATGACGGACAACGGTCCTGTCCCGCCAGGTGAGTACACCGTTGAGGCAATCAAGTACGAGGAGAAGACCTCGAAGGCAGGTAATGTTTTCCTTGCGTTTGAGTTCAAGATCCTCGGGCCAAGCCATGCAAACATGCGCTTGTGGGAGAACTTTGTCATCACTGGCAGTTCAAATGTTGGCAAGGCTCGGCTTAAAAGCTTCGTTTCCTCTGCCGGTGGCGATGTGAATCAGGTTCTCGGGTCCGCCCTTGTGAACTCTGTTATGAACACGCCGGTCAATGTTGTGACTGACATTGAGCAGTCTAAGAATCCAGAGTATCCGGATCCCAAGGCTCGCATTAAGAGCTTCTTGCCAGCCAAGGTAGCACAGGCACAGCCTGCACAACCCGTAGCACAGCCTGTTGCACAACCAGCAGTCCAGACTTCGAACTGGTCAGCGTAAGAAATGCACCCTGAAAAGGGTGAAAAGGGTGAAAAGTATTTAAGAAGGCTTGACCTGACGAAACTTTTCAAAAGACTTGGGGTATAAAAACCTTCTTACACTGGCTTGATCCACCAGTAGTCGCAACGGATCACCCCTTATTAGGAGAGATACATGGACGAGATAGACCAGATAGAAATAACCTTTAGCAATGAGGAGATGGAAGCTGTTTATGAGAATCTAAAGTATTGGCTTAGGGCTATGGTTGAAAAAGACTACACCTTAGAAGCTATATCAGAGGTCATGAGCACTTACTCACTCATACACGCATACACATTCGCTGATCATGAGAGCGTTGATAAATCAATTCAAAGTATTAAAGAAAAGGTTTCAGTCAACTTGCTTAACGGCATAACAGGAGAAGGAATAGTTCACTAATGGAACTCAGAAACTACCAGAAAAAAGCTTTAGACAAAGCTCTCTGTTGGTTAGATAAGAAGATTACAAACCCACTCATCGTGCTCCCTACCGGAGCTGGTAAGACCGTTGTATTCACTACGCTAATCCAAGAGCTTTACAATCGGAATCCCTCTAGCAGATTCTTAATCATTGCTCACCGGCAAGAACTCATATCACAAGCGGAAGAAAAGCTTCTAGCAGTTTGGCCGAATGCACCCTGCGGTGTGCTCGCTGCAAGCTTAAAAAGGTTTGACAACACCGCGCCAATCATAATCGCCAGCCGAGATACGCTGGCTTCCCAGACAAGGCTTGATAAATCATTGCCGGTTGACTACATCATTATCGATGAGGCCCACCATGTAGGCCCAGACTTGGATAGTAGATACCGGAAGATCATCAATCACTTCGAAGAGATCGGGTGTCCAAAGGTCTTGGGTGTAACCGCTACGCCATACCGGATGGGGCAAGGCTACATCTATGGGAAAAAGGATCACTTCTTTGAGGGCATTGCCCACTCAGTGACCATCCCTGAACTCATCAAGGATAAGTACTTGTGCCGGTTGTCAGCGTTTGCTGTAGCCAAGGAAGCTGTCATTGATGCGAGCAAGGCTAGGCTTAAGTTTAAGGGCGGTGATTATCGTGAGTCAGATCTAGAAGAGCTGGCAATGGTCGATAAGACTATTTATAACATCATTCAAGACTGGCTTGAGAAGGCTTATCTCAAAGGCAGAACCAGCACTGTATTCTTTTGTGTGACCGTTCTTCATGCTCAAAAGATGTGCATGTTTCTAAGACGCTCTGGTATCAGGGCTGCGTTTGTGACAGGTGAAACGCCCAAGGCTGAAAGGCAAAGTATTCTTGACAGCTTTGAGCGGGGAGATATTAACGCGCTTTGTAATGTCGCGGTCTTGACGGAAGGTTGGGATGCGCCAAGGACTGATTGCATTGCGATCCTACGTCCGACCAAGTCGCTCGGGCTCTATGTCCAGATATGTGGCAGGGGTATGCGTACCTGGCCTGACAAAGAAGATTGCTTGCTTCTAGACTACGGCGGCAACATGGACCGGCACGGTTGCATTGACACTGCAACACCAAAAAGATCAGCAACAATAGAAGGAAATGCGATTTGGATCTGCAATGAATGCTTTAGTGTCAATGACATTGAGTACAGTCATTGCATTGCGTGTGATGCGGCCAAGCCTGTCGCAGAAGAACTTCCCGAATTAGATTTAATGGTTGGGGCTAAACCAGGGCCAGGTGGTCCGCCAGACTTGGTTGAAACAGACGAATCTGTTGAAGGGTATGTCCTTTCAGATGAGATCCCTGAATCAGCAAAGTCTGTTTACAGAACAGACACAGTGACTTCGGTCCTCGCCAAGAAGAAGATCTCAAAGAATGGTAATGCTTATCTTAGCGTTGACTTCGCATGTCAAGGTGCTTACTGGCCTCAGTCAACCGCGCTCATGGTGGGTATGTACGGTAAGGCCGGTGAGATGGCAGCTATGAAGTGGAAGATCATGTCGAACCAAAACATTTATGTCCCAAGGGATATAGATGAAGCTGTTAGGCTAATCAATGAAGGGGGCGCCTTCGACGAAGTGCGCGAAATAAACTTAAAGAAAGAGGGGAAATACTGGAATGTTATCGGCATCAATATTTAACAGGATAGATGAAGTTATCTCAGAGCAGAACGACAGGAACCGTGGACACATGGGGTTCAGTGGTATTGGCGATGATGATGAGAGAAAGATTTGGCTCAACTTTCATTGGTGCTTAAGCTCCAGCTTTGACGGCAGGATGCTTAGGCTCTTTGATCTGGGCAATCGGATCGAGGATCAAGTCGTTGACTACATCAAGAGCACCAATGTCATTGGCGTTTCTCCGGTTGACAAAGATGGCAAGCAGTATCGAGCAAGCGCCCTTGGCGGACACTTCTCTGGTTCCTGCGATGGGTTTGTCAGAAAGGTTTTGCCAGAAGCGATGGAAGAAGTTCTGCTGCTTGAGGTCAAGAGCGCCAACGACAAACGGTTTAAGGAACTGTGCAAGCTGGCCGACTATCAGGGATGGAGTAAGACATATCAGTGGCAGATTCACGCTTACATGGGGATCTTTGGTGTCAAGAAGACGCTTGCTGTGGTGGTCAACAAGAACAACAGCGAGATCTACTCCGAGATCATTGACTACAACCCTGAGATCTGGGATCAGGCACAGGAGAAAGCCAAGCGGATCATCGCTAGTGACGCGCCAGGTGATGGCATGAACGAAAAGGATTGGCGATTGAAGAATGAATCGTCGGTGTATCGAGATGTCTATCTTGGCAAGCGACTACCAGCGTCCGTTAACTGCCGGAACTGTAAGAGTTCTAAGGCGATCACGGAGTCCAATGGAGCCGTCTGGCGATGCTTTAGGTTTGGCAAGAACCTTACACTCGATGATCAAAGGAACGGCTGTAAGGACCACCTATGGATGCCTGCTCTGGTTCCTGCGGACCATCTGCCAGAGAAGAGCACTGAGGATAAGATCGCTTATCAATCAGGAATAGTTGTGTTCTTTAATACGGTATCTAAAGGGCTTGACAAACAGTCATTTAGCAGTCCCGAATTGCGAGAACTGTCGAAGGCTAACTTCGATCCTGATCTAATGATTGGGCCTAATCACATTCGGGAGAACTTTGACGCTGAGTTCGTAGCTGTGCATGTGATGGATGAGGATCAGATACCGTTCTAGCTGGCCATTCTCTTGGGTCTTTAATGACGTGAACAATGACGCCGGGGTGGAGTGCTTCGACCAGTTTCTTTTTTAGAGAGAAGATCTGGGTCACGATGCCCTTGGTGTCTTCCACGACATACTGGTCCTTGCACCAGTACCTAAAGTCTGCGATGTACTTGCAGATCTTCTTGCCTTCGACCACGCAATGATAAGGAACCTGGACTTCGACCTGTTCGATCTCGCCATCTTCCTCTTTGCCTTTCAGGATCTTGTATCTTGCAGCTTCAAGCTTTGAATCAAACTTGATGCCATCGTACTCTACTTTCTGAGCAAAGTACTTTCCGGTCTTCTTTTTACGTTGTGGTAACAATAGATTAGGAACCGATTAGTTTATCTAATTCTATATCTCGCAGTGCTTCTATGCCACGGTTAAATAAGGATTGAGGTGGCGGAGGTGAAGGCGGTGGTACAGCACCAGGCATAGGTGGTGGCATGATAGAGCTCGGAGGTTGTGCCATCTGTTGTTGCCTTTCTTCGAAAGCTTTTGGTCTTAAAGGCTTGTTTGAAAACTCTGACCTGACTTCTCTCATAGCTTCAAAGTCAAAAGGATTAGAGATCTTATTCTCACCAGATCTATAAGCTTCTTTTCGTATTTCCTTTGAAGGCTTTCCTACAGAGAATTTTCCAGCCATTACCTTTCTGTATTCGGTAACGTTTCCTTCTTTCAAAACCTTTGCAATATCACCTTCGGACATACCTAGAGTTCTAGCATCCTCAATGGCCATGTTTAGATCTCTTAACGCCTTAAACCTTTGTTCATTACTGGTTAAATAGGCATCAGTTATTTCTTGCGCGTCTACCTTACCTCTCTGTTTGGCAACTTTATTAAAAATAGTTTGTGCGCTTCCGATTTGAGATGACGCCTCATAGGCACGAAAACGTAAAGAATCTTTGATAACAGGTCGAACAGTCTTTATTCCGGACAAAGCTTCTGCAAGTTCTCCTGCAGCATCGAGCCTAACGCCTTGTGTGTTTATTGCATAGGAATCGTCAGCCAAACCAGTTGCAGATAACATTGATCTAGGAAGATCCTTAAGCCGACCTCTTCTAATATCAAAGGGAAGCACGGTTGGCATCACGCCTTCAGCTAAATGGCCAAAACCCTTCATCATTTTGCTGCCCAAAGTATCTTGTTCAGCCCAAACAGATCTGCCTGTAGAGGTGTTGTTCCTCATTAGATCTACAATTTTTTCACCGACAATTGTCTCACTTACAAAAGGTCCGAAGAATTCTCTTCCTGCCTCGGTGACTGCTCCAAGAGCAATTTCATTTAGTTCTTTCTCGGAAGTAATGCCGTTATTAACCGCATTGAAAACACCCCTAATAGGTCGAGTCAAATAATCATAAGGGTTTGTGTAAGAGAAGTTATAGAACTCTGTGGCGTACCCGTTTTTGTCCGTAGCAATAGGGGTTAGCTGACTGTTCTTGTCGTAGTCCGCTACAAAAGATCTTTTGAATGCTTCTGTTTGCTCTTCGGTAGATCCGGTAAGCGTGTGTCCGATAGTCGATATGACTCTACCAGTGGCGTAATTAACTGTTGCCATACCGGCCAACCTTCTCATGCCAATCTCTCTAATTTCAGGAGATTCACTCGCTACTTCTTTAATAGCCCTACCCATGACATTGCCACTTGTTCTAATTATTTCAGCAGGGAATGCAATGAAGTTACCAACCGGAAGCTTCCTTAATGTTTTAATAAACTCCGGCACTCGAACATAGTTAGGCACCAAGTCCTTAGTAATTGAAGCTGCTTCCCTCTTAAGAAAAACTTTCAATTGAGTTTCATCTAAGTCCGCAGCTCTAACGCTTGGGCCAAAATCAATAAGGTTCCTGTAGTCTGTAACAGGGATCGCTGCATTAGGATTCTTCTCAAGAACCTTGTAAAGCTTGCCAAGTTCCATTTCAAAATTGTATATCTTCCAAACATCATCAGACCCTTGGTACACCTTTGTTGCAAAGTTGTTTTGAGCTTTCTCCGCAAGCTTCATTGGCTTGCCACTCAAGAACTTACTCCCAATCTTATTCTCAAGAGCATCTTTGATAATGCTTTCAAACTCACCTTGCCTGACGTTCGTGTTAACCACACCAAGCTGAGTATATTCATCATAGGCTCTTTTTAATTCTGCTCTAGATGATCCTTTTGCACCTTTTAAAGGAACGTATTTGTCACCTATCTCACTGAATACCGTCTGCATTGAATCAAGTAAAGCTCTTCCATTGCCAACATTTCCAGACATCATTGTGAAGAACGCTGCTGTTGTTGCGTTTCTTATCTGGGTTGTTGGGCTGTAAACAGTCTTTGCCAGTTGAGATAACCCTTTTATCCCAAGAAATGTAGACCAAAGATTGCTTGCGAAACTATCCGACTGCATGCCTCCAAGATTTGCTGCGTTATCAAACGCTCCTGCATATTCTTTCTTAATATACTTTCCAGCAACAGGTCCATACCTAGCCATAGATGCATCGGTTATCTTGCCAGCAACGTCAAAGTTACCAAGCGGCACATAAGATCCAGGAGGTGCTCCTAAAGGAATCTCATCAACTATAAATTGAGCGCCTGGATTTACTTCCCCAATCTTCTTGTTGTAGTTATCTATATCCTTGAACATGTTGTTCTTGGTTATCATCTTTGCTACGCCTTCGGTAGTCTCTTTGACCTTGGTCAGAAGACCTTCCTTTTGCTCTCCGATTGTTTGTGTTCTTATTTTATAAGTACCGTCTTTGCTGGCAGTCCTTCCAAAGATGTTCTCTGAGCCAGTGTATTCACCCAAGAAGTCTCTAAGTGCTGGAAGGCTGTCTAACTTTCGACCTTTAAGAATACCTTTTGTCATGCCTTGCAAAGTCTCTTCTTCAAACTGCATGTTGGGCTTCATGCCGCCAGATGAAAAATCTTTCTTCAACATCATTTCGTTTAGAATGTTGTAAGCATCTCTTTCGGTTAAAGGCTTATCTGAGTTCTTTGACATCTGAACAAGCTCATTAATAGCAGCTCTGGATTGTTCTTGAGTCGGGACGTAAGAAGGATCCCTTAAAGCCCGATACATTCTTGTACCGTAAAAACTCATGTTGCCATTTACGGTGGAGATCAAACTTTGTTGAGTTTCAGAATCAAGTACGCCATCGGATGAAAGCCTTTTTGAAAGACCATCTATCTGCTCTCTTGCAAGCCTAGAGGATTCAAACAAGGTTGTCTTAGGTTTAAGAAACTTCTTATCTTTAGATAGGCTAAGGACCTTTTCATCTAAATCTTTTAATGCTTTTTCACCTCTTAACCTCATGACATCATCTGGGTTAAATAGATAATCATTTATTGCATTTAACGCAACCCTATCATCGACGCCATTAAGAACACCTGCTTTGCTCAAAGCGTTTAAAGAACTGTCTATGCCATTCATGTTCCTTGAAAGCTCATTGTTGATAGAGCTCATTTCATGAATCTTCTGAGCCTTGATCTGAGCAGACATGTTGTCAGGCATATCCCCCTGAAAAGTAAAATATTTTGTTGCTAATTTTTTTATTGGTCCAGAAGTATCTTCACCAAACTTAGTCATTGCTGAACCAACGAGAGATCCCTCGTCGGCCCCAAAAGTTTTTAATACTTTTTGAGCTGCGCTCTTACCTAGACCGGTATCGCCAGCAGCTTTTAGCCCCATACCAATACCTTGTCCGGCTAATCCAAAAGCTTTAGGCAAGGTAAGTAAAAGTGCTGCGCTTTCACCGGCAACCTTTAGACGATTACCAAGTTCGGCGGCTGCTCGTTCAGATCCTTCTAGATCCGCAGTTGCTGTTCTAGACGTTGGCCCCATGTCAAAGAAGTCGCCAAGAGTCTCAACGTCTTGAGTGGCAACTGCAAAGTCGGTCCCCGCAAAAGCAGCAACTTCGGCAAACTTCCCAAGCTTTCTAGCTTTGGCTATTTTAGAAGCGACTGTACCTGGTAAAGCAAACTGAGTAATAAACTTGGCCGCTTCGCCAGCACCAGTGTAGGTTGTAGGTTTTAATTTTGCATAGAAGTTTCTGACTTGCTCCGCTTCGCTGGTCTGGCCATCAGAAGCGTAGTCAATGAGTTCAGCAGGTAAAGTTGCAAGACCTTCTGCAGCACTAACAACGCCAGCGCCAATGCCTCTGAATACGTCACCCGTAGAAGAATATTCTGACTCTTCAAGATCAGCCGCTGTTACTTTTTTAGATGCTCTAGACATCCTTGCAGCGGCACTTAATATTTGATTTTCTGAAGCACCGGCAGGCGCTTCTACATCGTAGGTAGTACCGTCTGGACCGCTTACTTTAAAAATAGGCATGGTTAAGGATCCTCTACTTTAAAACCAGAGGTATCCGGCTCGTATGTTTCTCCTGCAGCGGTAGCGCGAGCTTCTTCCATTAGATCAGCTTGGGGTTTATCTGGATACTGCTCCCTCAGATCTCTAAACAAAGTATTTATCAAAGTGTTTGAGCCAGACCTTTTATTAAGAGATAAAGCCATGTCTAATATATCTTGTTCGTTTATGCCTTCAGTCCCTTCCAACTGTTTTTTCAAGAACTCATAGTTGGCCATAAGCGTAGTTTTTTCTTCTTCATTTAAGTTTTCTATTTGAGCTTGCTGAAGATCTATCTTGGACCTTTGAAGATCGTAATTCATAGAACCTTCGTTAAAGTCTGAGAAGAAGTTTCTGGGAGCCCATCCTTCTGTAGCTCTGCCTGCATTCGCAAGGCCAGCTTGAACTCTAGGATCTGTTAACCGATCCATCATGTTACCAAAGAATCCTTTTTCTTTTGGCTCGACAACGTCTTTATCAAGAGAGCCTTGACTCTTAACTTCAGCTTCAGCTTCAGCAATAGCAGATTCAATTGGCGGTGCAGGCGGCGGTACTGGCGGCTGATCATCACCTCCAAAAATTTTCCCACCGCCATACGTTAATGCTGGAACTCCCAATCCTAGTGATAGCGTCTTATTGCCTAACGCGAGCCGTCCAGCCCCAAGAGCACCTCGGCCAAGCGCCCTTCCACCGGCTGCAATACCTTCGTCTATCCCGAGAAAGCTTCCTTTAGGCCCAACCTCTTCAACAGTTTCTTCAACAGCCTCAACAACCTTTGGCTTTTCTTTTTTGGTTTTTGGGTTTTTGGGTTTTTTGTTAGCCCCTTTTATAGCTTTTAATATAGAAGGTACTTCATCAACAAGAATCTCTCCTTTTTTTACGCCATCATCAAGCATGATTCTTGCGGTATTTGGACCGAATGGAGCGTCTGTAGATTTAGCAATATCAACAATGTTTTGAGCAATTTTTGACAGAACACCACCCTTATTCAAAGATACAATGCCACCGTTAGCTGCATTCATTTTAGATAAAGCTCGTACTCTATCGTAATCAATGGATGGTGTATCAACTTCAACCTCAGAATCCACCATTGTTTCGGGCTGAATTAAGGAAGCAATCCCGCCTGAATTTTGAGAAGGTTCCTCAGCAACCATTACTTCATCAGAAGTAAATTGTTTAACAAGATCTGGGACTTCGCTTCCAAACCTAGCGGCTTGTCTTGTGCTTTCAAGACCTTTTAATGTTCCGCTCTGCCCTACCTCTACTGCTTTTTTAACAGCATCCATTGCCTTCTTGCCCTTGTATCCCATCCTTGCAAGCTGAGAAAGTAGCGCAGCAGGAGCTGTAATACCTCCAGCAAGCAATCCAGCGGTAGCTGTGGCAAGGGCAACATCCGTAGGGTCTTCAGGATCTACAATAAAGAAGTTGGTAAGATCTCTAGCAGTTAATCCCTGGCCTTCCCTAGGGTTTGTAAATGAATCCGCAGCAAAAAAGTCAGACATGGTCCCGTCATCACCGACGATCATGCTTGGGATGGCGGATGCCACTTCAGGGACAGCTCTCATATAGTCCATAAAACCAAGACTCTCTGCTTCACCGCCATTTTCAAAACCTTGAACAGGCGCAACACCAGCCATGATGCCGCCACCTTGGCGGGTCTGAGGTGTCTGGAACATAGGACGGTCATAAATTTCTGGACGGTACATCATATCTTGTCGGTTCATGTCTCTAGCCTCCCATTCCAAATAAACTTCCAATGCCGCCTATTACTTGACCCGCTTTAGCCCAATCACTTGGCTGCTGAACGCCGGTTAACTGGCCGCCTGCTCCTTGATACCCGCTTGAGTATTGCGGCAAGTATCCAGCTAATCCGCCAAGCATTTGCTGGCCACGCTGCAATCTCATGTAAGGCTCGTCTGCCATCTGTGTCGCAGCAGTATATTGATTGCCGTAAGCGCGATCCTGAATGCCTCGACCAGTCTGCCCAAGCCCAGCCATGGTTCCGATCTGACCTGTAAGCATGTTGTATCCTTGCTGACCAAGTCCGCCAATACCCGAAGCGCCTGCGCGTTGAGCGCCACCACTTGCGCCGTATGCATCAAGAGCGGTCCCATACTGTTGTTGCGTCTGACCAAACATACCGCTTGCTGCGCCTTGCATCCTACGCATTTGGTCTTCATAACTGCCCATGCCCATCTGTTGAGCTTGGCCGTACTGAGAGGCCATGCCTTGACCAATGTCTGCACGTTGGCCAGCAGCGCCTATTTGAGCGCCAATACCTTGCATGCCAAGCTGACCACGTTGAGCAGCAGAGCTACCGATATCTCTACCAGCTTGCATCCCAGCCTGACCTTGAGATTGAGCCGTGCTAAATGCCTGTTGACCCAACCGTGCTTGAAGTTCCGCTGTAGAGATACCCAATTGAGCGGCTTGATTGGCAATGTTTGCTTGAGCTTGCTGCCCCTGCGTACCTGTTTGGGCTCTTTGGAATGCGCCAGTTTGGCTCATCTGTCGGCCTTGCTGAGTAGCAGCTTGACCTTGACCCGCTAGTTGAGCGCGTAACTGATCAGTGCTGATTCCAAGATTAGCGGCACGTTCTGCTAACTGAGATTGAGTTTGTGAGCCTGTCATGCCAAGCTGCGCTCTATCTAATGCTCCTCGTTGAGCCATCTGTTGTCCAGCCATTTGTGCAGCTTGACCTTGACCTTCTAATTGAGATCTAAGCTGATCAGTGCTAATACCTAAGTTAGCTGCTCTTTCAGCAAGTTGAGCTTCGTTCATCTTACTCGTCATGCCAAGTTGGCCACCCTGAAATGCGCCAGACTGAGCCAGCTCTTCCGCAGATAAGCCTAAGTTCCCTGCTGCTTGTGCTGCTTGTAATTGAGTTCCTGCGCCAGCTTGGCCAAGGGATGAGGTCAGTTGTCCAAGGTTTTGCTGACGGCCTTGAGCTTGCTCAAAGGATTGCTGCGCTTGTTGCGCCGCTTGCTGATAGCCTTGAGATCTTAATTGAGCACCAGTTTTAGCCTGCTGCTGCAAGATATTTCTACCGATCTCAGCTTGCTCAATGCCGCCTCTAGATCCACCAAAAGCACCAGATTGAATAGCTTGAGCTTTTGCCTGTTGCCTCTGCTTGTTACCAAGCCTTTCAATCTCTGCCTGTTCAGCATCAATTACGTTCTGAGTATACGGATCCATAAACCTATCAATAGTAGATGGATCAAATTGAGCGCCAGTTCCTTTTAATGCAGCTATGCCTTCTTGAGCGTATTTTCTAGATGATTCGCCAGCACTTTCTAACTGTCTTCCAGCTTGAGCTGTTTGAGCCCTTGCCCTTGTTGTCGCCTCTAAAGCTCTTTGTTGAGCCGTTCCAACTTGAGAACCTATACCTCTTGAAGCTGCAGCTATCGCTGCCTCTCCCTGTCGAGCGCCTGCACCAGCTTCTTTTCCTATTTGCCCCAGCCGAGAAGATAATGTGTTGGCAGAGCTTATAGCTGCTTGTTCTGCCGCAGTTGCTTGAGCTTGTCCTCTTAATACTTCTGGTCGAACATCTTTTAAGGCGCTTTGTATTTGAGCCTCTCCTTGTCGAGCACCTGCACCAGCTTGGTCACCAAATGCCTTTAACTGCCCTCTTAACTTTTCAGCTTCAGACCGAGCTTGACCTTCTTGGTATCGAGACTCTGTCTTCGCTTGCGATACACCCGTACCTATATTAGAAGCAGCTCGATTCATTGCCATTTGGCCAGTGTCAGCTTGACCTCCAACCCTACCAGCGGCCATTAAAGCCATTCTCTGAGCTATCGCAGCTTCATCGGCAGAGCTTGCAGCGCCTTGTCTAATTAAATCTTCACCTTCTCTCATGTCAGCTTGAGCAAGATTAATTTGCCCAGGTATTTCTCTAGAAAGATCACCTAACTCTTGAGATGCACCTCGCATCATTGATCGCCCTTCGGCGTCGAGAAACTGCTGGCCCATGCTTGGGTCATAAGCGCCAATGCTTTGCATATACAAAGCTCGAGCTTGAGGATCTCCATAGATACCAGCCGTTCTGGGATCGAATGCTTGTCCAGACTGACGATACATTCTTTCCGCTTCAGCAAGCTGGCCACCAAAACCACCAAGTCCTTGAGCCATATTCCGAGCTTGAATCTCAAGCGGAGAAAGCCCAGCGACTTGTTGAATCGGAATGGGAATCTGCTGACTTATTAAACCTGGTTGATCAGGCGTTCCGAAGTAACTCGCCAACATGTTTCTTGAAGCAAGCTCTACAGCAGGATCGCTATATGACTGACTAGCAGTTGGATATAAATAAGGTTGAGTAGTGTCAACTACTTCTGTTTCGGTATCAAATATACCCATTACGACATCCCCGCAGCTTTTTCGCCCATCTTCTGAAGCGCATACATGGCCCGTGCGCCTTCTCGTCTCTGATCATGCTTGCCGTCATCAGCACCCATCATATCGCCTATTCCTCGAACTGCTTTAGCGTTAACAACAAACTCACCATCGCTTAACATGGCGGGAATGTCATCAGATCTTTCAGTGCCAGGGCCGGATATTTGTCCGTTTTTTCTTGGGAAGTCAGTAGATCCACCATCCGCCATTTGAGTGGCAAACACTGGCAGACTGCTTATTTCTTCCTGAGATTTGATTCCTATAGGCTCTGGCCCAGTAACTGGCTTATTCTTTTTCCCAAGTATAATGTCTATTAAGTCTTGCTTTGACATAGACTGAAGGGATTGTTCTTTTGAAGACTGATTTTCAAAGGCGTTTATATCTCCAAGCATTGCTCCGCCAAGACCTCTTAGTCCTGAACCAAGCTGTTGAGCGTCAAACCCATCTTCATTAAATCCAAATGTATTTTTTATGCCAGTGCCAAGTCTTGACATAAGACCTGGATCCCCTCCAGCCTCTAAACCAACAACGCCACCTTTATTAAATCCAGCGACACTGCCTAAACTTCCGATACCGCCAATCCCCAACTTTCCGAGCCCTGTTCCGCTAACTTCTGAAACAGATCTATCAAAATCTTTTTTCTGCTGCTCCCATTCCTCAAGAGCTTTTTCGTATTCTTTTTGAGAAGCCATCTGACCTCTTCCGCTAAAAGGCGGAAAGTCAGACCGGACAGGTTTAGGATTAATAGTTTCGTAGTAATCGTCTGATTGAATCTCAACATCAGAATCGATATCGTCTTTCGGTAAGCCCGTGTCCGTATCTCCAGGAGGCGTTGTTGTGCCACCACCTTTCGTGCCACCACCTGTCGAGGGTCTTTGATAAGTTGTTAAAGGACCAGAGCTTTGCATTGGCCTACCATCGCCATAGTTTGCATACTGCATACCCTCAAGACCTTGATAGTTCATACCGTAAGGCGTGATCTCGCCAGAAGGTAGAAAGCTAGAGATGCCTCTGTATCGAGAGTCCATTGTTTGCAAAGGACTTGGTGCAAACCTATCAAAGTTTGCAGGATCGTTATAAACATTCATAGCCGCATTACGAGCAGCTAACTGCAAATCTTTGGGTTGAGTTTTATCTGTCGGCATAGTTGTGCCTCCTCCAGTTTGAGTTCCAGATCTATTCCCGCCGGAAGGCAGGTCTGGAAATTGAGGTATGTATACTGGCTCGTCATTAGGGCGCTGATCGTTAGGGCCATCCCTTCGATCTATTGGGTCATTAGGAGTCCCGCCACCTGTACCACCACCTGTGCCACCACCTGTGCCAGTGTCTATAGGACCGGTTGTAGTGCCTCCGCCTGTACCATCTCCCACGGGATCAGTGGTCGTACCACCGCCAGTTCCATCACTTACTGGGTCAGGGTCAGGCGTAGGTGTCGGTGTCGGTGTCGGTGTAACGGGCGTAGTAGGCGGAGGATCAGGGTCAGGCGTAGGTGTCGGCGTAGGTGTCGGTGTCGGTGTAGGCGTGGGTGTAGGCGTGGGTGTAGGCGTGGGTGTGCCACCACCGCGAGGATTGCCGCTACCTGGTAATGGAA
>Ga0206127_1002911_pt1 | contig 16339 bp, 16 predicted proteins | sample Helgoland_Spring_6_FD_148646 | JGI IMG/M metagenome (GOLD analysis project Ga0206127, IMG submission 148646) | Pelagic subsurface seawater microbial communities from Kabeltonne, Helgoland, North Sea - Helgoland_Spring_Bloom_20160419_1 | ecosystem: Environmental > Aquatic > Marine > Epipelagic ...
AAAGCGGTGAAACAGTGAAACAGTGAAGACAACATTACCGAATCACAGCAACACCGCATCACCGGGTCACGGCATCACAGCAACACCGAATCACCTGATCACCAAAATACCGAATCACCAAAAAAAGTGAAACAGTGAAGCAGTAAAACAGTGAAGTAGTAAAACAGTGAAACAGTGAAGATATAATCACCGAATCACCGAATTACCAAAACACCGAATCACGGCATCACAGCAACACCGCATCACCGAATCGCCTAATCACCAAAAAAAGTGAAACAGTGAAGCAGTAAAACAGTGAAACAGTGAAGACAATATTACCGAATCACAGCATCACCGCATCACCGAGTCACGGCATCACAGCAACACCGCATCACCGTATCACCGAATGACCACATCACCGAATGACCGCAACACCAATACACCGCATGACCGCATCACCGAATCACCTTATCACTGCTATAACTGCCGCCCTGCAGGCCGGTAAAGCCATCTTAGAAATTTACCACTCTGGTGAATTTGATATAGAGTTAAAAGGAGACAATTCTCCCTTAACCAAAGCAGATACAGCTTCACACAATGTGATTATGTCTTTTTTAACAAAGACCAACATACCTGTACTCTCTGAAGAGGGCAGAGACATCCCCTATAAGGAGCGTAAAGCTTGGAAGCAATTATGGATTGTAGACCCTATAGACGGCACTAAAGAATTTATAAAACGCAATGGAGAGTTTACAGTAAACATTGCTCTTATAGAAAATCAACGCCCCATAATCGGTGTTATTTTTGTGCCAGTAACAGGTGAGTTGTATTTCTCTGCCAAAGAATTGGGCGCTTTTAAAGTAGCGGTAGATTTAGAAGATTATGATCTGGGTGCTTTGCTAGAAAAAGCCAATACATTACCCTTACAACGAGAAGACAATACCTTTACCATTGTGGCTAGTAGATCTCATATGTCTGCAGAGACACGAGAGTATATACGGCAGATGCGTGATATCCATGGAGAAGTTAATTTAATATCAAAAGGAAGTTCTTTAAAACTATGTATGGTGGCAGAGGGTACTGCCAATTGCTACCCCCGTTTTGCACCTACTATGGAGTGGGACACCGCAGCAGGGCAGGCCATTTGTGAGCATGCAGGGTTTGAGGTGATAGATTGGGACACCAAGAAAAACATGTTGTATAATAGAGAGGAGTTGTTAAATAATTGGTTTTTAGTAACATAAATACCTAAAATATAACAAGGACCAAATAATAAGTGACTACCGGTGGTAGTCGAGAAAAAAATAGAAATAATTAAATGAATATTGAATTAAGTAATAAAACGATTCTAGTTACTGGAGGTGCAGGTTTTATTGGGTCAAATTTATGCGAAGCTTTACTTGAAAAAGGAAACAAAGTCGTTTGTCTAGATAATTTTGCTACTGGTAAAAGAGAAAATTTAGAAGAGCTATTAAAGGATTCTAATTTTACGCTAATTGAAGGTGATATTAGAAAACTAGAGGATTGTTTAAAAGCGACCAAAGATGTTGATTATGTTTTGCATCAAGCGGCATTAGGATCTGTACCTAGATCAATTAAAGATCCAATCACTTCCAATGATGTGAACGTAAGTGGCTTTTTAAATATGTTAGTAGCTGCAAGAGATAATGGAGTTAAAAGATTTGTATTTGCAGCCAGCTCATCAACCTATGGAGATTCGCAGTCAATGCCAAAAGTTGAGGATATCATCGGTAAACCCCTTTCTCCATATGCTATTACAAAATATGTAAATGAGTTGTATGCTGATATTTTTTCGAAAGCATATGGACTTGAAACAATTGGTCTTCGATACTTTAATGTATTTGGTAGAAAGCAAGACCCTAACGGTGCCTATGCAGCGGTAATTCCAAAATTTGTAAGTCAATTAATGGCTGGAGATTCTCCAGTGATTAATGGAGATGGAAACTACTCAAGAGATTTCACATACATAGATAATGTTATACAGGCTAATTTATTGAGTTTAGTTACAACCAATGAAAAGGCAATCAATACAGTCTATAATGTTGCCTACGGAGACCGTAATACACTAAACGATTTAATGGGATACTTAAAAGAGTATTTATCTGAGTTTGATTCTAAAATTTCAAATATCGAGGTCATTTATGGTCCAAATAGAGCAGGAGATATTCCTCACTCACATGCTAGTGTAGATAAAGCAAAAGAAAACTTAAATTATAACCCATATTTTACTCTGCAGCAAGGTTTAAAAGAGGCTGTGAAATGGTATTGGGAAAATTTGTAAAAAAAATATGAAAAAAGATAAAATAGCAATCATCGGTTTAGGATATGTTGGTTTGCCATTGGCAAGGCTTTTTGCAACCAAATATACAGTAGTTGGTTTTGATATCAATACAGATAGAATAACTGAGTTAATGTCTGGTAATGATTCTACCCTAGAGTTGGATAATGAAACACTACAATCTGTACTGATTGATGAGGAATCTAATAAAATTGGACTTTTTTGCACCAATCAATTGGACAAAATAAAAGATTGTAATTACTACATTGTAACGGTCCCAACACCTGTTGATAAAAACAACAGACCTATTTTAACACCACTTATAAAAGCAAGTGAAACAGTAGGTAATATATTAAAAAAAGGAGACGTTGTAATTTATGAATCTACTGTCTATCCAGGAGCAACAGAAGAAGATTGTGTGCCAGTTCTTGAGAGAGTTTCTGGTTTAAAATTTAATAAAGATTTCTATGCAGGTTATTCACCTGAGAGAATTAATCCAGGAGACAAGGAGCATACGGTTGATAAAATTTTAAAAGTTACTTCAGGATCTACTCCCCAAATTGGAGAGAGGGTGAATGATTTGTACAAATCAGTGATCACAGCAGGTACGCATTTAACACCAACAATTAAAGTAGCGGAAGCATCAAAAGTAATTGAGAATTCACAACGAGATATTAATATTGCTTTTGTGAATGAGCTCGCTAAGATTTTTAACTTAATGGATATTAATACCCATGATGTATTGGAAGCTGCTGGGACAAAATGGAATTTCTTACCATTTAAGCCAGGTTTAGTAGGAGGTCATTGTATAGGGGTTGACCCTTATTATCTTGCGCAAAGAGCTCAAGAGTATGGTTACCACCCTGAAATTATATTAGCAGGACGAAGATTAAACGATGGAATGGGAGACTATGTAGCTTCTGAGATCGTTAAATGTATGATTAAGAAAAACATACCTGTAAATGGTGCTAAGGTACTTGTTTTAGGGATCACTTTTAAAGAAAATTGTCCAGATGTTAGGAATACAAAAGCGGTTGATCTTGTGAATGCATTAAAGGATTATGGAACTAACATAACGATTCACGACCCATGGGCTAATGAAAAAGAAGTAATGCATGAATATGGTTTAAAGTCATTACAATCCCCACCCAATGATAAGTTTGATGCGGTAGTTTTGACTGTATCTCACAATAAATTCAACGAACTTGATTTTTTATCATTAAAAAATGATAATGCTATTATTTATGATGTTAAGAATTTTTTAGATAATAAGGTTGTTGACGGAAGATTATAATGAAAAATATTGATTTTAAAAAGATAAGTAGCTTGAAAAAGACATGACGCGACTGGATGTAAAACTGATACAAAAAGGCCAGTCTCTAAAATAAGTCGGTTACAAAACAATAAATTATTGAACAGAAATATATGGAAAATTTTAAAATACAAAAATCTCAATTAAATGGGCAAGTAAGATTAAGTGGCGCTAAAAATTGTGCTCTAAAATTGCTAACAGCATCTGTTTTAACAAGTGAGCCTGTAGAAATTTTAAATTCACCCAATGGTCTTCTAGACATGCAGGTGCACATTAAAATGCTTAATCAAATGGGGAAATTTTGTACAGAAGGAGATAGAAGTTTGAAAATTACTGAAAACTCTCTAAATACTGAATTACTTTGGGATGACCGCTCTATTAGAAATTCACTTTTAATTTTAGGCTGTTTAACAACGCGATTTTCAAATGGAAAAGTACCACTTCCGGGTGGATGTCCCTTAGGAGATAGAAAATATGATTTACATATTATGATCCTTGAAAAATTTGGCGCAAAAGTATGGGAAGAAGATGGCTATTTATGTTCTAAAAGTAAAGGTAGATTAAAGGCGTGTGAAATTAACTTGCCAATAAGATCAACAGGTGCTACTGAAAACGCAATTTTATGTGCATCACTTGCTAGTGGAACAACTACAATTTGGAACCCACATATTAGACCAGAAATTATTGATTTAATAAAGATGCTAAATAAAATGGGAGCCAAAATTAAAGTTTTTGGTCAAAAATCTATAGTTATTGAAGGTGTTGAGACTTTAGGAGGTGTTAAACATCAAGTTATTTCAGATAATATGGAAGCATTAACTTGGGCAATTGGAGCTGTTATAACCCAAGGTGATGTTGAAATAATAGATTTTCCTTTCGAACACCTAGAAGTACCTTTGGTGCATCTTAGAGAAAGTGGCATGAAATTTTACAAGGGAGAAAATTCACTTATTGTTAGGGGAGGTGAAGCATTTCCAATAGATATAAGTACTGGGCCTTATCCGGGAATAAATTCTGATATGCAGCCACTGTTTGCTGTTTTTGGTGCAATATCAAAGGGTGAATCAAGAATTATAGATTTAAGATTTCCTGGACGTTACGATTATGCTGCAGAATTGGCTAAAATGGGTATGAAATATGAAATTAAAGGCGATTTTTTAATTATTCAGGGAGGACAGAAGTTAGTTGGAACCACTGTAAAAGCAACTGATTTAAGAGCGGGTATCGCACTTTTGTTGGCGGGCTTAACAGCTGAAGGAACAACAGTTATTGAAGATTCATGGCAAATTGGGAGAGGTTATGAAAATTTGGAGAGTAAATTAAAAGGTTTAGGTGTCGATATTTTATGAATTCACTAAGATCCACATACAAAAAGATATTATTAGATTACCCAAATGGTAGACCAACATTTATAAAATGTTTAGTTGCTAGATATTTAAATCCAAGTTATAGTGTTCTTTATTCTTATCGCGTAGGATATTATTTGATTCATTCCAAAAGTAGATTTTTTAGATTACTGGCTTCAAGGAAAAGAATGAAGTTGATTTTTAAAAAAATTTGTGACATATCATTTTTATAAACTATTGGTAATAGATTAAAGTTGGCACATCCAATTGGAGTTGTGATTGGTGCAGATGTAGTTTTAGGGAATAATATTACTATATTTCAGAATGTTACACTTGGAAGTGATGGTAAAAGAGGTAAAGAGAAGACTTACCCAGTTATAGAAGATAATGTTGTCATTTATGCAGGTTCTATAATAGTAGGTAAAGTAAGAATTGGTAAAAATGCAGTAGTTGGAGCTAAAACATTAGTTAATATTGATGTGCCACCGAATTCACTAGCTGTTGGTAGTCCTTGTAAAATAATACATATTAAATAATGAAGAGCTTTATTTCTGATGTTTTTAGTATTGGAGTTTCTAAAGTATTAATGATTGTATTTGGATTAATGACCTCTATTATTGTGGCCCGAGTTCTAGGTCCTGAAAATAATGGGGTAATTGCGGCTTTGCTAGTCTATCCCTCACTTTTCATGTCATTTGGTTCACTTGGCATTAGACAATCTACAACGTATTTTCTAGGAAAAGGAATTTATTCTGAAGACCAAATAAAAACAGCAATTACTCAAATTTGGTTATTTACAACAGTGTTTAGTATTGCCATTTGTTTTATGCTTATACGTTATTTTAGTAAGTCTGGTGAAAATATGTGGCTTGTTATTTTAGCTTTGTTACCTATACCATTTACTTTGTTTAATACGTATAATTCAGGTATCTTTTTAGGTAAAAATGAAATAGGTGTTTTTAATAAAATTAATTGGATACCGACTTTAATAAGTTTTTTAATTGTTGTTATTTTAGTGCTCTGGCTTGATTTTGGTATAAATGGTTATTTATTAGCGCTATTTGGAGGGCCATTATTTATTTCTGGTATTTTACTTTTTAAAAATAAGTTTATCAATGCTTTTAGTTTTAATTACAATTGGTCAATTATAAAAAGAATGCTATCTCTAGGATTAGTTTATGCGTTGGCGCTATTAATTATTAATTTAAACTATAAGATTGACGTTATCCTATTAGATAATCTAAGCTCTTCTTTTGAAACTGGAATCTATACTAAAGGAGTTAGTATCACTGAGTATCTGTGGCAAATACCTATGTTATTAAGTACAGTAATATTTGCAAGAAGTGCTGTTTCTAAAGACGCTAAAGCTTTTTCGTTAAAAGTAGCTCAATTATTACGTTTATCGTTTGTCGCTATTGGATTTGCAGCTCTTGTTTTATTTTTGTTTTCTAAATTTATTATCATTTTAATGTATGGTGAAGCTTTTTCAGGAAGTGTTATGGTTCTCAATACCTTATTGCCTGGAGTGATATTGCTTACAATTTTTAAAGTGATTAATATGGATTTGGCTGGCAAAGGAAAACCCTGGGTATCTCTAAAAGCTATGGTTCCTGCTTTAATAATTAATGTAATACTAAATATTATTTTTATACCTAACTATGGCGCCGTTGGTGCTGCTATTGCATCGTCTATAAGTTATACTGTTGCTTCATTTTTGTTTATATTCTTGTATAGTAAAGAGATCAAAATACCTGTATTAGAATTAATAAGGTATAAAGTTTCAGATTTTCAACCAATTATTCAAATTCTAAAAAAGTTAAAACCGTAATAATGCGAGTATTCAAGAATTTTAATCTCACAGAGTACAATTCATATAGAATAAAATCAAAGTGTAAAAAAGCTTATTTTCCAGAGAACGAGGATGATATTATTAAATTATTTAGCTTAAAACAAGATTACATACTGCTCGGCAGTGGTCATAATCTTATCTTATCCAAAGCCTATTATGATACTGATTTTATCATCTTTAATGGAAACTTTGATAGCATTGATGTTGGAAGCGACTCTAATGTTATAGTTGCTGAGGCTGGCGCAACAATTCTAGCAGTTAGTGAAACCGCTGAAAAACACAACTTAACAGGTGCTGAATTTCTTTTTGATATTCCAAGTTCTGTCGGTGGTGCCGTTGTAATGAATGCAGGTACAAAAGAAGGGGAAACCAAAAATATTTTAAAAAAAGTACGCTACTTAGATCTCAAGGATATGACTGTTAATGAGAAATCAAATGAAGATTTGGAGTTAGAATACAGAACTAGTTTTTTTCAAAAAAATAAAAACACAATTATTTTAAAGGCATGGTTTAAGTTATCTAAAGGAGATCCTTCAGAAATCAGAAGAATTATGAACGATTCTAAAACTAGACGCTGGTCAAAGCAACCACGCGACTACCCAAACTGTGGTAGTGTTTTTAAACGCCCCCCAGGAAAGTTTGTGGGGCCAATGATTGATGAGTTGGGTTTGAAGGGTTTTACAATTGGTGGTGCTCAGGTTTCTAAAAAGCATAGTGGATTTATTATTAATAAAGGTAATGCAACTGGTACCGATATTTTAGAGTTAATACAATATATACAAGACAAAGTTAAAAAGCGACACAATATTAATCTTGAAGTAGAACAAAGAATTATATGAATATAGTTTTTTTAATATCAAGCATAAATACTGAAGGCAATGGAGGCCATTATTACAGTCTTATTGAGACTGTAAAGAATCTACAAAATGAGCATAATTGTGAAGTTATAAATATTGGAACTCAAAAATCAAAAGCTTTGATTAATCAAGATTTTTTCAATGTTACTTTTTTTGATTCTTCAAACTTTTCATTTTTTAAAGTTTATCGACAAGTAAATTTATATTGTTTACATAAAAAAATTGATGTCATACATTCTTTTGATTCACTTGCCTTTTTATGGGCAAGATTATTATCAAACAAAATAAAATGTAAGTTAGCATTAACTAAATGCGGCGGTGCTAATCTATTTTATTATCCATTTTGTTCAAATACCATTTGTTACAGTTTAGAAAATTATAAGTTTTTAAAAAATTTAAAAAAATATAAGGAAACTCAGCTATATTTGATTCCAAACAGAATTTCAGAGTTTCCTGATGATGAAATTAGAATTAAGAAATTGAACGATCTAATTAAAAAAGAACATCAAAATTTATTTAAGTTTTTAAGAATTTTAAGAATTTCAAGTTATTATGAAAAGAGTTTAATGCAACTTATAGATCTAGTTCAAAAACTTAATTCTTTAAAAGTTCGCTGTGTCTTAATAATTATTGGAACTATTGACAATCAAAGAATAGTTGATAATGTAAAACGCATGAAGCTAGATTATATTTATTTAATTAATGAAGATTTATTTACCATTAATGCAAAGGAAGTTATTAATTACGTAGATGCTGTTTTAGGAACAGGACGGAGTTTTATGGAGTCTGCTTCCAAATCCAAAATATTATTATCTCCGATATCTCAAGGACAATTTCCAATGTTAATTTCAGAAAATAATTTTGAAAGAGCATTTGAATATAATTTTTCTGAAAGAATTTCTATATTTAATTATAATGATCTCGAAAATTTTAATGAAATAGAAGCAATGTTATCAGATGATAATACCAGAATTAATCTTAAAAAATTATCAAGATCAATTTTTGACGAACATTTTAATTCCAATTCATTACTTGAAAAGCATAATGTTGTTTACAATAAGGAAATATTTAAAACAAATAGATTTTTGGATCTAGTATTAAATTATTTATTTGTTTTAAAAAGACACTTCATATAAAATATGAAAAAAATATTTCTTTTTCTTTTTCTTTTCCTTCTCTTATATTTTGAACCGCTTTATTTTTTGGGTTTGAAATTATCGCATCTTTGGAAAATTATTTTTATTTTTATTTGTATTATATTGATTTTCAAAAAAAACTATTTTTTTCCGAAATTTGTTAAAATATATTTAGCCTACGGCATATCTCTTACTGTAAGTCCATTTTTTCTAGAGCATAATTTTGATATATTAATTCAATCTTCAAAATATTTATTTTTTCCTTTTTTATTTACCTTCCTTTTGATAAATAGAAATTACAATTGGATAGATAAACAGATGTTTTCTGCTTTTGTTATCGTCTCATTTTTGCCATTTTACTTTAATTTATTACCCCAACTTGGTGTAAGTTATGAGTTGGAAACTATGGGTTTTGAAATCAATGATGCTTTGTCAGGTATATTTCAACAACCACATGCAGCATCACAAGCTCTTTCTTTATCTGTTACTACACTTATATTGGGGCTCTCTAAGGAAAATAAATTACCAAAAAAAATATTATTTAGTGCGTTAATTGTAATGGGGATGTTTTTTTTATTGAAAACTTATGTGAGACTTGGACTAATTTTGGTGCTTATTTCTTTGTGCTTAATTTTTTTATACAAAACTAGAGTTGGTGTAAAATTTAAGTTGATCTCTTTTTTTGTTTTTATAGGGATAATTTTTGGAACATATTTAACAAATAATAATTCGACTCAAATTGAGACTTATAAGTCAAGGCTCTTAGGTCAATCAGGTTACTCAGTTGATAATGAAGTAGATTCAAATAGTATTAGTTCGGGTCGACTCAGTATATGGAAATCAACCCTATATAATTGGTTAAAAGATGACGAAGTTTCAATTATTATTTTAGGTCTTTCTGAGCCAGAGTTAATTAAACGTAACAAAAAGGACATTGGTCAAGCAGTTTTTTCTCACAATGAATTTATAAACGCATTAGCTGTAGGGGGGCTTATCAGTATATCTTTGTTTTTTGGTTTTTTCTTTTTGTGGTGGAAAAAAATTAAAATTCTAAAAAAGAAGATATTTGACATTCAATATTATAAATATGCGTTAGTAATTTTTGTTAATATATTTATTTTCAATGTATTACAAGGGGGGCCAATTTCACTTATTTCAGGCTTATTTATTCTTTTTTCACTAGTACCATTGTATGAACTTAAAAATAATAAATTAATTTAATTCAATAATTTTTCTAAAATGATTCTAAAGACTTATTTGTTATATAAAGGAATTAAAAATAGAATATTAAGATATTTTTTTAAAAAAAATTTTCGTTCAGTTGGTTTTAATGTTAGTTTTCAGCACGACGATTTGTTTACTTACAAAAACATCAGCATAGGTAATAATGTTTATATTGGACCCGGCGCTAACTTTTTGTCATCTGATTCAACAATTGAAATAAAAAACTATGTACTCTTTGGTCCAAATGTTACAATTATTACAGGTGATCACCCAATGGATTTAGGAGGTGAATACATATTTAATTTAAAGGAAAAGCATAAAAAACACGATTCCCCCGTAGTAATAAATAATGACGTTTGGGTAGGAGCGTCTGTAACCATTTTAAAAGGAGTTACTATCGGAGAAGGTGCTGTGGTTGCTGCTGGATCGCTTGTTATTAAAAATGTTCCGAGTTATGCCATTGTAGGCGGTGTTCCAGCAAATGTTCTTAAGTATAGAGGTACACCCGAGGAAATTGACAAGCATAAGCTTACCATAGATAAGTCACAATAAATAAGATAAGATACTTACATGAGAAAAGTATTAGTAGTTGCTACTGGAAGATATACTAAAGGGGGTATAACGTCAGTAATTAAAATTCATGAAAAAATGAATTTTTGGAGAGAATATAATTGTGAATGGTTAGAAACTCATTGTGATGGTAATACGATTAAAAAAATTATAATGTTTTTGAGGGCATTTTTAAAATTTATCTTCAAAATATTTACTTTCAAAATTATTCACGTTCATTTAAGTTGGAAAATTAGCGTATTAAGAAAATTACCCTTTATTTTATTAGCAAAGTTGTTTTATAAAAAAATAATTGTACATGTTCATGCCAGTGCAGAAACAACCTACTTAAAACATAAGTTTTTATATAAGATAGTTTTTGTTTTAGCAGATAAAATAATTTTTATTTATCCTTCTTTTTTCAAAAAAAGCAAAGATTTATTAAAAAATAAACCAACATTAGTCTTTAATCCTGTTATGAATTCGAGTATTGTGGATTTGAGTAAAAAGAACAATCAAATAGTATATCTCGGTAGCTTAAACGAAAAAAAAGGAGTTTTTGATTTAATAGTTGCGTTTAGCAAAATCTCAAAAAGAAATCCTTTATGGTCTCTAAAGATTGGTGGTACTGGTGATTTTAGAAAATGTGAAATATTAATTACTAAACTAAATTTAGAATCAAAAGTAGATCTTCTGGGTTGGGTTGGTGGAGAAGCTAAACAAAAACTATTAGAAGAATCTAAGATATTTTGTTTACCAAGTTATACTGAAGGTTTTCCGATGTCCTTGATTGAAGCTTGGCAGCACAAAGTTGTACCTATTGCATCAAATGTTGGTGGGATACCAGATGTTTTAATAGATAAAGTTAATGGTTTATTAATTAAACCAGGTGATATTAACAGACTGTCTGAAAATTTGGAATTGATCATAAGTAACAAAAAACTTTATATTTCTCTTCAAATTGAAGCTGAAATAACTTACAAAAAAAGTTTTGAAAATACCAAGATTGACGCTAATCTTTCTAAGATCTATGCAAGTCTATGTTGATGTTTGATTAATTATCAAAACTTTTAAAATAAAAATCAAATGAATAATTTTTTATAATATATGCAAACACTCAAAGTATTAGATATTGAAATTGAGTTTGAAAGAGAGAATATTTCAAATAAGATTAGCAATTTGATACAAAATAGGACTAAAGGATATGTTAATACAATTAATGCCAATTTGTTAGTGACTGCTTATAAAAAACAAGATTATAAGGAGATATTGCAAAAAAGCAGTTTTAATATTTGTGATGGAAGTGTTCTGGTCTCGGCTTTAAATAAGATTAATAAAACAAATTATAATGCCTACCCAGGTCCAGACTTTTTTATAGACAGAATAAGTGAAAAAAAATATAAGCATACCTTTTTAGGTTCTACTAAAGAAGTTTTGAGGAATTTAAAGGAGGAATTAATAAAAATTGACTCTAGTATAGAGAAAGCAATATTTATAGAGGTACCATTTATAAATGTAAATGAGTTTGATTATTGTGCTATTGGAAATACGATTAACGATACTTCTCCAGATTTTATTTGGGTATCATTAGGTGCTCCAAAACAGGAAGAGTTTTCTTCTTTATTAGTTAAGCATATAAATCATGGTTTAATAGTATCTGTTGGTGCGGCATTTGATTTTTATTCAAATTTATCTAAAGTTAAAAGAGCACCAATATATATTCAAACATTACGTTTAGAATGGTTGTATAGATTATACAAACAGCCTAAAAAAACATTTAAAAGGCTTAAAAACGAATTTTTTTACATGCCAATTATTTTAATAAAAGAATTAATGAAAGCGAAATAATGAAAATTCTCTTGACTGATATCTATTTTAGAAAATCTTTTGATATTATAAATATATTAAAACGGCATTACCATCCCAGTTGTTTTATTTATACTGACATGGATGTTACTTTGTATAGCCGATTAAAAGCCAATTTAATTTACGGAGCCAAGACAATTCACCGCTTGCGAAAAAACGATAACTTTAAACAAGACTTACTTAAAATATCAACACTTTATGAGGATGAAGAGATAGTCTTTATACCTATTGAAGAAAGTACAACTCTTATATTCATGGAGTTTTTGAGTGATACTATTAGATCTCATAATTTTAAATTTTTATTACCAAATAGTGAAACCTTCTTGCTGTCTAGAAATAAAGAAGAATTAAATATTTTTTGTGAAGAAAATCAAATTCCAAGTCCAAAATATATAAGTAGAGAGACATTTAATTTGAGAACATTTAGATTTCCAATTATAATTAAGCCCAAGCACGGTTCTGGTGCTAAGGGTATAATTTATGCTGAGGATGAAGAAGGTTTAAAAAATCAATCTATAGATTTTGACAACTTTTTTGTTCAAGAAAGACTTCCAAACTCTAAAGAAGTTGAAGCTGGGTTTTACTTATGTTATAAAGGTGAAATAATTTCTTCTTATAGTCATAAACGCATTAGGACATATCCTGAAACTGGAGGGGTTACTGTGTTTTCAAAATCTAGCAGCTCACCAGACATAAAACAATCTGGTGAAACTATTATTCAGAAATTAAACTGGTCTGGGCTATTAATGATCGAATTTATTTTTGATAAAAGAGATAATACATATAAACTTATAGAAATCAACCCTAGATTGTGGGGTTCTATTATGTTATCTGAATTTTGTGGGGCTGAATTTTTAAAAAAATATGTAGATATTTCAATGGATAATGTTTTTAAAAAGTCGAAAATCAGGAATGATATTTTTATACGATGGATCTTCCCTTATGATATTATTTATTGGTTTAAGCATTTATCGAATCCATTTAACTTTTTTAAAAAAAATAGCTATACCTGTTATATAAATTTCACATATTCAAATTTTTTAAAATCGCTTATATTTGTTTCTCTGACTTATTTTAGTTTTTCTAAAATAGCAAAGCTATTTTGTAATGAAAAATAAAATAATTGTGTTTGATTTTGATAAAACATTAACCTATAATGACACTTTGTTTGGGTTTTTTGTCTGTGCTTCTAAAATCAATATACTATTTCCCTTAAAGGCTGGTATTTATTTTACTTTAATGGTACTTGCTAAAATAAAGCTGCTTTCTAATACAAAACTTAAGGAGTTTGGAGTCTTGATTTTTTTAAAAAATAAAAGTTCTTCAGAGTTAAGAAAATCCTCAGTTTCCTACAATAAAAAAATTAAGTTTAATAAACTCTTTAGTAAATATAATTTTAATAATGAAAACATTTACATTGTAAGTGCATCTTTTGAAGATTATTTGAATACCATATTTACTGATAATGTTACAATTATTGGTTCTCAATTAAAATATAATCAAGATCTGGTTTGTAGTTTAAAGTTTAATTGTTACAATAAAAATAAGATTGATGCATTGGCAAATGCGAATGTTTTTAAAATCAGTGAATTTTATACAGATAGTTATAGTGATTTTCCATTAGCAAGTATATCAGAAAAGATTATAATTGTAAATGGTGATAGGTTACATGTTTGTAACAATATTAATGAGTTTAACACATATTTTGGAAAACCTAATAAATGAATATTTTAACATTTGATATAGAAGAATGGTTTCATATTTTAGATAATAAAAAAACTAAAAGTATATCTGAGTGGAATAATTTTGATTCTAGAATTCAGTTAGGAATGAATTTAATATTTGATATTCTCGAAAAAACAGAAAAATCAGCTACTTTTTTTGTTGTTGGCTGGATGGCCGAAAAATATCCTGAAATTATTAGAGAGATCAGTGATCGCGGTTTTGAAATAGGGAGTCATACCCATTTACATCAATTGGCGTATGAACAAGATAGAAATATATTTTATCAAGATGTTAATAGGTCTATAAAAACATTAGAAGATTGTACGGGAAAAAAGGTAACCAGTTTCAGAGCGCCAGGTTTTAGTATTACCAAAAATAACAAATGGGCTTTTGAGGTCTTGCATGAGTTGGGTATAACAAAAGACAGTTCTGTTTTTCCTGCAGGAAGAGCTCATGGAGGATTACCGTCATTTCGTACAGCCCTCCCTTCAATTATAGAGTACAATGGTATTAATTTAAAAGAATTTCCAATTAACACGCATAATATTTTAGGAAAGTCTTTTATCTTCTCTGGAGGTGGGTACTTTCGTTTGTTACCCTATAAAACTATTAAAAATTGGACACTTCAATCTAACTACGTAATGACTTATTTTCATCCAAGAGATTTTGATATTGGACAACCTATTGTTCCAGGTCTCTCATTGCCGAGACGTTTTAAATCTTATGTGGGTATTAAAAAATGTAAACCTAAATTAGAGCAGTGGTTAAGCGATTTCGATTTTATTGATTTAAAACAAGCAAACCAATTAATTAATTGGGATCAAGTACCTTTGGTTAAATTGTAATTATATAACTAAGGTATAATGTATCTCAACTTAGTTAGATTTTTTTTCATCTTTTAAAAGCTTAAAAAACACTAAATTTGAAAACCTAATTTTAGTTAATAACAAAATATCATTACTTCAAATAAATATAACCTACTATATTTGTTGAGTTTTTAACTACATTAAATCACTACCAGTAAAAATAATTTAAAATTCATAAATGAGACTACAATTTTTAATCAAATCTATTTTTTTATTTTTTTTATCAATTACTCTTTTACAATCCTGCGTCTCAAAAAAAGAAATGTTGTATCTGCAAGATGTGGAGTCTTACAATAACACAGAGGTTACCTATAACAACCACACTATTCAGGTAGATGACATTTTAAAAATAACGGTAGCTACACTCATGCCAGAGGCAGCGCTTCCTTATAATGATGTAACCGCTGGTAGCGTTGTTGCCAATAACATTGATGTAATAAGGCTAGATGGTTATTTGGTATCTCAAAATAGTACAATCAACTTCCCGGTGTTGGGAGAGTTGTCTGTAAAAGATAAAACTACCCAAGAGCTAGAAAACGAACTTAAAAAACTACTAGTTGATGGCGGCTATCTTATAAACCCTAATGTGACGGTGCGTTTGTTAAATGCAAAAGTCACCATACTAGGGGAGGTACAACGGCCAGGCACTTTTACCTTTACAGAAAATAATATAAGTTTGTTGCAAGCCCTGGGCCTGGCTGGAGATTTAACCATTAACGGTAGTAGAGAAGATGTGATGGTGTTAAGATATATAGACGGGCTGCAAACCACCGCGCGCATCAACTTAACCTCTGCAGGTTTTCTAGGCGGGCCTTACCAAATGGTAAAACCCAATGATGTAATTGTAGTAAACCCAAACAGTGCCAAGGTTAAAACAGCAGGATATGTAGGTAATATATCTGCTATACTCGGTATTGCCTCCATTTTATTAACATCTATCGTACTTTTAACAAGATAATATGCAAGACAATTTAAATACTCATAATTACTTACAAGAAGAAGATACTATAGATATTAAAAAAGAAATAGGCTATTACCTGTTTTTTTGGCCTTGGTTTATAGGGGTTATATTATTTGCAATTGTAGGGTCTTATCTCTACCTAAGAACCGCAGACAAAGTATATGAGGCCTCTGCACAGTTGCAAATTAAAAAAACAGAGAGTGATCCTACCTCATTTTTAACGGGAGGCATGGACTTATTTGGTTTTGATAAAGTAAATGTTGAGAACGATATTGCAGTACTTACCTCTCAGCATATTTTAAGCCAAGTGGTGGAGCGTCTAGACTTACAAACACAAATCTATACCATTGGTAGGGTAAATGCGGTGCTT
>Ga0206127_1002916_pt1 | contig 16320 bp, 15 predicted proteins | sample Helgoland_Spring_6_FD_148646 | JGI IMG/M metagenome (GOLD analysis project Ga0206127, IMG submission 148646) | Pelagic subsurface seawater microbial communities from Kabeltonne, Helgoland, North Sea - Helgoland_Spring_Bloom_20160419_1 | ecosystem: Environmental > Aquatic > Marine > Epipelagic ...
GTCAAATTGGTGGCAACGCACGACAAGGAGAAGATAATGTTCGGCGTGATTGAGGGAACGAAGCTCGAAGCGTTGGACCCGTCGTTTGACGCGTGCATCATCGGCCATGCGCGGGTTGAACGTTTGTGGACGGGCGCGCGCTGGTCAGAAGGGCCGGTGTGGTTCGCAGCTGGTCGCTACCTCCTTTGGTCTGACATTCCGAACAATCGCATCATGCGTTTTGATGAGACTGACGGGTCAGTGTCCGAATTCCGCACGCCCTCAAATAATAGTAATGGTCACACTGTGGACCGACAGGGTCGGCTGATCAGTTGCGAGCATTTGACCCGTCGCGTCACCCGTACAGAACATGATGGAACGATAACCGTTCTGGCAGATGAATTTGGCGGTAAGCGGCTGAACTCTCCGAATGATGTTGTTGTCAAAAGTGACGGATCAATTTGGTTCACAGACCCGTCTTACGGCATCATGATGGACTATGAGGGGATGCGCGCAGAAAGTGAAATTGGGGCCTGTCACGTCTACCGAATTGATCCAAAAACGCACGATGTCGTTATTGTGGCGGACGACTATGTTAAGCCAAATGGGTTGGCTTTTTCCCCTGATGAGAGCCTGCTTTACATTGCAGATACAGGGATCACACATACGCCCGGCGGTCCCGCCCATATTCGGTGTCACACTGTCAAAACAGATGGGTCATTGGCTGGGGGCGCGGTATTTGCCAACTGTAGTGACGGTGTCTTTGACGGCTTTCGTGTGGACACCGATGGGCGCATTTGGACCTCTGCGGCGGACGGTGTTCATTGCCTGTCTTCCGCAGGCGCATTGATTGGCAAGATTCGAATTCCTGAAATGGTCGCAAATGTGTGCTTTGGTGGCCCAAAGTTAAACCGCTTGTTTATTTGCGGAACAACGTCGCTTTATTCTGTCTACCTGAACGTAAACGGTGTTTCCCCGATTTGAACTGAACGTACAAAGGTTTGCAAATATGACGTATATTCACGAGACGCTTGAGCTGACGCATACTGCTGCCCTCGAAATGTTGAGCGCCGCAATCGCAGCCGCTGAGTCCATAGATCAGCCCCAGTGTATTGTTATCGTGGATAAAAGTGGTGAAACCCTCGCAAGTATCCGAATGACGGGTGCTAAATTTCTCAGCATGTTGAGCGCGCGCACGAAAGCCCGCACGGCGGCCTCTATCAAGGCCGATAGCGGCGCTATTCCTGCGCATGTGGCACCTTTGATTGCCGCCGCGACCCAAGATCAGGTCACTGGGTTAGACGGTGGCTTGCCGATATTTGTCAAAGGTATCCTTGTCGGTGCTATTGGGGTTGGCTCTGGTAGTCCGCAACAGGATATCGCTGTGGGCAAAGCTGCAATTGCCGCTCTGGATGCACTTGTCGGGACATCCGAAAGCTAAGCCGACAACGAACCGCGACTAAAACGCGCTGAGGGATGCCGAATTGTAATTGTGAGCTTCATCGTTGGTCGCATATTGCCGATACGCATGTGATTGTTTCTTGCAGTAACGATTTAAAGCCTTCGATAAAATACCTGAGCCATCAAGCATAGCCAAACGCATTGAAAATTCTGATTTCATGCAAGTTCAGTCATTGTAGATTTTTTGCGTAGCGCTTTAGGTTTCTAAAAGTGCCGTTGTGATTGCGCTCTTTGGGTCGCTCAGTCCCTCGATAACGGTAAAGTGGTTGTGCTGGCCGTCTATTGCGCTGACGATCTGCGCGTCTAGGCCGCTCCACATTTGTGCTAACAGTTCAGTTTGGCGAATGAACTCTGGTCGCTCGCCTCCTCCAACCCAACCCGTCACGGGAGCGGTTGTGATTGGGCGTAACAAGGCGGCACTTTCGGCGTGTGCCTCAGTGTCATCAAGGCGCAGAATATCGTTCATCTTGGTGTGCAGCAATGGCCTCAGGTCATGAAGGCCACTGATAGAAAGTGTATGATTAATCCGCTCCAAAATATTGGTAGACAGAGGGCTGGTGCTGCTGACCATGCGGGACGCGAGATGGCCACCAGCGGAATGCCCGCTTAATTTGATTGGTCCAGCAACACGCGCGCTGACCTTTGTGATGGCTGCTCCTATTTGCGCGGTCATTTGGTGGATGCGTGCCTCTGGTGCCAGAGTGTAACTGGGCAAGCAGACTGCCCAGCCATTTGCCCGTGCGCCTTCGGCGAGGTCCGACCAGAAAGATTTATCTAACCGCATCCAAAAACCACCATGGATGAAAACCACCACGCCTTTGGGCGTGCCATCGGGCCAGATTAAATCGAATTTTTCGCGGGGGTGTTCACCATAAGCAATATCTTCCTCGATGTTCACACCGCTTGCGCGATAAGCCGCAGCATTGTCCGCCCAAAGACCGGGCAAAGCATCTGATCCTGCGATATGTGCCATGTTGGCAAAAGCATCGTCCCAATCTTTTGTCGGTTGCAGCACGTGATTACTCCGCTTGGTATTGTGGTGTTGATGCCAGGAACGACCCATATGACGGGGCGTTGGGATAGGAAAATTGTTCTGCCAATGGGTTGCTCCGTTTCTTTTGCGACGCTCCCATATCTGCAAGTAGTTCATCGAAATGTTTGAAATGGAACGGGGCCGAACACAGACCGCCATATATTTTGGCTGCGGGTCGTTCGTTGCGTTTCCATTTCAACATCATATCAATGTTTTTGTTCATATCGGCTTGGGTTGGTTGATTTTTCAATTGGCCATCCGCATAACGAACAAGCCAATTCGCGATCATCTCAGCAGACAGAACCGTGCAGAAACTTGAGTTAAATCCGACAAAGCCCATGTCCGGCAGATCTGGGTTCACAGCCAAGCGGTAGACACGGTATTGGCCGTCGTCTTCAATCAGTTTTTCCTGATATTGTTGCGGCAGATATGGCACGCCAAGTTTCCAGCCCACGGCCAAAACGGCCACGTCACAAGGCACTGTATCGCCTGTTGTCAGCCGTAGACCATCTTCGGTGTAACTGTCAAAAGTGCCTAAAACAGTAGTAATTTGCCCCTTATCGAGACATTCGATCAAGCCGGGGGTGACGATGGGCACCGAACAGGATACTTCTTTTTCGATCGGTGTCGTGGGCACCATATTGTGCTTTTTCATTTTGAGTTGCGTTTTTAACAGGGTCTCAAGGCCACGAAAGTTTACCCATACCAAAGGTTTCAACACTGCCGCAATTATGCGCTGCAGCGGGTTTTTTCCCCACTGGTTAAACTGCTGCTCCTGCGCGCGCATGTACAGCAAGCGTTTAAAGTTAATCCCACCGACGAAATATGGCACCCGCCAGACGTTTTCGAGGTACACGAGCCGAACTGACTTTGCACCGTTCTGAACCGCGTTGACCGCGATGTCGGTGGCGGATTTTGATCCGCCAAGCACAACAACATGCTTTCCCTGAGACGCGGTTGGGTCCGTGTATTCAGATGAATGCATGACTTGACCGCCGCGATCAACAAAGCCGTCTTGGCCGGGATGGGTGATGATGTTTTTTTCTGAGAACTGGCCCGTACAGATCGAAACAAAGTCAAAATCCTCGGACCATGTCTGATTGCCTGCTTCGATGGTCAGGGTCCAGCCCGGTCGACCATCTGCACGGCGCTCCATCGTCTTTACGTTTGTATTCAAGCGAAACAAGCGCGCTGTTTTGTGCTTTTCGGCGTAAGAATGTAGATAGGCGTGCACTTGCGGCCCTTTGGGCCATTCAGGGTAGTCATCAGGCATGGGATGATCGGTGTAGCAATACAGGTCTTTTGGTGATTGCGTTTGCACATCTGGGTAGGATCGCGAAATTTCCCAAACGCCGCCAAAATCATGGCTACGTTCGAAACCGCAGACCCGGTGCCCTTTTTCGTCGAATGCTTTGGCTGCAGCCAGCCCGCTAACACCGCCGCCAATAATAGCGACCTTCTTTCGATTTACCATTGTTGCAACCCTTTAAGCTTCTGCAGGGGGTGGCAGAAAGTCCACCTCGTGCATGGCAGAAAGGCGAACCAGCTCTTCCGGGTCCGTTACGCCATCTAATTGTGTGAATAGTTCAAATAGTTTACGCGCAGGTGCAACGCCAAAAACGCAAGTCGCCTCAGCGCCGGATCGGTTAAAGATACCATGCGCTTCACCCATCGGCATGCGCACAACATCACCTGGCCCCGCTTTGTGAATATCGTCCAAAAACTCAATCTCGAGATTGCCCGATAGAACGTTGATCCACTCATCTTGCGTTGGATGAATATGTGGTGGAACAAATGTGTCTGCTGGAATTGTCGCATGCCAGATGAATGTGTTTGGACTAACCAGTTTCGGCACATAGGTCTGCCCCACAACATTCCATGACATGTTTTCAATGCCGCCAGCTGCAGATGTGATTCCCTTTTCCATCTTGTTCTTCTCCCTTTTTCTTCCACGTCAGTGTGTGCCATGTTTCTGACAGCCATTATCCAAAAAGCGAACCAAAGTGCTTTAGGCTTGAAACAAAGGAGGGTATTAGCCAAACTACTGCACAAGAGTGTGCAGGAGATGGACAATCTATGGAGTATTTAGCCGCATTTCCGCTTGTTCGGACAAACAACTTGGATGAGGCTCGGCACAGGGTCACTGAAAAGTTTTGCGACCACAAGTTAAATAAGTCTTCTCGTTTTGATGAATTGGCGGTGCGGCACAATCATGTCGCTGGCAGGCATGTGTCGATTAATTATTTGCACTACGGTGCAGATGTCACAATCGACCCCGGCATGCTGCAGGATTTCTATTTGTTGCAGGTGCCATTGACCGGTGCCGCCTTTGTGCGTCACCGAGGGCGTGAAATCGTGGCCAGCCCACAAACTGCCACGCTACTCAACCCAGATCGTGAAACGCATATGCAGTGGCGCGGGGATTGTCGCAAATTATTGTTGCAAATCGACAAGAGTTTTTTGGGCCAAATTGCAGAAGAGCTGTTAGGTCGCCCCACACCGGGTCCTGTCAGATTTGATCCGGTGGTTAATCTGCAAGCATCCCCTGGGCGCAAAATTCGCAATATCTTGACGCGTGCGGCTTTGATGGCAGGCAAAGGGTCATTATTCGGACGAATCCAACAAGCGCAAGATTTGTGGACGGAAACTGAATTGGTGTCGAACCTGCTGATGCATCAAACGAGTAACATCTCCCATATCCTAGAAGCGGTGGACAATACTGCGCCTTCAGGGGACATAAAGCGCGCCATTTCTTATATCCACGACAACCTGGCGGAACCAATCACACTGAACGATATCGCAAGACAATCGGGGGTGAACGCACGAACCCTGCAAAAAGCGTTTCAGCGCACCTTTGGTAAATCCCCGATGCAAGTTCTACGCGAGGCCCGACTTGACGCTGCGCATTATTACCTGTCAGTAAAACAAGACGCGCCAAGCGTTACCGACGCGGCTTATCGGGCTGGGTTCTCGCATCTTGGGCGGTTTTCGCAGGCGTATAAAGCCCGCTTTGGCAGGCTTCCCAGTGAGCAGACGATTGCATAAACTGCATTCCTCCCTTTTTTACCTGGGTTAGTGACACTTGGCAGGTTCATTGCGCACAGTATTTGCTCCCTGATTGACCATCTGCATTGGCTACTGGCTTAAAGCATTATGCAAAAGCTTGAGTCACTTCACGCTGTTTCAAATCAAAGGTTTTAACGCGTGAGGTCGTGCGGGATGTTTCAGGTATCTTGTCACGCACTGTGACGTAAACGTCTTGTGGGGTTTGGCTCGCCGAGGGGTATTCCAGATTCAGGAATGATGCCTAATCTATATGTGATTTGCCGAACCGCCATACAAATACTTTATATATAAAATATTTTTGCTTGAAATACATTTTTGGTGGCTTTAGCGTTTTATCAACGCAACAAAGCTGGAAGAATACACATGCGTATTGCTTGTCTTGGGGGCGGCCCTGCGGGCCTGTATTTCGGCATCTCAATGAAGCTTCGGGATCCTGATGCAGACGTTGTGGTGTTCGAGCGCAACAAGCCTGACGATACCTTTGGTTGGGGTGTTGTCTTGTCGGATGAGACGCTCGACAATCTCGCAGATAATGATGCGACAAGCGCCGCTACTATCCGAGAGAACTTTGCATATTGGGATGATGTAGCACTGCTGCATCAGGGGCAAAAACTGGTGTCCAGCGGGCATGGTTTCTGTGGTATCGGGCGCAAGCGATTGTTGCTGATCCTGTACGAGCGCGCCAAAGAACTGGGCGTTGATCTGCGGTTTGAAACCGAAGTCAATGCCGCGTCTGATTACATGAACGAGTTCGATGTTGTGGTTGCTTGTGACGGTTTGAATTCAAAAACACGAATGGAATTCGCAGAAGTCTTTAAACCTGATATCGACATCCGAAAATGCCAGTTCACCTGGCTGGGCACACATCAGAAATTTGATGACGCCTTTACTTTTATATTCGAAGACACCGACAAGGGCTGGGTCTGGGCGCACGCCTACCAATTCGATGATAACACTGCGACGTTTATCGTCGAATGCAGTCAGGCGACCTATGAAGCCTATGGGTTCGGCGAGATCAGTCAGCAAGACAGCGTCGCGATTTGCGAAGAAATCTTCAAGGATCACCTTGGTGGTCACCCACTCATGACCAATGCCAAGCATATTCGCGGGTCAGCCTGGCTGCAATTCCCGCGCGTGTTGTGTGAAAAGTGGAGCCATGAGAACGTTGTGCTTTTGGGCGATGCATCTGCAACAGCGCATTTTTCTATTGGGTCAGGCACAAAGCTTGCTTTGGAAAGCGCCATTGCGTTGGCCAAGAATATTAAATCACATTCGACGTTGGATGCCGCATTCACAAACTACGAAGAACATCGTCGTCTTGAGGTTTTGCGTCTGCAATCCGCTGCGCGCAATTCGGTCGAGTGGTTCGAAGATGTTGAGCGGTATCTGCATCTTGATCCGGTTCAGCTGAACTATTCGATGCTTACGCGTTCTCAGCGTATCAGTCATGAAAACTTGCGTGAACGGGATGCGGATTGGTTGGCGTCGGCTGAAGCTTGGTTCATGGAACAGTCGGGCGCTGGCAGTAATGTGGCTGCGCGTGCGCCGATGTTTGCGCCGTTTACCCTTCGAAATATGACATTGAAAAATCGCGTGGTCGTATCGCCGATGGCGCAATACAAGGCGGTCGACGGGTCCCCTAACGATTGGCACTTGATCCACTATGGTGAACGGGCAAAGGGCGGCGCTGGGTTGGTTTACACCGAAATGACCTGTGTGTCGGCGGATGCGCGTATAACGCCGGGTTGCCCGGGCCTGTATGCGCCTGAACATGAAGCCGGGTGGGCCCGTTTGAATGCGTTTATCCATGCTGAGACCGATGCGAAAACTTGTTGTCAAATCGGTCATGCAGGGCGCAAAGGCTCGACCCGGATTGGTTGGGAGGGGATGGATAAGCCATTAAAGGACGGCAATTGGCCCCTTTTGTCTGCCTCTGCCATTGCTTGGTCTAACGAGAATGCGACGCCCAAAGCTATGGACCGTGCTGATATGGACCATGTGAAGGCTCAGTTTGTGATCTCTGCTCAGATGGCAGAACGCGCGGGTTTTGATATGATCGAACTCCATGCCGCGCATGGGTATTTGATTTCGTCTTTTATCTCGCCTTTGTCCAACATTCGCGATGACGAATATGGCGGTAGCCTTGAAAAAAGGATGCGCTACCCTGTCGAGGTTTTCGATGCCATGCGCGCTGTTTGGCCCGCCGACAAGCCGATCTCTGTACGTATTTCGGCGAGCGATTGGGCGGGCGATGATGGTGTGACCGCTGATGAAGCCGTTAAGATTGCTACCATGTTTGAGGCCCACGGCGCTGATATTATTGACGTGTCGGCGGGGCAAACATCAACGCAAGGCAAACCCGTCTATGGGCGTATGTTCCAGACGCCGTTCTCGGACAAGATCCGCAACGAGGCGAGGATCAAAACCATGGCGGTTGGCAATATCTACGAGGCTGATCATGTGAATTCAATCTTGATGGCAGGCCGTGCCGATCTGGTCTGTATCGCGCGCGCCCATCTTTCGGATCCTTATTGGACGTTGCGCGCAGCGACTGATCTGGGCGACCGGCACGAGGTTTGGCCGAAACCTTATGATGCCGGCCGTGATCAGGCTTGGCGCCTGGCGGACCGTGCGGCCGAGATTGTCGGCAAAATATGACACATGTTGTTATCACGGGGGGTGGCACCGGTGTTGGCGCACAAACTGCGCGTCATTTTGCGGATGCCGGATACGACGTGACGATTATGGGGCGCACTCAAGCACCATTGCAGGCGCAAAATCTGCACTACCAGTTATGCGACGTGACGGACGCAACCCAAGTCACGCAGGCCTTTAACGCGGCGCGTGCTGAACATGGCCCCGTCGGTACCGTCATTGCCAATGCTGGGGCAGTCACCTCAAAGCCGTTTGCCAAGATGACCGCCCAAGACGTTGCGTCGATGTTGGACGTCAATGTGACGGGTGTATTCAACGTTTGGCAGGCTGCTTTGCCCGATATGAAAACTGCGAAATCAGGGCGCATGATCGCTATTGCATCGACGGCTGGCTTAAAGGGGTTTCCCTATGTGGCCGGCTACTGCGCCGCCAAACATGGCGTTGTGGGACTGACCCGCGCTCTGGCGTTGGAACTTGCGCGCACTGGGATCACCGTCAATGCCATTTGTCCTGGGTTTATCGAAACGCCGATGCTTGACCGGTCGATCGACAACATCGTGATGACCACCGGAATGTCCGCTGCGGACGCTGCAAAGTCGCTGACCAAAGGCAACCCGCAGGGTCGGTTCATTCAGGCTGACGAAGTGGCGGCAACCGCACTTTGGCTCTGTTCGGATGCCGCGCGTTCGGTCAACGGTCACACGCTTAGCTTGTCGGGGGGCGAAGTGTAATGCAAAACAAACCCCAACGGGCGCTTGCAACCCCCTCAAAAGAACGTTTGCGGCTTTGGCTGCGCTTGCTCAAGACAACGCGGTCGATTGAAGCGACTGTGCGCGAGCGGCTCCGCGAAGAATTCGGGACGACTTTGCCGCGTTTCGATGTGATGGCGGCCCTTTCACGCTATGAAGAAGGGTTAAAGATGAGCCAGCTGTCAACAGTCCTGCGGGTCTCTAATGGGAACGTGACCGGGATTGTAGATCGTTTGGCCGAGGATGGTTTTCTGGTTCGCGTTCCGGTACCCGGTGACAGGCGTGCATCGATGGTGCGGCTGACTAAGCGCGGATTACAGGAATTCGAACGCCAAGCTTGTGAACATGAAGATTGGATTGGTGCGATGTTGCAAGACTTCACTGCAGAGGAAGCAGCGGATTTTGGAACGCGCCTCGAAACGCTGGAAGCCAGTTTGCCGATAAGACGGGGCACCTGACTGGTAAGTAGACAATCGATTTGCCCTAAAAGATTACATTGCTGCATTGCTTTGGCTGCCTTGCCGCATGTGTCAGCTACAAAATTTTATAAATGCGTGATGTTTCAAGTGTTTTGTCAATTGCTATAGGTGCTTGCGACTTGCGGCTGGCACGTAAGTGCGGTTGCGGATGGGTTTTTGTCGAGGTGAGAGTGGTTATCGCTACGGCCTACGGCGTCGTAGATTTTTCAAAATACAAGGGCTGGTGCAGTACAAAAGTTTGGCCCAATGTGCTGGGGCAGCTGCGGGCACATTGACGCCGCCCGCTTTGATTGAACAGAAAGGATAGACTGATCATGATGGCCCATCAGACCGATCCTCGAAAGCGGCACTATGATGTCGTTATTGTGGGGGGCGCTATCATGGGTGCATCAACGGCATGGTTTCTGACGGATAACTCGGATTTCAACGGATCGGTTTTGGTCATCGAAAGGGACATGACCTATGAGGCTTGCTCAACCACCCATACCAACAGCTGCATCAGGCAGCAGTTTTCGACCGAACTTAATGTAAAGATCAGCCAGTTTGCTGCAGATTTTATCAAAAACCTACGCGAACGTATGGGCTCCGATGATCGCATCCCAAAGCTTTCGATCCATGATTTCGGCTACATGTACCTCGCCAATACCAAGGCTTCTGCCGACATCTTGCGCACCAATCAGATGGTGCAGCAGGCAACTGGGGCTGGCACCCAACTGATGACTGCATCCCAGATCAAGGCCGCCTATCCATTCTATTGGGTTGATGACATTGTTCTTGGGTCTATCAACACGCTGGACGAAGGGTATTGGGACGGTGGCGCTGTTTTTGACTGTTGGCGCAGGCAATCGCGTGAGCGCGGCGTGGAATACATACAAAACGAAGTCGTTGCCATGACGCGCACTGCAAGCGGTGCGCGCGTCGAAAGCGTGACGCTCAGATCTGGCGAGGTTATTGGCTGTGGGCAGGTGGTCAATGCATCTGGTCCGCGCGCGGCGCGCACGGCTGCAATGGCTGGCATTGTTTTGCCGGTTGAGCCACGTAAGCGCTTTACGTGGATCTTTTCCGCCGAACAACCGCTGGACCGTGAGCTGCCTTTGACGATTGATCCGTCCGGTGTACACGTGCGAGAAATTGGCGGCGGGACCTATCAGGCGGGCGGACATTCCGATGTGGACCCCGCTGTTGCCTTTGACGATTTCACTATGGATCATGCCCTCTGGCAGGATCACATTTGGCCTGTCTTGGCCACACGCATCCCACAATTTGAAGCGATCAGGGTGACACATGAATGGGCGGGGCACTATTCAATGAATACGTTTGATCAGAATGCGATCATGGGGCCGCATACCGAAGTTAAAAATTTTATCTTTCTGAATGGGTTTTCTGGCCACGGCTTGCAACAATCGCCAGCGATGGGGCGCGGCACTGCCGAATGGTTGACCTATGGCGAATACCGCAGCTTGGACCTAAGCCCATTTCACTTTGCGCGTATTGCTGAAAACCGCCCCATTATTGAAAAAGCTGTCATCTGAGCCGAAAGGAGACACAAATATGAAAAAACTGGTTTTAACGGGGGCAGCGGGAAATCTGGGGTCTCGGTTGCGCGCGCCTCTGGCAACTATGTGCGATGAACTGCTCTCGACCGATATTGTGGAGAGCATTGGCGATCTGGCAGAAAACGAAAGCTATGTGCCGGCGGACCTCGCTGATATGACTGCAATCAGCCCATTGCTGGAAGGGGCCGATATGGTGATCCACTTCGGAGCTCTGGTGGATGAAGTCCCCTTTGAGGATATGCTTGGTCCAAATTTCATTGGCGCCTATAATATTTGGGAGGCCGCGCACCAACATGGGCTGCGCCGCGTGGTTTATGCGTCATCAATCCACGCCGTTGGGATGTATCCGAAAAACGAAGCCATTGGCATTGACGTGCCACACCGTCCCGACACGTTCTACGGCCTTGCCAAATGCTTTGCCGAGGATCTGGGCCGGATGTATTGGGAAAAGCGCGGGCTAGAGGCCGTCTGCCTGCGCATCCTGTCTTGCGCGCCCGTCACAAACCCGCGCGCTGTGGGCAGCTGGTTGAGTTTCGACGACATGATCCAGTTGGTTGAGAAATCCATAACCACCCCGATCACAGGATTTTCAATTATCTATGGCGTGTCAGACAATGATCGCGTGCCGGTCGACAATACAGCTGCGCGGCATCTGGGCTTTCGACCCAAGGACAATGCGGAACAGTTTGCTAATGAGATTTATGCCAAATTTGGCAGTCTCGATCCGCAGGATCCGTCGAACTATCGTCATGGTGGTCCTTTTGCAGGCATCGCGCTGGGACAAAGCGCAATGGGCCTTTTTAACTTCGACGAGAAAGACGACTGAGCCATGCGCATCGACAATCTTCAATATTGCAATTGGTCTGAAAAGGTATTCCGCCAAATGCGCGAGGGGCGCATTGATGCTGTCCATGTTACCATTTCCTATCACGAGAACTTTCGCGAGACGGTTCTGAACTTTGAGCAGTGGAACCGTTGGTTTGAACAGTACCCGGATCTGATCATGAAGGGGCAGTGGGCCGAGGATGTAGACCGCGCGCGCGCAACGGGTCGCACGGCAATCTTTTTCGGTTTTCAAAACCCCAGCCCGATCGAAGACGATATCGGACTGGTCGAAATCGTGCACACGCTCGGCACGCGTTTCATGCAGTTGACATATAACAATCAGTCACTGCTTGCGACAGGCTGCTACGAGGCCGAAGACAGTGGTATCACCCGCATGGGCAAACAGGTGATCAAAGAAATGAATCGGGTGGGTCTTGTGGTCGACATGAGCCACTCGGCCGATCGCTCGACGATTGAGGCCGCGGATCTGTCGCAACGCCCAATCGCCATAACCCATGCGAACCCGTATGTTTGGCAACCTGCTCTGCGCAACAAGAAAAACGATGTGATCCGTGCAGTCACCGAAAACGGGGGTATGTTTGGTTTCTCTCTCTATCCGCATCACCTGAAGGACAAAACCGATTGCACATTGCAGGACTTTTGCGAAATGATCGCCCGCACCGCAGAAACCTTTGGCACCGAGCATCTGGGGATCGGATCTGACCTGTGCCAAGATCAACCTGATAGCATCGTGGAGTGGATGCGCGTGGGTCGGTGGTCCAAGGAGATCGACTATGGCGAAGGATCTGCCGCAGCCCCTGGCTTCCCGCCCATGCCTGATTGGTTCAGGGATAATCGCGATTTCGCCAACATCGAGAACGGTCTGCGCGCGACTGGCCTGAATGCGGACGAGGTTGCCGGAATTATGGGCGGCAACTGGTATCGCTTTTATGCAGAGAATTTTGTGCCTCAGCCTTAGGCGCATGTCGCAAACAAGACGGACAAGGTAGGCAGCGCCGTTTTCCTTGCGTTTAGAATGACAAGGAAAGTGGCGTTATGAAAATTGGATTTATCGGCCTTGGAAATGTAGGTGGTAAGCTGTCTGGCAGTCTCTTGCGCAACGGTCACGACGTGGCGGCGCACGATCTGAATGCAGAGTTCGTCGTGCAAAAGGTGGCAGCTGGAGCGCGTGATGGCAAAAGCCCCGCTGCACTCATGCAAAGTTGTGATGCGGTGATCACCTGCCTGCCCAGCCCAGCGGCTTCGGCCGCTGTCATGGCTGAAATGCTGCCTTATGTGGGCCCCGGCAAGATCTGGATGGAAATGTCGACCACGGACGAAGCCGAGGTCAAGCGCATCGGCGCCCAAGTGATCGCCGCCGGTGGAGAAGCGGTGGATTGCCCCGTCTCGGGCGGGTGCCACAGGGCCGACACGGGCAATATCAGCATTTTTGCGGGCTGTGATCGCGCAACCTTTGAACGTATTTTGCCGGTGCTGACAACAATGGGACGGCGGGTGCTGCACACAGGCGCGCTTGGTTCTGCGTCGGTGCTCAAGGTGCTGACGAATTTTCTGGCCACTGCCAATCTGGTCAGCGTGGCTGAGGCGCTGACCGTTGCCAAGGGCGCAGGGATGGATTTGGGCGTCGCCTACGAGGCGATGGCCATCAGCTCGGGAACATCTTTTGTGCACGAGACCGAAGGGCAGGTGATCCTGAACGGCAGCCGCGATATTTCTTTCACTATGGACCTAGTGGCCAAGGATATTGGCCTGTTTCAGGACGTGGCTGACCGGGCCGGTGTCCCGCTGGAACTGAACCCGCTGTTGATCGATATTTTCAAAGATGGGATCGCGCGCTTTGGTCCGCGCGAGTTGTCGCCAAACATCATCAAAAGGCTCGAGGAAGCGACCGGGCTGGATGTAACGGCACCTGGCTTTCCTGCTGAAATGGTCGATGATGAACCCGAAGATCAAGGCGCCGAAGTCCTTGTGCGAAGGTAGCCGTATTCGCTGCCCCTTGTGAGCCATTGCTGGGCAGGTTACGAGCGGGGTTATGTTTCACGAACCAGATTCCGATCCTGAGATCCTTGCTTCCGTCAAAGCCTCGGCCGGCCGGCGTTTCCTGGGCCTTGGATCGTTGTACATTCTGTCTTTGATGGTTATTTATGTGGCCATAACAAACCCGCCCGAGCTAGGCTGGCAAGTGTTCTTGTTTGCGCTTGGGGGTGGATCGCTGTGGATTTCCGAGATGATGCGCCGCGCGACCAGTTACCGTCTTGAACTGACGCTTGAAGAATTGCGCGACTCCTCTGGCGTTGTGTTAGCGCGCATCGACGAGATCGCTTCGCTTGACCGTGGAACGTTCGCCTTTAAGCCGTCCAACGGTTTTCTGCTGCGCTTGTCACGCAAAGGCACGCGCGTTTGGCGACCGGGTTTGTGGTGGCAATTGGGGTCTCGGATTGGCGTTGGTGGCATGACACCCGGCCCTCAGACAAAGTTCATGGCCGAGATGATTTCAGCCATGATTGCCGAGCGCGAGGCGGGCTGATCAACCCCGGGCGCTGCCCATGGTGCCGCTTTGCTTTGTAAGCGCGCTGTCAACAGCACAAAATACCCATAAAAAAGTTTTCAAACTGCCTAAAAAACTGGCAAATTTTTTAGGGACGCGTCATAGGTTCTCGTGCAGACTGTACTAATCCAGTCGCGCCGGACAAAGGAGTTACCGGATGAGCAGACCAAATGAGCCCAGTTTCCGTGAAAGCGTCGATATGATGTTCAACCGTGCGGTTGCACTCATGGATTTGCCGCCCGGTCTGGAAGAGAAGATACGGGTCTGCAATGCCACTTACACTGTCCGTTTTGGCGTGCGGCTGCGTGGTCAGATCCAAACCTTTACTGGCTACCGGTCGGTGCACTCAGAACACATGGAACCGGTCAAGGGCGGTATTCGCTTTTCTCTGGGTGTCAATCAGGACGAGGTCGAGGCGCTGGCCGCGCTGATGACATATAAATGTGCGCTGGTCGAAGCACCTTTTGGCGGTTCAAAGGGGGGGCTGCACATTGACCCTCGCGACTATGACGAACAAGAGCTGGAACTGATAACGCGACGATTTGCTTATGAGCTGATCAAGCGTGATATGATTAATCCAGCACAGAACGTACCCGCGCCCGACATGGGCACCGGCGAGCGCGAGATGGCGTGGATCGCCGATCAGTACAAACGAATGAACACCACTGACATCAATGGTGTCGCCTGTGTAACCGGCAAGCCCATTAATGCGGGCGGTATTCAAGGTCGGACGGAAGCAACGGGCCGTGGTGTTCAATATGCGTTGCGAGAATTTTTCAGAGATACTCAGGGTGTGCAAAAAGCGGGTCTTTCAGGCACACTTGATGGCAAATCCGTCGTGGTGCAGGGCCTTGGCAACGTGGGATATCATGCAGCGAGGTTCTTGCGTGACGAGGACGGGTGCAGGATCGTTGGTATCATTGAACGCGACGGTGCGTTGACAGACCCCAATGGCTTGGACGTCGCGGCTGTGCGCGAATGGATTGCCAATCATGGTGGTGTTTCTGGTTTCGCTGAGGCAACATATACCGAAGATGGCGCCGCTGTGCTCGAGGAAAACTGCGACATCTTGATCCCTGCCGCCTTGGAAGGAGTCATCCATCTGGGCAACGCCGCACGCATCAGAGCGCCGTTGATCGTTGAGGCTGCAAATGGGCCTGTTACGGCTGGCGCTGACAATATCCTGCGCGACAAGGGCACAGTCATTATACCCGATATGTACGCGAATGCCGGGGGCGTCACCGTGTCCTATTTCGAATGGGTCAAGAACCTGAGCCACATCCGCTTTGGGCGGATGCAGCGCCGTCAGGAAGAGGCGCGGCACCAATTGGTTGTCGATGAACTGGAACGCCTGAGCCACCATTTGGGCGACAAGTGGAGTATGACGCCAGACTTCAAGGACAAATACTTGCGCGGTGCGGGTGAACTGGAGTTGGTTCGCTCGGGGCTGGATGATACGATGCGTGCCGCCTATCAGGCCATGGCAACGGTTTGGCATGAACGCGATGACGTGGATGACCTGCGCACGGCGGCTTATCTTGTGGCCATCGGCAAAGTCGCTGACAGCTACCGCGCCAAGGGGTTGTAACTTGCCACAAGGGGTCGGGCCTGTGTTCGGCCCTCATGCATCGGAGCATCGTTTGATATGCTATCTTTGGCGCGGCATTTGAACCGGCTGGGCCAAATAAAGGTTTCCATACCAGATAGAAAGGGAATTTGGTTGCAGCCCAAGATCAAGATGAAAGGCGATTGAAACCTGATATCTTGCGCTTTTGCGGCTCTTGTCACATCGAGGTGCGTGCAGCATAGGAATTTATCCAGCGTCAGGGCAATCAGTGATTTGATCAACCGCAATCGTTTGTCTGAGCTAGGAATCGTTGATGCGATCAGCCTTTTGATATCGGATCAATCGACCCAGCCCAAAAAGTAGGAAAGAATCCGCATGTGT
>Ga0206127_1002917_pt1 | contig 16319 bp, 13 predicted proteins | sample Helgoland_Spring_6_FD_148646 | JGI IMG/M metagenome (GOLD analysis project Ga0206127, IMG submission 148646) | Pelagic subsurface seawater microbial communities from Kabeltonne, Helgoland, North Sea - Helgoland_Spring_Bloom_20160419_1 | ecosystem: Environmental > Aquatic > Marine > Epipelagic ...
CCGCCACGCCCTTGCTCTGGCTTACAGCCACAATTGCCGCCTATCTGATCGCCGAAAGCCTGGCCGCACGATTGGGAAATCCCCCCTGGGCCAACCCGGTATTGATGTCGGTCCTGCTGCTCTCACCGGTGCTTGTTTTGACCAAGACCGATTACGGCACCTATTTCGAAGGCGCGCAATTTATACATTTTCTGTTAGGGCCCGCAACGGTCGCTTTGGCCCTGCCCCTTTGGGACAACCGCGCCACGATCCAAAAATCCGTGATTCCCATCCTATGCGCCCTGGTCGTGGGCTCTACGGTGGCGGCAGGATCGGCCATTGTATTGGCGCAGTTTTTTGATCTGCCCCTAAGCGTCCTGCTGTCCCTCGCACCAAAATCCACCACGGCTCCCGTGGCCTTGGGCATTTCAGAAGCCGTGGGCGGCATTCCAACGCTCACAGCCGTTCTGGTTATTTTAACAGGGATCATTGGGGCAATCACCGTGACCCCGTTGATGAACATCCTGTCTATCACAGATTGGCAAGCACGGGGTTTTGCAGTGGGTGTCGCCGCCCACGGAATTGGCACGGCGCGCGCCTTCAAGGTCAACCCAATTGCCGGCGCCTATGCAGGCATTGCCATGGCCCTCAATGCCTTGCTCACAAGTCTCATTGTGCCGATCCTGATAAGATGGTTGACCTAGACTAGCAGAAGATCCGCTTGCCCAGTCAAAGACCCCTGCGGCAATATCAAAGCGACCTTGGCACCCATGCCCCCCCCATCATCGCCGCTGGAAAGGGTCGGAAACCTGGCTCAGCCTTGCAATTTTATGGCAATATTTTTGGTCTGCACATAGTTCCAGAGGGCCTCGCGACCTTTCTCGCGGCCATAGCCGGATTTACCAAACCCACCGAAAGGTGTCTCGACGCCGCCGGCATACCATTCGTTGACGAACACCTGCCCAGCGCGCAATTGCCGCGCGGCGCTGGTTGCACGATCGAGGTCGCGCGTGAAGACGCCGCCAACGAGCCCAAAAGGGGTTCCATTGGCAATCTGAATGGCTTCACCATCCGTCGAGAATTTCAAAACCGAAACGACAGGCCCAAACACTTCCTCTTGAGCAATCGACATCTCAGGCAGAACGTCAGTCAGGACCGTGGGTTCCAGAAAAGCGCCTGGGATATTGGCCTTATGCCCGCCAGCCGCAATCCCTGCGCCTTCCTCTTGCGCGGCACAGATCATGCCAACGGCGCGATCACGTTGCGCCTCAGAGACCATGGCCCCCATGGTTGGTCCAAATGCGGCTTGATCGATGCCCGGTTTAAGAGACAAAGAGTTCGCCACACCGACCATGCGGTCCACCAATTCGTCATGGATGCTGTCATGTACGATCACCCGGCTCATGGCCGAACAGACTTGCCCAGCGTTGAAGAAAATGCCCCAACGCAGGTCGTTTTCAAACGCCTCAAGATCGGCGTCATCGTGCACGATGGCGGCCGATTTGCCCCCAAGCTCCAGCACACAAGGCACCACATTTTGAGCCGCCGCAGTGGCAATTGAAACACCTGTCGCAACCGATCCGGTAAAGACGATTTGGTTGACCTGCGGATGCGCGCAAAGGGCAGCACCGGCTTCATGACCCCAGCCGCACAGAATGTTCACGGCCCCCGCCGGCAAGCCGACCGCTTCGGCCGCCTGGGCGAACCAGGCATTTGTCAAAGGCGTCAACTCGGGTGATTTTATGACACAACTGTTGCCCGTTGCGAGCGCGGCAGAGAGCGAACGCGCCGTCATTTCAACGGGATAATTCCAAGGGATGATCTGCGCCGATACGCCGAACGGCTCATAGGTTGTGAAATCAAAATAGTTTTTTCCAAGGGGAATTGAGCGCCCCTCAACCGTTTCAGCTTGATTGCCGTAATATTCAAAGTAGCGCGCGGCCCCCTCAACCTCGATACGGGATTCCCAAAGAGGCTTGCCTTGTTCGAGCGTCAAGACCGGTGCAATGTCCTCAATGTGATCCAAAAGGTAGCGCCCCATCGCCTGAACCATGCGTCCGCGCTCAACCGGCCTGAGGTCACAAAGCGCGCCGGATAGGTGAACCCGCTGCGCCGCCATGACGGCGCGATCCACATCGCTTGCGTTGGCAAGTGCGTGTTCGGCAAGTTTTTCGCCGGTACCGGGATTTATGACATCGACACGCCCAGCGCCCCCGTCGACCCAAGATCCGTCAATGTAGTTTTTCCAATAGGTCTTCATGCTGGTTTGATCCGATGCTGATAAAGATGATCATAATGGGGTTTCATTCGCCTATATACGCGGCGCACACGTTCGGGGGAGTCTTTCACTTCAACATAGCGGCGCGGCTGGGGCGTCAATCCCGTGGATTGCGCAAGATTGGCGTGAAACGATCCACCATCCCACCAGCTATGCGCAGAAGGATCGCCGCCTGGCTCCCATGTCATCGCCTCAGGCAGGAAAGGAATCCCAACCGCTTGGCAAAAGGCCGCAACCATCGCCGTCGGGTCCTCAAGGAGATCGTCGCTGTCAATCACCGGCGGCGGCGCCCCATTTAAGGCCGTGAGCAAGTCAAATAAGGCGCGTTGTTCGGGAAATCCAACCTCAAGCTCGTCGAATTCCGGCCATTTATTGAACAGGCTGGAAATCGTTTTGGCCGGGTCGCGGATTAGGAAGGCATGGGTGAAGTGGCCAAGGAAGTCAGCTGTCCACATATGATTGATGTAATGTGGGAAATCCTTTAGAAAAACCGGCCCCTTTTCTGCTCGGGTCAGAATATCACGCCACACGCTTTCAATCGTTAAACCCTCTGTGGTTTTCTCGCCCTCTTTGTACCGCGGCCAAAGAGGATCCTCGCCTTGATACCAAGCCTCGCCAAAAGGTTCATGGAGGCAATCGAGATCGCCGCGTTGGCGCATCATCCATTCAAAGGCCGTCGAGGTGGAACGGGGAACGGCCCAAAGTGCTATGATTTTATGCATGAAGGCTCTCCAAAAGGGCGCTTTGCGGAGTGGTTGGGGCAATCTCTAGGTCTTTCATGATCCGCCAATAGAGCGCTGTGTCATGACCGATCACGGGTTTGCCCAACTTGGCCTCCATATCCCGCGCCAGATGAAGAGGGCGTTGCGGCAATCCTCCGCGGCCGCTGCGGAAATTGCACATTCCGTTAATCAAATAGGCATCAGCGCTGGGGGCTTGTTCGGCCACATAGGTGAAACTTTTGTCGAACAAATCGCCGTCAAAAATCCAACGCTTTTCATTGACGGCCTGCTGGGTGGGAAACCAGCCCTGATCGACAAAGTTGCCAGCCCATTGCACATCAAACCCCGCCTCGCGCAGAAAACCGGCGGTGCCTTGCCACCAATCGGGCCAATGATAGGCGCCGTTGAGAGCGACTTTCTCCACATTCATCGCCCGCAGCGCTTCAACCATCGCATAGCCGGCCATGTGGAAGCGAGTTTCAAATTTGTCTGACACATCAGCGCAATACTGGCGAATACCCTCAACGCCCAATCCGCTTGCATGCACCCAATTGGACCCCACTTGCCCGCAAACATCAACGCCATTGCGCGCCATGCAATGCACAAAATCATCCATCATGCCGAAATTCTTTTTGCGTTGATCCAGCCCATGGGCGTAGTCGGGCACATGCAGCATCCAGCCATGCACCCCAACCGTCTCGGGCGCCATGCGCAAAAAATCGGACGGCGCGGCATCATAGTCAAACGGGGGACAGGTGAACCCGACCTGATGGGGAAACAGTTTTTGCTCTGGGGTCCATTGCGTTGGCATCATGGCAAGTTCAGCCTTTCTGTCTGTCCCAAATCAGCCATCAATGGCCTCTTTCATCCAGCGTTGCAGGTGCATGATCGGGTGTTCCGAATTGACACCCCCTTTTGGATCAACAACCAAAGGTCCAGGCACATAGCCGCGCGAGCCCAAACCGCGCTGCACGCTTTCCACAAGGTGAATATCTTCCTCAACGGTCGTTTCACGATCCTGCTTTGCAAGACGCCTGACCTTTTCGTCCTCCGCGCCATCAACCGAATACCAACCACGCCAGACCACAACATGGTCGGCATCAATTGCCTGCCAATGGTAGGTGTTCAAAACATTGCCCGGATAGACCTGAAAGCTGAACATCGGCCATAGGAACCAGCTGGAATATTCATCGAAGTGCTCAAAGCCGGAATTGATGTCATAGGTCATCTGATCCAGCGCCTGACACTGCGTTGTATGGCGCAGGCATTTGCCCTGAGGTTGGATATCATAGGTTTCCGGCTTCACAACACCGCGTGCAAAGGTGGGGTGGTTGAGGGAGCAGTGATAGCATTCAGAATAGTTTTCAACCGAGACTTTCCAATTGCAGCGCTCGGGAATCTCCACCCATTCTAACGGCTTGAGATCAGCCCAATTCGGCACCCATTCCTCGAGCTCAGCGCGGACATTGGGGAACCACACCTCTATAGGCGCGGCATCCTTGTCTAAGTTCACAAAGACAAAGCCAAGAAGCTCCTCCGCGCGCACTTCTGACAGGCAAATGCTAGATTTTTCGAACCCCTGAACAGCGTTGATATTTGGGCCTGCTCGCAGCTCACCGGTCAGCTCATAGGTCCAAGCGTGATAGGGGCAAACAACAACGCGGGTTGTCCCCTTGCCGCTAAGCAATTGATGCGCCCGATGTTGGCACACATTATAGAACACACGAATTTGACCGTCCCGTCCACGAATGGCAAACAGGCTTTCTCCGGCAATCTCAAAGGTTGCGTAATCACCTGTCTGCGCCAGTTCAGACGCATGACAGCCAAATTGCCATGTGCGCGCCAAAAGCCCGCCTGTCTCCAACTTAAAAACATGCGGGTCGGTGTAATAGCGCGCCGCGAGGGATCGGATCGACTGGGTCATTTACCCTCCGGATGGTAGAGACCGAGATCATGTCGCCGTTTGTGAAACGAGGCGACCCGTTCTGGAATTTCATCGCTCGCAACCGCAATTACGAAGGAAAGCAGCGTTTCAAGCAAGGCGACAGTGCTGACTGAGGATGGAAAAAATTGCGGCGTGTCGCAGGAAATTACAAACCCATGGGTGGCGCGCTGAATGATTGGACTGGCCGGGCTATCGGAAATGGACACGATTTTCATCCCCTGCGCTTGCGCGGTCTTCACCGCCTCCACAACCTCTGCGCGATAGGGTTTGCAAGTGATGGCAATAAGCACGTCAGATTTGCCGGCCCAGGCAAGGTCATCGATTGGATTGGAACCGGCCCTGGGAATTGCGTGAAAGCGCTTCATGCCGGTTGAGGCAAGATAGGTGAAGTTGCGAGCGCTGGAATTATTCACGCCGACACCCAAAGTATAGACGCTGTCTGAGGTCCAAATGTCCTCAGCCGCCGCTTTCAAATCGTCCGCAGAAACATTTCCAAATGTGTCTTCAATATTGCGCAGGGCCCCCTGCACCATATCCGCATAAAGCCCCCCCAAATCACCCGTCTTGCGGATATCTTGCAGCCAGCGCGCGCGATCAGGGAAATCCGCAGCCCCCTGGCGTATTGCGTCGCGGAAGGGGGCGCGAAAGTCCTCATAGCCGTCAAAACCAACCTGCCGCGCCATTCGCACGACCGTATTGGGTTTTACCTTCGCAGCCTGTGCGATTTCACGCACAGTTGAAACGCCAACATCGCGCGGATTCTCCAACACATATGTTGCAGCCTTGCGCGCTTCAGGCGTGAGATCTGTCAATTCGCCGGCCAGGCGCTCCAGAATCGTATTTGATACATCTGTCCCATTCATGGTTGACCATGGTACTTATGTCCTATTAGCCTGTCTAGAAAAAAACGACTCAAAGATGGGATTTCACATTGGATCAGAACTTTCCAACGCAGGCGCGTGTTGTCATCGTGGGCGGTGGCGTCATGGGTGTCGGACTTGCCTACCATCTTGGTCATGAGGGTTGGGGCGCTGACACTGTATTGCTTGAGAAGGCCGAGCTGACATCGGGCAGCACATGGCATGCGGCGGGCCAAATTACGCATTCGACATCCAGCTTTGGATTGGGAAAATGCGTCGATTACAATATTGGCCTCTATTCCGGTGGGCTTGAGGCTGAAACAGGTCAAGCCGTGACATGGCATGGCTGCGGGTCATTTCGACTGGCCTATACGGCAGATGAAATGGATTGGCTGCGCCACACCCTGTCTGTCGGGCGGGCGCTGGGGTTCAACATCGACCTGGTTGGCCCAGAAAAAGTTGCGCAGCTTCACCCTTTTTACAATCTCGACGGGGTTCTGGGCGCGCTGCATACGCCAGATGACGGCCATGTTGACCCAACCAATGTGACGATGGCCATGGCCACAGGGGCGCGGCAAAAGGGCGTAAAAATCATCAGACACTGCCGCGCCACAAACATTACGCAACAGCCATCGGGTGACTGGAAAGTCGAGACAGAAAAAGGCACGATCATCTGCGAACATGTGGTGAATGCAGGCGGCACATATGCCCGTCAGATGGGCGAATGGTCCGGGCTGCAATTGCCCATGACCTCTATGACCCATCATTATTTCGTGACCGAACCTGTACCTGAATTTGAGGGCTTGGACACCGAGCTGCCGGTTATTCGCGACGACAAAAAAGTGTCCGGCTATATCCGAATGGAGCAGAAACGCGGGTTGATCGGGATTTACGAAAAGGAAAATCCAAATTCCGTCTGGCATGATCACTGCCCTTGGGATTATGAAAACTGGCTATTTGATGCCGATTACGACCGTGTCATGCCCTATCTCGAAGAAAGCATGAACCGCATGCCAATCTTTGCAAACTTGGGGATCCAGCGCGAAGTTCACGGCGCCATTAGCCACCCGCCGGACGGCAACCCTTTGATTGGGCCCGCGCCCGGCGTGCGCAACTATTGGTGCTGCTGCGGCACACAAATTGGTATCGGCTGGGGCCCGGGTCTGACACGCGAATTGGCGCGCTGGATGGTGCATGGGGCTGCAAATATTTCCATGCGCGACTATGATCCGCGCCGGTTTGGCAGCTATGCAACCAAAGAGTGGCAGGTCGTGAAGGCCGAAGAAGACTATTGCCTGCGCCATGAAATCCCTTTCCCGCACCTCAATCGCTTGGCCGGGCGCCCGATTAAACCCTCTGCGTTATATGGGCTTTTGAAATCCAAAGGCGCCGTGCATGAAGAAGTCTACGGCTTTGAACGTCCGCGCTTTTTTGCAAAGGGCATCGCACAGGAGGATCATTATTCATTTAACCGAAGCCCTGTCGATGCCATGGTTGCAGCCGAGGTGAAGGCAGTGCGCGAAGGCGTTGGAATTATGGATGTCACCGCCTTTACCAAAGTACTGATAGAGGGGCCGGATGCCTATGCGCTGCTGGACCGCCTCACCGCAAATCGAATGCCGCAACAGGTAGGGTCGATCACATTAAGCCATATGCTGAACCGCGCCGGTCGCATTGAACTTGAGACAACGATCCTGCGCATGGGGGAAGATCAATTTTATCTTGTTTGCGCCGCCTTCTTTGAGCAACGCTTGCTGGATCATCTGGCCCATCACCGCGGCAATGAGACTGCAAAGATCACAGCCCTGTCCAATGATTGGAGCGCCCTGTCGCTGAACGGGCCACAGTCGAGAAACCTATTGGCCTCTTGCACAGATGCAGACCTGTCGAACGCAGGTTTTCGTTGGTTATCTGCGCAACAGATCACCGTTGCAGGGCATGAAATTTGGGCCCTGCGCATGTCATATGCCGGAGAATTAGGCTGGGAATTCCACATGCCTGCCACGGCCTGCCTCGATGTTTATAACGCGCTTTGGGCGGCCGGCGAGGCCTATGGTATTGCCGACTACGGCTCTTTCGCGATGAACGCGATGCGGATGGAAAAGGCCTTCAAAGGCGCTGGAGAATTGACCAATGAGGTCACCCTGGCCGAAGCCAATGTGCTGCGGTTTGCACGCATGGATAAGGCCTATCTCGGGCGCGATAAAACCTTGAACACCGATCTGCCCTGGGTCTGCGCCTATCTTGAAATTGAACCTGACGGTCATGCGGATGGTCACGGCGGCGAGGCGGTGTTGCACAATGGGCGGGTTGTTGGATCGACCGCTTCGGTTGCCTATGGCCCAACGGTCGGGAAAATCCTTGCTTTCGCCTATGTCAAACCGGAAGCTGCAGAGCCGGGCACTGCGCTTGAAGTCATTATTCATGGAAGCCCACGCGCCGCCCGCGTGCTTGCCGAACCCGCCTATGACCCCAACAGCCTAAAACCAAGAGAGGATGCGCCATGACCCTACCGAAAACTATGACTGCGATGGTCACAATGGGCCATGGCGACATAGATCAAATGGTTTTGCACCGAGATTGGCCCCGCCCAGAGCCCGCCGCCGATGAGGTGCTGATCCGAGTCGGAGCCTGCGGGCTCAACAATACGGATGTGAACACGCGCTCGGGCTGGTACTCCAAAACCGTGACGGATGCGACCACGGGCGGCGGATTTGACGTGGTTGGCGATGACGACCCCTCTTGGGGCGGCGCTCCCATCACCTTCCCACGCATTCAAGGGGCAGATGTCTGTGGAGAGATTGTCGCCGTTGGCGCACATGTTAACGCCGGGCGTATTGGCGAACGGGTCATCACCGACGGGTGGTTGCGGGACCCAGATGCGCCAAATGATATGAGCAAAGCGGGATACTTTGGATCCGAACGCGATGGCGGTTTTGCCCAATACACGGCGACGCCCGCGCGCAATGCGCTGGCCGTTCAGTCTGATCTTACGGATGCAGAATTGGCGACCTTCTCCTGCTCCTATTCCACCGCCGAAGGAATGCTAACCCGCGCCCATGTCACCGCCTCCGATACCCTGCTGGTGCCGGGTGCATCCGGGGGGGTTGGCGGCGCGCTGGTGCAATTGGCAAAACGGCGCGGCGCGCGCGTGATCGCGATGGCCGCGGAGGCCAAACACGCCGATGTGGCGGCGCTCGGGGCGGACCGCGTTCTGCCGCGCGCGCCTGAAAACCTACGCGCCGCATTGGGCGCCGATAAAATCACCGTCGTGGCCGATATTGTTGGCGGCCCTGATTGGCCCAAGTTGATCGACATCCTTGAACGCGGCGGGCGCTACACCTGCTCGGGTGCCATCGCAGGGCCCATGGTCACTTTGGACCTGCGCACTTTATATCTTCGGGATCTCACCTTCACGGGGTCCACCGTCATTACGCCTGAAATCATGCCAAATCTGATCGGTTATATTGAACGCGGTGAAATCAAACCCATATTGGCCGCCACCTATCGTCTCGAGGAGTTGCGAGACGCCCAGAGGGCCTTCATCGCAAAACAGCATACGGGCAACATTGTGGTGACGCCATGAAGATCACCCGCATTTCCGTTTTCCAAATCGATCTCCCGCTGGAACACCCCTATTGGCTTTCCGGTGGGCGGTTGAAATTCGAAGTACTCGATGCGACGCTTGTGAAGATTGAGACAGATGCGGGCCTCACCGGCTGGGGTGAGGGCACGCCTTGGGGTCACACCTATGTGCCGGCACATGGGCCAGGCATTCGCGCGGGGATCGAAACAATGGCGCCGTTCATCCTAGGGATTGATCCGCGCCGCCTCTTGGAGGTCGAGCGCGCTATGGACCTTGCCTTACCCGGTCATCTCTATGCCAAAAGTCCAATCGACATGGCCTGCTGGGATATTGCCGGACAGGCCGCAGGTCTTCCGATCGCAGATTTAATGGGCGGTGGATCACGCAAGCCGCGGCCCATTGCGTCATCGGTTGGAGCAAAGACCGTGGAAGACACCAGAGCGGTCATCAATCGTTATCGCCAGCGTGGGTATATTGCGCATTCTGTCAAAATCGGAGGAGATGTTGCCCGCGATATTGCCCGCATCCGCGATGTCGAGGCGATCCGGCACGCCGATGAAATTGTGCTCTATGATGTCAATCGCGGCTGGACACGGCAACAGGCGCTTAGGGTTCTGTCTGCGACGGAAGATCTAAACGTCATGTTTGAGCAGCCCTGCGAAACCTTGGACGACATCGCCGCTATTTCAGGCAAACATGCCGCCCCCGTTTCCGTTGACGAGGCGCTTGTGACGCTGCAAGACGCAGCCCGCATTGCGCGTGATGGCCTCGCCGAGATCTTTGGCATTAAGCTCAATCGCGTGGGTGGTTTGACCAAAGCGGCCCGTATGCGCGACATCGCACTCGCGCATGGGATTGATATGTTTGTCATGGCAACGGGCGGTTCGGTTCTGGCGGATACCGAAGCGCTGCATCTGGCCGCGACCATCCCCGATGCCAACTGCCATGCCGTCTGGGCCTGCCAAGATATGCTGACGGTCGACATTGCGGGGGGACGCGGTCCGCGCAACAAAGACGGCTATCTGCATTTACCAGAGGAGCCGGGGCTTGGCGTGCATCCTGATGAAGAGGCGCTGGGCGATCCCCGGGCTGTATACAGATGAAAGTAAATCGTATCTCATTATGGTCCATCGATCTCACCAGCCATGAAACCTACTACATGGCCGAAGGCAAAACCTGTGATACGGTCAAAACGCATGTCTTATGTCTCGACACGGACACGGGGCTAAAGGGTTGGGGGGAAGTCTGCCCAATCCCGCATTACCTGCCCGCCTTTGCCGATGGCCTTCCCAGTGCGATCACGGAAATGGCTGGCGAAATCCTGGGGGTTTCCCCTTTTGGTGCGGACGCGCCAATGCGCAAATTGGATGTGCATCTACAGGGTCATTTTCACGCAAAATCCATCGTGGATATGGCGCTGTGGGATCTCTTTGGCAAAGCAACCCATCAACCGCTATATGCATTGCTTGGCGGGCGCACCCACGCCGATATGCCGCTTTATCATTCGATTACCTGTATTGCAGCCGATGACATGGCACGAATTGCAGCCGAGGCTTTTGCCTCCGGAATCCGCCAATTTCAAGTCAAACTCGGTGTTGATGCCGATTGGCAGGCCGATGCCGAGCGTTTGACAAAAGTCCGTGAAGCTGTCGGGGATGGCCCTTTGGTTTACGGCGACTGGAACTGTGGCGCAACGAAGTTGCAGGCAACCCGCACCGGCCGCGCGGTGTCACATCTCGATATTATGCTGGAGCAGCCATGCAAAACCCTAGAAGATTGCGCCGCTGTGCGGCAGGCGACCGGATTGCCTATGAAAATTGACGAGGGCGCCTATGATTTGGCCACATTGATGCGGGCAGCAGAGCTCGGCGTGCTCGACGCTGTGGCCCTAAAACTGTCCAAATTCGGCGGCCTCTCTGCACTGCGCCGCGCGCGGGATTTAACAGTGCATTTGGGCGCGGAAATATGCGCAGAATGCACTTGGGGATCCGATATTGTGACCGCAGCGGCCCTGCATTTCGCAGCCTCGACCCCGCAAAGCGCGCTGCTCAATACCTGTGATCTATCTTCCTATGTTGGCCCCAGGATTGCGCCAGATTGTCCAACCCGCATTAATGGCCGGATCGCGCCACCGGAGGGTCCGGGCCTTGGTGTGACGCCCGATCTCAACAGGCTTGGCGCGCCCATTCTCGAATTGGAGTAACCCATGCAAAACCTATCGACCCAAGATGAATGGATCGCCCGCGCCCGCGCCGTTTTCCCCGCGGGGGGCTTTGGAAACTTCGATCCGGGCATCATAATCGCCCGTGGTGAGGGGAGCCATGTCTGGGACGAGAACGGCACGGATTACATCGACTATCTGATCGGCTCTGGACCGATGCTACTTGGCCATGGGCATCCCGAGGTGATCGAGGCCGTGTTGGAACAACTTCCCAAAGGCATGACCTTCTTTGCCAATAACGCCAAGGGCATCGAGCTGGCAGAGGCCATTGTCGAGGCGGTTCCTTGCTGTGAGCAGGTGCGTTTTGTCACCTCGGGTGGCGAGGCCGATATGTATGCCATCCGGTTGGCACGCGCCTATACAGGGCGCAATAAGATCTTGAAATTTGAAGGTGGATATCACGGGATGAGCGCCGAAGCACAGATGAGCCTCGCGCCCACAACCCTTGTGAATTTTCCGCAAGCCGTGCCCGACAGTGCCGGCATTCCGCCGGGCGTGGCAGATCAAATGTTGATCGCGCCCTTTAATGATTTGGCCGCGGTCGAGATGCTGCTTGCCGAAAACGACGATATTGCAGCCATTATTGCAGAACCCTTGCAGCGGATCATTCCCGCGGCCCCCGGGTTCCTTCAGGGCCTGCGCGCGCTTTGCGACAGATATAGCGTCCTGCTGATTTTTGATGAAATCGTCACGGGGTTTCGGCTGGCCTATGGTGGTGCACAGGAACACTATGGCGTCACGCCCGATATCTGCACTTTGGGTAAAATCATTGGAGGTGGCTTTCCTCTGGCTGCGCTTGGGGCCAGCGCCGAGATCATGCGGCATTTCGACAAATCCATCGTCGGCACGGACAAATGGCTGATGCAATTGGGGACCCTATCGGGCAATCCGATTGCGGCGGCAGCCGGCCTCAAGACCATGGAAATTTTAAGGCGCGATGGCAGCTATAGCCGCCTGCGCGAGACTGGCCGCGCTTTGCAGCAGATGCAAAGCCGTGCCCTTGAGGGCGCAGGGATTGCGCATCAAATCTGCGGCGATGAGACCCTGTTCGACGTCTTCTTTACGACAGGCCCTTGCCGGGACTATCGCAGCGCCAAACACGATGACCCGGCGCGAAATGCAACCTACAATGCCACACTGCGCCAGCATGGGATATTCAAGTCACCCGGCAAGCTTTACCCATCTCTTGCGATCACGCCAGTGGATCTTGAGAAGACCGAATATGCAATTGAACGGGCGGTCCAATCCATTGCCTTGACCTGAGCGCCCTCTGCGCTCCGCAAGCCAAGACCTCCCGCGTAAACGGATTTTTCCGTTTTCAGCGCGAAGTTGCGGATCAAAGACCCCGTGAGGACGCTGCGAAATGAGGAATGGGAATGGTACCACCTCCTGGTCTCGAACCAGGGACCTCCTGATCCACAATCAGTAGCTCTATATAAAGGACACTTTAGGATGAATATGTTAATTACTGCATATATGCATTAAAATCAATTAACTGCGTATATGCTACAACTAAAGTACTTTTCATAAACCGCAAAACAGACTACAATAATGTAGCCCTAGAGTAGCCCGAGATGGAAATAATGCCGTTAACTGAATCCATTATTAAAGCCACACAGCACGACCCATTGCGTAGAATTGCCCTTACGGACGGTAAAGGTCTGCAATTGAGAATATCTGTAAAAAACGATCGGAGCTGGAGCCTCCAGTATCGGTTTAATGGCCGCATGAAAAAACTCACCTTGGGGAACTGGCCCAGTATATCCTGCACCAAAGCGCGTAGGCTTGCCGACGATGCGCGTTACACCATTGCTAGGGGAATTGATCCGCAAGAGGAAAAGAGAAAAGCCAAAGTTAAAAAGCTAAAGTTCGCAGAACTTTGGGAGAAATTTGATAAGATGCACATTTCTAAGGGTGTCAAAGAAAAGACTGCGAAGGACTATCGACAAAATGCTGAAAGAAATATTTTGCCAAAACTCGGCAAACTGTACATCGAAGAGATCGAGAAGGCGTCAATTGTCCGCTTGATTGATGAAATCGCAGACAGGGCGCCCGTGATGGCGAACAGAACACTAGGGTTACTCAGTCACTTTTTCAGCTGGTCTATAGGCAGAGGCCACATCAGTACTAATCCGACCTTAGGCATCCCAAAAGCAATTAAAGAATTACCACGCAAGAGAGTTTTAAGCCTCTCAGAAATGCGAAGCATCTATTCCGCAGCGGAAAGTCTCTCCCCAGCAAACACGCTATTTATACAGCTCCTCCTGCTTACGGGGCAACGAGCCGGTGTAATCGCTAAATTAACCTCCGACGAGTGGAACGTAGATCACCTAGAAATTGCGGGCGATCGAAACAAATCAGGTGAAAGAATACTCGTTCCCTTGCCTCAAATAGCCCAGGAAAAGCTGGCCTGTGTAGCGCATACAAACGGTTCTTTTCTGCTCTCTACAACCAATGGCTATAAGCCAATCAATGGCTTTTCTAAGCTGAAAAAGAAAATTGATTATCTATCTGGTATAACTGACTGGCGATTACACGATATACGCAGAGGTATATCAACTCACTTTGAAGATAATGGCGTTGACCGCTTCTATGTAGAACGCCTTCTCAATCACAAGGACCACAGCGTTACTGGGATTTATGCCAAGTCCAACCACCTTGAAATGCGGCGGAACATTTTTGAACAATGGTCTAGGGTGCTTACATCTAAAGATGGCTCAGATGCCAATAACGTAATAACGTTTAGAGGAGCAACAGGATGGAACGCTTGATTTACAATAGCCAAGAAGCAAGCCAGCTACTGAGCATATCGCGCAGTACACTTTTACGCCTGACAGCAGCCAATAAACTTCAAAAAGTACACATATCCAGTAGGCGGGTTGGTTGGGCGCATAGCGAGTTGCTTCGCTATATCTCAGCAGCAACCTCACATTGCACATAATCCAGTCAACGTAGCATTGGGCTTTATTCTAGACGCTAGATTACGAGTCCAGAAAATGTCGCAACGCTTCACAAGGTTTCAGACAGCTAAACGATAAATGATACGGCAGTGTTGTTTGATCCCAGTAAAGTTTATGAGACGTTCGTTCTGACGTGGGCCAAAATTCTCGGCTTGTTTGTCAAACGAAACTCTTGCGGCGTCGACAACAAGGTTATCGTCGCCCATGGAACTCATGTACTGTATTGCTATCATCAAGCATCCTTTATGTTTGGATTTTGAGGGGGTAGATGGGATATGAGGGAGAAAAGTAATGCTGACATTTTTTATTATTGTTGCCAGTTTTAAAGAAGGTGACCGCCCAGCGACCCAATTTTCAAATTGGAAAACCTATACACTTGAGCAGTGTGAGAGTAATCTTCAGGAAGCGCTCTACGCCTTAAATTTAGATTTCAGCGTGGATTACGAGGAACGCTACAAACGACGTTCCTTTACGACGCAAGGCCTATCAATTTATAAGAATTGGACAACGACCTTGAATTGCGTTGAGGTGATTGTAGAACAGTAAGTTAACCAAACTATTCTATTGCTTTTAGGAAGTTTGGGTCTTGTTCAAAGTGAACAATGCGGTGGCAGTTTGCGCAGAGCAGGTGGCACTTATCCGCTTCGATAATCAGGTCGCCCCACACACGGCTCATGTGCCGCTGGGATAGTGGGAAAACCTTTTCGCTTGTGTCTTGGTGGTGAAAGTCAAAGGCAACGTAGTGGTGTGGCTCTTTGGTAATCAGCTGCACTTCATCGTGGACATGGGCGACAAGCGCATAACTTTAACCTTTTTGAAGTCTTCTCTCTGATCAAGTTTTTGCAAACTTCACATTTTGCTTTTTGTTAGCAAACATTCTTTAAAGATCTATGTATAGCTTCAGCTAGCTAAACCACCTATTTTCCTTTGGTGAAGTCTTGAGGCTATTTCAGCTTGTTTACTTGAACTCTGGACACACTTAGCCTTCCGAGGCCAAGCGCTGATTTTCCTTCGGAGCCAGTCCGTCGGCAATCTCAGGTGGTATAAGCGTAACCTTATTAAGGTCGGGGGCGGTTGAGCTGTCTCCCCATTAAAACGCCGCTATCTTAACGCAGACCATCGGTAGCAAATACCACCAACTTCCGAAGTCATAGAGGTTACAGCTATGTAGAGCCTCGTCGTAGGGCTTAACGGATACCCTTTCCCGGCTGGGCTATTGACGCCACCCCAAACGCCAGCTTTTTCAATTGCTGACTTTATTTGTGGCTCACCTTTACAGCTTTATGTGGATACAGAATCTCATATCCGAACAAATGGCGCAACGCACAAATTAAAGGTTTAGCGCTAACATTTTCGTAAAAGATTTCGCCTAACAGGAGACACGATCCACAAGATTCAGAGGAATGCACTTGGCCTTTTATTCAGATCGCGTAGTTTGATACGAAAGTAACTAGATGCAGTTAATGTGAAGTATGGCGTGTGGAAAGGATATTGAGCTTATGCTTAACGACAACAAACGAGCAGTGTCAGTCTTGAAACCGGTGCGGCTAAGTGGAATTGGAGGAGATGTTGCAAGAGTTTAGACGATGCGGGCTAACTAGAATTCTAGCATCTTCAGCGAAGTTATGTGCAATAATATGCCAACCCAAACAAAAATATGCAAAAAATGCGAGACAAACATGAGCGGCTATTTGAAAAATCGGCTCGTTAAAATCGCTGCATTCTTGACGCTCATTTCAGTTCAATCCGCTACAGCATTGGAAATTGA
>Ga0206127_1002922_pt1 | contig 16314 bp, 13 predicted proteins | sample Helgoland_Spring_6_FD_148646 | JGI IMG/M metagenome (GOLD analysis project Ga0206127, IMG submission 148646) | Pelagic subsurface seawater microbial communities from Kabeltonne, Helgoland, North Sea - Helgoland_Spring_Bloom_20160419_1 | ecosystem: Environmental > Aquatic > Marine > Epipelagic ...
ACGGCACATGGCTTGACCCTGATGGCACATACGGGCGCAAAGCCCTTTCGCCGATTGAGCATGATTATTCTGGCCTCGCCCCGCTTTACTTGCAGGCTGGTGGCCAAGAAATTCTGCGTGATATGATCCTGCAATTTGCACAACAACAGGTCGTAAACGGGGCCGATGTGATCTGCGATCTTTGGCCCACCATGCCACACGATTTTCAACTTATGGACAGCACTCAAGAGGATTCAGCTGAGGCATTGGTGCGCATTACAGCTTGCGTACATAGCAAAGTTGACGGCGTAGGTGAATTTGGCAAAGGCCTGCGCAGTGTTTAAGCGGTATGCGCCTCGACCAGCTCTTTATAGAGCGCTCTGATGCGCGCCGTGACAGGTCGATTTCCATCGCCGATCGGCTTGCCATCAATCTCACCCACAGGGGTTTGCGCGCCAAAAGTTCCAGTCAAAAACGCCTCGTCGGCGCCATAGGCGTCCACTAGCGAATAGTTGCGCTCATGCACGTCGATCTCATTGGCGCGGCACAGATCGATCACCTTCTGACGCGTCACACCATTCATGCAATAGTCCCCAGTTGAGGTCCAAACAGCCCCCTTGCGCACAATAAAAAAGTTGCACGCGTTCGTCGTGTTCACAAAGCCATGCGGGTCGAGCATCAAACCCTCATCCGCCCCTGCTTGTTCCGCCTGAAGGCAGGCAATCACACAGTTTAGCTTGGAGTGAGAGTTGTATTTCGCATCCTGTGACATCGGCAAACCCCGCACTTGCGGCACAGTTGCCAAACGAATGCCTTTGCTTTGCAATGCAGTAGCGGGCTTTGAATGTTCCATGATAATTACCATGGTTGGCCCAGTGCGACTGAGCGAAGGATGTTGAAACGGTTTCACCTTCACTCCGCGCGTCAGCATCAAACGGCAATGCACATCGGTGGTCATTCCATTCGCATCTGCGGTCTTTTGCAGCGCGTCCATGATGCCAGCGCGGTCCATGCCAACATCAAGTGACACCGCCTTGCAGCTCTCGAAAAATCGATCCATGTGTTCGTCGAAAAAGGCCCACGTCCCATTGTAGAGCCGCATCCCTTCCCACATGCCATCACCAAGCATAAAGCCACTGTCGTACACAGACACCTTCGCATCATCGCGGTGGACGAGATCACCGTTCACATAAATCTTGATGTTACGGTTGCGAGCGTCATCTTCAGCGTCGTGGGTTGTGTGCGTGTCAGTGCTCATTTGCGTCAGCCCCAGCTTTCAAATCCGAACATCAGATAGTCGCGCTGATAGGCATCTTGCACAGCGCTTTCGACTTCTGCATCGTAGATGTCCGATAGGTTAAAGAACATCGGCTCTTGTGCTTCCAAGTCAGGTGCAGGCGCTGTTTCGCAACCCGCAGAGAGCGCAAGTATGGGGAGCATTTCGGCAAGCTGATCTTCGCGCAACACCATATCGGGCAGAGCAAAATCAGCCATGTTTGCAATCGCTTGCGACTGACTGCACCAATGCGCATCGACGCGAATAGAGGTTTGGCCAGACAGGTTCATCTTCACAAACTGCGCAAAAGCGATAAACGCTTCGCGATGCGCCGCGAGGTCCCAGTTTTCGTTCGGTTCTTGGCCCGGAATAGGAAGTTTGTGAAAGCGGCGTAAAGTGTTGCGGATTTTGTTGAAACTACCGGGGCCGGTGGTCAAAATTTTACTACAAAACGCATCGTGCAACCGAAGCGCAGGATGGCGCAATACCGTGAACGTACGGTGCCCCACATGGTCTCGCTTCCAATTGCGCAACGACTTTTGGTTAAAGCCTGTTTGAAGCGCATCATCCAAGGCAGCAAGCCAATTTTGCACGACCTGCTCAGGGCCTGAGCGGATCGGCATGTAGAGCAGTGGCGCGTTTTGTGCAGCAATGTAGCTTGGTACAACAGGCCCACGACGCGGCTCGAAATTGGGCGTACGTGCGAGATTGAAACGATCCAGCCGCGCCAGACCAGCGTTCAAATCATCAAGGTTCGCAACCTTGTCTTCCAAGGCGACCGGGTTCTGGGGCTTGAGTGAATCATCAAGCCCGCCAAGGCGACCGTCGACCCCTAGAAAACCCGCAAGGCCGTTCATCACGTCAAGGTTTTGCAGGTCCTCGTAAGCCACATAAAACGCGGTTTGCCCTTGAGCTTGCAAACGATTGAGCAAGGTCACCTGAAACGCTTGCAGCTCTTCCACATGCATCTCGAATTCCGCTGCATTAAACGTCGCTTTCGCGTCGCGCCGGCGCTTTACGTTGGTCAGCTTCCACTGTCCCGTTTCCTGCGCAATCTTCCAAGAAACATAGCTTTCAAGAGGGTTGCGCGTCAGGATAATTTTGGCGCAGCGCGGATCGTCCATTGCAATGTCCATGACGCGTGGATCATGGTCGTGAAAGTAACGAAAACCGCCTAAACCATCTGAGAACTTCTTGATCCTTTCGATCAACTGTTCTGGGCTTTTCTCACGCATTTCACGGGTAACGCCTAGAATTTCAGTTTTATTCGGGTAGCCAATAAAATGCGGATTGAAAGCTTCACCGTGACAAGTCACGCCGTCTATCGCGTTCAAGTTTGCCTCTAGAAAATTCGAGCCCGTACGCATTTCTGCAAAGACGATGAAATAGTCGAATGCGTCACTCATATCTTACTTCACCAAATAGGGTTTACGTTGCTTTTTAACAGGCGTGATAGGATCATCATGGATGGGGAAATCGCCCATCAAATGCGGGTGCATCCCTTGGTTCTTGAGGTTCTGTAGGAACTGACCAAAACCTGTGAGGTCTGCCATTTTCGGTGCCTCGGACAGTCGTCTTTGAGGCGCGTTCCCAATTTCGTCAATGATGGTCTGCAAAGGCTCCATCGGGCTTTCAGTGAATTCAGCCATGGTCCAAATACGAATGCGCACTTTGGCGTAGGGGTTGCGCAACTTATAGAGAAACTTGTTCTCGATCTTTTGCAGACGCGCAGCTTCGCGACGCAAGTCTGAGAAGTTTTGATTGGCTGTGAACAACGGAACCGCCCAAGCGCCCGTGATAACAGAAATCTGCGCATTCGGATCATTGCTAAGTTTCCAGCAGATCTTTTGCGTATCCATTGGCCCGAATTGGAAACACTGACGTTCACCGCGCGTGTTCCAAATGAGGTTCGTCAGAAAGGCCGCACCGTTATAATCGCGCAGCTCAGGCGCGTTGCTGAGACCACCGTTGATAACAGTCTGACTTGACGAAAACTCTGCGCGTTCCGGCGAAAAGAGGTGTCCATGCACTTGTGTGCCCGTCGCCTTGGCAAGCCAAGGTTCGAAATCCTCGAACAGCTCGGTAAAGCCTTGAAACACCGAATACGCAGAACAGGTCAGCCCATTCTCCCAACCTTCATTCGGGAAACGAGAGTGCATAACAAGACCTGCACGACCGCGTGTTCGCCGCTCGACCGCTTTCGCGAAAATACGGTCGATCTTACCGGGGTTCGGCTCTGCACGCTTCATCGCACCTGCGCCATCCGTCAAAAACGTCTCATACACACGATCCGCATGGGGCCAAATCTTACGCGCCACAAAGCAATCAGAGCGGCGCAAAAGTTGGAGGTGGTCGTCATAAAAGATGTGCGGCTTACCTTGAAAATCGAACTTTGACAGAGTCAAAGAGCGGCTTTCGATATTCGCAGAATACTGACGCGCGAGGGTCTGAAAATAGCTCTCGTCAGGGATCCAGACTTTGCGAAAATACCGGTCATACTTGGGGCGCTCGGGGTCTTCTAAGATCGCAGAAAGCGTTTGCCGCGTAAGGCACCACCACTGTGATCCCATGTGCGGAACGAGACCCTTGGGAATACGCCGCTTTAACCCGAGCTTGCACTGAAATGCGACGTATTTGTCGAACATACGCCGCTGCGTTTTCCATGAGAACGGGAAGCGCAGGGTGAAACGTTCGATATCAAGGCCGCCAACCGTCCAAGGCACATCAGAGGTTGTCGCTGATTCAATGAAATCGGTGCGCGGGCGCGCATCAAGATACTCTTTCAACTCATCGACAGGGCGCAGAGGCAAACACGAGCCAGAGGCGAGAAATACATGGCGCACATCGGCAAAGCTATGCAGCAATTCTTCGGCAGCAGCTTGCGTAGCAGCAGTGATGCCCCAGCCGCCCCATTCGCAAAAATGACGCTTTGAGAATTTGATCAAAGGTTCATCGCGAATGGCATTTTGAAATTCGCGGTAGGTCTTGTTATCGACCTTCTTGTCAACATGGATCACCACAGGGCAGTCAGACGCAGCCCAATGGCGCGCGACTTGTTCCGCGCGCCCGAGGGCTGTGTGGACTAACATGATGATCCCTACGCTCAAGCCCAGTTTCCTTTGGACATGAGGCCAAGAATTTCGAGCTGACGCCAGTTGATGTATTTCTCAGACCACTTGCACCACAGATCAGGGTTCTCCGCGAGCCGCTCTGCATAGGCTTTGTATTCAACGCTGGCAGAATAGTGCTGCTTGCGCTCCAACTCTTCCTGCGCTTTTTCAGAAAAGGTGTTGAGGAACTTCGTGTGCAGCAAAACGCCCGACGCTTTTTCACCACCCCATTCATCGTAAACAAGGTTAAGACCGCGCGGCAGTAGGTTGTGCGTTGAGCTGACGTAAGTGTAACGGCGATCCCACTTTACCAGTGGGATTTTGTTCAGCGCAGGTGCTTTCTCTGGCGTATCAGGGAAGAAGACGCGCGCGCGCGGACCCCCTTGGATCCAAAGATTGCCAAGCTTTTTGTTCTTTTCAATCGTGTAATTGCCGGAATCAAACCAACACGCGATATCCATCGGGTTTTGACCCGGTAGATAGGTCTCTGCATCAATGCGCCCTTTGGGATACATATCCAAAAGCATCGCGCTAAACGATTTAATCGACGACGCATCAAGCCAATCTGTCAACGCACGAATAGGACGCGTGTCGCAGAACGGGAAGAGAAAGAACTCATCAGGATCAACCGTCAAGCACCAGTGGCCATGCGCGTAGCGCAGTTGCAACCAATTGAGCCAATCAACGCCGTAGCGCGAACGTTTGTAACTGTTCTGAGAATGCCAGACAGAGACATCAGGCTGCTCGGAGAGATACTCAAGCCCGCCATCCGTGCTGTCATTATCCACGATAAAGAAGTGGTTCACCCCGAGATCGCGGTAATATTTCAGAAAGTATGGCAAGCGCACATGCTCATTGCGCATTGTGGAAAACAGAAAAATATCGCCGCGCTTGATTTGGCGCGTGCGATTGCGGATGGGTTCCAATTCGCGACGCTTGCGAATCGCACGAATGCGCCAACGCTTGCGTTGCAATCGAAGCCTATATGACTTGACGATACCCACGTCTGTTCTGCCTCCTCATGACCCCAACAGCTCGGCACATACACCATTAACCAAAGTGTCGTAACACAAGGTTAAAATGTGCATCCCACTTCGGCGCTGTGAACTGGGCCTGATCTTTGACTACTCTACCGTGATTCTCACTGTCTTGACGCAGCAATTTTTCAACCTCGATACGCCAATCATAAGCATTTGAAGTCGTTGCGTAAACGGGGAATTCTCCCAAGATTTCACGATATATGCCAAGATCGCCACATATGACGGGCACGCCAAGGCTTAATGCCTCCACCTGTGGCAGCCCAAACCCCTCTGCAAGGCTCGGAAACAGCGCCGCTTTCGCTCCTTTGAGCAAGCCCATCATCTGCGCATCCTCAAGCCCATTCAGCTCAGTGATATTTGCGGTATCGCCCTTATCAAGGCGCGCAAACACGTCCTCATTCTTCCAACCTCGATTGCCGCAAATCACCAGATGCGGTGCTTCCTCCCACTGATCCCAAAGATCGAGCAAGAAGACGTGGTTCTTGCGCGGTTCAATCGTGCCGATGGTAATAACGTAGGGGCGTGGTACTTGCGGCAATGCCACCTCTGGGTGGTCAGGCAGATCAACGCCAAGATGGGCCACAAAAGCCTCTGGCATTCTACCGAAGCCCTTGAAATGACGCGTACAATCGTCAAGCGTTTGCTGTGAATTGCAGATCAAAACATCCGCGAATTGCGACACGACGCGCATGCGTTTTTCAAACTGTGCAACGGTACCGGCCCGTTGATAATCGGGCCAATCCAGCGGGATAAGATCGTGAATCAAAACCCCGATTTGTGCGCCTTTCAACGAGTGGAACGCGCGGAAAACGCGCTTGCTGAGATTGCTATGACCTGTGTTGAGATACAGCACGCCATCGGCAAAATTCCGGCGCAAGAGAACGCCAATGCGGGACGGCGTAGCGCGTGCAATCGCGTGCTTGCGCAAGGCAGCTTCGGCAGCGCGGCGGGCTGGGCTTAACTTGAACGCGAATTGCGAGAGGAGATCAGTTTTACCCCAATCCGCGGTCCTAAGATGCTGATGCGCAAAAGCCATACTCACGCGATCAAGCAGAAAATACCCAAACGCGCTGCGGACCAGCGCAAAAACAGGGCGATCCAAGCTTAAACACCACTCCAAATAGGCCCATTCCACACGATCAACACCCGTATGCACCATGCCTGTACGGCTCAGGAGACGGGTCAGATCAAGGCAAATAGGCCTGTCGTTATTTGGAATAGTGCCCAGTTTGGTGCCACCTCCACGCATCGCCGATCATTGACTTGAGGTTGGAACGCGTCGGCTTCCAACCCAGCTCTGCTTCAGCCTTGCTAGATCCAGACACAAGCTGCGTGCAATCGCCCGCGCGGCGGGCACCCTCGATAATCGGCACTTCCTTATTGGTGACGCTTTTGGAGTGATCCACAACGTCGCGCACGCTAAATCCAGAGCCTGTACCCAGATTGAACACAGCACTCGGACGTCCATCCGTAAGCCACTGCATCCCAAGCAAATGCGCATCGACCAAGTCGCAGACATGCACATAGTCGCGCACGCAGGTACCATCGGGCGTCTCATAGTCCGTGCCATAGATCGTCAAAGCATCCCGCTTGCCATCAATCGCATCAAGCATGAGCGGGATCAGATGCGTCTCAGGCTGATGAAACTCACCCACTTCGCCCTCAGGGTCCGCGCCAGCGACGTTGAAATAGCGAAAAATCACATGACGCAGGCCAAAACGGCGCTCGAAGTCATAGAGGATATTCTCAACCGCGCGCTTGGACGCGCCATAGGCATTGATAGGCTGCTGAACGCTGTCTTCATCAAGGACAACATTGTCCTGATCGCCATACGTGGCGCAGGTCGACGAAAAGATAAACTTGTTGATATGCGCATCGACTGCCGCTTCGATCAGATTGAGCGAGCCCAGCACATTCGTGCGCCAATAGAGCCCCGGATCATCCATGCTCTCTCCCACTTGCGAAAGCGCTGCGAAATGCATGATGGCGATGGGTTTATGCTTGGCGATAACCTCGTCAATGCGGGCGCGATCCAGCAAGTCGCCTTGCTCGAATGGACCAAACTTAACCGCGTCCTCCCAGCCTGTGGAAAGGTTGTCGAAACACACCGGTGTAAAACCAGCGTTGGACACAGCTTTGCACGCATGCGAGCCAATGTATCCTGCGCCGCCCGCAACTAATACGTTGTCCAACCTTAGATCTCCCGTTCAAATGCCTACTGAGCTGCTTTCTCAGTTGCCATAAGATCGGTCAGATAACCATGCAGATCGTCACGTAAGTCTTCACGAGACAGACCAAACGCCACAGTCGCCTGCAAGAAACCCGACTTCGACCCGCAGTCAAACCGCTGCCCGCGGAAGCGGTACCCGTAAACGCCACGATCCGTACCGATCTCTTGGTCAATCGCATCAGTCAGTTGGATTTCACCGCCCGCGCCAGATTTGATCTTATTGAGGTTTTTAAGAACATGTGGTGACAGAATATAGCGGCCAATGACGGCCAAGTTGGACGGCTCTGTGCCCGGCGCTGGCTTTTCAACCATGCCTTTGACGGAGACCATCGAGCCCATGTCTTCCTTCACATCCAAGATACCATAGGACGAGGCCTTTGAAGGCGGAACTTCCATCGCTGCAACCATGTTGCCACCGACGTCTTCATACGCTTCGACCATTTGCTGCAAGCACGGCTTTTCCGCCGCGATCACATCGTCTGGCAGGATCACCGCAAATGGCTCATTGCCGATCAAACGACGTGCACACCAAACTGCGTGACCAAGGCCCAGCGCTTTGTGCTGACGCATGTAAGCGATCGCGCCACTGTCCATGTTTGTGGACTTCAAAATTTCGAGCAGATCATCTTTGCCCTTTTTACGCAGCTCGTTCTCAAGCTGGGGCGAGTGATCAAAGTAATCCTCAAGCGCGCCTTTTCCGCGAGACGTCACAAAGATGAACTCTTTGATCCCTGCTGCGCGCGCCTCATCAATTGCGTATTGGATCAACGGACGATCCACGAGGGTCATAATTTCTTTCGGAACCGATTTTGTCGCAGGCAAAAACCGCGTGCCGAGGCCCGCGACCGGAAAGATTGCCTTTGTTACTTTGTTACGCATCACATTGCCCCTGTGTTCAAACCACTTAACGTCTCGACTCGGCTCTAGGTACGAAATGGGCCCAAAACATGTCTATTAATCGAAATTTGATGGCATTGTTTCCAAAATCGTCGCTTTACACTTTTGGCGGGAAATCGCGCAGCTTTGCAAGTCGCTTCAACTCTTGCGCGACCCTTTGCTTTTGCGTCACCCCTAAAACGTGTGCGCCCGCACGAACACTGCGCCCAAAGAGACCGCCAGTCTGTTCCCAAACACCCTCTTTCGTGAATCGCACCTTGTGAGGGCGCAGAGTGGGCGAAAATATGAAAAGCGAAGTGCGCGTGCCGTTTCTAACAGTTTCCATGGCCATCTGTCTCAACGCTTTGCGCTTGAACCATGACCCCTCGACAATCACATGCTGCCCTTTGAAACGCTGAGTTAAAGGTTTGAACCCGTCGCGCGCCAAAGGAATAGTGGACAAGGTGCTTATTGCGCGCTGCGAACCTACTTCGACACCCTTATCAAAACTGCCCATCAAGCGCCTAACATCTCGCGGCTCCAACAAGCCCGCCATCATATGGCGCAGGGCCCTTACCCTTTGCTCTTTGCGCGCCTTGGCAAATGTCACTTTATGTTGGGTGTTCGGCGCAAACTTACGCAAATAAACCGCAAGACTCGCCCCAATCTCGGTCAAGTCAGTTGGAACACGATCCTGACGTCGCGTTGCACTCGCCTTGTACCCATGATGAACTTGCGCAAGCGGTGCGATTGCTGTGCGATGAACTTCTTGCATCATGCGATAGTTCAGGTCGGTCTCATCCAAATAAAAACGATAAGCCGGATCAAACCCACCCATCTGCGCAATCACATCACGGCGCACTCACATCACGGCGCACTGCCATGTTGGTGCCCTCCGTCTTGATCGCGCGTCCATTCGTAGGTGTTAGGATGCTGATCTTATCCTCAGAAACGTCGAGCGGGGTGGCATCTCCAAAACAATCCACGCTGCGCGCTTTCCATTGAAAACTAATCCCGTTGCGTCCACGCACAAATCCGCCTGCGACGGCAACTTCAGGTTCGCTAAATCCAGCGGTTAGATAACGTAGCCACGTCGGTTCCGGCACAGCGTCATCATCTATGAAAGCAACGATTTCGCCTGCTGCCTCTGAGATCCCAAGATTGCGCGCTTTGGAGATATTAGCCTCTTCAAACGTTACCGTTTTCAGTTCATCAAAAAATGGCAAACCCCGTGCAGCCTCTAGCCCGGCTTCGTCAGCGACCAAAACAACTTCAAAGAGCGGAAAATCGAGCTGAGAAACCCCCAACAAACACAGCGGTAGATCAGCAGCGCGGCCTCTGCTCACAACAATGACAGAGACCGAAGGGGCGCTCATTCAATCCCCATCTCCTGCATCATCCGCTCAATCACAGGGACATCTTCGGGGTTATTCAATTCCCAAAACTGACGGCCCTTTGCCTGCACTTCCACACAGCGCACCGTGCCGCCCTGCTCCATAAAGCGTAGCTGCTCTAAACCTTCTAACTGCTCCAGAGGACCCACAGGCCAGTCCGGATAAGCCTTGAGCGCTGCAGGTCGATACGCGTAGACGCCCACGTGGTGAAACACAGGGGTTCTTGCCTCGTTCGGGTAGGTGTCCGACGTAAATGGAACCACCTCTTTGCTGAAATACATCGCGCGCATGTTCACATCAAACACCGCCGTCGTACCCCCGACGCGCCCAGCCTTGCGATCCGCAAGAAAACCATTCAAAGCCCGTCCGTCACAGCGCAAAACAGGCGTCGCAATGTCCGCCGCTGGCGTCGCGCGCATCGCCTCGATCAAATCCTCAACGAACCAAGCAGGGGTCAGCGGCGCATCACCCTGTAGATTCACTACGATCTCCGCATCGCTGCCCAGAACATCATAGGCAGACGCGCATCGCTCTGTGCCATTGGCACAACTCTCCGGCGTCATGACAACATCCGCGCCAAACGCCTCTGCCGCGTGTTTGATCCGATCATCATCCGTCGCCACAACAACACGGTCTACGCCTTTGACAGCGCTCGCCGCCTCCCAAGCACGTTGAATAAGCGATCGCGATTGCCCGCTCGCCCCCTTTAATTCTGCAAGCGGCTTTGCAGGATAACGCACTGACGCGTAACGCGCAGGAATAACAATCAGAACAGACACTTACGCTTCTTTCAGTTCAACATCAGGGGAATAGGCAATGAAGAACGGGTTGGCGAAATCATCTTTGCCATAGGTTAGCTCTTCATGGTTATCAAAGCACACAACGCGCCCACCAGCCCCCGTCAAAACAGCATGCCCCGCAGCCGTGTCCCACTCCATTGTGCGCCCGACCCGCGGGTAAATATCTGCTTCACCCGTTGCAATTAGGCAGAACTTCAAGGACGAACCCGCGCTCTTCATATCGCGCACCTTGTATTTGTTGATGTAGTCATCCGTCGCCTGATCGCGGTGCGATTTGGACGCAACAACGTAGAGCGCTTTGTTATCAGGCTTGCTCACTGCGATGATATTTTGCTGACCAATCACATCTGGATGCAATGGCCCCGTCTCTTCGATCGATTGCCCATCTGCGCGCGTGTAGAACATCCGCTTTTTCGCAGGCGCGTAAACAACACCACGCGTTGGGACACCATTCTCCACATAAGCAATATTCACGGTGAAATCGCCGCGACGGTGAATGAACTCCTTTGTGCCGTCTAAAGGATCAACGATCAGGAACGTATCGCCCTTTGCAGTGTGCGACTCGGATTGCTCTTCCGTCACGAGCATCACATCCGGAAACACCGCGCGCAAACCTTCAGAAATCAACGCATCCGCTGCTTCGTCCGCTGCTGTCACGGGGCTATCGTCAGACTTGGATTTAACGTCAAAGTCGTCTTGACCATAGATGTCCATAATCACATCGCCCGCGGCCAAGGCCAAACGGCGCATGCTCTCTTCGAGTTGTTTATAGTCCATCTGCCTAATCCTTGCCTGAATTCATCTGTATTGTTGATAAAATATACATGTCTCTTATTATAGTAAGGGACGGGGACGGCAATAAACATCAATCAATTCGTCCCATATCAGGCAGAGTACACATGTTTCAGGTCCGAAAGCGGGAAACGACATTCAGGAAAGTTCTGACTTTCTGTGATCTCGTCTACCACAACATCGTTCGCACGATCCGTAAAACGCATGGCAATGCGTTGATGAGTATCGTGATGAACCTGATGCAGATGATCATCTTCGTTCTGGCGTTTTATTTCATGTTCTCTATCCTTGGCCTGCGCGGTGCGGTTCTACGTGGCGATTTCATGGTCTACATCATGACAGGCATCTTCCTGTTCATGACCCACATTAAAACCGTTGGCGCCGTCGCAGGCTCTGAGGGCCCCGCTTCGCCAATGATGAAGCACGCACCGATGAACACATCGATTTCCATCGCTGCCACTGCTCTCACGCAACTCTACATTCAGATGTTGTCGCTCTTTGTGATCATGTTCGCCTACCACGTGCTTGTGACCCCATTTGAAATACAGAACGTGACAGGCGTGATGTTCATGATCCTCTTGGCATGGTTCACGGCTGTTGCCGTTGGTCTCGTCTTTCTCGCAATCAAACCTTGGTCGCCCGGCCTGTCATCCTTGCTCTCTGACGATCTACCAGCGTGCCAACATGATCGCATCGGGCAAAATGTTCGTTGCCAACACACTGAGCCCACAACTGCTTGCCATGTTCGACTGGAATCCTCTGTTTCACTGCATCGATCAGTCGCGCGGCTACGCCTTCGTCAATTACGCGCCGCGCAATTCTTCATGGGAGTACGCATTTTATGTGGGCCTCATATTCCTCATGATTGGCATGATGGGCGAATTCTACACCCGCAAACACGCCTCCGCGAGCTGGAGCGCGCGTCAGTAAAACGTGCTTCATCTTTCTAAATAAACTTCAGGGGGCGCCCAGCGCGGGGGCTGGCCCCCTCCCAATCTCAATCAACAACCCTGAGGGTGAGGTTCAAACGCCCCCCTTTGGACAACAGACGCGACGACCCGAACCTGATTTTATCAACCCCATGATATGTCAAACGCGCTTCCCCCCCCATGACCACAACATCACCTGAGCTCAGCCAGATCGATTCCGTTGATCCAACGCGCTCCAAGCCACCAATGCGAAACAAGCCGTCATCCCCAAGAGACACTGACACCACCGGCTCTGAAAAATCGCTCTCGTCTCGGTCTTGATGCAAACCCATGCGCGCAGTCTCGCCGTAAAAGTTCATCAAGCAACATTCAGGCGCACGATCAGACCCGCTCACGCGCTGCCAAATATCCAGAACTTCACTAGGAATATCTGGCCAAGCCATCCCCTCAGGATGCTTTTCAGAATACCGATACCCGGAACGATCAGAGACCCAGCCGTACTTCCCCGCTGAGGTCATCTTGACGCGCATCGGCTTGCCGTATGGGGTCATTGGCGAAAACAGCGGCGCAGCTTTTGCCACCTCGCGCACAGCTGCGACCAAGGCTTGCTGCGCCTCAAGATCAAGCAAACCCTTATAAATCTCGAAACCGCGTAAACTCAGCTTTTCCAAGGCTCGGTTAACTCCTTATTCACCCTAAACGCAAAAAATTCGCAGCTTCTGTGCAAATTCTCCAAATGAGTGACGCACAATCCTTGCAGCACCCATACACGCTCCTTATATACCGCTCGAACGTTGAACTGCACCACCGCAGATCAGCTAACCAATCGGGGCGCAGATGCCGTAACGGGTTTGCGTCTCGTGACATCGCCTTGACCAAAAAAAGGGATCGAAAACATGGCCAAAGTAATTGGTATTGACCTTGGAACAACAAACAGCTGCGTTTCTATCATGGACGGCTCTCAGCCACGCGTGATTGAAAATGCTGAAGGCGCGCGCACAACGCCGTCTATCGTAGCTTTCACAGATGACGAGCGCCTTGTAGGCCAGCCGGCAAAACGCCAGGCCGTCACAAACCCCGATAATACAGTATTCGGCGTAAAGCGCTTGATCGGTCGTCGTTTTAACGATGAGCACCTCGCGAAAGACATGAAAAACCTGCCCTTCTCCGTTGTGAGCGGTGGCAATGGTGACGCATGGGTCGAAGCAAAGGGTGAAAAGTACTCCCCGAGCCAGATTTCCGCGTTCATTCTCGGCAAAATGAAAGAGACAGCAGAGAGCTATCTCGGCGAAGACGTGACGCAAGCGGTTATCACTGTTCCTGCGTACTTCAACGACGCACAGCGCCAAGCGACGAAAGACGCGGGCAAGATCGCGGGCCTCGAAGTGCTGCGCATCATCAACGAGCCAACAGCTGCGGCGCTTGCTTATGGTCTCGACAAAGAAGAAACACAGACAATCGCGGTTTATGACCTCGGTGGTGGTACGTTCGACGTGACGATCCTCGAGATCGACGACGGCCTATTCGAAGTGAAATCCACCAACGGTGACACATTCCTTGGTGGTGAAGACTTTGACATGCGCATCGTCAACTACCTCGCGGATCAGTTCAAGAAAGAGAACGGCGTTGATCTGACCAAAGACAAGATGGCTCTTCAGCGTTTGAAAGAAGCAGCTGAAAAGGCAAAGATCGAACTCTCCTCTGCGAACCAGACAGAGATCAACCAGCCGTTTATTTCCATGGACCCAAAAGGCGGTCAGCCGCTGCACATGGTCCTGAAACTGACGCGCGCGAAGCTCGAAAGCCTCGTTTCCGATCTGATCAAAGCCTCTATCAAGCCTTGCCAAGCAGCGCTTAAGGATGCGGGTCTGTCCACGTCCGACATCGACGAAATCGTCCTTGTTGGTGGTATGACACGTATGCCGCGCGTTGTTGAGGAAGTGACAAAGTTCTTCGGCAAAGAGCCACATAAGGGTGTGAACCCTGATGAGGTTGTTGCGATGGGCGCGGCCATTCAGGCTGGTGTTCTTCAAGGCGACGTCAAAGACGTTGTTCTTTTGGACGTTACACCGTTGTCCTTAGGCATCGAAACGCTCGGTGGCGTGTTCACACGTTTGATCGACCGCAACACGACGATCCCGACGAAGAAGTCTCAGATCTTCTCGACTGCGGAAGACAACCAGAACGCCGTGACGATCCGTGTGTTCCAGGGCGAGCGTGAAATGGCGAGCGACAACAAAATGCTCGGTCAGTTCAACCTCGAGAGCATCCCACCCGCGCCACGCGGTCTGCCACAGATCGAAGTGACGTTTGATATCGACGCAAACGGCATCGTTGCTGTTGGCGCGATGGACAAGGGCACGGGCAAAGAGCAAAAGATCACGATCCAAGCCTCTGGCGGTCTGTCTGACGAAGACATCGATAAGATGGTTAAGGACGCGGAAGAGAACGCGGAAGCGGACAAAGAGCGCCGCGATCTTATCGAAGCGAAGAACCAGGCGGAAAGCCTCATCCACTCGACTGAAAAGTCCATGGAAGAGCATGCCGACAAGGTTGATCCAACGACCATCGAAGCGATTGAGCTGGCGATTGCCGCGCTCAACGACGATCTGGAAACCGAGAATGCAGACAAGATCAAGTCTGGCATCCAGAACGTCACAGAAGCAGCCATGAAGCTTGGCGAAGCCATCTACAAATCCGCTCAGGATGAAACAGATGACGAGCCGATGGCAGCGGACGCTGGCCCCGAGGATGACGACATCGTTGATGCCGACTTCGAAGATCTGAACGACGACAAAAAACGCGGGTAAGGCACGCTAGTTGCGTGATCACACCCTAAAGGGCCGGCCTGTTTAACCGGGTCGGCCCAATGCGTTTCCTCAAAGGGGGAGTGTTATGTCAAAACGAGACTATTACGATGTTCTAGGCATCGCCAAAGGTGCGTCTGCAGACGAGATCAAAAAAGGCTATCGCAAGAAAGCCAAAGAGCTCCATCCAGACCGCAATGCGGATAATCCCAAAGCCGAAGAGCAATTCAAAGAGGCCAATGAGGCCCACGAAGTTCTGAAGGATCCTGAAAAGAAAGCTGCGTATGACCGCTACGGTCACGCTGCATTTGAGGGTGGCATGGGCGGCGGTGGCGGTCGCCCCGGCGGCGGCGGTCAGGGAGATTTCTCATCCGCCTTTTCAGACGTCTTTGATGATCTATTCGGCGACTTCATGGGTGGCGGTCAACGCGGCGGCGGTGGTCGCAATCGTGCAGCGCGCGGCTCTGATCTGCGCTTCAACATGCGCGTCACGCTCGAAGAATCGTTCAGCGGCTTACAAAAGACGATCAACGTTCCAACTGCTGTGAATTGCACGAGCTGCGAAGGCACTGGTGCAGACGGTGGCGCTGAGCCGACAAATTGCCCGACCTGTTCAGGTATGGGTAAAGTGCGTGCGCAGCAGGGATTTTTCACGGTCGAACGCACATGTCCGACCTGTTCAGGCATGGGTCAGATCATCAAGAACCCGTGCAAATCCTGCTCTGGTCAAGGCCGTGTTGAGAAAGAACGCGCGCTCAGCGTGAACATTCCAGCCGGTGTTGAGACGGGCACACGTATTCGCCTTTCCGGCGAAGGCGAAGCAGGCATGCGCGGGGGTCCATCTGGTGATCTCTACATCTTTATCGAAGTGTCCAAACACAAGCTGTTTGAACGTGAAGGCGTGAACTTGTTCTGCAATGTTCCTGTGTCCATGGCCTCAGCGGCGCTGGGTGGCGATATAGAAGTGCCTACGATTGATGGTGGTCGTTCACGTGTGAAGATCCCAGCGGGTAGCCAGTCCGGTCGTCAGATGCGTCTACGCAGCAAGGGCATGCCTGCCCTGCGTGGTGGTGGCGCTGGC